>Ga0233372_1000182_pt1 | contig 29750 bp, 24 predicted proteins | sample ElkDunMinimDraft_4_FD_191538 | JGI IMG/M metagenome (GOLD analysis project Ga0233372, IMG submission 191538) | Fecal eukaryotic communites from dung pellets of Tule Elk in California, USA - Elk Dung D8 | ecosystem: Host-associated > Mammals > Digestive system > Large intestine > Fecal | place... | reverse complement strand
ATTTTGATAATCAATTTTAAACTGTTCTATATATGGAGCCATTATTTTACAAGGTGCGCACCAATCAGCGTAAAAATCGATTAAGACTATTGGTTGTTCGGCAATTATTTTTTCAAAATCTGCCATTTTGTATTGATCATTTTGCTTATCTGATTGATGAGCTTTACTCCAACTTAGATAACCACCTTCTAATTCAATAATATTAGAGAAACCTAATTCAGTTAACTTATCCGAAGCTTTTTTACTACGTCCTCCACTTAAGCAATATAAATATACGGGTTGGTTTTTATCTAAAGTTGCAACCTGATTTTCAAAATCAGTAGCATTCCAGTCCATATTTATGGCATTATTAATGTGGCCTTCTGAAAATTCTTGCGGTGTTCTAACATCAATTAATTGCACGTTTTGAGTTTGATTAATTGCAGTTTCAAAATTTTGAACATCAGTTAATTCATACCCGTTCGAAGATTTTTCTTGGCACGATGCTAAAAAAAGTAATAATGAAGCTGTTATTGTTTTTATAGTTTTTGTCATGATTATAAATTAAAAATTTTATACGATTGTAAAGTTTGTTTAACAATTTCTTCTGTTCTATCCGAATGTGTATCCGATATAAAAAGCTGACCAAATGTTTCGTCGTTAACCATTTCGACAATTTTACTGACACGATATGAATCTAATTTATCAAAAATATCGTCGAATAATAAAATAGGCGAAACACCAGATTTAATTTTTATAAAATCAAACTGCGCAAGTTTAAGCGCAATTAAAAAAGACTTTTGTTGGCCTTGTGATCCAAATTTTTTAACAGGATATTCGTTTATTTCAAACAATAAATCATCTTTATGAATTCCAACACTAGTATATTGTAGCGCTCTATCTTTGGATAGGTTTTCGGCAAAAAGCTGCTCCAAACTATTTTCAAAAAGTTGGGAGTCATATTTTATTTGAACTTGTTCTGCTTTATCAGTAATTATTGTGTGATATTTTTGAAATATTGGAATAAATTGATTGATAAAGTTTATTCGCTTAGTATGAATAATTTGTCCCAAGCTACATAATTGATCGTTATAAATTTCTAGCGTTTCTGGATCAAAAGTTCTGTTCACAAAAAAATATTTTAATAAAGCATTTCGTTGCTGAATAATTTTTTGATAATTAATTATTTCTTGTAAATATATTGGATCAAGTAATGAAATAACACTATCCATAAATTTACGCCTGGTTTCGCTACCATCAACAATTAAATCTTGATCAGAGGGTGAAATAATAACCAGCGGTATAAAACCAATATGTTCAGAAAAGCGTTCGTATGGTTTTCCGTTTTTCTTTAATATTTTTTTTTGTCCCTTTTTTAAACTACAAACAATTTGATGTTCTCGTTCATTCTTTTCGAATAAACCTTCTACAACAAAAAAATCTTGCCCATGGCGAATATTTTGAACGGCTAACGGATTAAAGTAGCTTTTACCATAGGCTAAATTATAAATAGCATCTAAAATGTTAGTTTTCCCAATTCCGTTTTTACCTACAAAACAATTGATTTTGGAGTCAAATTCGAACGATTTTTCTTCGATACTTTTATAATTAAATAAAGTTAGTGATTTTAAATGCACTTAAAGTTTTTTTAATAATTAAGATTTTTATATTTGTAAAAGCAAAATTATGAAAATATAAGTTGTAAGAACTTTAATATTTCAATAAAAATTATATTTTTGCGGTCAATAAATTCTTAATAAATGGCAACATATAATAAAAGAGGTTATAAACAACCAAAACCAGAAGACGAAAATACTGAAAATCAGGAAAACCAATTTGAAGAAGTTGTTGCAGATAAAAGTGCAACTGCTGAAATTTTTAATTCATTAGACGATAAAGCTGGAAGAATTGAAGGTTTTGTAATTAAAAACCAAAAAATTATTTTTGGTGTAGTTGGTGCTGTTGCAGGTATTGCTCTTATTTATACTTTATATTCTAAATTTGTTGCAGAACCAAAAGAAACTGAAGCAGCTAACGAAATGTTTCAGGCACAACAATACTTTACACAAGCTGGGCAAGGTTTTGCTGCAGATTCTTTATATAACTTAGCCTTAAATGGTGGAGAAGGTAAATACGGTTTACTACGTATTATTGAAGATTATTCGGGTACAGAAGCTGCTAATTTAGCACAGTATTACGCAGGTTTATCTTATTTAAATACGGGTAAATTTAAAGATGCTATTACACATTTAGAAAAATATAAAGCAAACGATAAAATTACTAAACCACTTGCTCTTGGTGCAATTGGAGATGCGTTTGTTGAAAATAATCAAAAAGAAGAAGCTTTGGCTTATTACATTAAAGCTTATTCAGCCGATAATAATGAGTTTACTAAGCCACGTTTTTTATTTAAAGCAGGAACTTTATCTTTGGATTTAGGTAAAAAAACTGAGGCTTTAAAATACTTTACTGAAATTAAAGAACAATTTCCAACATCTATCGAAGGTGCAAACATTGAAGGTTATATTGGTTTAGCTCAATAAAAAAACAAATGGCAACAGCAAACAAAAATTTATCAAATTACGATAAAACACAATTACCTAATGCTAAAGATTTTAGATTTGGAGTTGTAGTTTCTGAATGGAATGATAAAATTACTAATGGACTTTACAAAGGAGTTTACGATACTTTACTAGATTGTGGAGCTTTACCCGATAATATTATCCGTTGGGATGTGCCAGGTAGTTTTGAGTTAATTTTTGGAGCTAAAAAAATGCACGAAAACTTACAATTAGATGCAGTTATTACCATTGGTTGTGTAATTAAAGGTGAAACCATGCATTTTGAATTTGTTTGTGAAGGTGTAACACAAGGGATGAAGGATTTAAACATGAAATATAACATTCCAACAATATTTTGTGTGCTAACAGATAATAATGAACAACAGTCTATTGATAGAAGTGGTGGGGTACACGGTAACAAAGGTACAGAAGCTGCAGTTGCTGCATTAAAAATGATAGCCTTAAATAACAGTTATTAAAAAATAGAATTTATATATAAAAAAAGCCAGCTTTAAGCTGGCTTTTTTATGAGAAATATTTTTTTATTTTTTAATATTCACCAGTTCTATTTGCTGGTTTTGGTGTTGGCCAATTTTCAACATTTCCTTGGGCATTAGTAGGCATTATACGTTTTTCACGAGATATTTCACCTTCTTCTTGTGCTGCTTGATAGGTTAATATAGCTGTTGCAATTACGTTTCTAACCATTTCGTTAAACATAATTTTGTCGTAGCTATCTTTATTTGTATGCCATGTATACGTTCCGTACCCCCAATTTTGAGTACCTAAATTAAATGCCGGAACACCATAAGCTACAAATGCTGCATTATCAGTACCTCCACTTCCTGGAATACCTGGAAAGTTTGTACTAATATGTTTTGTAATATCTTTAGGAACTTGGTTTAACCATTTCCCTAAATAATTATAAGAATTTACAAATCCTTGACCACCAATATTATTGATGCGTCCCGTTCCTGAATCTTGGTTGAATGAAACAACCGTTTTATACATAATTTCTGGATGATCTTCTGCATAAGCTCTAGAACCATTTAATCCTTGCTCTTCAGACCCCCAATGTCCAATAATAATAGTACGTTTAGGGTTTGGTAATACTTCTTTTAAAATTCTAGCAACCTCCATCATTAAAATAGTTCCCGTTCCGTTGTCGCAAGCTCCTTGCGAACCATCCCAAGAATCTAAATGAGCAGAAAGTAAAACGTATTCATCACTTTTATCGGTTCCTGGAATTACAGCCATTGTATTAAATGTGTCAGTTTCTCCCAAGTTTTTAGAGTTCGCAGTAATTTTTATTTTAGGTTTTTTTCCATTTTCTGCCAAACGATATAAAAGTCCGTAATCTTCTAGCGACAAATCAATCGTAGGAATTTTTTCTGTTCTTGAACTAAAAATTCTGTTCGATCCTAATTCTCCTGCCCAATACGATAAAACAATTCCGCTTGCTCCCGCTTTTTCTAATTCTTGTTGGAATTGTTTTGCGTTTAATTTAGTAGCTTGCATACTTGCGTTCCATTTATTTTCGGCCTCTTTTTTCTCTTGCATAATTAAGTCGAAGTCAGCAGCAAGCGAATGTTCTTTAATCTGATGATTTGGGCGACCATATTTTTGATACATAGAAGCCAAAACAATTTTACCTTTGACTTTAGGTAACCAAGCTTTAAAATCTGCTTCTGACTTAAAATAAGGCATAGTAATAACTTCTGCTTCAACTGGTTTTTTTAAATTGGTATTCCAAGCAAGTTGTTGTCCTTCTAAACTTTTAATACGTGGATACGTCATTTCTATAGATTGTGTGCCACGTTGCCAAGATTTCCATTTTCCGTATTTTTGACTTTCGGATGAAATACCCCACTTTCCGTAAGTATTCATCACCCAATCTTGAGCTTGTTTCATTTCTGGCGATCCTACTAAACGAGGTCCAACTACGTCTAAAAGTTCAAAAGCAAGTACTTCTAGTTGAGATTCGTCGTTTGCTTTAGCAACAATTTCTTTTACATAAGCAGGAGCATTTTCATCGGCTTCAACCTTTTGAGAATGCACGCAAATACTTGTTAAAAAAGCACTTACAAAAAGTGTTTTTACAATTTTTGGTTGGTTAAACATTTAATTTTTTTTTGAGTTAATATTGTTATAATAAGATTTTTAAAAAATACGATAAATATCATTAATAATTCAAAAAATCTAGCGAAATTTGTAGATTATATATTAAGTATATACAGATATGAATAAACCAACACGATTATTTGACTTACCTATTTATCAGGCCCAAAATTATCCAAACCAAAATATTTTTAATTTCAAAATTGATGGTACTTGGAAAGGGCTTTCTGCAGTAGAATTTCAGTCTAAAGTAGACGAGGTTTCTCGCGGATTACTTGCCATAGGTGTTAAACCTAACGATAAAATTGCTTTAATTTCTGAGAATAGAGTAGAGTGGAATATACTTGATTTTGCCATTCAACAAGTTGGTGGAGTAGTTGTGGCAATTTATCCAAATATTTCAATTTCAGATTATTTATTTATTTTCGATAATGCTGAAATTAAAACCTGCTTTGTAAGTTCGTTATCCTTATTCGAAAAAATAAAAAGCATTCAAACACAACTACCAATACTTTTAAATTTATATACGATTGATTTATTTGATCAAGTCCCAAATTGGAATTTAGTTATTGAAGCTGGAAAAACAATAAGTCAATCTCAAGTTGATGAAATTAAAAATAACATCAAGGTTGAACAATTAGTAAGTTTGGCGTATACATCGGGTACAACAGGTAATCCTAAAGGAGTTATGTTGACCCATAAAAATATTATGGCCGATATGTATAGCAGTGAATATTCTTTCCCTGTAACATCTTACGACCGTGCCCTTACGTTTTTACCCGTTTGTCATGCTTACGAGCGTTTGTTTCATTACGTATATATTTATAAAGGAGTGTCTATTTGGTTTGCTCAATCAATGGAAACTATTGGTGATGATATGAAAGAAGTTAAGCCTCACATTTTCTCGGCAGTTCCGAGAGTACTTGAAAAAGTTTATGATAAAATCATGGCTAAGGGTGAAGAGCTAACCGGTTTAAAAAGAAAACTTTTTTTCTGGGCAATTGATATTGCTAATGCGTATGATTTTGATAATAGATCTATTATATATAATATAAAATTAGCTATTGCGCGTAAACTAATTTTTTCTAAATGGAAAGAAGCGATAGGTGGAGATATTAAAGGAATTTCGTCAGGTAGTGCTGCAATTCAAGAAAAACTAATCCGTATTTATACAGCTGCTGGAATTAATATTTACGAAGGTTATGGATTAACCGAAGCATCGCCTTGTATTGCTGTTAATTGCTTTAAAAGAGGGATGAAAATTGGTACTGTTGGTGTTCCGTTAATTAATATTGATGTTAAAATTGCCGAAGACGGCGAAATTTTAGTTAAAGGAGATAATGTAATGACTGGGTATTATAAAAACCCTGAAGCTACCGCAGAAGTTATTAAAGATGGTTGGTTATACACCGGTGATATCGGAACCTTTGTTGATAATAAATATTTAAAAATTACAGATCGTAAAAAAGAGATATTTAAAACTTCTGGTGGTAAATATATAGTGCCTCAATTTATGGAAAATAAATTTGGTGAATCACCTTTTATTGAGCAAGTAATGATTGTTGGCGAAAATGAAAAGTTTCCAGGAGCCTTCATAGTTCCAAACTATCAAAATTTATTAGAATGGGCAAAAAATAATGCTTCTGAATTAGTTTCTAAAACTCGTGAAGAGTTTATGAAAGCCTCTAAAATAAAAGATAAAGTAGGTGAAGAAGTATCTAAATATAATGTGAATTTTGGAAATTGGGAGCAAATTAAAAGTTTTGCAATTATTCCGAATGAGTTTTCTATTGAAGGTGGTGAGTTAACACCAACTCTAAAGTTTAAACGAAAACTTATTTTAGAAAAATATAAAAATTATTACAATCAAATATTTAGTCTTTAGTAAACTATTGATTTAAAGGAATAAATTTAAAGAGTTCGGTATATTATCGAACTCTTTTTTGTTACTATTTTAAATTCCCATTTTGTATTTACTCATATCTAATAAATATTTGTTAGAAAAAAGGGTAATTAAGCTTTGAAGATCAAATAATAAAATCAGAGTGTGCCAAATTGTTTAAAAAATTGATACTATTTTATTTTCTTGAAATAAATAGCCCGAATATTTTCACGAATTATGGAATGAAGATTCAGGCTGTATTAATTTTTAAGATCTTAATTTTTCAAAATATTTTTGAAATCATTCTTTAGATTGTAAACATTATAATTATGGAAATAAAAAATTTATATATCAGGTAGTGACTGAATTAAATTGATGATATTTGGAATATAATAGCTGTTAAAAATATTATTCAAGTAAGTGAAACAATTAAAAGTACGCTAGATATAAAACTTATAGCAAGAAAACGTCAATCTAATAAAGAAGAATAAAACGAAGGAACAGTATAAAAAAAATAGTTACTAACATTGATAATTAATATTCAGTTCTTTCAATAAAAATAAATAATGCCTCCAAAAAGTCGTTACTTTTTGGAGGCATTATTATTTTGAATAGTTTTTTTATATATTTAAAAACGCATCACCAACTTTATTTTTTTTGGTGTTAATACTGTTTTTGTAATAAATACGAGCAAAACTTTCGTTTCTGCCTTTATCATTTTTTCTATAAAAAACATCTGGTGTAATTTGTTCGTGTGATACAAAGCCACAAGCACCAATAAACTCAGCTAAAGCAGATAAAGTATTTTTATGAAAATTAGCTACACGAACTTGTTTATCGGTAACATCTAAACCTTTATACAGCTGTTTGTCTTGTGTTGCAATACCAACCGGACATTTACCACTATCACATTGTAAAGCCTGTATACACCCTAAGGCAAACATCATACCTCGAGCCGAATAACAAGCGTCTGCTCCTAAAGATAAAGCCTTGGCTAAGTCAAAGGCTGAAATTACTTTTCCGGCAGCAAAAACTTTAATTTGTTCTCTAATTCCAAATTCTTGTAAAGTTGTATTAACAAAAACTAAGGCATCTGCTAAAGCCATTCCCATATAATCTATAAATTCTAACGGGGCAGCTCCTGTACCACCTTCGGCACCATCAATTGTAATAAAATCTGGATAAATATCAGCTTTTTTCATTGCTTTTACAATGTCAATAAACTCATCTTTTTTACCGATACATATTTTAAAACCAACAGGTTTACCACCAGATAAGTCTCTAAGTTTTTTTATAAAATTTACTAAACCTGGTGCATCAGAAAAAGCACTATGACTTGAAGGTGAGTGTACTGTGATACCTGGTTCAATAGTTCTAATTTTTGCAACTTCAGGCGTATTTTTTTCAGCAGGAAGTAAACCACCGTGACCAGGTTTTGCTCCTTGTGAAAGTTTAAGTTCAATCATCTTAACTTCGTCCCAATTTGCTCTTTCTTGATACAATTCTGGAGAAAAATGACCTTTAGCATCACGACAACCAAAATATCCTGTACCAATTTGCCATATAATATCACCACCTTTTCTGTGGTAATCAGAAATTCCACCTTCACCTGTATTGTGTGCAAAACCACCTAAACCTGCGCCTTTATTTAAAGACATAATAGCTGTTTTACTTAAGGCACCATAGCTCATGGCACTTATGTTAAAAATACTTGCAGAATATGGGTGTAAACAATCTTTTCCACCAACTACTGTGCGAAACGTACTTGGATCTGCGTGTTTTGGGTAAACAGAATGGGCAGCCCACTCGTATCCAACACGATTTGGATCGTCTTGCATACCAAATGAAATAGTTTGCTTTTCATTTTTAGCTCTTTGGTAAACAATAGAACGTTGACGGCGATTAAATGGTTTTCCATCTAATTCTCCTTCAAAAAAGTATTGTCTAAATTCGGGTCTAAATGATTCAAGTAGATATCTTAAATGTCCTACAAGAGGATAATTTTTTGTAATTGAGTGGTGTGTTTGAAAAGTATCGTAAACAACAACTGCAAAAATTAACAGGGGACCTGTTAAAAACAACCAGTGAACGTTGTTATTAATGACAATAAACAAGGTGCCTAATAAGAAGCTTAATGTAATTATCCAAATAATTTGCCGTGCAACTAATGAAACTTTTTTGTTTGACATAAATTCTGGTTTTAGTAATTTTTCTTTTTTTGTGAGTTTTAAATTTATAATTCGAATAACTTTATTAAATAACTAAAAATTTAGCTTTATATTATTAATTATATAATTTCGTTTTCTAATTTCGGGACAAATTTATAATAATCTTTTTAATAGCCAATTAAAATTACAACCATTTTATTGAGCAACCCATACTTGGTTTTTGTAATGTATTTATTTGACGATTATAAAGCAAAGAATCTATTGCATTTCTTAAATCTGTACCGCTAACTGGTATTCCGTTTTGTGGACGTGCATCATCTAGTTGCCCTCTGTAAACGAGTCTATTTTGGCTATCAAATAAATAAAAATCGGGGGTACAAGCCGCGTCATACGCTTTTGCAACTTCTTGGTTTTGGTCGTATAAATAAGGAAATTCTATTTTGTGATAAAATGCAAATTCAGACATTAATTCTGGATTATCTTGGGGATATTTTTGAACATCATTACTTGATATTGCAGTAATACCTATTCCTTGAACTCGATAATCATTAGCAATGCGAACAATTTCATCGATTACTAATAAAACATATGGGCAATGATTGCAGATAAATATAACTAAAGTCCCTTTTTCACCTTTTATATCGTGAAAAGTTTTAGTATGGTTTGTGTTTGTAATTTGAAGATTAAAATCTGGCGCAATTGTTCCAAGCGCGAGCATGTTTGAAGAAGTTCTTGCCATAATTTTTTTCATAAATATACGGCAAGAATTTATATTTTATACGGTAGTAGGTTTAAATATTTTCGAAAGTTATACTGGATAAGTTCTCAATTATTGAACTTTCTTTTTCACTTAAAATATTTTTTTTAAAATCTTTTTGGTGTCTTTCAGAAATTACTTCAACTCCTTTGTTGTCTAACACATAATTTGTCATTTCGTTAAGTAGAGTAGTGAAAGACTCAAAATCTTCTTTATACAAATAAATTTTATGTTTTTTGAAAGACAAACTCCCGTCGTCTTCTATTGTTTTTTTACTTTCAGTTATAGTAATATAATAGTCACTAGCTTTTGTTGATCTTACATCAAAAAAATAAGTTCGTCTACCTGCTCTTAAAACTTTAGAGAAGATTTCTTCTTTTTCATTCACATCGTTTTCATTCATAATTTTATTTTGGATAGATTAGTATTCCAAATATTATGAAAAAAACTTACAAAAACAAGTTAATTTTTTACTTTTTATTATGAATTTGTTTTTCAAATAGATTTTTATAATAGCCATTTAAGTCCAAAAGCTCTTGATGATTTCCAAACTCTTTAACCTTATAATCCTCTAAAACAATAATTTTATCTGCTTGATAAGCTGCCGAAACTCGATGTGTTACAATAATTGTAGTTTTATTTTGTGTATTCTTTTTAATATTAGTTAAAATAATTTCTTCGGTTTCGTTGTCGACTGCTGATAAACAATCATCAAATAATAAAATTGGTGCATCTTTTATAAGTGCTCTAGCAATAGATATTCTCTGTTTTTGACCACCCGAAAGAGAAATCCCTCGTTCTCCTAAAACAGTTTGATATCCTTTATTAAAGTCGTTAATATTATGGTCTACGTGTGCTAATTTAGCTGCATTTTGAACTTCGACTAAAGTGGCTTCTTTTTTTCCAAATTTGATATTATTTTCGATTGTATCAGAAAATAAGAAGGAATCTTGTGGAACAACAGCAATATTATTACGCAAATTATATAAGTTATGATTTGGTGTTGCCACGCCATCAATTAAAACTTCTCCCGAAGTGGTGTCATATAATCGACAAATTAAATTTAAAATTGTTGATTTTCCTGAGCCCGTATTTCCTAAAATGGCTAAGGTTTCGCCTTTATTTAATTTAAACGAAACGTTATTTAATGCCTTAATTCCTGTGTCAGGATAAGTAAAACTGACATTCTTAAATTCAATAGTTCCGTTGATATCAACTTTATCGGCTACCGTATTTAGAATGGTCGGTTCTACTTTTAAAAATTCATTAATTCGAGCTTGTGAAGCTTCGGCCTCTTTAACCATTGTTGAAACCCATCCTAATGACGCAATAGGCCAAGTTAACATATTAATGTATAAAATAAATTGTGCAATAATACCAATGTCATTAATAGCACCTTCTACATACATTTTACCACCAATATAAATAACAATTAAGTTACTTAAACCAATTAATAAAACCATTAACGGCCCAAATAAAGCATTAACCTTTACTAAGCTTAAATTTTTATTTTTACTTTGATTTGAGAGTTCTTTTACTTCACTAAGTTTAGAATTTTCGATTCCATGGGCTTTAACTAAATGTATTCCGCTAAAAACCTCTTGTGTAAAAGTTGATAAAGTAGATAAATTTGCCTGAAAAATACTACTTCTTATATTAATTTGGGTACTAACTTTATAAATAAAATAACTTAATAAAGGCAGTGGTAATAAGGTGTAAAAGGTTAATTTTGGAGATATTATGTACATTTGTATTAACACAACGGCAAAACGAATGGCTGTATTTATTGTATACATAACCGCAGGACCAGTATACTGTCTAACTTTTCCAACATCCTCGCTAATACGATTCATTAAATCACCAATACGATTGTTTTTATAAAACTCTTGGCTTAATTGTTCGTATTTAGTGAATACTTCATTTTTTAAATCATATTCAATATGTCGAGACATAACAATTAGAGTCTGCCTCATTAAAAAGGTTAAAAAGCCAGCTATTAAAGTTGTAATTATTACCCACATAATATTTACAGAAATGGCTTCAGTTTTAGCTTCGGCGCTTTCATTAATATTTTCTAAAACGTTTATTGATTCTCCAATTAATTTTGGAGTATATAAAGTAATAATTTGTGCTACGATGGTAATAATCACTCCAAATAAAAAGTGATATTTATATTTATAGAAGTACTTATTTAGATGTTTTAGTTCTTTCATTTATATTTATTATCAGGGACATACAATTATATAAAAAATATTTTAACTGCATTTTAAGCAGTTAAAAAAATTAAATCTATAAAAAAAGCTTGTTATTTTTATTTTTTTTGTAATTTTAAATCATAAACTACTAATAAAACTTAGAATATGATTTCAGAATTAGTGCCAGCAAATGATTTACATAAAATTGATCCAGTTTTTGGACAACAATCGTTTGATAATCACGAACAAGTTGTTTTTTGCCAAGACAAAGATACTGGTTTAAAAGCAATAATAGGTGTACATAATACAGTTTTAGGTCCTGCTTTAGGAGGAACACGTATGTGGGATTATGCTAATGAATGGGAAGCTCTTAATGATGTTTTACGTTTATCTCGTGGAATGACTTATAAATCAGCAATATCGGGTCTTAATTTAGGTGGAGGTAAAGCTGTAATAATTGGCAATGCAAAAACACAAAAAACACCTGAATTAATTAAAAGATTTGGGCAATTTGTAAATTCACTAAGTGGTAAATATATTACTGCTGAGGATGTTGGTACAACTACTCCCGATATGGATTTAATTCATACCCAAACTAAATTTGTAACTGGTATTTCTGTCGAAATCGGAGGTTCTGGTAATCCATCTCCAGTAACTGGTTTTGGTGTTTATATGGGTATTAAGGCAGCAGCAAAGCACGCTTTTGGTACAGAAAATTTAGCAGGTAAAAAAGTTTTAGTACAAGGTGTTGGAAATGTTGGTGAAACGGTTGTTAGCTACCTAGTTAAAGAAAATGCAATTGTATACATAACAGATATTTTTAGAGAAAAACTTGAAGAAATCGCTAATAAGTATGGAGTAACAATTTATGAAGGAGATGTATATTCGGCTGATGTAGATATTTATTCGCCATGTGCATTAGGAGCTACAATTAATGACGATACTGTTCATTTAATTAAAGCAAAAGTTGTTGCTGGTGCAGCAAATAATCAGTTACAAAACGAACAAAAACACGGATTAATTTTAAAAGAAAGAGGCATAGTTTATGCGCCAGATTTTTTAATTAATGCAGGTGGAATTATTTCTGTTTACGGAGAAATCTCTGGTTACAAATTAGATGAAGCAATGAAGCGTACAGAAAATATTTACAATACAACTTTAGAAACTTTAAATTTTGCTGATCAGCACGGAATTACGTCTCATGCAGCAGCATTTAATATGGCTCAAAAAAGAATTGATGCAAAAAAACTTGAGTTGAAATAGTTTAAAATTAGATTTTTTGATATAACTTTGCAAAGCGGTTTTCACTACGAATTCCGCTTTCTTAATTATTAAAGTTCTTATACAAGATGTTAAACAGAAGACATATCCGAATTAAAGTAATGCAGGCTATTTATGCAATGCAAACAAGTGGTAATGATAATATGGAATCTCAAGAAAAATTTCTAATGGTTTCATTAGAAAATATTCAAGATCTATACTTAACTATTATGTCTGTTTTTGCTGAATTAAAGAAAAATGAAGCAAAATATTTAGAATTACTTAGAAAAAAACATCTTGCAACTCCAGAAGAACGCAATCCGAACACAAAATTTATCGATAATAAAGTTTTAGCTCTTATTGAAGAAAATGAAAGCTTAAATAATGCATTAGATGCTCGAAAAATAAAAACATTCGAACTAAAAAATGATTTTATCTTAGCGCTTTTAAAAGACATTAAAGCTTCTGAAATTTACACCAATTATATGGCTGATAAAACAAGAAGCTTTGAAGGCGATAAATTATTTATCGAACAATTATTTATTGACTTAATTGCATCAAACGATAAGTTGTACGAATTTATTGAAGATTCTAAATTAACTTGGGTTGATGATCTTCCAGTTGTTAATACATTAATTTTAAAACAATTAAAAAGTATTAAAAACATTGAAAATTCGTTTTTTGTACCTAGAGTTTATAAAGATGTTGAGGATAAAGAATATGCACAAGCTTTGTTTAGAAAAACGGTTTTAAATAGTAAGGAACTTGAAAAAGAATTTTCTGAAAAAACTATGAATTGGGATTCAGATCGTATTGCCGAAATGGACTCGATTATTTTAAAATTAGCAATTTGCGAGCTATTAAAGTTTCCATCTATTCCTGTTAAAGTTACAATAAACGAATTTTTAGAACTTTCTAAAGAGTATTCTACTAAAAAAAGTAGTATTTTTATAAACGGAATATTAGATAATCTTGTTAAAGATTATACAGCTAATAAACGTTTAATAAAAACCGGACGCGGATTAATGTAATTTTTTTATGAAAAGAATTTTAGGAATTTATGCAATTTTAGCATTATCAGTAGTTTCTTGTAAAGAAGCTGCAGCAGAGAAATTTGTTGATAATAATTCTCAAACCACTGAGGCACCTATTATTAATGCTGAAGATTTACCAGTAATAAGCTTTGATAAAGATGTACTTGATTTAGGCACATTAAAAATGGGAGAAATAGGTGAAGGGTCAGTATTAATTACTAACCAAGGAAAAACCGATCTAGTAATTTATAGTGCTCAAGGAAGTTGTGGATGTACTGTTCCAGAAACACCAAGAGAACCAATAAAACCAGGACAATCTTACGAAATGAAAGTTACTTTTGACTCGGCAGGTAAACCAGGATTGCAACAAAAAACGGTTACATTAACAACAAATACAGCACAAGGTAGAGAAGTTTTTACCGTTAAAGCTCAAGTTATAACTCAATAATAATATGGAATCATTACAAAGTTTTTTACCTTTTGTTTTTATGTTAGTTATCATTTATTTTATGATGATTAGACCACAACAACAAAAAGCTAAGAAAGAAAAACAATTTGAAAACGATTTAAAAGTTGGTGATCGTGTGATTACTAAAGCTGGAATTCACGGTAAGGTAAGTGAAATTAGTGACAAAACAATTGTTTTAGAAACTATGGCAGGAAAACTTTTATTTGAAAAAGCTGCAATATCATCAGAATTGTCTTTACGATTAAAAGAAGATAAAAAATAAAAGATATATATTGTATAAAAAAACTCAACCTTTTGGTTGAGTTTTTTATGTCTATTATTTTTTATATTTTTCAGCAGTTATTTGTGCAATTTTAATAATTACGTCAGTTGCTTTAACCATACTTTCAACAGGTACATATTCGTATTTTCCGTGAAAATTATGACCACCTGCAAATATATTTGGACAAGGTAAACCCATGTAAGATAATCTAGAACCATCAGTTCCACCTCGAATCGGTTTAATTATAGGTTTAATATTCAGTTCTTTCATGGCTTGTTCGGCAATATCAACAATAAACATTACTGGCTTAACCTTTTCTTTCATGTTATAATATTGATCTGTAATTTTTACATCAACAATATTTTCACCGAATTTTTTAGCGTATTTTTTATTCATTTTTTCAACCAACTTATAAATGAATTCTTTACGCTTTTCAAATTTTCTCATGTTGTGATCTCTAATAATCAGTTGCACTTTAGTTTCTTCTAAAGAGCCTTGAATATCGTTTACGTGAAAAAATCCTTCGTAACCTGTAGTTCTTTCAGGCACTTCGTCTTTTGGTAATTTAGTAATGAATTTATTTGCTAAAAGCATTGAGTTAATCATTTTACCTTTAGCGTAACCTGGATGTACAGATTTTCCTTTAAAAGTTAATTTAACACCAGCAGCATTAAAATTTTCATATTCTAATTCACCAATCTGACTTCCATCCATGGTATAAGCCCATTCGCAGCCAAATTTTTCTACATCAAAAAAATCTGCGCCACGACCAATTTCTTCATCCGGAGTAAAACCAACTTTAATAGTTCCGTGTTTTATTTCTGGATGTTGAATTAAGTATTCCATTGCTGAAATGATTTCTGTAATTCCGGCTTTATCATCAGCTCCTAATAAAGTTGTTCCGTCGGTAGTAATTAAAGTTTGTCCTTTATATTGTAATAAATCATCAAAATATTTAGGTGATAAAATAATATTTAATTCTTTGTTTAAAATAATATCTTTCCCATCATAGTTTTCAATAATCTGTGGCTTAACATTAGCTCCACAAAAATCCGGTGATGTATCAAAATGAGAAACAAAACCAATGGCTGGTACTTCAAAATCAACATTACTTGGTAAAGTTGCTTGAATGTATGCTTTGTCATCAATACTTACATCTTGTAAACCAATAGATTTTAACTCTTCAACAAGTTTATTTGCTAAATCCCATTGCTTTGCTGTACTTGGAGTTGTTGTAGATTCTGGATCAGATTCGGTATCAACTGTTACGTAGCTGATAAAACGGTTTATAATGTGTTGCATGTTTTTAAATATAATGTAATAATACAAAGATAATTATTATAACAAATAGATTGTTTTTAATGTTAATAATATTTTTTTGATTAACTTTATTCTGTTAAAATTATGTAAAATAAAATATATACTGTTTTAATTTTATATTTAATAAGGTGTATTTTAGTATTTATTAATAATATAATCAAATATATTTCGGCTAAATTATTTTTTTATTTAGAAAGAAAATGTAATTGTATAAACCAAGCCCCATGCAAAGTACTAGTATTAGCGAGAAATATTTATTATTTAATACGTGCCCTTTTCTGGTTATTGTTATAAACCAGAAAGGCGAGATTGTTTTTGAAAATGACTTTTGTAAAAAGTTATTTGTTTCTTTAAACGTTTCTAATATACAAACGTTAGAATCTAAGATTAAAAATCATTTTGTTTCATTAAGAGCTGTTGATATTAGTAAAATACAGGCTTATCTTGCTAATCAAATTTTAGATCCAATTAAAATTCCTTTAAAAACTTTAACTAACGAATCGAAAAGATTATTAATAATTAATAAAATTGATAGCGAACATTTTGTGTGTTTTGTTAAAGAGGATGTAAACGAATCTTTAGATAACGAATTTTTTGTTGATCGAGATATTGTTAAAGATGCTACTGAAGCAATTATTGCTTATACTTTTGATGGCAAAATTATAGCTTGGAATAATACTGCTCAAAAACTATTTGGCTATCAAAAAGAATTAGTTTTGGGTACAAATATTAAGAATCTTTCATTCTCATTCAGTATGTTTGAAACCGATCGAGAGATAATTCAGGCATTAAAAACGCTTCCAGAAAATAATGTGGTGTATAATAAAAAAATAATAATTAATGAAAAAACACACTATTTTGCTAAATCTGCTAAATTACTATTTGATGTAGAAAATAAAATGTACGGTATTGCAAAAACATTTACAAATATTACTACTGATGTAACTGGACAGGAATTACTTAAAAAACATGTTGAAAATTTAGAATATTTAAATTCACTGTGGGAAAACATTTCTCAAAATCTAGATATACAAAGTATTTTACAAGTAGTTACAGATGTTACCACAAAATTTAGTGGTGCAGCTTACGGTGCCTTTTTTTATAATTCGTTAACAGCCGATGGCGAAGCGATGCGTTTATTTACTTTATCTGGTGCTGAACGCGAAGACTTTATTAAGCTAGGAATGCCCCGAAATACTCAAATTTTTCAAAAAACATTTAACGGTAGGGAAGCTTTTATTTTGGAAGATGTTTTAAAATCTCCCGATTTCGGAAAAAATTATCCGCATAATGGTTTGCCAAAAGGGCATTTAGCGGTTCGTAGCTATATGTCAGTACCTGTAATTACAATGTCTGGTGAGAATTTGGGAAGTTTACTTTTTGGTCATCCAGAACCAGGTAAATTTTCTGAGGGTCATATTCAAATGATGCAAAGTATTGCAAGTCAATCTGCAATTGCACTTGAAAATTCCAGACTTTTAGAAAGTATTAAAAACTTGTCGGATAAAAAAGATGTTTTTATTACCATGGCAGGGCATGAATTAAAAAGTCCGCTAACTATTATCAAAGGATTTATACAAATTCTGCAAGAAATAAATCTTGACGAAGATTTAAATATATATATAATCAAGGTTTTGGAGCAAGTAGATCGGTTAAGTTTACTTGTTGATGATTTACTGGATATAGGCCGAATAGAAGTTGTTGATATTATTTTGGATAAATCTGATTTTTGTTTGTCGGAATTGATTAATGAAACTATAGAATCGTTATCCTATGTTCAAAGCAGTCATAATATTGTATACAAAAACCCTAAAAAACTTATTATAAATGCTGATAGAAGACGTATACAACAAGTAATTTATAATTTGGCTTTTAATGCTGTCAAATATTCTCCCGATCATGATGAAATTATGATTGAAGCAAATGTTGATAATACAGAAGCCTATGTTAAGATCATTGATTTTGGTTTTGGAATTGCTGAAAAACATTTACCAAATATCTTTGACCGTTTTTACCGTGTACCATCCGACAAAAATATAAGTGGGATTGGAATTGGACTTTATCTTTGTAATAAGATTATTAAAAAACACTCAGGTTCTATAAATGTTAATAGCGTTTTAGGACAAGGTTCTGAATTTATTTTTAAAATACCTAAGAATTAGTACTCATGAAAATTTATATTCTTGAAGATAATATTGCAATTGCTCAACTTGTTACCTTACTTTTAAAAAGAAGAGGACATGATTCGGAAGCTTTTTATAATGTAAAAACTTTTTTGAAAGCAACAAATGTTTTTACACCAGATTTGTTTATTTTGGATGTAATGCTTCCAGATGGTAATGGTTTAGAAATAGCTCGTGAGTTAAAAAAAACGGATGTTTTTGAAAACGTTCCAATTCTTATTATGTCTGCAAATATTGATTGTGCCGAAGAAAGTAAAAAACTTAATATGGTTGATTATATTGCTAAACCATTTGATATTAATGATTTTAATAAACGATTAGAAAAATTAATTACCTTATCTAGAATTTAGCCGGTATAGTAAATTCTATTTCTTTTTTTGTTGTAGGATGTATAAATTTGATATAGGCAGCATGTAAGTGTAAACGATTACTTTTAGTACCATATAAATCGTCTCCTACAATTGCACAATTAAGCCCTAAATTGTGAGACGCATGTACTCTTAATTGATGTGTTCTACCAGTAATTGGCCAAAAATGGATACGTGTTTTGCCATCTTCAGCATTAATAACTTTATATTTTGTACGAGCTGATTTGCCATACTCGTAACAAACTAATTGACGAGGTCTATCCTCAATATCTCCTCGTAAAGGTAAATCGATAACCCCTTCTTGTTGATTAATAACTCCATCTAGCAATGCTTCGTATCTTTTCACAATTGTATGTTTTATAAATTGTGCCTGTATAAATTTATGTGCATTTTTATTTAAAGCCAAAACTAAAATACCAGAGGTACTCATATCTAAACGATGAATAATGAGTGGCCCTTCAGCCTTTGGAAATTCACTTTTGATACGGCTATAAACCGAATCTTCTACATTAATACCTGGAACAGATAACATTTCTGCTGGTTTGTTAACTAAAACAATATCTTCATCTTGATAGATAATTTCGTAATTTAAAGCAGTTGCATGATTTTTCAATAGCGGATTATCGTCCATTTCAATACCTTGTAACATATGCCCTAAAATAGGTTCACATTTACCTGTACAAGACGGATAAAACTGTTTGTGTTTTCTAATTTCAGATTTTGGAGAGGCACCCCACCAAAACTCGGCCATACAAATGGGCTCTAAATTGTTTAAAAAGGCGTATTGTAAAAGCTTTGGGGCAGCACAATCTCCAGCAGCTGCAGGTGGTCGGCCAAAGGCAGTTTTATTAAAAATTTCAATTAGCCCTTTGGTTTCTTTTTTTGAATTTAAAAACTGGTATTGGTTAAATAAGTAATTTTGTAACGCATTAGACTTTTCTTTGCGTTCATTTTTTAGCAATTCTATTTGTTTTTCGAAGATGCTTACTTGATCTTCTATGCGATTTAATTGAGTTTCTAAGTCTTCAATTAAAACTTTCAGTTCGTATTTGTCGCGTAAGGATTGTTTAATTAAATCTTGATCAAGAACAGCAAAATCTTCGGGAGTTAAAATTATTTTTTCCGAATCTCTGGTTTCTTTTCGCTCTTTCTTAAGTTGTTTTAAATCAGCTTTTTTGTTATTTATTGTCTGTACTTTATTTATTTTAAAAATGGTAAGCTGCTGTTTTAGTGCTAAATATTTTTCATTCGATTCTAACGATTCAATTTGTCTGTTAATGGCATTTAAAACTTCTTCTTTTTGTAAAAAGTAGCTTTCGTGGGTTAACATATCAAAAATAGGAGGAACGAAACTTTCGTGGTGATTTTTATTTCCTAATTTTCCTGAAAAAGCGCGTAAATAGCCTATAGTACCGTCAGAAGTTCTAACGACTAATACACCAAACATTTTTCCAATAACTAAACCATTTTGTGTTTCATCTAATCCAAAATTATGGTTTAGAGTAGAATACGTGTTAATATATTCTTGCGTTTCTTGCGCTGCAATACAACTTAATTCATGCGGCTCATATTGAAATGGAAAAGTAAATTTTTGAGGAAATTTTATTTCGGATAGTTCAGATTTAAAAGAAATAAACGCCTCTGGAAAATTAGACATACTGATATTTTTTTTTCAAAAGTACTACAATTATCCAATATAAAATTTTCCCTTTGGGAGTTTGTTTAGTATATAAATACTACCTAAGCTGATTAATAAAACAAATGTTGTTTTTATAAAAATATCAACAAGCCAAATAGACGAAAAGAAAATATCAAAGCGTTTTAAGACGAAAATAAATAAAGGATGTATAAAGTAAATTCCGAAACTATATTTGCTGATTAAAATTAGAAATTGATTTGTTTTCGTAACATAATATTTAAATAATAAAAATGTTCCTGCTGCCATTAATGCAACATTTATATCTAGATATTGATAAAAAATTGTTTCTAAATCATCATGTTGGCTACTAGAGATAGAGGTTCCAATAAATGTTACTAAATAGCCTAAAACTAATACAATGATCATTTTATATGCTTTAGTTTTTTTATAGATGTAATGATAATAATATCCTAAAACAACATATCCAACATAGCCTGAAAAATAAGTTAAATTGATGTTTGGTATTATATCTTGAAATAATTGCATATTAGCAACCAGCCAAATCGTCCAAATAACTAAAAAATATTGAATATTATTTTTATTAGCATGAATTAAAAAGATTGATAAAACAGGTATTAAAAGATAAATACCAATTAAAATATAGATATACCAAAAGTGATAGTAAGCACCAAAATAAATACTTTGTTGTATTATAAGATCTAGAGGCTTACCATCTGTATAATAATCTAAAATAATATAGACAATAGACCAAAATAAAAAAGGTAGTAATAACCGAGAAAAGCGTCTTTTTAAAAAGGTTTTTAAATTTGTAGTTTTGGCAACTAATAAAGCACCGGTTATCATTAAAAATAAACCAATACACATTCTAGTTATACTACTAATTGCATTTACCGATTCCCATTGCCAATCATTTTTTTTATAGTCAAGCATATAATCAGCACAAATATGTAGCATAATTACCAAGATAGTAGCCAACGCACGTAAGTTTACTAAATATTTTATTTGTACACCAGCCATAAATAATTTTGTATCAAGTATATATAATCTAAATTACTGTAAAAGTATTTTATTTTAAATAAAAAAACTTGCAAATAGCTCTATTTTTTTGAATATATATTAAAAAAAATATTTAATTTACACATTAATAAACAAACAAGACAAACACAAATATAATGAAACAAGAACAACCTTATCAACCTCAAAACAAGGTACGCATCGTTACAGCTGCTGCTTTATTTGATGGTCACGATGCGGCTATTAACATTATGCGCCGAATTATGCAGTCAACTGGCTGTGAAGTTATACATTTAGGTCACGATAAATCTGTTGAGGAAGTAGTAAATACGGCCATTCAAGAAGATTCAAATGCAATTGCAGTTAGTTCTTACCAAGGCGGACATAATGAGTATTTTAAATACATGTACGACCTTTTACAAGAAAAAGGAGCCGGACATATTAAAATTTTTGGTGGAGGTGGAGGAGTAATTCTTCCAGAAGAAATCAAAGATTTAATGGAATACGGAATTACTCGTTTATATTCTCCAGACGATGGGCGTGCGATGGGATTACAAGGTATGATTAACGACAAAGTTCGTAAAGCCGATTTCCCAACGCCTGACTTAAAACTTCCTGAAGGTAAAGACCTTTACCAATCTTTAAAAGATAAAGACGTTACTACCGTTTCACGCTTAATTTCTCTTGCTGAAAACAGAGAAGACGAGTTCAACAAAATTTTTGATTACAGTAAAGTTGAAGATAAATCAGCTCCAGTATTAGGTATTACAGGTACTGGTGGTGCTGGTAAATCATCAATGGTTGACGAGCTAGTACGTCGTTTTTTAGTTGATTTCCCCGAAAAGAAAATTGCCTTAGTATCGGTTGACCCTTCTAAAAAGAAAACCGGAGGTGCTTTGTTAGGAGACCGTATTCGTATGAACTCGGTGAACAATCCTCGCGTTTTTATGCGTTCGTTAGCTACACGCCAGTCAAACCTAGCGTTGTCTAAATATGTAGATCAGGCTATTCAGGTTTTAAAAGCGGCACAGTACGATTTAATTATATTAGAAACTTCGGGTATCGGGCAGTCTGACACCGAAATTTTAGACCACTCAGATGCGTCATTATATATCATGACACCAGAGTTTGGTGCAGCAACTCAGCTTGAAAAGATTGATATGTTAGACTTTGCTGATATTGTTGCCATTAATAAATTCGACAAACGTGGTGCCTTAGATGCTATTCGCGATGTAAAAAAACAATACCAACGCAACCATAACCTTTGGGATCAGGATCCAGAAACGATGCCTGTGTTTGGTACTATTGCTTCGCAATTTAACGATCCAGGAACCAACCGTTTATACAAAGCAATAATTGATAAAGTTGTTGAAAAAACGGGAGCACCGTTAAGTTCATCTTTTGAAATTACGAAAGAGATGAGCGAAAAAATATATGTTATTCCGCCAAGTCGTACCCGTTATTTATCAGAAATTGCTGAAAATAATCGCAACTACGATGCAAAGGTTAACGACCAAACGGAGGTAGCTCAAAAACTATACGGAATTTTTAAAACTATAGAAACCGTATCTGGTAAGGCTCCAACATTTACTAAATATGGTATAGAAATAACAGGTACAAACAGTGTTGAGTTAACAAAACTGTTACTTGCCGAGTTTGATAAGTGTAAAATGAACCTAGACCCGTACAACTGGGAAGTAATTACTACGTGGGACGAAAAAGTGAATAAGTATAAAAACCCCGTGTATTCGTTTAAAGTTCGTGATAAAGAAATCAAGATTCAAACGCATACCGAGTCACTATCTCATTTACAAATCCCTAAAATTTCGTTACCTAAGTACCAAGCTTGGGGCGATATTTTACGTTGGATTTTACAAGAAAACGTTCCGGGTGAGTTTCCATTTACTTCAGGTTTATATCCGTTTAAACGTGAAGGCGAAGATCCAACGCGTATGTTTGCCGGCGAAGGTGGGCCAGAGCGTACCAACCGTCGTTTCCATTACGTATCTAAAGGCATGCCAGCAAAGCGTTTATCAACAGCGTTTGATTCGGTAACCCTGTATGGTAATGATCCAGGGCACCGTCCAGACATTTATGGTAAAATTGGAAATGCTGGGGTATCCATATGTTGTTTGGATGATGCAAAGAAGTTATACTCAGGTTTTGACTTGTCTCACGCCATGACATCGGTATCAATGACTATTAATGGGCCAGCACCTATGTTATTAGGATTCTTTATGAATGCGGCTATCGATCAAAATTGTGAGAAATACATTAAAGAAAACGGTTTAGAGGCTGAGGTTGAAGCTAAAATCGAAGCTATTTATAAAGCTAAAGGTGTAGCTCGTCCGCGTTACAACGGGGAGTTACCAGAGGGTAACGACGGTTTAGGATTACTGCTTTTAGGTGTTACCGGTGACCAAGTATTACCTGCTGATGTGTATGCTGAAATCAAGAAAAATACTTTAGCACAAGTTCGTGGTACGGTACAAGCCGATATTTTAAAAGAAGATCAGGCACAAAATACTTGTATTTTCTCGACTGAGTTTGCTTTACGCTTAATGGGCGACGTGCAGGAGTACTTCATCAACCAAAACGTACGTAACTTTTACTCGGTATCTATTTCTGGTTACCACATTGCAGAGGCTGGTGCAAACCCAGTAACGCAATTGGCATTTACCTTAGCAAACGGGTTTACTTATGTAGAGTATTACCTTTCGCGTGGCATGGATATTAACGCATTTGGGCCTAACTTATCGTTCTTTTTCTCAAACGGTATCGACCCAGAATATTCAGTTATTGGTCGCGTAGCGCGTAAAATTTGGGCTAAAGCCATGAAGGAGAAATACGGAGCGAACGAGCGTGCACAAATGCTTAAGTACCATATTCAAACTTCAGGTCGTTCGTTACACGCGCAAGAAATTGACTTTAACGACATCCGTACAACCCTACAAGCGCTTTATGCTATTTACGACAACTGTAACTCGTTACATACCAATGCGTACGACGAGGCTATTACAACGCCAACCGAGGAGTCTGTGCGTCGTGCTATGGCGATTCAGTTAATTATCAATAAAGAGTTAGGATTGGCTAAAAACGAAAACCCAATACAAGGATCGTTTATTATTGAGGAGTTAACTGATTTAGTGGAAGAGGCCGTATTGTTAGAGTTTGACCGTATTACAGAGCGTGGTGGCGTTTTAGGTGCTATGGAAACGATGTACCAACGTTCTAAAATACAAGAAGAATCGTTGTATTACGAAACGTTGAAACATGACGGAACGTTCCCAATCATCGGGGTGAATACCTTTTTAAGTTCGAAAGGATCGCCAACGGTTATTCCGGCAGAGGTTATTCGTGCTACCGAGGAGGAAAAGCTATTCCAAATCAATACGAAAGAAACTTTAAATAAAGCCAACGCAGCTGAGGTTGCTAAAGCTTTAGAAAATATACAACAAATTGCTATAAACAACCAAAATGTTTTTGAAGCGATGATGGAGGCTGCTAAGGTTTGTACCTTAGGCCAAATAACTTCGGCTTTGTTTGAGGTTGGTGGACAGTACCGCCGTAACATGTAATTAGAAACTTGCAACTAAGAGTAATAACGAAGAATCCTGCCTTTTGGCAGGATTTCTTTATTAAATGACAATTTAAACCCGTAAATTAGAGTGATTTTTAATTATAAATGATTTAATTACTTACTTATGAGTTTTCCATCAGATATTGAAATTGCACAAGCTGCAAGTATGTTACACATTCGTGATATAGCAAAAAAAATTGCTATTGACTCAGACGATTTAGAATATTACGGAAAATATAAAGCAAAGATTCCTTTAAGTTATATCAACGAAGACAAAATAAAACAATCAAAATTAATCCTAGTATCAGCAATCAACCCAACTCCTGCGGGCGAAGGCAAAACTACAGTTTCGGTTGGTTTAAATGATGGTTTAAATAAAATAGGCAAAAAATCAATTGTTGTAATCCGCGAGCCAAGCTTAGGACCTGTTTTCGGAATTAAAGGCGGAGCAGCAGGTGGCGGGTATGCACAAGTTATTCCGATGGTTGATATTAATTTGCATTTTACCGGAGACTTCTCGGCGATTGAAAAAGCCAACAACCTACTTTCGGCATTAATAGACAACAACCTTCAAAATAAAAAGCACAATTTAAATATAGACCCCAAAACCATTGTTTGGAAACGGGTAATGGATATGAACGACCGTTCTTTACGAAGTATCATTATTGGAGTTGGAGGTAGTGGCAATGGTGTAATGCGCGAGGAGGGTTTTAACATAACACCGGCTTCCGAAGTTATGGCCATTTTGTGTTTGAGCCAGGACTTTGAAGACCTACAAATTAGATTGGGTAATATTTTTGTTGGGTATACTTATGATAAGCAACCTGTATTTGCCCGCGATTTAAAGGCTCAAGGTGCTATGGCTATCTTACTTCGGGATGCAATTAAACCCAATCTGGTTCAAACTTTAGAGAACAATCCGGCAATTATTCACGGCGGTCCATTTGCTAATATTGCGCAAGGTACCAATACTATTTTGGCTACTAAAATGGGAATGTCTTTAGCTGATTATGTTGTTACCGAAGCAGGTTTTGGTGCCGACTTAGGTGCCGAAAAGTTTATGCATATCAAATGTCACTATGCAAACCTTAAACCAGATGCTTATGTTATTGTTGCAACTGTTAGAGCATTACGTTACCACGGGGGAGCTAAAAAAGGAGAATACGAAACAACGGGGCTACACTTTGTAGAAAAAGGTATCGAGAATTTAATAAAGCATATTGAAAACGCGTTTAAGTTTGGCCTTAAACCAATTGTAGCAATCAACCATTTTGTAACCGACTCTGCCGCTGAGATTGAATTTATTACGCAAACCTGTAACCGTTTAGGGGTTTGTGCCATTGTTGCTGATGAGTTTACACAGGGTGGAAATGGTATGCTACAATTGGCCGAAGAAGTGGTAAAAGCAACCGAAACATACCCCAATAATTTTGCCCCGTTGTATAATATTTTAGATACGGTTGAGCAAAAAATAAAACAGATTGCTATTGAGGTTTATGGAGCGTCAGATGTTGTGTACTCGGTAAAAGCTAAAAACCAATTGAAAAACATTTATGATTTAGGTTTTGACAAGTGGCCAATTTGCATGGCAAAAACACAAAAGTCGTTAAGTGATGTTGAAACAAAAATTGGACGTCCAACAGATTTTATTATAACAGTACGCGAATTTGAATTTGCAGCCGGTGCTGGTTTTATTATTCCTATTTTAGGAGATATGATGCGTATGCCAGGTTTACCATCGATACCAGCTTCTGAAGGAATGGCCATTGATAAATACGGAGTAATTACTGGCTTAAGTTAATTTAGTAACCTAAATATTAAAAAATATATAGTTAAAGGCAAGACATTTTAGTCTTGCCTTTTGTTTGTAAAAAACGTGCTTACCAGTTACCCAAAACGTGCTTACGTTTTGGGTAACTTGTGCTTACGTTTTGTACAAAACCTGCGCACGTTTTTATTGCATGTTGCGCTGTGGTTAATTAAACAGCTCGTAATACATTGTTAACGCCTGTGTTTATTGGTGTTTTATCAAATTTTGTTTTAATTCGTAGTTCCTTAAAATTTCAAATAGATGTAGTTTATAATTACCTAATTATTAGGTAAAAGTTTGATTTAAGTTAGTTACTTTATATTTGATTTATTTTGCTTATGTATTAAAAACTCACCCATAATATTTAATAGAAATACTATTAAATGATTAAAAAAATATGCAAATTTGATGGTTTTATTAGTTACTTATGGAGTTAGATTATACGATTAGATTAGCCGAAGTTACTGATGCATTGGTAATTTGGCAAATTATTCAGCAAGGTATTCAAAAACGAAAAGAAGAGGGCAGTACCCAGTGGCAAGACGGTTACCCCAATTTAGAGGTTATTTACACCGACATTACTAAAAAAGAAGGTTACGTAATTTTAAATAATTGCCTTGATGTTGTGGGGTATGTTGTTTTATCGTGTGCTAACGAGCCGGCTTACGATGCCCTGAAATTGGGTTGGTTAACTACAAATAAACCGTACTTGGTTGTACACAGGTTAGCCATTTGTCAGCAACCTAAAATAAAAGGTTTAGCTTACTGGACGTTACAACAGGCAGAAGTACTGGCGCAAAAGCTTAAAATAGAAAGTATAAAAGTAGACACAAACTACGATAATGCGCCTATGATTCACCTTTTTAAAAAACTAAATTATACCTATTGTGGTAAGGTTTATTTTAGAGGATCCGAACGTTTGGCGTTTGAGAAGCTAACAAAAATCAGTTAATTGTTATAAATAATTGTTACATTTGAGTATATATTAACAATTAAAATATTACAATGTCAAAAATTTTAAAAACTATTAGCAACACGGTTACGTATTGGTATGTTCCTGCAATTATTGGTGCTTTATTCGTTGTACTGGGTATTTATATATTTAGTATTCCTATGCAAGCGTACGGAACTTTAACCTTTTTATTCAGTTTGTCATTTTTATTTTCGGGTGTACTTGAAATGTTTTTTGCCCTAAAAAATAAAGATAAATTTACTAGTTGGCCTTGGTACTTAATGGGGGGTATATTCAATTCAATCATTGGTATTTTGTTGCTTTCTAATCCGGCAATATCGGCACTTGTATTACCTTTTATTGTAGGTTTTACATTATTGTTTAGATCTATACAAGGTTTAGGATTTGCTTTTGAGTTGAAAAATTACGGAAACTTACGTTGGGGTAATTTAGCTATTGCAAGTGTTTTAGGAATTGTATTTTCGGTAATTTTATTAGTAAACCCTGTATTTACCGGAATTTCTATTGTTATTTTTATGGCTTTGGCGCTTATTTTTGTTGGTATTTCAGTAATTGTACTATCGTTTCAGCTTAAAAAAATAAAAAACTTACCTGCTAAAATGAGTAAAGAGCTTAGAGAAGAATTTGAAGATAAGCTTGATGATTTAGAAGATGTGATTGAAGATTTGGAAGAGGCTTATTCTAAAAAATAAAACATAAAGTATAAAAAAGGTATAAAAAAAGTTGCAACTTAATTAAGTTACAACTTTTTTTTGTTTTAAAATTCAGTTAAGCTAACAATGTCGCTAGTTATATTCTTTAATCTTTCTTCGCCAGGTAAAAAGCTTAATTTAGCTATAAAAGAGAATTGAACTACTTGTGCCTCACACATTTCAATGAGTTTGGTTGATGCTTCGGCAGTTCCGCCTGTCGCTAAAATATCATCATGTATTAGTACACGAGCGCCTTTTGGAATGTAGTTTTTATTTAGTTCTATAGTCGCCGATCCGTATTCTAAATCATAAGATACCGAAATGGTTGGAGGCGGTAACTTGCCAGCTTTTCTAATCAGTACAAAAGGTACATTTAGTTCGTGCGCAATTTGTACACCATACAAAAAACCTCTACTTTCTATACCGCATACTAAATCTACTTTTCCTTTGGCTTGCGCAACAAACTCAGCAATAATCTCTTTAGATAATGCTGGGTTTAAAAATAAAGGGGTGATGTCTTTGTACTGAATTCCTGGTTGTGGAAAGTCAGGTACATTTACTACGGTTGCATCTATTTTTTGTTGTAAAGTCATGATTAAATATTTGTAGCAATTTACGAATTAATGGTGGTATAAATCTATCAAAAGTCATTATTTCGTTACTTCTGTTGGCATATATATGTTTTTAATTACTGTTACAATTAGGTTTTGTAACGCTACTTTTTGTAAAAATATGTCTTGCTCAAGTACTTCTTTATAATTACTAATTTCTTGCTCATATATGTCAAGAATTGAACTATTCATCGGAAAGTTTTCCAAACCTTCGAAGTCATTTGTATCGTAACATTCAATAACAAAATGTAAGTATTGAAATAGGTATATGCTTGTTTTGTGTTCGGTATTAAACATTGTCTGACTAATATCTATGCCTACTAAATCACTAATTAAGTAATAATACTCCAAACTTTTATCCTGATAAAAAGCAGCAATATAGCTATCAACAAGTACGTGTAGTAGGTTTCGACTGGTTTTAGGGTGTATTTCTGCAATATAATCTGCTAAATCTTCTTTATTCGTTAATAAACTTCCGTTTGAATAGGTATCATAAAGCAAGTCAGCTTCGGTATAATATAAGCCTTGGTTAAAAGTAGGAGTAAGCTTTAAAGCAAATTCGTTTTTACCACGATTGTGATGAATTAATGCCAATTTTTTTCCATCTTCATAAATACGTAAATTACAACTAGGGCATTCCAATTCATTGGCTACATTATATCGCATCAAAACAGAATTTATACTTAATTGACAAGAAGGGCAATAGCCTTTAAAAGTAAGTGTTTTCATCGTGTTATGTTTTTTGTTATTACAAATAAAACCTAACGTAAAGACAAAATATGTCGGTATTTTAAAATTTTTATTTTATTTTTTTAAAGTATCTTTGCAGAAAATTATACACTATTTTTTAGATG
>Ga0233372_1000176_pt1 | contig 30032 bp, 27 predicted proteins | sample ElkDunMinimDraft_4_FD_191538 | JGI IMG/M metagenome (GOLD analysis project Ga0233372, IMG submission 191538) | Fecal eukaryotic communites from dung pellets of Tule Elk in California, USA - Elk Dung D8 | ecosystem: Host-associated > Mammals > Digestive system > Large intestine > Fecal | place... | reverse complement strand
TGATCGCATGTTCCTCAAGGTCGTCAACCCGAACACCACGTGGGCGATGACCGCCAAGATCGAGGCGTGTGCCCGGGCCGTCGCAGGCCCGGGCACACGCCTCGAGGCGGTCAGCCCGGAGATGGGGCCGCCGTCCATCGAAAGCCACTACGACGAAGCACTTGCCGTCCCCGGTCTGCTGGCGGAGATCGAGAAGGGAGAGCGCGACGGTGTCGACGGTTACGTGATCGCCTGCTTCGGCGACCCGGGTCTCGATGCGGCGCGGGAGATCGCGACCGGACCGGTCGTGGGGATCGCCGAGGCCGCCATGCACACCGCGACCCTTCTGGGCCGGAGTTTCTCGGTCGTCACGACACTGGGCCGCACGACCGGGCGGGCCCGGGACCTTGCCGACCGGTACGGCATGCGCGACTCGTGCCGGGGTGTGCACGCGTGCGAAGTCCCCGTGCTGGCGCTCGACACCGATCCGGACGCTCGCAAGATCGTCACGGAAGCCTGTCTCGACGCGTTGTGCGCAGACGGATCCGACGTCGTGGTGCTCGGCTGCGCCGGGATGGCAGACCTGTGCGCCCGGATCTCGGCCGACCTCGGCGTCCCCGTCGTCGACGGTGTCACCGCGGCAACGCTGACGGTGCAGTCGCTGGTCACGATGGGACTCGTCACCGGAGGAAAGCGCGGTGAGTTCGCGCCTCCGCCTCCGAAACGTTATTCCGGAATGATGCAGAGCTTCACAACAATCCGGTGAGGCGCCGCGAGCCGTCGTGAAGGAATGTCAGCTGGTCGTACTCCGCCGGGGACACGCGTAGCGGCGACCCCTGCAAGCAGAGCCCCCCGACCACCTCGGCATCGTGGTTGCGGATCGGCACGGCCAGCGCCGATCGTCCCACGCGGCATTCCTGATTCTCGAACGCGTGACCGACGAGCCGGGTCCTGGACAGCTCCGATTCGAGAACATCCGGGTCGCAGACGGTGTACTCGGTCAGTTTGCGGAGTTCGAGACCCACGCTCATCCCGGGATTGTGGGCGAGCATCACCTTTCCGAGCGCGTTCGAGTGAAGGTTCTTGGCCAGCAGCGCGATACCGACGATCTCGTGGTCGGGGTCCTGATCGACGAACCGCAGCCTGCCACCGGCGAACGAGGCCACGTGCAACCCGAAACGGGTGTGCGAGCGCAACTCCTCGACCGTCTCGTGCAGTGTGGGTGAGGTGTCCGTCTCCACCGCGGCACGGGACAGTTCGGCGGTGCGCCGCCCGAGAGCGAAGCCCGACAGGTCGGGTACGCGCACCAGGAAACCTTCGGCAACAAGCAGATTGAGCATCCGGTAGGCGGTCGTGGGGGCAACATCGGCAAAGTGGGCGATTTCCTTCGCTGTGGCACCCGGTCCGAGATGCGCCACGGCCTCGAGCATTCCCAGTGCTTTCTGTACAGCCTTGGGCTGCTGCCCACCGAACCCCACTGCGGCGTCGGACTGGGTGGTCATCGCCGGTCTCCCGGCAGCGAATGAGCCGAAACGAGTTGCGGTCGTCCGTCGTCGTCGAGTACCAATTCGCCTGCGCCGGGCAGCAGGTCGGTGGTTTCCGGGCTGTCGAAGGCGCCCATCGTCGCCAGCGACTCCGGCCGGAGCCGCTTCAGCACGGCCGCCCACACCACGCCGGCCAGTCCGACGACGAGCACGGCGGTCGGTATCCCCCACTGCCCGTCGCTGATCCCGGAGAGCGTGAGATATCCGAGCAGTCCGGCGCCCACGCAGGCGATACCCACTGCGACCACGGTGGTCGTGCGGGCATCCTCGCCGATACGTCGCAGGAACCTCAGACACGAGACGGCGAGCAACGTGTAGGCACCGACCACGGCGACCTCGACGAAACCGTCGAACACGATCGAGTCGCCGAGGAAGATCACCAGGTACATCCACGCGCCGATCACCACCGCGGCGGTGAACACGATCACTGCGACATACGGTGTGCGGAACCGTCGATGGACACGGGACAGGCGTCGAGGAACGGTGCCCTCGATGCCCATCGCCAGCAACAGCCGCGAACCCGCCTGCGCACATCCCAGGGCGGATGCGAACCAGGAGAAAGTCACTCCGACCTTGACCGCCACCACCATCGCAGTGCTCGCTCCCGAGGCAGTGCCCTCGAAATACGCGGCCACGACCACGTCCGCGTGCCCGGTCAGTGCGGCCCATCCGGCGAAGACGAAAACTGTTCCGCACAGGATCGGGGTGACCAGCACTGCCCGGGTCACTGTGATCAGGGGTCGCCTGGCCTCGGCCCCGAAGAACGCCGCGCTCTCGAATCCCGCCATCCCGAACACCACCATCAGCGCCAGGAACGGCAACGTTGCGGCGGTGCCGGGTGCGACCGAGGAGGTCGGAGTCCCGGAGTCGGTGACCATCAGTGCGCAGATGACCACCAGTGAACACAGTTCCACGACGAGGATCGCCCGCGTCGCGAGACGGACACCGCGCACCGCAATGGTCGCGACGACACCTGCGACGAGCCCCGCGCACACCAGCAGCGGTACAGTCCCGGACACGGCACTACCGAGAGCGGTGGCGATTCCCAGCAGGCTCACCGCGGAGTTGGCCAGAACCGAAATCGCGATGCCGAGATAACCGAGCAGCAGGGCCGCGCCCATGGTGAGGGTGGCACGCCGGGGAAGTCCCTGGAACGCAAAGCTGTACAACGACCCCGCGGCAGCGAGCCGGCGGGTGAACTGGGAGATGCAGAACGCGACCGCGACGACCACCGCGGTGGTGCCGAGGATCGCCGCCAGCCCTGCGACTCCAGGATCGGCGGAAATGATCCACGAGGCGATGAAGATCATTCCCGTCGCGGGGGCCACCGTCGACAGGGACTGACCGATCAGGTCGATCTGCGAGAGTTGACGTCGGTTCAGCGCCCGCAGGGGAGAAAACACCGGTGTGACGGCCGGTGCCGTATTCCGGGATCGCGCGATCGCCGCTCCCAGCGCACCACCGATCCGTGACCCACCACCGCCACGCCTGCCGCTCGCCACGGGCACTCCGATCGTCCGTCGGCCCGTCTTCGGACCCGGGCCACCAGCGGAAACAGTAGAACTCCCGTGTTTCCACTTGGTTTCTTCGCCTCATTTGTCTCATTCGTTTCAGAAGTGTGGCGCACGTGACGGTCGTGTGAATCCAAGTGGAAATCGGGGAAGCCCCCGCCACCTGCCACAACGCCGCCTTCCTGCCCTCCGCCGCGATCCGCGTCACACCCCGCCCCGGGTGACCAGCACAAACAGGTCCGGAACGTTGCAGGACACTTTTCCACTCGGCGACCGCACAGTGTTTTCCTGCGCGACGCAAAAGTGCCGCATCTGCTCATCAGGATTGGCCCGACGACAGAGAGGGCGTGATCCATGTTGTGGGCGATGGTCGCATCGATACTCGGGGGGACGCTCCTGCTCGCGGGCATTCCGAAGCTCCGCGACCGGGACGGGCTTCTGACCGTGGTGAAGGGGTACCGGCTGCTGCCGCACCGAATGGAACGTGTGGTGGCGGGTTCGCTGCCGCTCGTCGAGGTTCTGGTGGGAACCGCATTGATCCTCGGGATCGCCGGTGTGTGGGCGGCGTCGGGCGCCGCACTGCTGTTCGCCGCCTTCGCGTTCGGGCTGACAGCGAACCTGGCGCGGGGGCGGCGTGATCTCGACTGCGGTTGCTTCGCGTTCTCTGCCCACGAAGTGCCGAGGATCGGGTGGTTCCACGCGGTCCGCGCGGCATCGTTCGCCGTCGCCGCACTCGTCCTCGCGGCGACCGGTTCCGCGGAGATCGCTCCGCTCGAGCGACTCATCGGAGCGGCGAGCGGCCTGCTGGTCGTACTGGCTGTGGTCGCGGTCGTGCAGATCAAAGCCGTCGTGCACGTCGGCCGGCGTCCGGTCGACGACTACCTGACCTCCGCGTCGATCAAACTCCGCGCTGTGAGCGCCGAGTCGCGGTACGGCTCCTAACCCTCTCTTCAGCCCCACCTTGCACAGATAGGACTACTTCGATGACAACATTTCTGCTGGTGGCCGTCGTGGTGCTGACCGTCGCGGTCGCACTGCTGTTCCTCATGACCCTCGCGCTCGCACGGGAGATCGGCCGCGTCCAGGTCCGGCTCGGTCCCCTCGGAGCGCGGATGATGGATACCGGCCCGAAGGTCGAGCAGGCCGGCCCGTCGTTCGCCGGGCTCGTCGATCACGTCGGCCGCTCCGTGCGGGTGGGCGGGCACCGCGACAAGGCGCAGTTGCTGATGTTCACCGCGCCGAGTTGCAGCACCTGCAAGAGTCTGCTGCCCGGCCTGCGTGCGATGGCCCGCGCCGAAACCGATCTCGACGTCGTCATCGTCTCGGACGGCACGCCCGAGGAACACCGGGAGTTCTTGGCCGGCAGCAATATCGGCGACGAACTGAGCTACATCGACGCCCGCGACGTGGGCATCGCCTACCAGGTGGGCACCACACCGTACGGGGTGATCCTCGACGAGCACGGCAAGATCCGCGGTAAAGGCCTGTGCAACCACATGGCCCAGGTCGAGAGTCTGCTCAACGCTCTCGAGTCCGGCACTCCGTCCCTCCAGCACCTGCATGCGCAGGCGAAGTCTGCCTGACCCGTCCCGAGAGAGAAGGAGCCTATGCCATGGAAGAACACAACATGACCGAGAACCGATATCCGGTCGATGAGGACACCGTCCGCGAACAAGCGGACTGGATGGCGGGCAAAGGTGGATCCTTCGTCAGCCGCACAGGACGCAAGCTGTCCGAAAGCACCTCGCGCCGTTCGATGCTCAGCAAGATCGGCCGCTGGACAATGGGTGTCTCGGGTGTCGCGCTGATCAGCTCGCTGCCGGTCACCCGTAGCGCGATGGCACAGGAACTGCCGCCGGAGCCCGCGCCCCCCGAGGTCCCGGATCCGCAGTTCATCACGTTCGACGGCAAAGATCCGGCGGAGTGCGAGTACTGGCGCTGGTGCAACATGGACGGCACCTCGTGCGCGGCGTGCAACGGCGGCGGTGTGACCACCTGCGCTCCCGGCAGCCGCCCGGGCGCAGAGTTCTGGGTCGGCTGCTGTACCAACCCGGATACCGGAAAGACCTATCTGATCGCCTATTACGACTGCTGCGGCGCACCGTCGTGCTCCAACGCTTTCTGCGGCGAACCCGACATGCAGGCCATCATGTACAACCCCGTCTCCGGCAGCTACGACCAGGAGATCATCTGGTGCGTCTCGGACGAGTCCCAGGCGTACACCTGCACGATGGCGCCCATCATCGGCGAGGACTGCCAGACCCGCCCCGCAGCTCGTCCGAAGGTCGGTGCCGGAGCATGACATCTCGATCCAGCAAGCGCATTCCCCGTACCGCCGCGATCGCCGTTCCGCTCGCCGCCGCGATCGTTCTCACCGGATGCAGTTCGGGCGACGACGAAAGTCCCGCCGCCGGCGAGGTCACCTATCCGACCGTGCCTTTCACGACACCCGGTGAGGGCATCGGTCTCGGTAGCGAGGACCAGGAGATCGGCTCCACCTTCCCCGAACCGGTGCACGTTTCCGAGATCGAGCCGATCAAGTCGACCGACCTGCTCGCCGTCGGTGACGGTTACGGTCTCGAGATCGGACTCAATGCGCTCGATCCCGTAACCGGGGTCGCGGCAACCCGTTTCGTCGTGGGCCCAGGCATCTGGGATCCGGTGATTCACGGTTTCGTCGGCGAGACACCCGCCGATCCCGCTGTCATCGCGGCCGAGGTGTGGCGTCCGCGCGGTTCCCGCGGTGCCGCCGACTTCACCGTCAGCACCTATTCGGGCAACCTGCTCGAGCCGTCGGAAGCCCTCCTCCCCGACTACGCGCGCGTCCACTCGCGGCCGGGCTCGAATGCGGTGACCTCCGACGGAAAGTACTTCGTGACCTGGGACGACGGCTTGTACGGCGTGCGGGTCGTCGACCTCGAGGCGAAGAAGGAGAGCGGGGCACTCCAGATCATCGGCTGCGGCCCGTTCACCTGGATGGTCGGGCACGAGCTCTACAGCGTCTGCGAAGACACGCGCGAGCTGATCCAGATCTCGATCGACGACGCGGGTGTTCCCACCGAGACCGCGCGGGCCAAGGTCCTGCCCGACGATTTCGTCAGCAACCGCACGGTCACCTGGGCCGACGACGCCGACTCGGCACTGCTGGTGGGGGCGAACGGCGACGTGTTCGTCCTCGATTTCTCGAACGGTCTCCCGTCGGACCCCGTAACGCCGATCGGCAACGCGGGGCAGGACTCCGGGCGGTTCGCGGGCAATGCCATCAACAACACCGGAACCCGGATCGCAATCGAGTACACCGACTCGGTGGTCCACCCCCACTCCGCTCGCGGCGGTGACGTCGTGAAGATCGACCTCTACGACGCAGCCACGTTCGCGCCCGTGAAGACCCTCGATCTGGCGACGCTCGGGCTCACCAGCATCGCCAGCATGGCTTTCTCGGTCGACGGTGAGACGCTGTACGTGGTGGGCGACGGACCCGAGGTGGAGGGCGAATCGGCACAGACGATCGTCGGAGTCTCCGCCGAGACCGGCGACAAGGTCAGTTCGGCCGAAGTGACCGGCACCGTCGACGACGTCAGCACCCTCCTGACCCCACAGGTGCTGGAATGACTCGTTCGGGCCCTACCCTCGATCGCCGCGGTTTCCTCCGCGTCGGCTCCCTCGGAGCCGGCGCGGTGGGACTCGGAGTTCTGGGTCTCGGTGCGGCGTCCTGCGGTTCGGGCCCGGCGGCGGATCCCGCCACCCCGCTTGATTACATCACCGCCACCGATCCCGAGATTGCGGCTGCGGAGCAGGCGCGCGGGTGGAACGGGCGTGAAGTGGCTGCCTCACTGACGGCAGCGGTGGCGACCGTCGACCTCGGCGGACGTCTCGTCGAGACGTGGTCGTACGGCGGTCGCGCGGTGGCACCCGAACTGCGGGCGAGCGTGCGCGACAAGATGCTCGTGTCGGTGCGCAACGACCTCCCTGCGGATACGACGGTTCATTGGCACGGCATCCGGATCCGCAACGACATGGACGGTGCTGCACCGGCCACCCAGGATCCGATCGGTCAGGGCGGCGACTTCCTCTACGACTTCGTCGTTCCCGACCCGGGCACGCACTGGTACCACTCGCACAGTGGGCTACAGGCCGACCGCGGCCTTTTCGGGGCACTGGTGGTGGAGGACCCCGACGACACGTCGGGCGCCGACGTCGACTTCACCCTGGTCCTCGACGACTGGGTCGACGGACTCGGGACGACCCCCGATGCGGTACTGGCCGCTCTCAATCCCGCGATGACGGGTGGGCACGGCGGTCACGGCGGCCACGGCGGGGGCGCGCCGGCGGAACCCTCTCCGGAGGAATCGTCGGTGGCGCACACACTGGTGAACGGGGGGCACGGTTCGTCCGTGCCTCTCGGGGGCATGACCCAGCACATCGGATACCCGCTGCACCTGATCAACGGACGGCCGCCGAACGACCCCGAGGTCGTCACGGCTGCACCCGGCAGCCGCGTGCGGTTGCGGATCGTCAATGCCGCCGCCGAGACGCCGTACCGGTTCGCGGTGGCGGGCCACGAACTGACCGTGATCGCCGCCGACGGCTTCGACGTCACTCCCACCACCACCGACACCCTCATCATCGGGATGGCGCAGCGGTACGACGTGCTCGTCACGCTGAAGTCCGGTGCGTGGCCGATCGTCGCGAAAGTCGAGGGCCGGGACGGGTATGCGTCGTCGGTACTGCGCTCGAACGACGCCGCGCCGCTGCCGAACCCCGACGTCGGGGGTTCGATCGCAGAACTCGGCGGACGTCTGCTTCCCGAGAGCGCACTGCGGCCGGCCGATTCGGTCCGCCTGGAATCTCGTTCGCCCGACAGGGATTACCGGGTGGAGCTGATCCAGGCCGGGGACCGCTACGTATGGGGTATGGCCGGGCCGGACGCCGGAAAACTGGTGATGCGCGAAGGCGAACGGATCCGCATCACGATGGCGAACAACAGCACGATGTGGCACCCGATGCACACGCACGGACACACCTTCGCGGTGCCGGAGTACGGAGGACTCCGGCGCGACACCGTCAACGTGCTCCCCGGCACCGAACTCGCCATCGAGTTCGATGCCGACAATCCTGGCGAGTGGATGTTCCACTGCCACAATGCCTATCACTTCGAGGCAGGGATGACCGCGAACCTGCGGTACATCCGATGAGAGGACAGCTGTGAAGAAACTGACAACCCTTGCCGTGGCACTGGTCGCCTCCGCCGCGCTGACCGCGTGCGGTTCGTCCGACACTTCGGACGAACCTGCCGTGGTCATCGATGTGGCGAACATGGCCTATTCGCCCGCCTCGGTCACGATCGAGGCCGGGCAGACCGTGCAGTGGCGCTTCGACGACAACGGCCTGCCCCACGACGTCGCGGGTGACGGTCCGCTCGAAGGCATTCTGCAGAGCGAACTGCTCACCGAGGGCACGTACGAGTACACCTTCGACGATCCGGGCACCTACACGTACCACTGCACGCCGCACAAGTCGATGGTCGGCACCGTCATCGTCCAGTAGTGCGGCAGCCGGTAATGCTGCACCACAACCGAATCGGACGCTGGGCGATCACCGCCGGGATCGCCGCAGTGCCCCTGACGGGATGCGCCGTCGCAGACACTCCCGACGCGGTGATCGAGATCAGCAATGTGCAGTTCAGTCCGATGGACGCCACGGTCGGAGTCGGCGACACCGTCGAATGGCGGTTCGACGACGGCGGCCTCCTCCACCACGTGGAGTCGCCCGGCGAGTTCGACAGCGGGATCACCGGCGACGGCACCTATTCGTACACGTTCGACCGTCCCGGCACCTACACCTATACCTGCTCGATCCACCCGTACATGACCGGAACGGTCACCGTCCGCTGAGAAACGAGCGGGATTTTCGTACACAGCAACGACTCTGGAGGTTTCCGATGACCACCGTCCTCACCCACGAACCGATCTCCACCGATCTCCCCGACATCCGCCCGACGCTCGCGGGTGCCGTATCCACCACTGCGCGGCTCGGCCTGGCCGCCGGTGCCGCAGTGGCCGGCGCCGGTGCCGCGACGCTCGCGGCACCGACGGCAGCGACGGCTCTGACCGCCGCAGTCGTCGGCGCCGGGCTCGTCACGTCACTCGCGGCGAACTGGTCCACCTGCGGAATGTCCGTGGCCGGTGTCGTCGCGGCTCCGAAGCAACCCGGACGCAAGGGTGCGTCCACACCTGTCCGCCGCTTGGGCTGGCACGCGCTCGGGTCGGTGACCACCGGTGCCGTCACCGGTGCTGCCCTCGGCGCCCTCGGTTCGGTCACGGCGGCAAACCTGTCTCCGTTGTGGTTGCTGTTCGGATGGGCCGTGTTCGCGCTGGCCTACGGCTTGCACGAGATCGGCGTCGTGTCGATGCCTGCTCCGATGCGACGGCAGCAGTTGCCCCGGCACCTGCGCCGGACCATGTCTCCGTGGAAGGTGTCGCTGCTGTTCGGCGCGATCATCGGCCCCGGATTCCTGATCTTCATCCGGTCCAGCGCGTACTACCTGCTCGTGCTCGGTGTGCTCGCCGTCGGGTCGCCCGCCCTCGGCGCCGCGATGTTCACCGTCGTGTCCCTCGGCCGCTGCATGCCGAGCGTCGCTGCCATTGCCCACACCCGCCGCGGCGGTTCGATGCCCGCCTTCCTCTCGGTGATGTGCCTCGTCGATCGGCGCGTGCAGGCCGTGACCGGTGCCGCTCTGGTCGGCCTCGCCGCGTTCGCCGCGATCTCGCTGATCTGACGCGGGCATACCGACGCAGGTGCCCCGGATCTTCACGGATCCGGGGCACCTGCGTCGAACCTGTTCTCAGAGACCGAACCGCACGCCCGTCATGCGCTCGGACAACTCCCACAGCCGGCGTGCTGCTTCGGGATCGCGAGCCCGCGCGGAGCAGCCCGCGGTGTGCGGCGACCCGTAGAGTTCGAGAAAGCCGTCGGGACCGATGTAGCCGCCCCGCAGTCCCGGCTCGGTGGCGGCGTAGAGCACGGATTCGGCGCCCTGCTCCGGGGTGCGCTGCAGAATCTTCTTGCCGAACCCGAAGAGCCGGTCGAACCAGGTGCCGGTGTGGCTCCCGACCTCGGTGGCCGCATATCCCGGATGTGCGGCGAGTGACCTCACCGTTGATCCGCTCGCGTCGAGTCGCCGAGCCAGTTCGAAACTGAACATCAGGTTCGCGAGCTTCGACTGGGCATACGCGGCAGCCCGGTGGTACCGCCGCTGCTCCCAGTTCGGATCGTCCAGGTCGACGCGCCCGAGACGATGCGCGGCGCTGGAGACGGTCACCACCCGATCCGTGACCAGGTCCAGCACCAGTCCGGTCAACGCGAAATGCCCGAAGTAGTTGGTGCCCATCTGCATCTCGAATCCGTCGGCAGTCCGCTTCAGCGGTACTGCCATCACACCGGCGTTGTTGATGAGCACGTCGATCGTCTCGTGGGTGTCCCGCAAGCCGCACGCGAACTTGCGCACCGAGGCCAGTTCGGACAGGTCCAATCGGTGCACCGACGCCCTCGGGCCTATCGTCTCGGCGACGCGCGCACCTTTGTCCACGTTGCGGCACGCCAGGACGACGTTGGCGCCGGCAGCACCGAGCGCTATGGCCGTCGCCTCCCCCACGCCGCCGGTCGGACCGGTCACCACGAAGGTCCGGCCCACCTGCGACGTGGACGCGTCAGGCGCCAATCGAGTTCTTCATCATCGGAAGCATCGCCCACAGTTCGTCCTGCCAGTAGCCCCACGAGTGGGTGCCGGCGATCGGGAACGAGAAGTGGGCGGTGTCGATTCCGAGCGTGGCGAGCCGTATCTGGAATGCGCGGTTCTGGACACGGGCAATGGACTCGAGACCCATCGCATTCGCCGTGTTGAACACACCGATCGCCGAGTCGGGGCGGTCGTGCTGTCCGGGAAGACCGGTCGACGCGGAGATCCACATCGGCAGTCCCCGCAGCATGGGAGCGGCGACGAAGGGATCGTGCCGGAGCCACGCCGGATCCCACGGCGGGCCCCACATCGCGTCGGAGTTGTAGCCGCCGGCGTCGAGCATCGCCAACCGGATGGCTTCCCGCATGCCGGGTGCCGACAGGTTGAGGTATCCGGACATCGACCCGGCGAACGTGAACTGGTCGCGGTGATGAGCCGCGAGGATCAGTGCCGCGTTGCCGCCCATCGACAACCCGACCACGGCGTTGCTGCCGCGACTGATCCCGTAGACGGCGGCGAGATGGTCGGGAAGATTCCGGGTCAGGAACGATTCCCACTTGTACGTGTAGGGCTGCGCGTTGAAGTTGCTCGGGGCGTACCAGTCCGCGTAGAAACTCGACTGACCACCGACCGGCATGATCACGTTGACGCCGTGGTCCGAGAGCCACGCGGCGTTGGTCTCGTGCTCCCACCCGCTGACGTTGTCGGTCGCACGCAACCCGTCGAGTAGGTAGACCGCCTTGTTGCTGCCGTTGTTCGCGCGCCAGATGCGAACCTTGATCTGGCCGACGCCACCGGGCGCTGCGACCCAGTCCTCGTGGAATCGCGAATACGGGTCGGCGGATGCGGTGCCCGCACTCACCCCCGTGAACACGAGCGTCAGCGGAAGAACCACGGCCACGAGCAGGCGGACGAGAGCGCGCCGACTCGGTCGCCGACTCATAGTTCCGGACGAGTTCTTCACACCAAGATCCCCCTTGCACATGTGTAACATTCGTCACTTCCGACCCAGGCTATGTGGGTGCGGATGCCCGTTGAAGGCTTACACACAATCGTTATCCTGCAAAGCCCAACCGTTATCCCGCGGAGCCCCAGAAGGCCCGGAAACACGCCCCGCTACCGTGGGAGTCGTGCCCGACGCTCCGCTCCCCATCCGCGACGGTCTGAACCCGTCACGACTCCGTCTACCGGAAAACAGCAGGTGGGACACGGTAGCCGAGTATCTCGTCGAGCGGTTCCCGGATGACGCCCGTCGAATCCGGGAGAAAATCCGAGACGGCGAAGTCGTCGGTGGAGACGGAACCGTGATTACCTTCGGTACGCCCTACCGCGAGCGTTCGTTCGTGTATCTCTACCGTGATCCTCCGGTGGAATCACGCGTGCCCTTCGACATCGACATCCTGTATCGCGACGACACTCTCCTCGTCGTCGACAAGCCCCACTTCCTGGCGACGACACCCCGCGGATCCTGGGTGGCCGAAACCGCTCTGGTGCGACTGCGCCGGGAACTCGATCTGCCGGAACTCTCGCCGGTCCACCGGCTCGACCGGCTGACCGCCGGTGTCCTCGTCTTCACCGTCCGTCGCGAGGCTCGTCGCGCCTACCAGATGATGTTCGAACAACGCCTCGTCGAGAAGGAATACGAGGCGATCGCACCCCGCGCCGACGACCTCGTCTTTCCCCGCGAGGTGAGCAGCCGCATCGTCAAGGAGAGGGGCTCGCTGCAGGCACGGGAGGTGCCGGGGCCGGTCAACGCGGTGACGCGGATCGACCTTCTCGACACGGACGGTGACATCGCCCGGTACCGCCTGCGTCCCCGGACCGGAAAGACGCATCAGCTTCGGGTCCACATGAGTTCGTCGGGCATCCCGATTCTCGGCGACAATCTGTATCCGGATGTGTACGACGTTGCCCCCCGGGACTATTCGAACCCCCTGCAGTTGCTCGCCGCTGCCGTCGAGTTCGACGACCCCGTGACGGGTCGCCGGACCCGCTTCGCAAGCCGCAGAAACCTGTCAGCATGGAGGCACCACACACCAGGACCCCGTTGACGGCACGGGTTCACGTCTTGGAGGTTCTCATGGAGATCGGCTCCGTTTCGCGTACCTACGACGGCCGCGTCGCCCTGCGTTTCCAACGGGCCTTCCCCTATTCGCCGGATCGGGTGTGGAGGGTGCTCACCGACCCCGAATGCCTTCGGTGCTGGTTTCCCGCGGCCGTCGAATTCGAACTCGCGCCCGGCATACCCGTCGAGTTCCACCGCGCCGACGAGCGCGCCGGTGGTTCGGGACCGCTCCCGGGGCACACCAGCGACGGCAGCATCCTGGTGGTGCGGCCGGGCCACGTCCTCGAGTACCTCTGGGATTCGGACGTGGTGCATTGGGAGATCGCCCCGGACGGCTCCGGCGGGTGCTGGCTCACCCTCACCCACACAGCCGAGGACGAGGACGACGCGCTCGCGCACGGCGCGGGCTGGCATGCCGGGTTCGAGGTGATAGAAGCTCAGCTCGAGGGCCGGCCCATCGACTGGTCACCCCGGGAACGGGCGGCCGAGCTGGCCGAGCACTACCGCCGGCCGTCGGCCTGACCCGCCGTGACGATGTGGTTCTCCTCCGGCGCGTCGCGTTCCGACACCCTGTCGACAATTTCCGTGGCCCACGATCCGATCGCGTCCCAGTCGCGGAAGTCACCGGCCTTGACGCCCCACATCCGCGCAATCGCACGCTCGCCCGCACCGAGAGTCGACGGGTCGAGCTTGCCCGTCAGCATCCGGTGCCCGCGCGCACCCGTCCGATTCTCGACGGACGACACCCCGTACGAGCTGTTCGCAGCGCGAAGGCCCTTGGTCACGGGAACGGATGAGAAGAGGAAGACGTCTCGATGACGCAACGCGTCCTCGTGCGCACGCACGAACGCCCGAGCCGCCCGGAGCCATCGGAACCGGTACACCGGGCTTCCGAGCACGACGGCGTTGTACCCGTCGAGGCTGCCGACCTGCTCGGGGGGCACCACGTCGACCTGCGCACCGCGGTGCCGCATCGCCGCGGCCAGCGCCGTGGCGATCTCCGCCGTGGAGCCGTGCTTGCTCGCCGCCGCCACCAAAATCCTCATGCCCATCCTCCGCTACTCGCGAGTACGCACCATGATCACGTGCCACATTCTGTTCGGCCAGGGTCGAAGGACCCTTCGCCCGCCCGTTTCGCGTCACATACGCCGACGATTCGGGACATTCCGGACACGGGATGGCAGTGTGGGATTCGGGTACCCACCACAGACCCGAACAGGAGTTCATAGATGCCTCAGCGCCCCACCGTGTCGTCGGCCACCGAAACGGAACGGAAATACACGGCCGGAGGCTCGGCGTCACTGCCCGACCTGACCGGACTTCCGCGCGTGTCCGTCGTCGAGGTGGATACGGTGGAGTTGTCCGCGCAGTATTACGACACCGCCGACCTACGGCTCCTGCAGTCGGCAATCACCCTGCGACGACGTGAGGGCGGAGACGACGCCGGCTGGCACGTCAAGCTCCCCAACGGGGCGGACACCCGGACCGAACTTCACTTTCCCCTGGCCGACGCGGACGGGAAGTCCGCGGACGAGCCCCCTGCCGAATTGATGAATCTTCTCGTCGGAGTGCGGCGCGGACTGCCGGTCTCCCTCGCGGCACTTCTCACGACGACCCGGCATCGCCACCGGATTCGCGGGAAGGACGAGACGCTGCTCGCAGAAGTCGTCGAGGACGATGTCGTAGCGGTGCGCGGCGGCGACGACGAAGAAATGCACTGGCAGGAGATCGAGGTCGAAGCGGGCTCTTCGCTGGGCCGCGGCGACCGGTCCACACTGCTCGACGCCATCGAGGAACGTCTCACCGCCGCCGGGATCGTCCGCTCGCCCAGCCCGTCCAAGGTGCACCGCGTTCTGGGCGACCTCCTCCCTGCGGCACCCGAACTCGGCGAGGCCGCCCGCTTCCTGCGCGACTATCTCGCGCGCGAACTCCACGCGCTGGAACTGTCCGACATCGCGGTACGCCGCGACGAGCCCGACGCGATCCACAGCATGCGCAAGGCCTCTCGTCGTATCCGGAGCGCCCTGCACACCTACGCCGACGATTTCGCTCTCGGCGACGCCCTCGTCGACGAACTCCGGTGGTTCGGCCGCCGGCTCAGCCCGTCGCGCGATCTGGAAGTGCAGTGGAAACGCCTGGCAGGCCACGTCGACGAGATTCCGGGCGACCGCCACCGCGAAGCAACGAAATCACGTATCGACGAGTACTTTTCGGCCAAGACGGGCGCGGCGCGCACCGCTGCACTCGCGACCCTCGATTCGGAGCGGTATCTCGTGATGCTGCGTTCCCTCGACGACCTCGTCGGCGGGTTGGGGAGCACCCCTCCGGCGCGATCCCGTAAGTCCGCGCTGGACCCGGAGAAACTGACGCGCAGCGTCGCTACGGTGGCGAAGAAGGTCGACAAACGTGTTGCCCGCGTTCGGAAAGCACACGACCCACACGAACGTGACGAACTGATGCACCGGGCACGCAAGGGCGCCAAGCGGATGCGCTACGCGATCGAGGTGATCGCTCCTCTGCATCCGAAGCGCACCGCCCGGATCCTCGACCGATTCGACGAATTCCAGGACATGCTCGGAGAGTTCCAGGACTCCGTCGTTTCCCGAGAACACCTGTTGGACATCGTCTCCGATCAAGGTCACACCGCCGAGTCCAGCTTCGGCCTGGGAATCCTGTATCAGCTCGAGACCGAGGTGGGCCGGCGCCAGGCAGCCCAACTGGAACCCGCGTGGAAAAGTGCCCTCGGATCGGCCGGGAAGCTCTGGGAATGAGCAGGTCCTCCGACTCTGGCACGGTGCTCGCCGAACCGACATGATGGAGAACAGGCGACTGAGGAGGTAGCCACATGGGCGTCCCCGACACGATGCGGGCATGGCGCGTCGAGTCCCCGGCTCCGATCGAGGCCCGTCCCCTGAAGTCCGTGCGCGTTCCGGTCCCCAGGCCGGGACCCGACGAATTGCTCGTACGTGTCCTCTCGTGCGGGGTGTGCCGAACCGACCTGCACGTCGCCGAAGGAGACCTCCCGGTCCACCGCCCGGGCGTCGTGCCGGGCCACGAGATCGTCGGGGAGATCGTCGGCGGCGACCTGGGAGCCCATCGCCTCGGTGACCGGGTGGGGATTCCGTGGTTGCGGAGCACGTGCGGACGGTGCCGGTATTGCCGCCGCGGAGACGAGAACCTCTGCCCTCGTTCGACATACACCGGATGGGATGCAGACGGTGGTTACGCCGAATACGCCACGGTTCCGCGCGACTACGCTCTCGCGCTGCCCGCGGGATACACCGATGCGGAACTCGCGCCGCTGCTGTGCGCGGGGATCATCGGGTACCGGGCACTGCTGCGTGCGTCCGTTCCGGAAGGCGGTGTCCTCGGTGTCTACGGCTTCGGTGGCAGCGCCCATCTCGCCTCCCAGGTCGCGATCGCACGCGGTGCGCGAGTACACGTGATGACACGCGGCGCAGATGCCGCATCGCTGGCGCTCGAACTCGGCGCGTCCTCCGCGCAGGGCGCCTACGACCCTCCACCCGAGCCCCTGGATTCGGCGATCCTGTTCGCCCCGGTGGGAGATCTGGTACCGCTTGCCCTGTCCGCGTTGGATTCCGGCGGAACACTCGCTATCGCAGGGATCCACCTGAGCGATATCCCGACGCTGAACTATCAGCGACATCTGTTCAGGGAGAGGCAGATTCGAAGTGTCACCGCCAACACCAGATCGGACGCGCAGGCTTTTCTCGAGTTCGCGGGCGAGCACAGAATGCACGTGACCACGACGCCTTACCCGCTCGAGCACGCCGACCGCGCCTTGGCCGATCTCGCGGCCGGCCGATTCGCCGGAGCTGCGGTCATCGTGGCGTAGCGTAATCCCCGTAGTCGATCACGGCGTGCGGCCGGACACGGCAGCGCCGATCGTCACACAATGAAAACGAACAAGGAGACATCGATGAGCACACCGAGCAACCGAAACGCTGTCGTCGCAGGCGTCGACGGTTCCGATACCGCGGCAGCGGCCGCCCGGTGGGCCGGCGCTCTTGCCGCACGTCTCGAGGCACCGCTGCACCTGGTGCACTCGCTGCCCAGCGAGGGCATCTTCTACAGCGAAGCTGCCGTCCTGATCCAGTCACAGATGGTCGAACAGCTCAAGGCGGACGGTGAGGCGCTCCTCCGGGACATCACCGCGAAGGTTCACGCCGACCAGCCGGATCTCGAGATCAAGAGCTTCATCGGTCCCGGACCCGCCGCCACGTCGCTGCTCGAAGCCGCCGACGACGCACGGATCGTGGTGCTCGGCGCCACCGGCGCCGGTGCCGTCGAGAACTTCCTGCTCGGCTCGACCGTGCTGCGCGTCGCGAACAACGCACCGTGCCCGGTCGTGGTGTGGCGTGGCGACACCGCCAACCCGCTGCCCGATGCCCGACCCATCGTGGTCGGAGTCGACGGAAGCGAACTGTCGGCTGCCGCAGTCCGTTACGCGTTCCAGGTTGCTTCCTTCCTCGGCGCACCGCTCACGGCCGTGCACTCCTGGATCGGAGACTCCGCCCTCGGGGTGGGCGCCACCGCCGCGCTCGTCGACTGGGATGCTGTCGCCGAATCCGAATCGGCCGTGCTCGCCGAGGCACTGGCAGGCTTGCAGGAGGAGTACCCCGACGTCGAGGTCCAGCGCGTCCTCGACCGCGGCCCCGCGGCACGAGTGCTGCTGCGGCACCTGGGCGACGCCCAGCTCGCCGTCGTCGGCAGCCACGGCCGCGGTCAGTTCCGTGCCGCACTGCTCGGCTCCACCAGCCAGAATCTGCTGCACAAGGCGCCGTGCCCCGTGCTCGTCGCACGCAAGATCTGATCCGCTCAGCGACTGATCCGCTCAGCGACGCGGAGCCGGTTCCCGTTCACGGGCGGCTCCGCGTCGCGCCGGCAGGGCGCTCCCGGTCGAGCTCTCACCAGGGAGCGAGTCCGAGTTCCCTCTCGAGCCATGCCTTGTCGACCGCGCTGCTGTCGGTCGTGTCCACCACGAGCGCGGCGCGCCACTCGTCCCGGCGTCGCAGTTGCACGGCAAGCACTGCTGGTGTGGCGTCGGACGGATCGTCGTTCCGTTCCGCGCGGGCACGGATGCGTTGCTCCAGTACCGCCGGGTCGGCACGGCATTCGATCTCCACGACATCGGCGGACGCCGCCGCTGCAACCTCGCGGGCGCGGACCCGCTGCGGCTCCGACAGCCACGTCGCATCCAGGACCGCCGACCGTCCGTGAGCAAGTTCGGACGCGGCCCTCGCCAGCATTTCCTCGTACGTCGCGCGCGTATGCCCGGACGAGTAGAGCCCACTGTCGACGCCGTCGCCGGTGCGGTCCGTCGGGTCGATCCCGGCGAGTTCTTTGCGGATGACATCGCTGCGCAACACGGATGCGTCCAGATACTCACCGATCGTCCGGGAGAGTGTGGACTTCCCCGTGCCCGTCACACCGCCGACCAGCACGAGCCTCACACGCGCGCGCTCGAGGTTGCGTTCGACCTGCTCGACGAAGTTCAGCGCGACCGCGCCGGACGCCTCGTCGCCCTGTTCGTGCCGAAGTGCGGTCACCTTGGCGCGCACCAGCGCGCGATAGGCGACGTAATGGTGCACCAGCGAGCGCGACGGTGCGTCGCCGGAGGCCGCCGCGTAGCAGCGGAGCAGGTTCCGAGCGGAGTCGACGGCACCTGATCTCTCGAGATCCATTGCAAGAAAGGCGATGTCGAGAAGACCGTCACCGTAGCGCAGTTCGTCGTCGAACTCGAGGCAGTCGATGATCCGCGGTCCGTCGTCGAGACAGAAGATGTCGTCCGCCAAAAGATCACCGTGACCGTCGACCGCACGCCCCGAGGCGATCCGCTCGGTGAACAGCGGCGCCCTGCCGTCGAGGTAACGGGTCGCGGCGGACCGGATGCGCGCGACCGTCGCCGCGGCCGTACCGCCCACCTTCAACCGTTCGAGATGGTCCAGGCTCAGCGTCCAGAGTTCGCGAAGGAACTCGACCGACGCGCACCGGTCGATTGCCGGGTCCCGGGGCGACGCGGCATGCAGGTCCGCCACCTGCCGCGCGACCGACTCGATGACCTGCTCGACGTCCTCACCGCGCCGGACCAGCATGGCCAACCGCCGGTCGTCGGGCAACCGGACCATCTCGACGAGGTGTTCGCACACCTGCCCGTCGGGTCCGTGGACATCGGCAACACCCAGATAGACGTCCGGTGCCATCCGCCGGTTGAGATCGACCTCGCGGTGGCAGGCACGCTCGCGCGCTGCCCGGGTCCGGTTGTCGAGAAAGCCCAGATCCAGTGGCTTCTTCATCTTGTGCACACGATCACCGACGAGGAAGAGCACCGACGTGTGCGTCTCCCGCATCGCCGCATATCCGGCACCGCCTGTTTCGGTGAATCCTGCCAAAGCCGATCTCCCGTCCATGGGTACCGCGCCCTGCGCGCCCTCCACATTCTCGTCCCGACCGCCGAACCGTACACCGGTTCGTACCGGCTTTTCTCACGCAGATGCGCCGAGTGAACCCGCCTCGTCGGGGTAGTTTTCACATCGGGGAATCGAACGAACGGGGCGACATGAGGGACGACGAGCAGCGTGGCTCGCACACACCGACACGTCCGACCGTGGTGGTTGCGGCTGCGACCACCCCGATCGAACGAAGGCTCATCACGGAGTGGCTCCACTCCGATCGAGTGCCTGCCGAACACCGCACGGCAGCACGCCCCGAGGCGCTCGACCTCGATTCCCAGATCTTCACGACCGAACTGCTCAGCCGCACCGACGATCCACTCGTGCTGCCGGTACGGGTGGTCTGGCTTCCCGCCGAGCGCGACGGCGCACGCCGGGCGCGGTTCTCCGATGTCCTCGCACTCACCAACCCCCGCAACCCGAACCGGCTGATCCAGAAATGGCTCGTGGGGAAGGGAGCCGACCGCTACCGGATCGTGGTGGCACAACCGGCGCCCCTGAGCGAACTCCGCGGCGACTTTGCGGCCGAGTACGGCTCCGACGCGGTCGAAGCAGGCAATCTCGCCCGGTACATCATGCGCCGGGCGGTGGTGGCCCTCGAACGAGCCGAGCGCGCCGTGATCGGTGACCGGTACAAGGTGCCGCGACTCGTCGCCGAACAGATCATGGATTCGTCGGCGTTCCGGCAGCGGCTCGACGCCCTCGCGGCCGAGTTGCGCGTGTCTCGCAGCGATGTGGACGCGCGGGCACGCAGTGCTCTCCGTGAACTCGTGGCCGTGCAGTCACGCCTCGTCACCGACCTGTTCACCCAGGCGATGCGGCCGCTGCACACGTCGGCATGGACGGTGCACGCGGACGAATCCGGTTTGCGCTCGCTTCGCGGACTCAACCGGACGCGCCCACTGGTGTTCCTGCCGTCGCACCGGTCGTATGCGGACGCATTAGTGCTCGGCGACATCCTGGCCGCGAACGAGTTCCCCCGCAACCACCTGATGGGTGGCGCGAATCTGACGTTCTGGCCCATCGGCCCGATGGCGCGCCGGACGGGAACTGTATTCATCCGGCGCAGTTTCGGTGACGACGCGGTCTACAAAGCGGCGCTCGAAGAGTACTTCGCGTTCTTGCTCGCCAAACGATTCAACCTCGAGTGGTACTTCGAAGGCGGGCGCACGCGTACCGGCAAGCTTCGGCCACCTCGGTACGGACTGCTCAACTATGTAGCCAACGCGGTGCGCGCGGACCGGGTCGACGACGCGATGCTGGTACCGGTCTCCATCACCTACGAAGCGCTGGCGGAGGTCGCGGGGGTCGCGGCGGAGCAGACCGGAAGCGCGAAGAAGCCCGAGGGGCTGACGTGGCTGTTCCGGTACATGCGCAGCCAGCAGCGCAGCGCCGGCCATGTCTATGTGCGATTCGGCGAGCCGATCTCGATGCGGTCGCGTCTCGCCGCCGGCGGTGACCCCGACGTGGCCGGTGACCTCCCCGCCGACGAGACCGAACGCTCGGACCGCCGCCGGAGGGCGCTGCAGAAAGTGGCGTTCGAGGTAGCGGTCGGGATCAACTGCACCACCCCGGTGACCGTGAACTCGCTCGTGACGCTCGCCCTGCTCGGCGTGCGCGATCGATCGCTCACCCTCGACGAGGTACGCGCGGTGATCGCGCCCGTGCGGGACTACCTCGACCGCCGACGCATCCCTCACGGTGAACTCCGGATGCTCGACATGGAGGGAGGACTCGCCACGGTGCTCGCGGCGTTGACCGACGGCGGTGTGGTGACCACCTACGCCGGCGGTGACGAACCCGTGTATTCGATCCACCGCGACCAGCACCTCGTCGCGGCGTTCTATCGCAACAGCGGCGTGCACTGGTTCGTCAACCGGTCGATCCTGGAACTCGCCGTTCTCTACGCGCACGACAGTCCCGGTGAAGGTGATCCCGTACGCGTCGCGTGGGAGGAAGCCAAGCGTCTCCGCGATCTTCTGAAATTCGAATTCTTCTTTCCCGACCGGGACACCTTCGAAGCGCAGATGCGCGAGGAACTCGAGCTTCTCGTACCGGAATGGGGAGACGCCCTGCCCACCAAGGAAAAGGCGCTCACCGGACTCGTCGAAACCGGGTTCTTCATGTCCCATCGCACGTTGCGCTCGTTCCTCGACGCCCAACTCGTCGTCGCCGAGCGACTCGCGAAGCGAGATCCGTCCGTGGATATCGTGCAGGAGTCGTTCCTCGACGAGTGCGCGGCGGTAGGACGGCAGATGCTGTTGCAGGGCCGTTTGCACGGTTCCGAATCGGTCTCGTCGGAGTTGTTCGCCACGGCGCTGGACTTGGCCCGCAATCGAGGGCTGCTCGAGCGGGACGACTCCGTGGCAGAGAAAAGGCGCACATTCGCGGCCCAACTGCTCGCGGTGGGTGAACGAATCGCGCTCGCCGAGTCACTCGACGTGTCGAACAGGAAGGCGAACCGGTGAACATCGAGACGGCGCTCGAACGGGTGCGTACCGGACCTCGGGGCCCGGAAACTGCGGCGTTCTTCGACTTCGACGGCACCATCGTGCACGGGTTCTCCGGTCTCCACTTCTTCCGGGATCGTCTGCTGTCCGGCAACGTCGGCGCGACCGAACTCGCCGCGACCATGCTCAACGGCCTGCGCGGAACGGAAACCGAAGACGATTTCGAGCGGTTCGCCGGAACCGTCTTCAAGGCCTGGCGCGGCCACACCGAGGACGAGCTGTACGACCTCGGGCAGCGTCTGTTCATGTCCACCATCGCCGGGCACCTCTACCCGGAGGCGTGGCAGCTTGTCGGAGCGCATCAGAACGCCGGCCACACCGTCGTGATCGCGTCCTCCGCGTCCCGCTACCAGATCCAGGCATGCAGCGACGCGCTCGGAATCGAGCACGTCCTGTACACCCCGCTCGAGGTTCGGGACGGCGTTCTCACCGGCCGCGTCGACGGCAGGTCGCTGTGGCGCAGCGGGAAGGCCCAGGCAGCGCGCGCCTTCATGGACGCCCACGGTATCGACAGCGAGACGAGCTACTCCTACTCCAACGGAGGTGAAGACGCGGATTTCCTTGCTGCGACAGCACATCCCACCGCGACGAACCCCGACCGCACACTACATCGCATCGCGCTCGAACGTGGCTGGCCGGTGTTGCGTTTCCGCCCGCGAGGCACTCCGGGGGCGAAGGAATTCGTACGAACCGCCGCGGCGTACGGAGGATTGTTCGGTTCGGTCTGGGCCGGGCTCGGCCTCGGGCTGCTCAACGGAAGCAGGAAGATCGCACTCGACTCCATCCTCAACCTCGGCTCGGAGGTGTCGCTGGCACTCGCCGGTATCGATGTCCGCGTCGTCGGGCAGGCCAACGCGTGGTCCGCACGGCCGGCGGTGTTCCTCTTCAATCACCAGAGTCAGCTCGACCCGCTGGTGCTCGCGAAAGTGCTGCGCCACGACTTCACCGGAGTCGCGAAACAGGAAATGGCGCGCGACCCGTTCTTCGGGCCGCTGCTGCGATTCGGCGGCGTCACGTTCGTCGACCGAAACAACACGGAGCGAGCCCTCGCCGCGCTCGGCCCGGTGGTGGAGACTCTCCGCAACGGAACGTCGTTGGTCATCGCGCCCGAGGGCACCCGCTCGTTGACGCCGGCGATCGGCACGTTCAAAAAGGGTGCCTTCCGCATCGCGATGGCGGCGGGCGTTCCGGTGGTTCCGATCGTGATCCGCAACTCGGGAGAGATGCTGTGGAAGCACTCGACGCTGCTGAGGTCGGGCACCGTCGACGTCGCGGTGCTCGACCCGATCGACGTCGGCGACTGGTCCCCGGACGAACTGGGTGACCGCATCGCAGAGGTCGAAGATCTCTACCGGAACACCCTCGGCCGCTGGCCGGTCGCCCGATGACGGACGACGAGAACCGCGAGGACCACTCCCCCGACGAGTCGGGGAACGGGGACGAGGCAGGGAACGAGAAGGCGGAGAACGAGAACGACGAGGCCGGTGCCGGCCATACCGGGGCACTGACCCCGAACCGCCGCAAGAAGCTCAAGTGGATCGTCGGCGGACTCCTGGTCGTGGTTCTCACCGTCGAGGTGATCTTGATCTGGCCGGAGTTGTCGAGCAGCGTCCGGGATCTGGGTGATCTGAAATGGCTGTGGGTCGCGGCCGCTGTCGTCGCGTCCATGGCCGAGATGTCGAGTTTCGCGCGGGTGCAACGGGCGCTGTTGTCCGCTGCCGGGGTGAAGGTGACGCAGCGGCAATCGTTGTCGGTGGCTCTCGCGGCGAACTCGATGAGCGTGACGCTCCCCGGCGGGCCGGTACTCGGGACCACGTTCACCTACCGCCGGATGCGCGCGTGGGGAGCCCAGCCTGTCGTCGCGACGTGGCAGCTCGTCATGGCCGGGGTATTGCAGGCAACGGGTCTCGGGCTGCTGGGACTTGTCGGAGCCCTGCTGGTCGGGGCGACCAGCAACCCGTTCTCCCTGATCTTCTCCACCGGCGCGCTTCTCCTGATGGTCGTGCTGATCCAGTACGCGGCCAGCAACCCCGGCTCGCTCGAATCCATCGGCCTGATCGCGCTACGGGGAATCAACCGGATACGCAAGAAGCCGGAGCAGTCCGGGACCCGCGCGTGGGGGAAGATCGTCGACCAGATCGGTGCCGTACAACTCGATCGGCCCCACGCCGCGCGGGCCTTCGGATGGTCGCTGTTCAACTGGGTGTGCGACGGCGCGTGCCTGATGTTCGCCGCATACGCGGTCGGAGGACACCCCAGCATCGCCGGAATTGCGGTGGCGTACGCGGCGGGCACCGCTGCGAGTCGTGCGATTCCGCTGTTGCCCGCCGGACTGGGCGTGATGGATGCGGTGCTCGTTCCTGCCCTGACCGCCAGCGGGATGAGTGGTGCCGAGGCGCTCTCCGCAGTGGTTGTCTACCGATTGATCAGCTTCGTGCTCGTCGCGGCGGTGGGATGGATCGTGTTCGCGCTCCGCTATCGCGGCACACCGGAAGACGACGCCGAACCACCACCCGACCTGCAACTCTGGCGCGACGACTGACGACGGCGCACTGCGGTCCCCGCGCGCTTTCGGCACGGCCGGGGTGACGGTTACGCGAAACACACAGCACCCGGGGAAGTACGCTGCTCCCGGGCCACGCACCAGTGTGACCCCATTCCGTCGAGTGGAGGGACGTCGTTCGTGGCACAGCAACAGGTCGCCAAGAAACGGGAGGTCTGGTCCGGGCGCTCAGTGTTCATCATGGCCGCGATCGGTTCCGCCGTCGGTCTGGGCAACATCTGGCGTTTCCCGTACATCGCGTACGAGAACGGTGGCGGCGCGTTCCTGATCCCGTATCTGGTCGCTCTCCTCACCGCGGGCCTTCCGCTCCTGTTCGTCGACTACGCGATCGGGCACAAGTTCCGGGGATCGCCGCCGCTGGCCTTCCGCAGGCTCAGCCGCGGCGCCGAGTTCCTCGGCTGGTGGCAGGTGCTGGTGTGCTTCGTGATCGGTGTGTACTACGCCGTCATCATCGCCTGGGCGGCGCGTTACACGTTCTTCTCGCTCAGCGAAGCGTGGGGCGATGACGCGGAAGGGTTCTTCCTCGAAACGTTCCTGCAGGTCGACGGTGATTCCTCGTTCGGGATGAGCTTCGTCCCGGGTGTCGCGTGGCCTCTGCTGGCCGTCTGGATCCTCACGCTCGGTGTTCTCGCGCTCGGCGTGCAGCGCGGTATCGGCAACGCCAACCGGTTCTTCGTCCCGTTGCTGGTGCTCCTGTTCGGTGCGCTCGTCGTGCGGTCGCTCACCCTCGAGGGCGCCACCATCGGCCTCGACGCCTTCTTCACGCCGAACTGGTCCGCGCTGACCGATACGAGCGTCTGGATCGCGGCGTACGCGCAGATCTTCTTCTCGCTCTCCGTCGCGTTCGGCATCATGATCACCTACTCGTCGTACCTGAAGCGCAAGACCAACCTGACCGGTTCGGGCCTGGTCGTCGGCTTCTCGAACTCGAGTTTCGAGGTCCTGGCCGGTATCGGCGTGTTCTCCGCGCTGGGCTTCATGGCCCAGGCACAGGGGGTGGGAGTCGACGAGGTCGTCGCCGGAGGTATCGGACTGGCGTTCATCGCGTTCCCGACCATCGTCTCCGAGATGCCGGGCGGCCCGATCTTCGGCGTTCTCTTCTTCGGATCCCTCGTGTTCGCCGGTTTCACCTCCCTGATCAGCATCATCCAGGTCGCCGTCTCGGCGTTCGAGGACAAGACCGGCCTCGGACGCGTTCCCGCCGTCCTCACGATCGGTGGCGTGTCGGCAATCGTCTCGCTGCTGCTGTTCCCGACCACCACGGGACTCAACACGCTCGACGTCGTCGACCGCTTCGCCAACCAGTTCGGCATCGTGGGTGTCGCCTTCGTGGCGCTCATCGTGATCGCGTGGATTCTGCGGCGCCTGCCCGACCTGCGAGACCATCTCAATTCGGTGTCGTCGTTCAAGGTCGGCCGGGGCTGGCTGGTGTTCACCGGCGGCGTCACACCCGTAGTGCTGGGATACATGCTGTTCAGCGAGATCCGTGATCGGCTGAGCGAGGGCTACGGCGGACTGCCCGACGACCTCGTCCTGGTGTTCGGGTGGGGCGTCCAGGCAGTGGTGATCGTGGCCGCCGTCGCACTCTCGTTCGTCCCGTGGCGCAAGAGCATCGACCTCGGATACGACGCCGGTGGCGAGATTCCCACCTCCGACGTGACCGTCTCGGCCGGCACCACGGATCCCGACAGCACCACCACCGGAGGTACGAAGTGAGCACATCCGCCATCGCCCTCATGATCTTCGCCCTGGTCACGCTCTGGGGCGGTCTCATCCTCAGCATCGTGCACCTGCACAACCATCCCGACGAACCCGAGTGATTCCCGGCAGATAAAGGGACACAGTCGGCCGGCAGCGGGGGCGGCGCTTCGAACAGGAGCGCCGCCCCCGCTGCGTACCCATGAGGTCATGAGCGCCGTCTCGTTCGCGGCGGAGTGCGCGTCGCGCCGGCCGGCAGGTCAGCCGGCGCGCTGCAACCGCTCGAGGCGGTCGAACACCAATGTCACCGCGGTATCGGTGTGCGCGAGCACCTCGCGCGTGCTCTGCCGCCCGGCAGCCCAGCTCACGAGGGTGGACATCCACACGTCGGCGATGATGTGCACCGCGTTGAGAACCTCTTCGGTGACGGCGTCGATTCCGGCAGCGCGGGCGAACAGATCGGTGAGGACATATCCGAGGTGGTCGAGTTCGGGGGCCGACGACGCATCGGCGAACATGGTGGCTCGCACCAGAGCGTCGTACAGGCGCGGATTCTCCTCGAGTTGCGCGACCGATGCCCGGAACACCACCATGATCCGGTCGTGCGGGGTGTCGCCGGGAAGCTCCGCCTCGGCAAAGCGCCGGGCAGCCCCTTCGAACTCGAGCACCAGCGCAACCACCAGCAGATGGTTCTTCGACGGGAAGTAGCGGTACACCGTGCCGAGAGCCACGCCGGAGCGGTCGGCTACCGAACGCATCTGCACGGCCTCGTACCCGCCCTCGGACGCAAGCTCCTTCGCCGACCCGATGATGCGCATGTAGCGGGCTCGCTGAGCGGGCCTCAGATCTGCGCCCGGTGTCGAAAAAGCCCGCTGTCTCGTGTGCGCAACCTCCGTAGTCGGGTCGTCCGCCATCACGTCACCTTCCGTTCATCCCTGTTCGAGGATAGTTCAGGCACCGATGCGGCCTTCACGACCAGCCTTCCGGCGACTCATCTAGACAGGTGTCCGGAAACCCCTTCCCTCCAGAGGTAGAACGCGTTACATTTTCTTCGTCATCCGACGAGAGGGGCCGCAGTGCGCCACGGAATCACCCTGTTCACCAGCGACCGGGGAATCCGACCCGATGTCGCCGCGACAGCCGCGGAGAGTCGCGGGTTCGACAGCTTCTACGTTCCCGAACACACCCACATCCCGGTGCGGCGCGAATCCGCGCACCCGGGGACCGGCGACGAGACGCTGCCCGACGACCGGTACATGCGCACCCTCGACCCGTGGGTCTCGCTCGGTCTCGCAGCCGCCGTGACCTCCACGATCAGCTTGGGTACGTCCGTCGCCTTACCGCTCGAACACGACCCGATCACCCTGGCGAAGACGATCGCCACGCTCGATCACCTCTCCGGCGGGAGAGTGATCCTGGGGGCCGGCTTCGGCTGGAACGCCGAAGAACTCGCAGACCACGGGGTTCCCCCCGGTAAGCGTCGCACCGCCCTGCGGGAGTACCTCGAGGCGATGCAGGCACTGTGGACCCAGGAGGAAGCGTCCTACGACGGCACCTTCGTCTCCTTCGGCCCGAGCTGGGCGTGGCCCAAGCCGGTACAGCAGCCCCGGCCCCCCGTGCTCATCGGCGCGGGCGCGACCGAGCGGAACTTCGCATGGATCGTGCGCTCGGCCGACGGCTGGATCACCACCCCCACCGAGCGAGACACCGTGGACAACGTGCACCGGCTCCACAAGATGTGGGCAGACGCCGGTCGCACCGGGACTCCGACGGTCGTCGCGCTCGCCGGACGCCCCGATACCGAGCAACTGAGCCGGTGGAGCGACGCGGGCGTGAACGAGGTCATCTTCGGTCTCCCCGATCGCACGGAGGACGAAGTCGTCGCCTACATCGACCGGCTCGCCGGCAAACTCGACCACTGATCCACCGCACCAGAACGGGACCCACATTGAGCACCGACTTGCATCCCCTCCACGCCGACCGGATCACCACCTGGCACCACGAGGCCGACGTGGTGATCGCCGGATACGGCATCGCCGGAGTGTCCGCGGCCGTCGAGGCCGCGCGCACCGGCGCCGAGGTACTGGTTCTCGAACGCACCGGCGGCTGGGGCGGGGCCGCATCGTTGTCCGGGGGCATCATCTACCTGGGCGGTGGGACGGGTCTCCAGAAAGCGCTCGGGTTCGAGGACACCCCCGAGAACATGAAGACCTTCATGCTCGCAGCGCTCGGACCGGGAGCAGACGAAGCGAAGATCTCCGAATACTGCGAGGGCAGCGTCGAGCACTACGACTGGCTCGTCGACAACGGCGTGGTGTTCAAAGAGAGCTTCTGGGGTGAGCCCGGCTGGGAGATCCCGGGCGACGACGGCCTGATGTACTCCGGCGGCGAGAACGCCGCGCCCTTCAACGACATCGCGACTCCCGCTCCCCGCGGCCACGTCCCCCAGATGGCGGACAAGCGCACCGGCGAGAAGGGCGGCGGATTCATGCTCATGCAACCGCTGTCGCAGGTCGCCGAGAGCCTCGGGGTCCGAGCCGAATACGACGTCCGGGTGCAGCGTCTGATCGTCGACGAGGACGGCCGGGTCGTCGGCATCGCCGCCAAGCAGTACGGCAACGAGGTCTATGTCCGGGCACGTCGCGGCGTCGTCCTCGCGACCGGGAGTTTCGCCTACAACAAAGAGATGATCTCGGCGTATGCGCCCCAACTGGAGGGGCGTCCGGGTGCGGCGATCGAGGAACACGACGGTCGTGCGATCCGGATGGCACAGGCGCTCGGTGCCGACCTCGCCCACATGGATGCCACCGAGGTCGCATTCTTCGGGGATCCCCAGTTGATGGCGCGCGGCATTCTCGTCAACGGCCGCGGGAACCGGTACGTGCCCGAGGACACCTACCCCGGCCGCATCGGGCAGTTGACCCTGCTCAAGAACGACAATCAGGCGTTCCTCGTCATCGACGAGGCCGCATACGAAGAGGGATGTGCCGCAACCAGTTCCACGCCCTTCTTCCGTTTCCGGCCGAAATGGGTCGCCGAGACGGTCGAAGAACTCGAATCCGATATGGGATTGCCGGCGGGAACACTGCAGGCAACCGTCGAGGTCTACAACCGGCACGCGGAGACCGGGACCGATCCCGTCCTCGGCAAGAAGAGCGAATGGTGTGTTCCGATCGGTTCGCCGATCGCCGCGATCGACCTGCGCAACTGCACCGCCGGATTCACTCTCGGTGGCCTGCGCACGACCGTCGACTCCGAGGTTCTCCACGTCTCCGGCGAACCGATCCCCGGCCTGTTCGCGGCGGGCCGTTGCACATCCGGGGTCTGCGCCTGGGGATATGCGAGCGGAACGTCGCTCGGCGACGGCAGTTTCTTCGGTCGACGGGCGGGCATCTCCGCGGCCAAGGGCTGAACCGGATCCCGCCCGGTCCCGGGCTCAGAACACCACACCGGCATCGCGGCGGACGATCTCGTCCGCACCGTACTCCGCGAGCGCGGCGATCGTCATGGACGGATTGCACGCACCGGTCGAGCCCGGGATCTTCGCCCCGTCCACCACGTACAACCCGCGCTGCCCGAGCACGCGACCTACCTCGTCGCACACCGGACCCATCGGCGCTCCCCCGAGCGGATGGAACGTGTTGACGTCCACCGCATTGATGTCGACCACGAGTGCGGCAGGACCGGCGATACGCCGGATACGCGTTTCGATGGCCCGGGTCAGCTCACGGTCGAATTTCTGATCCCAGTGCAGCACAGCGTCGTCGGTGGCGGCGTCGTACTGCCATCGCCCGAGCCCGCGCACGACCCCCAGCCCGATCACCGATGTGGTGCCGATGTCGGCCGGCCACGGCACCGGTCCGGTCACGATCATCAGCGCGCCGGCGGGATCGGAATAGTCCTTCATCCCGACGCACGCCGGCCCACCCTGGAACTCCCCCGGACTCGACA
>Ga0233372_1000175_pt1 | contig 30047 bp, 30 predicted proteins | sample ElkDunMinimDraft_4_FD_191538 | JGI IMG/M metagenome (GOLD analysis project Ga0233372, IMG submission 191538) | Fecal eukaryotic communites from dung pellets of Tule Elk in California, USA - Elk Dung D8 | ecosystem: Host-associated > Mammals > Digestive system > Large intestine > Fecal | place... | reverse complement strand
TCCTATGTTTGTAATTTCTTAAATTTAGTATATAAAAACTATAAAAAAAGAAAGAACCAAATGAGCAGAATAAGATAGACAAACCCTTTAAGCATTAAAGCTTCACTAACATGATTATCTCTGCTCATTTCTTGCCAAAAACCGTACAGTTTAGTTGAACAAAAAGTTCGTGTTAGGATCGTTGGTTGCATCGCAAGAATAGTTCTCTCTTTTAAAAAATAAAAATATAAAAAATGGAAGAGAAAATCAATTATTGTGGCATCGATGTTTCCAACGAAACGTTAGATCTTTATTTTAAAAATAAAGAAGGCGTACATCAACATTTACAGATTCCAAATTCAATTACAGGGTTTCGAAAAATGCTTAAAGAAGCGGGAGCAAAAACACATTTTGTAATGGAAGCTACTGGAGTATATCACTTGAATTTGATATTCTTTCTTCAAGAAAAAAATGTTCGATTTAGTGTAGTGAATGCCTTACAAATCAAACGCTACATCCAGATGCATTTAGAACGTAATAAATCGGATAAAAAAGATGCGAAACGAATTTATGAATATGGAGTTGACCGAAATCCAGAAATGTACTCAATGCCTGATACGTCGTACTTTGAGTGCCGTTCACTGAACAATGCGATTCACGATTTAACTAAAGAAATTACCAAATTTAGTAATCAAATACATAGCTTAAAGAAATGTCCGTTTGATGCGAAAAGTATTAAAAAAAGCTTTGAAAAAATCATAAAGAAACTGAAAGAAGAAAAGCAAAATTTGGAATTAGAATTACAAGAAAAATTGATAGAATGGGATAAAGAAACGCTTGAATTAGTATCAAGTGTAAAGGGAATTGGCAAGCGTGCTGCAGCAGAATTATTGATCTACACACAGGGTTTTAAAGACATGAATTCTTACAAGCAATTGATCTCGTATGCAGGCCTTAGTCCAACCGAATACCGTAGTGGGAGTAGTATCAGAGGTCGTGTTCGAATATGCAAACAAGGCGGTAAACAATTACGTCATATTTTATATATGTGTGCATTAAATGCCAAGAAAACCAATGCACAATGTCGTGCGTTATTCGACCGATTAGTAGATACAGGAAAGAACAAAAAAGCAGCCGTAATTGCGGTGTGCAATAAGCTGCTTAAAATTGTATTTGGAGTGGTAAAAAACAGATCATTTTACCAAGAAAATTATTTACAAAAAAATGCCTAAAAAACTTGTTTTTTTACACAGTTCATGTTATAAGTTGTTTTTGATATTTCTAAATCTGCCTTTTATAATATCTTCTTCAAGCAAGAGATGAATTCTTTCAATTTCATCTACAATTGGAATTATTTTATACTCTAATTGAAAAATTATAAAAACTGCTTCGTCAGTAAAATATCCTCGGAATATTTGTTTCATTTCCATTTTAATTCTTGGACCAACATACATCGGTGTGATTTTTCCAGCTATAAATTTATTTAAATATTGGTCTAATTTTTCATCAAAATGTTCAATAAAGTTTCTAACATCTTTATCTTTAAGGCAATTAGATTCTTTAATATTATAGACTTCGCGTAATCTCTGTCCACGTTTCTTATGAATTTTATCCTTGCTTATAGGCCAAAAGAATTTTGACATTTGAGCGGCTTGTATACATATGTTTTGAACTGCATCAATTAGAATTTTTTCGTTCTCATAGTTTCCACTTTGAATCTCATCTAAGATATTAGCAACATCATTTTGTTCAGATAGTATTGTTCGTGTTATCGAAAGTAGACTTTCAATATAAAATACCTCATGAGGAAACCATATTTTGTACTCCTGATTCATTAGTAGATTATGTTTTTAAATGACTTATAACATAATTATATACGAATATAAACAATAAATTTAAACCCTGATGTCGCGGATTTGCAATCCGTGACTATTTTATAAATACTAATCTTCTTTATCCTTTTAGTAACCCTGATGTCGCGGATTTGCAATCCGTGACTATTTTGTAAATACTAATCCTCTTTATCCTTTTAGTAATCGACTGTTTTTGGTATATGTATTTTAAGTTTGTTAAAGCTGCGTAGCGCACGGATTGCAAATCCGCGCGATCGGGTGTCTCGGATTTGCAATCCGTGACAATCTCTACCAGATAAACACAATCTCAACATTTAGATCGTTATCTAAACCTGCATAATTACGAGCCGAACTAAAATAATAATCTTCTGCATTTACAACTACTTTTTCTTTTACTGGATTTTGATGGATGTAATTGATTTTCTCTTTTATAAAAGAATTAGAATAAACTGTTTCTGCATGGTAACCATCTTGCCAAACCTTATATTGCTGCGAACGTTTTAAGTGCGAACAAGAATCTCTAAAATACTTTAACATCCATTCACGTCTGCTTTCTGGCTCGTTTATCAATGTTTCAATTATTTTTTTACTTGTATACTTTTTAAAATCTCTCATTATTTCTGACAGTGTAAAATCTCCTACACCCTTACACAGCAAGTGCAAATGACTATGCATTAAAACATAGCTATAAATTTCTAAACCTTTATAATTTTGACAATAGTGTAACGCTTCTATAATTACGTTTTTTTGATTTAGCCGTGTAAACACATCTATCCAACCTACTGTAGTTATGGTGATAAAATAAGCACTATTACTATCTGTACCTTTATATTTTGTTGACATACTATACTTTTATTTCAATGAATTTATTTATTGTACGGATTATAAATCCGCACGATCGGGATTTATTTGGTATATGTATTTTAAGTTTGTTAAAGCTGAGTAGCGCACGGATTGCAAATCCGAGTGATCGGGTGAAGTATAATAACAAAGGTTTTAATATCTAACTAATTAAAAACTTATTTTACCCCTCACTACCACAGGTTGCAGCAAAAACATAGCTACTAGTACCTACATAAGTAGCAGGTTGTACCCCTTCTTTATTCTCTAAAACCACCGTTGCCAATACCAATAGCCAACCATGGGTTTGGCTAAGGGTGTAAGTAGTATTTTGTGCTGGTAGGTTTTGGTTTTTATGGAGCAATAATTCAATATCGGTTACTTTTTCGAGTACTATGGGCGTTGGGTTTAAATTAACCACAAACGCATGAAACGTAATGCGTATTTGTTGGGTGTTTTTTTGTGGGCGCAGGTGTTGTCCCCATTGTATTTCCGGAATTTGAATGGTAAACACCCCCTGAGGGTCTAAAGCAAACGTAGGGTAAAAACGTACTACTTTATCCCAAGGCAGTTGCTGGTTAAAACAAAAGCCAAGCAAAGGTTGTGGGGTAGTAAAGGTTAGGGCGGTAGCGGGAGCTTGCCCTGTTGTGGTATTGGTTTTTAACAGTTGTGCTCGGTGTCGGGCTGCATACCTACTGTCGGTATACAACGTATAGCTATTTTGTAAAAGCAAACGGTAGTTTTTGTCCTTTTCGCTACACAAACCGAAACGGCTCGCCGCTTTTTTGGTATTTTGGGTTTGTTTTACCTGCCCAGGCAAGCTGCGTACATAGCTTTTGTTCCCGTTTGTGGCAAACACCAAATTACCTACTTTGCCACTTAATACTAAGTTTTTAGAAATACGTGCCATATTTTACTTTAGGTAAAAAACGAAAAAACGTACGCAAGTATTGTTTTAGTTGTAGTACTGTAGCCAATTTAAGTACAAATACGATGTAAATAATATAGTGCATCTGTATTATACATATAGACTAGTTATGGAGTTGCTATGCACTTACTATGGACTTGTTAGGAAGTAAACTACAATTGTATGCACACAACAGCCTATTTATTTTTTTAAGTTTTAGAGTGTATAAAAGGGGGTGATAGTATAGCGTATAAAGCAATATGCTTGGGGCAGATACGTAATTGCAGTACGTTACTTTGTAGTACATAAAAAGGATGCAATAAAAAAACGACTGTTTAAACCAAACAGTCGTTTTTTTATATCAATATACGGTATTATTTTGCTCTGTTTTGTAACATTGGGTTACTGCTTGCAGGCGCAATAATATATATTTTATGGTCTTCTATTTCGCCATTTACTGCGTTAGAAATTGGACTTGAAATTTCGTCTATATTTTCTGCAATGCGTATGCGTACATAGGTACTGCGTGTTGCTCGATCTGGCGGAATATTCCAGGTTAAATAAGCCGTTGCATTAGTTGCGGCATTTACTTTAATTACTACAAATTCTTTATTTGTATTTGCGTTGGTACTTACCTCACCATTAGCTTGTATGGTTACTGGCTCGTTTGCGTTCGATCCAAATTTTCCATCTCTATTAAAATCTATCCAAGCCGTAATATATACAGGGTTTTTAGAGGTGTAATTTATAGGTACACGTAGGGTTTCGCCTTGGGTGTAAAAGTTAGCTTTGTAAGAAAAGTTATTAAATGTACTGGGCCAAGCATCTTCCTCATTGGTATTTTCTCCATCTAAATTAGCCTTTGCTCCATGTACATTAGTAGTGTTAGGTTCTGCGGGTTTAGTGCCTAAGTAACTGTTAAATGTATTTGTAAAGGTAGCAGGGGTATAACTGCTTGTATTGATGTTGTTTTTGTCGGTGCCTTGCCAGGATCCGGTTTCTAGGTTGTCGCTCGTAAAGGTTAAATCATCCCTACAATTGTCTGCCGATAAATCCATTTTTTCGAGCGTATGCATCGGACTTCCGTAATATTCGGGTGCATCTCCCAAGTCCATACTTGGGGTTAGTAGCCCAATAGCTACGGCTTGTTTTCCACCTCCTTTTAAAACAATTTCGGTTGATATTTGAAAGGCATCTCCTTGATAGGCTGTATTGTTAAACTTTAAACCCGCTAAGGCTGCGGTAGTTTTATCATTCCCGCCACCAAATTGGATCATTTTTCTAGCAGCACTTTTACGAATATCGTACGTACCTGCGCTTAAATTTTTATTAACTTCTAAAATGCGCCAAGTACCGTCTGCCTTTGCACGAATGTATTCGTTAGAGGCCATAGACTCTGCATCTGCAACAACTAAACCAGCTAAGCGAATAGGCACTCCATTAACTGTAGCTTTAGCTTTAATTTTAAAGTAGGCGGTGCCTGGGTTATTTTTATTAATTATCCCGCTAATTAGTTTGTTGTTTCTTCCAGTGCCGCCAATGTTATACCAATCGTCTTTAGAATCACCGGCATAATCACCGGGTCTGTAACTTTGTATGGGTGCGTTATTTATCGTTTCAATCTCAGCCTCTATACACAAATATTTTCCTGCACCTAAGTTTATTGAACCGTATGATTTAGATCCAGTTGTTAAATTAGCATTCGGAGTTCCGTACGGGTTGTTTGTAGATTTGCCCCCCCAGGTTAACCATAAAATTTGATTTTTATACAAGCCCGTTCCGCCAGTGGCGTAAGCAGATGTAATTAAATTTTCTGGATAACAAGATTGACTGTATCCAATACAAGTACTTAAAAAGCAGATAAGTACACTCCATTTTTTGATAAATGCTTGCATAGTTAGGGTTTAACAGCAAAAATAATATTCATAAAACTAGACATGGTAATTTCGGCATTTGTTTTTACGCTGTAGGTTAATATTCCTGAATCGTTAACGGTTACAGTGTTAAAAACCTCTGGATCAAACCAAGTGATGTAATAATCTAACTCAGTTTTAGCTAAAGTTGGCAAACTTGTCGTTGTATTGGTATTTTTACGCGCTGGTGTTTGAAATTACGCTTTGTATTTTTCGTACAAATCTATAGTTCCAAAAGTTTCATGGCTAGCTAATTGATCTTTATGCGTTGGAATGGCAATACTTGGCATGTAAAAAAATTTAGGCATGGCTGCCTTTAAAGCTTTTAGCTCGTTCGTATTTGACATGCCTACCAAATAATCGGTATCAGATTGCACATGAGATGTACTTAATCCCTCAATCGCTAAGGTGTTTTGATTTGAGGCTGTAATTTTAGTTTTTGTAGTTAAAGTTCCTCCAAGTTTAAGAGTGTTGCCTTCAATAGTTAATCCGCTATTTGCTGTCAAGGCATCTTTAACATCTTTTTTTACTAAAAATTTTTGCCAAGCTTGGCCATCCCAGTAATAATACCCCTCTTCAATACTTGTATTAGTGTTGTAAACTAATAAACTTTTTACATTTCCGTTTGTAATAGTTTTTTGATCCTGAGTGTTTTGTAAATTAATTTGTGGAATAAGTATACCTCGGTTGTTAGATTGAATATCTAAAATAGAAGATTGGTTAGGTGTAGCTGTATTTATCCCAACTTGTGCCCATACACTTGATCCGTACATTAGTGTTAAGACGGTAATTGAAAAGATTTTCATTTTATAATTTGCCCTTTTTTTGTGGGCGCTAAATTATATTATTATTGACAAGTTTTTAATAATGTTGTATTTTTATTGAAAATATGGCATAATGATCTTTTAATTGAATTAATTTCGTAAAAATTTAGTTAAACGTTGATAAAAATAGCGTTAATTAGGTTTTTTTAACTATAACTAAGATTAGCCTGTGTGGTTAAAATAATTAGTAATATTCTATAAATACGTTAGGTGTAACTTTTTAGTTAATAAAAATGTTCAATTTTTACCTTTTGTACAGTTGTTATTTTGAATCATTTTTGAGTAGGGGAATTGACTCATAGCTAAGAAAGGAAAACTGAGAAGTGTAGTTACAATATAGCTATAGTATTGTATGGCAATACCTGTTAGTGTCAAAATAAAAAAACGCAACTCACTTACAAAGTGAGTTGCGTTTTTTAAGTAAATAAAACGTTTATTTACTTGGTTTTTTTAACGTATTGGGTTAAAATAACAATATGTTGTCCTTCCACACGACCTTCAATTTGTTCGGCATTGTCCCAAACTAATTTAATATTGTGTACGGCCGCTCCGCGTTTGGCTGTAAAACTAGCGCCTTTAACATCTAAATCTTTAATTAAAACAACCGAATCTCCATCAAAAAGAATATTTCCGTTGCTGTCTTTGTGTACTACTTTGTCTTCGTCGTCGTCTCCTTCGCCAGTAGCTTGTGCCCAAGCTAAAGCCTCTTCGTCTAAATACATCATGTCTAATAAATCCTGTGGCCACCCCTCGTGTTTTAAGCGAGATAATAAACGCCACGAAAGTACTTGAACCGGCAGGTTTTCATTCCACATACTATCGCTTAAGCATCGAAAGTGGTTCGGGTCTGTAGCCTCTGGATTTTCAATCTGATTGTTACAGTTTTTACAAACTAAAACCGATGTTTCTAAACTTTCTTTTGGATCTGGTGGTAAATTGTAAACTTGTAAGTCATGGTCGTATCCACACAATTCGCATTTAGAATCACTACGGTCTTTTAGTTTTTTTTCAATTACACTCATTGTTATAAATTAAAAGAAACTCCAAGGTTAAGCTGGAATTGGTTATTCAAATGTCTGTATCCATGTACATGGCTATCAAAACGAGCAATAGGGTTTACTATTTCTGCTTTCACTCCAAAACCATCGGTAAAAAAGTAACGGGCACCAATTTGTCCTCCAAAGTTATGTAGGCCTATGTTTACACCTGCATATAGGTCTAAAGCATCACTAATATCTAATACATTACCAATGTTTGCGTTAAAGCGAGCTCTGGCGTCAAAACGTCTGCCAAAATTAGCATTGCTATATCTGTCATTTAATCCGATTGCGTAGGTAGATTGAATTCCAATAGATAAGTTTTCGGCAATACCATAATCAAACGTTGCAGCAATACCTGTAGAGTGATTTTGTAAATTTAAATCAACGTCTAGTTTTCGATCTCCTTTACCTTTAAAAACTTGTGAGTGTCCGATAATTGAAGTTAAAAAAAGCGATGCAAATAAAATTTTCTTCATGTTTTTTAATTTTTTGTAAAGTTACAATTTATAATCTAGGAACAAAAACACGTCCGGGGCTATTGTACAGTTCACTTAAGTTGTCACTTTGCCAAAACTCTTTTGTATCTACATCTAGTATTGACAGTTTATGACCAAAACCAGAACCCGTGTCAATATTCCAAACATTCCCAAAGTTTTGAGGTGTATTTTCTCCAATTTCTTGAACGGTGGTGTGGCCAATATATATTTCTTTGAAACGTTTTAAACGCTTGGGATATCTGATGTGTGTTGTATCTAGGTTCGGATCTAGCGCTAGTGCTGTTTCCCAAAGTGTTCGATCCCAATACACCATATTTTCATAGTACTCACTTTCAATTCCACGTAGATTAGTATAGCCGCCATGAACGAAAAGCCTATTTTGATCGTCAACATGATATAAATCTAATGATTCTATAAATTCGATATGCTGTTTTTTGATTTCTTGATCTATTTTTTTATAAATATTGTAGGTTGATTGGCCGCCATTAGTAAGCCAAATTAAATCTTGTTTTTGGTTGTAGTACCAATTTAAAAAAAGCTCTTCGTGATTTCCTTTTAAAAAAATACAGGTATGCGTTTGTTTTAATTGAATCAAAAAAGTGATTAAATGATCAGTATCTGGCCAACCATCAACATAATCACCTAAAAAAATTAGTTGATCGTTCGCAGAAACTTCAGCACGTTCTAAAACCTGAACTAAGGCTTTTAATCCACCATGAATATCTCCAATAACTAACGTTCTTGCGTTTGCCATTTTATTTAATTATTAAATGTTCTAAATTATTCATAATTTTTTTAAAAATGTACCAAATTGTACGATTTTTGATTTGAAATTTTACAAATGTCTATTTATAGGAATTATTTAGGTTAAAATTTATTTTATATATTGACGTTTCATTTATATTTGGTAGAAATTAATTAAATTTTTGAATAAATCTTATTAAATTTGATGGTCAGACTGTTTCTTAAAAAGTTATTTAACATAAGATTAACGCGTGTTGATTAATTATTTTTACAATTTGCAGCATGTATAATTGTTAGTAGATTTAGAATCATTATAAAACAATAATAAATTATGGAAGAAAATAATACGTCATTAGACATCAGAGCGATTAATGAAAAGATTGAGCGCGAAAGTGCTTTTGTCGATTTACTGATAACTGAAATGAATAAAGTAATCGTTGGTCAAAAATACATGATCGAGCGTTTATTAATAGGTTTACTAGGACAAGGACATATTTTATTAGAAGGTGTACCTGGTTTAGCAAAAACCTTAGCCATTAACACATTATCTCAGGCTGTTCAAGGTTCTTTTAGTCGTATTCAGTTTACTCCAGATTTACTACCTGCTGATGTTGTAGGAACTATGATATATAACATCAAGCAAAACGATTTTACGATTAAAAAAGGACCTATTTTTGCAAACTTTGTTTTAGCGGATGAGATTAATCGTGCACCTGCTAAAGTACAATCAGCTTTATTAGAGGCGATGCAAGAAAAACAAGTTACTATTGGTGACGAAACGTTTAAATTAGACCGTCCATTTTTAGTTTTAGCTACTCAAAACCCAGTTGAGCAAGAAGGAACATATCCGTTGCCAGAGGCTCAGGTTGACCGTTTTATGCTAAAAACCGTAATTGATTATCCGAAGTTAGAAGATGAGCGTGCTATTATTCGTCAGAACCTAGCGGGTGCTTTCCAAAAAGTTAACGAAGTTATCTCGACTGAGCAAATTTTACGTGCGCAACAAGCGGCTCGTGAAGTGTATATGGATGAGAAAATTGAAAAATATATTTTAGATATCATTTTTGCAACGCGTTACCCAGAAAAACATAATTTAGAATCTCTTAAAAATTATATCAGCTTTGGCGCCTCTCCGCGTGGAAGTATTGCTTTAGCTACTGCAGCTAAATGTTATGCGTTTATTAAACACAGAGGTTATGTAGTTCCGGAAGACGTGCGTGCTGTTGTTCACGATGTGTTGCGTCACCGTATTGGAATTTCATACGAAGCAGAGGCAGAAAACATTACATCTGTTGATATTATCAATAAAATTGTTAATGAAATTGAAGTGCCTTAATATTTGTTTTTAGCTGAAAAGCACTTAAAACTAAAAAACAAATACTATGGATACGAAAGAATTACTTAAAAAAGTTCGAAAAATAGAAATTAAAACCCGAAGATTGAGTGATCATATTTTCTCGGGTGAATATCATACTTCCTTTAAGGGACGTGGGATGACTTTTTCGGAAGTTCGTCAGTACCAATATGGAGATGATGTTCGTGCCATTGATTGGAATGTAACGGCTAAATATAATGAGCCTTATATAAAAGTTTTTGAGGAAGAACGTGAACTAACCATGATGTTGGTAGTTGACTGCTCGGGTTCCGAAAGTTTTGGCTCTAAAAATCAATTAAAAAGCGAAATAATTACCGAAATTGCTGCAACCTTAGCTTTTTCGGCAACTCAAAATAATGATAAAATTGGTTTGATTTTGTTCTCAGATCAAATAGAACTTTTTATTCCTCCTAAAAAAGGAAAATCTCATGTTTTACGTATTATCCGTGAGTTAATTGAATTTCAACCTAAATCTAAAAAAACAGATTTATCTATTGCTCTAAAGTTTTTATCAAGTATTCAGAAAAAGAAAGCGATTGTATTTGTAATCTCTGATTTTATGAGCGCTGATTACGAACATACTTTAAAAATAGCAAGTAAGCGTCATGACTTAACAGGTGTGCGCGTATATGATGCTCGGGAAGAACAAATCCCGAATATTGGTGTTGTACCTATGGTTGATGCCGAAACAGGAGAAACGGTTTTGGTCGATACAACCTCTAAACAACTCCGATTAAATTACGAAAAACATTATAAAGATCAGGTTAAATATTTTAGCGAAACGTTTTCTAGATCAGGAGCAGGAGTTATATCAACTCGTGTAGACGAAAGCTATGTTAAAAAGATGCTTAATTACTTTAAATCAAGATAAACGATGCGAAAAATTACTACATTATTTTTGGGGTTATTTGCATCAATAACTTTTGCACAACAACCTCAGGTTACGACTCAAATAGATTCTACTCAAATAAAAATTGGATCAGAATTTCTTTTAACGGTTAAAGTTAAAGGACCTGCTAACACTAGCGTTTCGTTTCCCGAGTTAAAAAACGTAGGACAATTAGAGGTATTAGATAACTACCCAACTGATACGCTTTTGAATGATGCGCAAATAGAGTTTATAAAAAAATATGCGTTAACACAATTTGACTCGGGAACATATAAAGTGCCGAGTTTTCCTATTTTAGTTAATGACAAGCAAATTTTGACAGATTCGGCACTTATTGCGGTAAATAGCATTCAGGTTGATACGTTAAAACAAAAATTGTTCGATATCAAAACGGTTTCTACTGTTAACGAAACGTCTAATGCGTGGCTTTACTTTTTCCTTTTTTTAACTTTTTGTGCTTTGGCTGCTTTAGGTTATTATTTTTGGAAAAAGCGCAAGCCAAAAGAAAAAGCGATTGAAGAGCTTGTTTTTGCCACACCTATAGAAAAAGCTACAGCTTTATTAAACCATTTAGAAAGTAAAGACTTGTTGGTTAAAGGAGAAATTAAAGAATATTACTCCGAGTTAACCGATATTACTAAAAGTTATATTGAAGAAACAATTCAAATTCCAGCAAAAGAAAGCACAACGGCTGAGTTGATTGAAGGTTTAAAAATTGCGTCAAAACAAAAAAAACTGTCTGTAAAACCAGAGACTTTTAAAGTTTTAGAAAATATTTTAAAAAATGCTGATTTGGTAAAATTTGCAAAGTCTAAACCTTTAGATTTTGAAATTATTGAAGACAGAAAACAAATAGAAGGCGTTATTGTTACTATTGATAAAGCCTTGCCAGAAGAAATTATTGAAGAAGTAAAACCAGAAGAGCAAAAGCGCTTGGTTGAGATTGAGCGTTTAGCAAAACAGAAAAAAAAGCGTATAAAAATTGGAATTGCATCGGCGGCTGTAGTTGCCTTAGTTGTAGTTTTATATTTTGCCGATTTTAATTTATTTGGTTCTTCAGCAAGGTCAATGCTAAAAAAAGAATGGATTTCTAGCGAATACGGTAATCCAGGAGTAAAAATATATACGCCAGATGTTTTAATACGTCAGAATAACGACGTGTTGTTTACACCAGAAGTAATGGCGTTATTAAAAGAAATGCAGGTGTTTACATCGGGTACTTATTTTGATGATGTAAACTTTATGGTTGCTACAATTAAGTACAAACAAGACCAACAAATAGATTTAGACATAGCCTTAGAATCTGGTTTACAAATGATCGAATCAAAAGGTGGTCAGGATATTATTGTAAAAACAGTTGATTTTGAAACGCCTGAAGGCGTCAAAGGTCGTAAGGCATTTGGTACTTTAGTCATGTTAGATCCGATTACCAAAATCAGCAAAAAGATGTATTATGATTTTGTTGCTTTCTCTCAAGAAGGAGGGTTACAATTAATTTTAATTATGCATAAAGAAGGAGATCTGGCAGCTAAGCAAGTTGCTGAGCGTGCACTAAACTCAATCGAATTAAAAAAAGCAGTTCAAAATAATGAGTAATATAACCTTTGCAAATCCCGAATTTTTTTGGTTGTTTTTAATGTTACCTGCTTTAATTGCTTGGTTTTATTTTAAAAGAAACGAGCAAGGTGCTACATTAAAAGTAAGTAGTGTAGATGGTTTTAAAACCACAAAATCATTATTGGTTCGTTTAAAACCTATGCTTTTTGTGTTGCGCATTTTAGCATTATCTGCTATTATTGTAGCTTTAGCTCGACCACAATCAACAGATGTAACTAATAAAACACGTAAATCTAGAGGAATAGATATTGTTATGGCAATCGATGTTTCTGGATCTATGTTGGCTCGTGACTTAAAACCTAACCGTTTAGAGGCGCTTAAAAACGTTGCTTCGGAGTTTGTGTCTGATCGACCTAATGACAGAATAGGAATTGTTGTTTATGCCTCAGAAGCTTACACAAAAACACCCGTGACAAGCGATAAAGCTGTTGTGTTGGATGCAATTAAATCAATTAAATATGATCGTGTATTACAAGACGGTACCGCTATTGGTGTCGGTCTAGCTACGGCTGTAAATAGAATTAAAGATAGTGACGCTAAAAGTAAAGTTATTATTTTATTGACAGATGGAGTTAATAATTCAGGTTTTATTGATCCACGTATGGCTGCAGAAATTGCTAAAGAATATGGAATAAAAGTTTATACCATTGGTATTGGTACCAATGGAATGGCTGAATTCCCAACATCTATTGCACCCAACGGGCAATTTAATTATCAAATGATGAAAGTTGAAATAGACGAAGATTTGATGAAGGAAATTGCAAAAGCAACGGATGGGGTTTATTTCCGAGCAACCGATAATAAATCGCTTGAAAAAATATATGATGAGATCGATGAATTAGAAACATCTGAAGTAGAAGAGTTGCGCTTTTTTAATTATGATGATAAATTTAGATCTTTAGTCATACTTAGTTTTATTTTATTAGGAATAGAACTTATTTTACGTAAAACCTTATACAGAAGCTTTATATAGTTATGTGGCAACTTGATGAACCAAAATATTTTTTCGGACTTATAATTCTACCTATTCTTGTACTAGTATACGTAGCGCAATATATTTGGAAAAAACGAAAACAGAAAGAGTTTGGAGACCACCTAATATTAAAGCAATTAGCCCCAGAAAGCTCTTTTTTTAAACCTTTTTTAAAACTATTTGTTGTAGGATTAGGAATTACCTTTTTAATTCTGGCTTTAGTGAATCCTAAAATCGGAACTAAAATAGAAACAGTTAAGCGGGAAGGAGTTGATGTTGTTTTTGCAATTGATGTTTCTAAAAGTATGTTGGCCGAAGATATTGCACCGAGCAGATTAGAAAAAGCGAAACAGATTGTTTCGCAAATTATTAATCAATTAGCATCAGACCGAATTGGAATTATTGGATATGCTGGTTCGGCTTATCCGGTATTACCAATTACTACAGATTATGCCGTAGCAAAAATGTATTTACAAAACATGAATACAGATATTGTTTCGAGCCAAGGAACTGCTATTTCTGAAGCGATTTCATTAGCTGCTCAATCGTTTGATAATCCTGCTACAAGTAAAGTTTTAGTTTTAATTTCTGATGGAGAAGATCACGAGCAAGGATACGAGCAAGCCATTGAAGAGGCTAAAGCTCAAAATATAAAAATTATTACAATTGGATTAGGAACCGAAAAAGGAGGCTTAATACCGATTCGATATAATGGAACGATTCAGGGATATAAAAAAGATAATGCAGGCGAAAATGTAATTACACGTTTTAATCCTGCTACGTTAAAAACTATTGCAGAGCAGTCTGGTGGAGCTTATATTTATGGAGGCAATACAAAAGAGGTTGTCGAATTTGTAAAAGATGAATTAAATTCTTTAGAAAAAACAGAATTTGAATCTCAGCAAATCGCAGATTACGAATCTCAATTTCAATGGTTTTTATTTTTAGGTTTTTTATGTTTAGCAATTGATGTTTTATTGTTAGAACGTAAAACAGCTTGGGTTACAAAACTTAATTTATTTAATGAAAAAAAGAAATGAGAAATAAAATTACACTTACTTTTTTAGTGCTACTAGGGTGTTTTGTTTCTGTTTTTGCACAAGAAAAGGATAAAAACATTACCCAAGGTAATAAACAATATAACAAAGACGAATTCAGACAAGCAGAAGCCTCGTATCGTAAAGCTCAATTTGCTAATCCAACGTTGTCTAATGCTTCTTATAATTTAGGAAATGCTATTTATAAGCAAGATCAAAAAAGCGAGGCCAAACAAGCTTATGCTAAAGCAATTCAAACCGCAACCAATAAGCAAGAGCGCAGTCAGGCTTTTTATAATTTCGGAAATGTTTTAATGGCCGAGAAAAATTATCAAGGAGCTGTAGAAGCATATAAAAATGCGTTACGAAATAATCCTAGCGACGATCAGGCTCGCTATAATTATGCATTGGCTAAAGATATGTTAGATAAAAATCCGCCAGAAAACGACGATAATAAAGATAAGGATAAGGACAAAGAAGATCAGGACAAAAACCAAGATCCAAATCAAGATAAAAAAGATAAGAACGACCAAAATAAAGATCAGGAAGATAAAAAAGATAAAGAGGATCAAGAAGATCAACAAAATCAAGATAAACCTGACAATAAAGATCAAGAACAAAAATCAAATCCTGATCAAGAAAATCAGCAAAATCCTCAACAATCAAATGCTAATAAACAGCAAATGCAAAATTTGTTAGATGCATTAAATAATGAGGAAAGAAAAATTCAGGACAAAATTAAAGGTCAAGAAGTTAAAGGAAAACCGATTAAAAAAGAAAAAGATTGGTAATAAATAACCTACAAATGAAACATTTTACGATTCTATTTTTATTATTTGTTCAAGCAGCTTTTGCTCAATTTAATTATGAAGCAAAGGTAAGCAAGCCATCTATTGGTATTAACGAGCGTTTACGTGTAGATTTTGTAATGAATGATGATGGAGATAATTTTAAAGCGCCAAATTTCGAAGGTTTTGATGTTATTATGGGGCCCAATCAATCCATTTCCTATTCATGGGTAAATGGAAAAAAAACATATAATAAAACCTATTCTTTTTATTTGGTTCCTACTAAAAAAGGAACTTTTACCATAAAAGCATCAACTATAGAGTTTGATGGACAAATATATAAATCCAATGCCGTTCAGGTTAAGGTTGGTGATGCTATTCAAGAAGAAGAAGATCCGTATCAAGGTTATTACGATCCGTTTGGTTTTGGTAATTCTGGACAGCAACAACAGCAACCTCAAGGAAAAATGGGCGAGGGCGCACATTTAGTTGCCTATATTTCAAACGAAAATCCATACGTTAACGAACCAATAACAGTTGTTTATAAGCTATATGTAAGTCCGTATGTTAATGTATATGGATCTAGAGAAACGGCGGCACCAAAGTATAATAACTTTTGGAGTCAGTTTATTGAAATCAATGAATTTAAGCCGGTTCGAGATACCTATAATGGAGAAGTTTATACATCCATTGAAATTAGAAAAGCAGTTTTATACCCTCAAAAAGCAGGCAAGTTACCTATAGAACCGTTACGTTTAGAAATTGACATGGACGTAGCAACTGGTCAGTATGATTTTTTTGGTCGTCCAGCCTATAAACAAGGAACGAAAACGGTTGTAGCAGGTAATAAATCGATAAACGTTAAAGCTTTACCAGAACAAGGAAAACCAGCTGATTTTAATGGAGCTGTTGGTGATTTTACTTTTAAAGTAACGCCGTCTAAAACTAGTTTACGTACAGATGAGTCTCTTGATGTTTTGGTTGAAGTGACTGGAAAAGGAAACTTAAAATTATTTTCGTTACCAGAATTAACTTTACCCGCATCATTAGAAGTTTTTGAGCCCGAACATATAGAAGAGGTTAAAACGCCTTTGTCTGGAATGAATGGAAAAATTGCGAATCGATATACTATTTTACCGCAACAAAAAGGAACGTACGTTATCAAACCGATGTCTTTTTCGTATTTTGATTTAAATACTAAAACGTATAAAACGATAACATCTGAAGAGATCGAGTTAAATGTGACACAAGGTACTCGAGTAACTACATCTAGTTCTAGTTCAGACGAGAATTCTAAACAACAAGTAGTATCTAAAGATGAATTTGCTTACATTAAGTCAAATCCAAAATTTGTATTAATATCAAACGATTTCTTAGGTTCTAATTTATTCTATATTTTAATCGCTATTGCTTTTATTGGTATTCCATTGGTAATAATTTATCGTGATAAAAAAGATGCTCGCGATGCTGATGTTGTTGGAAATAAAATACGACGCTCAGATAAATTGGCTAAAAAATATTTATCAGAAGCTAAAAAGCAAATTGGTAATAAGGCTGAATTTTATGTAGCTATGGAACGCTCGTTACATAACTTCTTAAAAGCTAAATTAAATATTGAAACATCTGAAATGGGTTCAGAAAATATTCAGGAATTATTACAGTCTAAAAAAGCTGATAAAGAAACTATTTTAAATTTTATTAAGTTAAAAGATAACTGTGAAATGGCTCGTTATGCGCCTTCATCAAATGCAGAAATGGAAAGTGACTATAATTTGGCCAGTCTAGTAATAAATCAATTAAATAAGCAACTATAAAAATGATAGATTTAAGATATATTGGTTTTATATTTGTTTCCCTGTATTTTACAGCTCAAGCAATTGCATCTAATCCATCTGAGCTTCAAAAATGGGTAGAACAGGGAAATAGTTTTTATAAGCAAGAAAAATATCAAGAGGCGATTGATTCCTATCAAAAAGCAATTCATAGTAATTACGAATCTGCCGATGTTTATTTTAATCTGGGAAATGCGTATTACAAATTACGTAAAATTGCACCTGCTGTATATAATTACGAAAAGGCATTGCTTATTAATCCGTATGATAGCGAAATAAAAACCAATTTAAAATATGCGCAGCAAATGACAATTGATGATATTAAGGCTATTCCAAAGGTTGGTTTTAGTCAAATGATAAAATCATTTGTAAATATTGTTCATTACAATACTTGGGCATGGTTGGCTGTTTCTTCGTTCTTTGCCATGTTAGCTGTTTTTATCGGATACTATTTTGGTACCACAAGTGTACAGAAGCGAACTTTTTTTTCTTTAGTTTTTGTATTTTTTGCCTTAGGAATATTAAGTACATTTTCTGGTTTTAAGAATAGGTCTATAGTAAAAAATGATATTAATGCTATCGTTTTTGCTGAAAGTGCAGCTGTTTTAAGCGAACCTAAAAAAAATGCTGATGAAGCTTTTGTTTTACATGAAGGAACAAAAGTTGCGGTTTTAGAAAGTAATGAGACTTGGACAAAAATTATGCTAGCCGACGGGAAACGAGGTTGGATTTTAGATAAAGAAATAAAAAAGCTGAAGTAATAACTTCAGCTTTTTTATTCTTCAAATGTATTTTTTTGCTTAAAATCTGTATACCATTCTTCAATGCTTGGGTACATTAATTGCGCTGTATATTGAATGTTATTGTAAAAAACCGAATCTTGTTTGGTTTGTTCGCTGATAAAGTAATTATTAAAATTAATTTTCTCAATTAGGTTCAAAAATATGCTTAGTAAAAGAGTATACTTTAATAAACCGAATAAACCACCAAACAACCTATTTAACCACCCTAAATAAGCCCAATCAGCTATTTTAGTGAAAATTTTAGCCGTGGTAATTAGTAAAATAACAATACCTACAAAGGTTAATCCAAAGGCGGTGATTTGGATTGTTTTAGGATTCCAATCTATTTTTTGAGCTAAAATTTCGGCAACTAGGTAAGAAAACTTAATCGCAAAATAAATTCCAATTATATAAGCAATAAATGAGGCTAAAGAGGCAAAAAAACCTTGACGAATACCTTGAATTGTTCCCCATATTAAAATTGAACCAAGTATAATATCAATTAAAATCATTAAAAATATTTTTTATTTACAAATATAACTTTTATCAAATAAGTTATTCGTATTGTACTTGTTATCTTTGTAGTTCAAAAAGTTATAAAAACATGTCTAGAGATATAGAATTAAAAAATAGATGGGAAACATTGGTTTCTAAACTATCTAATCAATTTGCTGAGGGAGATACCTTAGATTTAGATGCAATTATTTATTTAATTGGAGTTCAAGAACTGGGTCAATTAGATAAAAAATATAAAAAAGATGAAAAAGTAAACCTAATGCATATTGCTATTTGTAGGTTATTAGAACCTTATGGTTATTATGAATTTGATTATTTTGATAACGAAGGATGGCCACATTATAAAGTTAAAGAGCTTTTACCAAATTTAAAAGCTGGTGAACAACAAGTTTTAATGAAAGATGCAATTGTAAATTATTTTTTAGACCGCGACTATATTAGTTAGTTAAACTTAATGGTAAAGTTTATAGGTTTTGTTCGTCTTAAAAAAAGATAATTTGTAAATTTGCAAACGATATTGATTATTACAATGATAGATAAGATAAAAGAGTACATTGGCGAAGCACAAGCTTTTACTACAGATAATAAAGATGTTTTAGAAGCTTTTAGAATTAAGTTTATAGGAAGCAAAGGAATTTTAAAAGATTTGTTTGCTGAATTTAAAAATGTTCCAAATGATCAGAAAAAAGAGTTTGGTCAAATAATCAATCAATTAAAAACTATTGCAGAAGAGAAAGTTAAAACGATTCAAGATGCTTTAGAAAGTAAAGATGAGGTTGCTGGTTTATTTGGTGATTTATCTCGTCCGGGCGAGCCTTTTAAAATAGGATCACGCCACCCAATATCTATTGTAAAAAATCAAATTGTTGATATTTTTTCAAACATCGGTTTTAATGTTTCTGAAGGACCAGAAATCGAAGATGATTGGCATAATTTTACAGCATTAAATTTGCCAGAATATCACCCAGCGCGTGACATGCAGGATACGTTTTTTATTCAAACTAATCCAGATATTTTACTGCGTACGCAAACTTCATCAATTCAGGCAAGATATATGGAAACTAACGAACCTCCAATTCGTACCATATCTCCAGGACGTGTATTTCGTAACGAAGCTATTTCATCGCGTTCACACTGTATTTTTCATCAGGTTGAAGGTTTATATATTGATAAAAATGTATCGTATGCCGATTTAAAACAAACACTTTTATATTTTACAAAAGAGATGTTTGGTAAATCTAAAATCCGCTTACGTCCATCTTATTTTCCTTTTACAGAACCTTCTGCTGAGGTTGATGTATATTGGGGATTAAAAACCGAAACGGATTACCGTATAACAAAAGGTACAGGTTGGTTGGAAATTATGGGTTGTGGTATGGTTGATCCAAACGTACTTAAAAACTGTAATATTGATGCAGATACCTATAATGGTTTTGCATTTGGTATGGGAATAGAACGAATTGCGATGCTTTTATACCAAATTAGCGATATTAGAATGTTTTACGAAAACGATGTTCGTTTCTTAGAACAATTTAAAACAAACATATAAATTTAAAAGGCTAAAGAATTTCTTTAGCCTTTTGCAAATATATTTTTTAATATGAAAAAAGATATTATTATACCTGAAGTTGAAAATGTTTATGTTGCTGCTGTTAAAGAGTGGAATGATGATTTTCTAGAAAATTCTTGGTATACGTATTTAGTAAACGATACAGATAGAACCTTAGAAATGGCAATAGTAGTTTCTAGAGCTTACGGTTTAATAGACGGAGAACAGCGTAAAACAGGTAGTTTTAGACATGTTTTTAAAGAAGTGCCAGCTAAGTCATCAATTAAGATAGAATTGCTTGAAAATAATGTTTTACAGCTTAATAATGAATTTTTGGTAACCTTTTTTATTGGAAATGAATTGTATGATAAAGCTTTTGTTTTTAAACAAAATTCTATTAATGATAAAGCAACAACAGATATTCCGGTAATGGATAAGCGTGGAATATTAGTAAAATAAAAAATCGGGCTTTTGCCCGATTTTTTTATTCTTGTATGTTTGTTACTTTTTTACGTGATAGTAAAGACCAAATTACTGCAATTGCTAAAACAGATCCAATAATCGTTAAAGATGTACTTGAGTCAAAATGATAGAATGGCATAATTAACATTTTAATTCCAATAAAGGTTAAAATTACTGCCAAACCATAGTTCAATTTGGAGAACATATCCATTGAATTGGCTAGTAAAAAATATAGCGAACGCAAGCCTAAAATGGCGAATATATTCGAAGTATATAAAATAAACGGATCGTCTGGTGCGATAGCAAAAATTGCTGGAATACTATCTACAGCAAAAACTAAGTCAGTAATTTCGATTACTGCAACTGCAACAAATAAAGGCGTTGCCATTTTTACTCCATTTTTAAAAGTAAAAAATTTATCTCCATCAAAATCTGGCGAAACTTTATAGAATTTATGCACTAAACGTACACCAAAGTTTTTACTTAAATCTGTTTCTTCATCATCGTCATGATTCCCCCATGATTTTATACCAGCAATAATTAAAAATATTCCAAATATTGTTAATATTACATTTGGTCTAAAAAATTGAAGAGTTTCAAAATTTGCATGTTCTGCTCCATGATTTCCTAAATTAAAGTTCCAATCTCCTATTGAAAATGGTGGTAAATAAGTTAAATTGATTAGCTCAACTCCTGCAAAAATAAAAATTGCTCTAAAAACTAATGCACCTATAACTCCCCAAAATAATACTTTATGCTGAAAAGCTTTTGGAATTTTAAAAAATTTAAAAACAAGGATGAATACAAATAAATTATCTACCGATAGTGCTTTTTCAATCCAGTATGCGGCTTGAAATTTTGAAAAATTATCAGTAATTCCTGCGGGTCTATCTAAAAAATAATAAATTACGCCACTAAAAACCATAGCTAAAGTAATCCAAACAATAGACCAACTTAAAGCCTCTTTATTTGATACTTCGTGAGATTTTTTATTAAAAACACCTAAATCTAGTAATAGCATGATAATAACAGCGATTCCAAAGGCTGTTAAGATACCTGGATGATTAATTAAATGATCTGCTTGATCTGTTGATATATTATTCATATGTTATCTTTTTATGGCTCAAATGTAAAGTATTTATTTTTACTCAAGAGACATTGTTTTAAATTATTGATTTTTAACTAATTAGCCATGTATAATATTGTAATAAAAAGAGAAACTTGAGAAATTAAACCATTGTTTGTCAATAGTTTAGTGTCTCAAGTTCATTAAAATTTTTGTTATTGACTTAAAATATAAATTTAATCTAATTTTTCAGTTAATTTTCCGAACTCTTTTTTAGGATCTCTATTTAAATATAAAATATTATAAACAGTGTCAATAATTGGTGTATGTGCTTTAACTACTTTGTTCATCAAAAAAGCACATTTTGCTGCATAATACCCTTCGGCTACCATTCTCATTTCCATTTGAGCAGATTTTACAGTGTAGCCTTTGCCTACCATGCTTCCAAAGGTTCTATTTCTAGAAAAAACAGAATAACCTGTTACTAATAAATCGCCTAAATATGCACTGTCGTTAATATTACGTTCCATATCGTAAACTTTCTGTATAAAAACGTCCATTTCACGAATTGCATTACTCATTAGTACTGCTTGAAAATTATCGCCATAACCTAAACCATGGGCAATACCGGCAGCAACAGAATAAATATTTTTTAAAACGGCAGCATATTCTGTTCCAATAATATCATCAGTTATTTTACATTTAATGTAATAGCTTCTTAGCTTTTCAGCTAGCGCTTCAGCATTTTCTTCCTTTTTACAAGCAATAGTTAGGTATGATAAACGTTCTAAGGCAACCTCTTCGGCGTGACATGGTCCAGTTATAACACCAATATTATCTAACGGAATATTGTAAGTTTCTTGAAAATGCTTTCCTACAATTAATCCTGTTTCAGGGATAATACCTTTTATTGCTGAAAAAATAATTTTATCTGAGATATTTTCAGTTAACCTTTCTAATTCTTCGTGTAAAAAGGCAGATGGAATGGCAAATATTATGTAGTCAGCTTCTTTAACCGCAATATTAATATTACTGGTAAGTTTAAGTTGATCGGTGTTAAACTCTATCGATGATAAATAATTCGGATTGTGATTATTTTCTAAAATATGTTGCATGGCAGTTTCATTACGCATGTACCAAACAATTTCAGATAAATTTTCACTTAACATTTTCACGATAGCAGTTGCCCAACTACCTCCCCCGATTACTGCAAATTTTTTATCTTTATCCATATTTATTTAAAAAATCAAATGTAACTATTTTAAACTAAAAGTTAGTGTTAAGTCATTAAAAGTTATAGTTCCTATATGTAAATGATTGGTTATCAATTATAATTTAAGGTTTGTGTTTATTGATTATTTAGTGTCTGAAGGGGCTAATATTAAAAGTTTATAATTAATTTTGGCTTGATAATTGTTTAATTAAAAATAACAATCAGAATTTTATAGATTATGAAAAAAATATATTTACTATTTGCAACGACTTTGTTGCTTTTGCTGTCATCATGTTCTGTTAATGATGATTATACAAACATACCTCCACCTATAAACGAACCCGATTACTCATATATTTTACAGAATTTCGATTTATGGGAAGTCGATCATAGTTTAACAACCGGTCCAAGTAATAGTTCTGTTCCTTTTATTGACCGTGCAATTACACTGTCATTTTTTGATAGAATTTTATATGCCAATAATAACTTTTCTGGATTTGGTATTACAGGTAACGGTTTTGGTATTCCAGTTGCTAGTTATGTTTTAGGATATAACACCATAAGTATTAACCATGATGTATATGGAAGATTTACTCTTGAATTAATATTTTTAGGTCAAAATAAAATACTACTTTACGACAGAAATCAAGGGGTATCTTATACGTTATTTGGGTATAATAAGTCAAATTACGATTATGATTATGTGTTTTTTAACAATATTGAGTTCTTTTTACAAGAATTTAATGCTTGGCGAAAAATTAGTACAACTGGAGGTTCTGCTAATCTTTTCGATGACGAAAACTTTTTAGGATTTGACACAAGTGGTAGTGTTTTTCATTCTTCTATTGATAATGTTAATACTCCAATAGATTTTTTACAATGGAATTTTAGCGGTATTTATTCAATTTCTAATACAGTAAATCCTAAACGAAAAGTGTTAAGTTTAGACTATGGAAATAGTATTGAAAGGTTTGAATTGATTCATGTAAATGATAATACAATTGATTTGTACCATTACGCTTCAAGTACAACCTATACATTTCAAGGGCAGGGGTATATTCAGTTTTTACGACCACAGCTTAAAACACTATCAAGAAAATCGGGAAATTAGATGTAAAAAAAAACGAGACTTTTAAAGTCTCGTTTTTTTATTTTTTATAAAATAAATTATGATCTATATATTCCCAAACTTTATAATCAATCATCGGGGTAATGTTTTTGCCTAATTTTACATTTTCACGAATAAAGGTTGATGATATTTCAACAATAGGTGCATCTACTTTATGGATGTTAACATGATTTATAAACTGATTTTCTACATCACCTTCAGATATTCTCGGATATACATAAATAGCATAGCGTTCTAAAATTAATTCATAATTTTTCCATTTATGTAAGGACTTTAAGTTGTCTTCACCCATAATCAAGCAAAATTCATGCTTAGGAAACTTCTCTTCTAAATGTGCTAAAGTATTAACGGTATAATTAGGTTGTGACAATCTAAATTCTACATCAGAAGGTTTAATCTTATCATAACCTTGCGTGGCTAAATGTACCATATGTAATCTATGGTGGTTGTTAACCAAATTAGCTTTTACTTTGTGTGGATTATGCGGCGTTACTACCATCCATATTTGATCTAAATCAGAATATTCAACCATATGATTGGCAATAATTAAATGACCAACATGTATGGGGTTAAACGTTCCAAAATATAAACCAATTTTCATACGCTTGTTATTTAATAAAGTCGGCTACTAATTTATAAGCTTCGTCTTTCGCAATATCTAAATCATAGTTTTTAATAATTGTATCAAATTGCGGAGCGGTTGCTAATTCAACAGATGCCTTTGCAATACGCATATTAATTTTTTCTTCAGATTCTGTAGAGCGTTTTTTAAGTCTAATTTTTAACTCGTCAACACTCGGTGGTTTTACAAAAACGGCAATTGTTTGTTCTGGAAATTTCTTTTTAATACGTAATCCACCAGCAACATCAATATCAAATATTACGTTTTTACCCATGGCCCAAATACGTTCTACTTCACTTTTTAAAGTACCGTAAAAATTATCACGATAAACCTCTTCCCACTCAACAAAATCTTCATTTTTAATGTGATTTTTGAATTGATCCAAAGCCATAAAATAATAATCTTTTCCGCTTATTTCTTCGCCTCTCGCTTCTCTAGTTGCGGCAGATATAGAAAATTCTAAATTTAATTCTGGGTGTTCTAATAAATGGCGTACAATGGTTGTTTTTCCTGATCCAGACGGGGCTGAAAAAACAATTAATTTTCCTCCTTTACTCATTATAATTGTTGTGTTGTTAGTTTTTTATAAAACGTTTAAAACTTGTTCTTTTATCTTTTCTAGTTCATCCTTCATTTGAACAACAAGTTTTTGCATTTCTGAATGATTAGATTTAGAGCCCATAGTGTTAATTTCTCTTCCCATTTCTTGAGCAATAAAACCTAATTTTCTACCATTGGCTTCGGTACTATTTAACGTATCTATAAAATAATCTAAGTGATTTGAAAGACGAACTTTCTCTTCAGTGATATCTAATTTTTCAATATAATAAATAAGTTCTTGCTCAAATCTATTTTCATCGATATTTGCTCCTAATTCAGCAACTGCAGTACGAAGGCGTTCTTTAACTGTAGCAATGCGCTCTGGATCAAAATCAACAGCCTTATTCATTAAAGATCTAATGTTTTCAATTCTTTTTAAAAAGTCATTCTCTAAAGATCTACCTTCATCGGTTCTAAATTTTTTGATGTGTTGAAGTGCTTCGTTAATTACAGACTGAATTTCTTTCCATTCATTCTCGTTAATTTCTTCACGTTCTGTTTTTAATGTATCTGGCATTCTAACTGCCATTTTCATTAATTCAGTAGCATCAGCCTCAGGTAAAATGTTTAGCATTTGATTAATGTACGCCTTCACAATAGGTGCATTAATTTTGGTAGAAGTTTCTTCTGAAGTAATTTCTATATATAATGAAAAATCAACTTTGCCGCGTTCTAGTTCTAATGCCATTTGATTTCTAAGGCCTAGCTCCATTTCTCGGTAAGCCGATGGCATACGCGTATTTAAATCCAAACCTTTACTGTTTAAAGATTTAATTTCGACTGTAATTTTTTTTGTAGGTAATTGCTTTGTAGCCTTACCAAAACCTGTCATTGAGTGTATCATATATATTTTTCAGAAAAATAATAGCTACAAAGATAAATAAAATACTGGTTTAAGTAAATAAATAAGTTATACTTGGTACTATAATTTTTATTTTTAACATTTATAAATTAAGTTTCTTATATCTTTGTAATTAAAATAGTTAATCCTATGAAATTCAACACAAAAACTATACACGGTGGTCAACATCATGATCCATCTACTGGAGCGGTAATGACTCCAATTTATCAAACATCAACGTTTGCCCAATCTTCACCTGGACAATATAAGGGATATGAATATTCACGTGGTGCAAACCCAACTCGTTCAGCTTTAGAAAATGCATTAGCATCTATTGAAGGTGGAGTAGCTGGTTTTGCTTTTGGTTCTGGCTTGGCAGCTATTGACGGAGTTTTAAAACTTTTTTCTCCTGGCGATGAAATTATTGCTATGGACGATTTATATGGTGGTTCTTATCGTTTATTTACTCGTATTTATTCGAAATATGGATTAAAGTTTCATTTTGTTGACATGACTAATGTTGATGCCGTTACTAAGTTAATTAATGAAAACACTAAAATGATTTGGATCGAAACACCAACGAATCCGTTAATGAAAGTTGTTGACATTAAAGCTGTAAATGACGCCTCAAAAGCTAAAAAAGCTGATGTTTTAGTTGCTGTTGATAACACTTTTGCTTCACCGTATTTGCAACGTCCTATTGAGTTGGGAGCTGATATAGTAATGCATTCTGCCACAAAATATTTAGGCGGACATTCAGATTTAATTGCTGGTGCTATTATTGTTAATTCAGAAAAATTAGCGCAAGACATTCACTTTAACTTATTTGCAACAGGTGGAATTCTTGGTCCTCAAGATTCTTATTTAGTTTTGCGTGGAATTAAAACACTTGCTGTTCGTATGGATCGTCATTGTTTTAACGGAATGAAGGTTGCTCGATTTTTAGATAGCCATCCGAAAGTAGCACACGTTTATTATCCAGGATTAGAAAATCACCCGCAGCACGAAATTGCTAAAAAGCAAATGAAAGATTTTGGAGGTATGGTTACCTTTACTTTAACTTCTGGTAAAAAGGAAGATGCCTTTAAAGTGTTAGAAAATTTAAAAGTTTTTACACTTGCAGAGTCTTTGGGTGGGGTTGAATCGTTGGCTAATCATCCAACTACAATGACTCACGCTTCAATTCCTGCAGAAAAGCGTGCGGAAATTGGAATTACTGATGATTTGATTCGTTTATCTGTTGGTATCGAAGATATTGAAGATTTATTAGCAGATTTAGAGCAAGTACTTAATTTGATTTAGATTATAAAAAAAAGCTGAGTTTAAACTCAGCTTTTTTTATATATGTATTGAAAAGATTAATCTAAATAATAAATGTATCCAACATTTAACCAAACTAACCAGTCATTAGATTTATTTTCTTTGTAGATATTTTTATCTGGATTCATCCCATCAACCCAATCAGAGAAAAAGTATTGCCAACGCAAGTCAAGTACAATGTCTGATAAAGTTGTTAGCTTGTATCGAGTTCCAACACTTCCTACAATGGCAAAGGTACTTCCATCTTGATTAGATACTGAACCAATATATTTAGTTGGTAAAACACCTGGTCTTTCTAAAGGACCAAGCTCTGACCATACTTTCGGCGCATAAAAGCTATATTGAGCTCCTAAACTAACAAAGGGAGCAAAACCTCCAGTACTGTACGAAAACTCTCTAATTGAAAAAGGAAAAAACTCTAACTGCATACCGATATTTGTAACTTTAGTTTCGCCTTTCATAGCTCTAAGTTGATCTCCAAAGATATTTTGTTTATCTGCCCATTCTCCGTAATGAGCCAATTTTGTTTTGGTATACGAAAGTTCTGTTCTCACTTTAAAGTGATCGTTAAAATACGTTTCGGGTTTATAACAGTTACAATCAGCAGTATAAGAAAAGTTCATATAGTGAACTAAACCAACTCCAAAGCCAGTGTTATTTATATTGTTTTCACCATTATTTCTTTGACCAAAATCTGAACGAAAGTTAACAGGCCCTACTATTGCTCCAATTTCATGAGAAAAATTTGACTGTGCATTTGTTGGAATAATAATTCCTAGAACAAACAAAAATAAAAATAATTTTTTTTTAGACATTACCAATTATCGTTTTAGTCGGTTAGTTTAAAGTAAACAAATTCTCAATAAATGTTTAACTAAATTGATTTGAATATAAAAACAAATAAAGAAAGAATTTATTGTATAAAAAATCTAAAGAATTCGATTTCAAATATATGATTTTTTAGATTTACTTTTTATTATTTTTTTAATATTCTATTTTTGAGGGTTTAATATATAGTTATTAAGTATTTTTTCATACAAACTATATATTTGCTTACCAATATCCTATTAACGAATATTTGATTAATATTATTCTCTAACTATCAATATTTATATCAAATTTCGATAAAACAGCAAAATTTATCGTTGTGATGGTTTTATTTTATAACTTATTTTGGGTTTACCATACTGTAACATAAGTTTTTTATTATCTCAGTAAAAAAACTAGACGATTAAAGAATAAAAAAAAAGGAACGCAACGTTCCTTTTTTTTATTCTTTAATCACTCTTGTAGGTTTATTTTCATGGTCTAGAGCAACAAATGTAAAATTGCCATGTACAGCAAGGTATCTTTTGTCATCATACATATTTTCTACAAATAAATCTATTGCTACTTTTATACTTGTATTACCTACTTCAGTAACTCGACCAACAAGTTCTACAATTGTTCCCTCTGGGATTGACGTTTTAAAATCGATTCTGTCTGTAGATACAGTAACCATTTTTTGTCTTGAAAAACGAGTTGCTGTAATAAAAGCTACCTCATCCATCATATGCATCGTTGTTCCTCCGAATAAGGTATTGTAGTGATTGGTTGTTCCAGGGAAAACCGCTTTGAAAATTCTAGTTTCAGAATTCTCGATTCTTGTTTCTAAATTCATTTTAAAATTGATTGTATAATTATGCTTCACAGCTTGAACAAGTAACTAAATTGCTAACAAACTCTTTAGATACACTTTGGCTGCGTTGGTAATAAAGAGTTTTAATACCAAGTTTCCAGGCCTCAATAATTAATCTGTTTACTTCTTTAACTGATAAGCTGTGGGGTATATTTATATTTAAACTTTGCGCCTGATCGATATATTTTTGGCGAATAGAAGCTTGTGTTATAATTTCTAGTTGGCTAATTTCTTTAAAAGTTTTAAAAACGTCTTTTTCTTGTCGTGAAAGTTCTGTTAAATGTTGCACACTACCGTGGTTAAGCATAATGCTTCGCCAAACATCTTCATTATCAATACCTTTTTCACTCAGTAACTCTTTTAAATACTTATTTTTTCTCATAAAATTTCCCTTAGATAATCCCGCTTTATAATAATTACTACTATAAGGCTCAATTCCTGGTGAAGTTTGACCTAAAATAGCAGAAGACGTGGTGGTTGGTGCGATTGCTAATAAAGTTGTATTTCTAAGGTTGTACCCTTTAAGAACTTCTGGCTCTCCATAGATATTCGCTAGTTCCGTAGAGGCAACTTGTGCTTTATTTTGTATAAATGAAAAAATTTTGTTGGTTAACATTTTGGCATCTAAACTTTCAAAAGCAATTTTATTTTTTTGCAGATAAGAATGCCACCCCATTACACCTAAACCTAGTGAACGGTGTCTTTTAGCAAAATTATGAGCAGATTTTAAGTAATAATTATCCGCTGTTTTTTCGATAAATTCTTGCATAACAGCATCTAAAAAATAAACCGCATGCTTTACAGCATCGGTATCTTTCCACTCGTCATATAACTCTAAATTCATTGACGATAAACAACACACAAACGATTCGTCATAATTCGATGGTAAAGCAATTTCTGAACATAAATTACTAGCGTATATTGACATATTCAAGTCCTTATAAACCTGAGGCTTATTACGATTGATATTATCTGAAAAAAAAATATATGGAAGACCTTTTTGTTGTCTGCTCTCTAAAACCTTAGCCCAAATTTCTCGTTTAGCCATGTCTCCATCAATCATATCTTGCATCCAATAATCAGGAACACAAACTCCGGTAAATAAATTTTGAATTGGATTTCCAATATTTTTAATTTCTAAAAATTCGTGAATATCGGCAT
>Ga0233372_1000173_pt1 | contig 30391 bp, 31 predicted proteins | sample ElkDunMinimDraft_4_FD_191538 | JGI IMG/M metagenome (GOLD analysis project Ga0233372, IMG submission 191538) | Fecal eukaryotic communites from dung pellets of Tule Elk in California, USA - Elk Dung D8 | ecosystem: Host-associated > Mammals > Digestive system > Large intestine > Fecal | place... | reverse complement strand
ATGCCCGGACCTACCCGATGCAGGACAATTACCGCGTCGCCACCTGACGCCGCGAGGATCCGCCCATGGCCATCGTGACCTTCATCCTGATCGGCGTGACCGTGCTGGTCTCGTGGCAGGCATTCAACAACCGGGCCCTGATGGACCGGCTGATCCTGTGGCCGCCGGCGATCGATCGCAACAGGCAGTACGACCGCCTCGTCACCCACGGTTTCATCCATGCCGACGGGCAGCACCTGCTGTTCAACATGATCACGCTGTTCTTCTTCGGGCGCGCGATCGAACCGGTGTTCGTCGACCGGATCGGCTACCTGGGCTATGCCGCGTTCTACGTGTCGGCGATCGTGATGGCGATCATGCCGACCTATTTCCGGCACCAGAAGGACGCCGGCTATCGCAGCCTGGGCGCGTCGGGCGCGGTGTCGGCCGTGCTCTTCAGCTTCATCCTGTTCGCGCCGTGGAACCTGATCTTCGTGTTCTTCATCCCGGTGCCGGCGATCGTGTATGCCGCGCTCTACATCGGCTATTCAATCTGGATGGACCGGCGCGGCGGCGACAACGTCAACCACAGCGCCCACCTGTGGGGCGCGGCCTACGGCGTGCTGTTCACCGTGCTGATGGAGCCGCGCGTGGCCACGACCTTCGTGGCGCGCCTGCTCAGCCCCGGCTTCGGCGCCTGAGGCGGCGCCGAAGCGGGTTCACCCCGGCTCAGGCCGCGGCGGTGCGCACGTGGCGCTGTTCGACGTCCATGTCGTCGACCCGGTAGGTGCGCTCGAGCCCGCCGTAGATCAGGGAATCGAGCTGGGAGAACTCCAGGTTCTCCACCTCGCCCCTGCAGGCGAGGTCGAACAGGCGGTTGATGGCCTGGTGGTGGGTGGTGTTGTCGATCATCGTGGCCCCCTGTGGCACGTCCTGCTGATGCCCATCGGGAAGCACGATGCATGCCAGCATGAACCGTGATGCGCATCACCCGCGGTGGTGACGCAGTGCGTCAAGCCGTGCCGGGACGCGCGCATACTGATCGCTGACAGTCCGCCGCGGGTGCGGACGCATCGGCACCGGAGCGGGCGAATGGATCTCGAACACGAACAGGGCAGGGGCTTCCGCGTCGAGATGGCGGGCCACCGCGGCGTGCTCGATTACAGGCTCGAGGACGGGCGCATGCGCATTACCCATACCCTGGTCGACGCCGGCCTGCGTGGCCGCGGTGTCGCCGCCGACCTGGTACGGGCGGCGTTCGAGTACGCCCGCGCCAACGGCTTGCAGGTGCTGCCGCAGTGCGAGTACGCGCGGGCCTGGGCCGAGCGCCACCCCGAGTACGCGGACATCACCGTCGCCGGCTGAGGGCGCGACCAGGCCTGCGCGGCGTCCGGGTCGGGCGCAGCCGCCTGCGGGTGCGGGGCAGCCAGGCGGCGCGCGATCTGCGAGACTGCGCACCCCTCCAGGACCCTGCGATCGATGCGGCTCAACCGTTACATCAGCGATACCGGCCACTGCTCCCGCCGAGAGGCCGACAGCCTGATCGGCGAGGGCCGGGTCACGGTCAACGGCGTGCGGGCGCGCATCGGCGCCGAGGTGGGCGAGGGCGACACCGTGCTCGTGGACGGGCAGCCCCTGCGGCCGCGCACCGCGACCCGCGGCGGCCGGCGCCATGTCTATATCGCGCTGAACAAGCCGGTCGGCATCACCTGCACCACCGAGTCGTCGGTGAAGGGCAACATCGTCGACTTCGTCGGCCACGAGCAGCGGATCTTCCCGATCGGGCGGCTGGACAAGGATTCCGAGGGGCTGATCCTGCTGACCAGCAACGGCGACATCGTCAACGCCATCCTGCGCGCCGAGAACAAGCTGGAGAAGGAATACCTGGTGGCCGTGAACCACCCGGTCACCCCCGAATTCCTCCGCGGCATGAGCCGCGGCGTGCCGGTGCACGGCCAGACCACCCTGCCGTGCAAGACCGGGAAGCTCGGCCGGTTCGGATTCCGGATCGTGCTGGTGCAGGGCCTGAACCGTCAGATCCGCCTGATGGCGGCGCATTTCGGCTTTCGCGTCAAGCAGTTGCAGCGCATCCGCATCGGCGGCGTGCGGCTCGGCCACCTCAAGCCGGGGCAGTGGCGCAACCTCACCGATGCCGAGCTGGGCGGGCTGTTGCCGGGGCGTGAAGACTGGTGAATGGTTGACAAAGCGCTGTTCACACTTTCCGCCAGAATTGCGGTATCGTGCGCGGACTGTTCAAGGCCGGGATCACGGTACATCGTGGCTCCGATGCGGTAGATCACAAGAGTTACAGGCCGTCCCCCCCGGCGGTTGCTCCAGGCGATCCGCTCCATCGTTCGCGTTACCCCTTGCTCGATACAGTCCAGACCCCCCTTTGGAGAGGCGGGGCTGGTATCCATCCACTGTCCAGTTTCAAGGAGTAACAACATGTCCGAACGTCAGACCGGTACCGTCAAGTGGTTCAACGACGCCAAGGGCTTCGGCTTCATCACCCCGGAAAGCGGCCAGGACCTTTTCGTCCACTTCCGCTCGATCCAGGGCACCGGCTTCAAGTCGCTGCAGGAAGGCCAGAAGGTGACCTTCAAGGTCGTGCAGGGCCAGAAGGGCCTGCAGGCTGACGAAGTGCAGCCGGTCTAAGCGACTCGTCGCACAGACATGCCAGAAGGCCCCGGGTGGCGACACCCGGGGCCTTTTTCGTGCGCGCGGGTTTTTCGTGCGCGGCGATCGGCCGGGCTCGACTGCAGCGGGGCGGCCCTCCCTCCCATCGCCGGGCGCTGTCCGCGGCCGGCACGGCGGTGGCGCTGCGCAGTGCCCACGCGCCCGGGTGCGATGGCGGGCAGGCGTCTTGACCGCGCATGCACGGCTGCGAGGTTACAAAAGCGTTAGCGCACTGCGGTGCGCGCCATCGAAGGGGGGCTCAATGAAGTGGTTGCCGGTTTCGTTCCTGGTCCTGTGCATGCTCGCCGCCTGCCGCGGCGAAGCGCCGGAACAGGCGGCGGGGAATGGCGCCGGGCCGGCGCCCGGGACACCCGCCGCGGTGCCGGCCGAACCGGTGGTGCTGGAAGACGTGATCGAAACCGACCGGCGCTACATCATCGGCATCACCTGGCCCGACGGCATCGACCGCTATCCCGCGCTGGCCGCCGAGCTCAAGGCCTATGCCGATGCCGCGCGTGCGGACGTGATGCAGGCCGTCGAGGCGCTGGAGCCGGATGCGACGGCCATCTACGACCTGGCGCTGGAGTTCAAGATCCTCCTCGACACGCCCGAGCTGTTCGCGGTGGCCGCCGATGGCGGCAGCTACACCGGCGGCGCGCACGGCACTCCGCTGATCGCGCGCTTCGTCTGGCTGCCGCGGGAGCAGCGGCTGCTGACTTCGTCCGAACTGATTCCCGGCAACGGCGCATGGCAGCAGGTCTCGGACTACGTACGCGAGCAGTTGCACGCCGCGCTGTCGCAGCGCGTGGATGCCGACGACCTGGCGCCGGAAGAGCGCCTGCGCGTGATCCGTTCGGCCGGCCGCATGATCGAGGAAGGCACGGCGCCGGAGCCGGCCAACTTCGCCCAGTTCGAACCGGTGCCCGGGCGCGACGGCCGTCTGGCGGCGCTGCGGTTCGTGTTCCCGCCTTACCAGGTCGGCCCCTATTCCGACGGCGTCCAGACCGTCGAGGTGCCCGCCGCCGTGCTGCTGCCGCACATGGCGGCGACCTACCGACCGCTGTTCTCCGCGGCGCCGGACGCGCAGTAGACTGCCGGAAGCGCCGGCAAGGACATGGCCGGGGTGGAGCAGGCAGATGGGTGAGGCGCGGTTCCAGACCCGGTTGCAGTCCCTGCTTGCCGAGGCCGACATCGGCCTGGACGGCGCGCGCCCCTGGGACCTGCGCATCCACCAGCCGGACCTGCCGGCGCGACTGCTCGCAGGCGGCTCGCTGGCCTTGGGCGAGTCCTACATGGACGGCGCGTGGGATGTCGATTCGCTGGACGGCTTCCTGTACCGGCTGCTGACCGCCGGCATCGACCGGCGCGTGCACGGCTTCGCCGACCTGCGCCTGGCGGTGCTCGCGCGCGTGTTCAACCTGCAGCGCGGGCGTCGCAGCTACGAGGTCGGGGAACGCCACTACGACCTGGGCAACGATCTGTACCAGGCCATGCTCGGCAAGCGCCTGGTCTACAGCTGCGGTTACTGGCGCGATGCGCGCGATCTGGACGCCGCCCAGGAAGCCAAGCTCGACCTGTGCTGCCGCAAGCTGGGTCTGCAGGCGGGCATGCGCCTGCTCGACATCGGTTGCGGCTGGGGCGAACTGCTGCGCTTCGCGGCGCAGCGCTACGGCGTGTCGGGCGTCGGGGTGACGATCTCGGTGGAGCAGGCCGCCTTCGCACGCGAACTGTGCGCGGGCCTGCCGGTCGAGATCCGCGTGCAGGACTATCGCGAACTCGACGGGGTGTTCGACCGCATCGTGTCGGTCGGCATGTTCGAGCACGTGGGCTTCAAGAACTACGCCGGCTATTGCGAGGTGGCGCGCCGCTGCCTGGCCGGGGAGGGCCTGTTCCTGCTGCATACCATCGGCGCCAACAGCAGCCGCAGCCACACCGACCCGTGGATCGGGAAGTACATCTTCCCCAACTCGATGCTGCCGTCTGCCGTCCAGCTCACCGCGGCGCTGGAAGGTCGCTTCGTGATCGAGGACTGGCACAACTTCGGCGCCGACTACGACCTCACCCTGCAGGCCTGGCGCGACAACATCGAGGCGGCATGGCCGCGGCTGCCGTCGCGCTACGACGAGCGTTTCCGCCGCATGTGGCGCTATTACCTGGCCGGGTCGATGGCCAGCTTCCGCGCGCGGCTGATCCAGCTGTGGCAGGTGGTGCTGTCCCCGCACGGCGTGCCGGGCGGTTATGTGGCGCCGCGCTGAGCCGGGGCCGGCGGCTCAGTCGCGCGCGGCCTCGGGATAACGCGCCAGCAGCGCGCGCAGCACGCCATTGGTCCAGCCGAAGCCGTCCTGCAGCGGGTACTCGCCCCCGCCGGCCTCGGCGTCGCCGGTGACGTCGTACTTTTCGACCAGCTTGCGCTGGCTGCGGAAGACGTCGAGGTTGCGCCGGATCCAGCGGCCGGCCACGTCGCGCGCCATCGTGTCCTCGCCGTAGCGCGCCAGCCCGCGGATCGCCATCCACTGCAGGGGCGCCCAGCCGTTGGGCAGGTCCCACTGCTCGCCGCTGCGCACGGTGGTGGTGGCCAGGCCATGGGCATGCAGCAGTTGCGCGCGCAGCGTGCGCGCGACCCTGGCCGCCTGTGCGCGGTCGGCGATGCCGAAGTACAGCGGGTAGACGGTGGCGAGGCTGACCTGGCCGGTCGGGCGCATCCCGTCCCACAGGTGGTCGGCGAACACGCCCCGGTCCTCGTCCCAGAGCAGGCGCCGGATCGCCGCCGCCCGTCGCTGCGCGCGTTCGTCGAACATGGCCGCGCGCGCCGGGTTTCCGGCTGCGGCACTGGCCTGGGCGATCGTCGATTCCAGCGAATGGAGCAGGCTGTTGAGATCGGGCGGCACGATCTCGACCGTGCGGATGGTGTGCAGCGAGCGCCCGTCGGCCAGCCAGCGCGAACTGAAGTCCCAGCCGCTTTCCGCCCCCGCGCGGAGGTTGCGATACACCTCGGTCGCTGGCCGCGGCGATGCGGAGGCGGTGGCGACGTCCATGACGTGGCTTTCGTCGCGCGGCGTGTCGCAGTCGTCCCAGTAGCGGTTGAGCAGCGTGCCATCGCGCAGGCGCACGACGCGGCGGTACGCCGTGCCCGGCGCCAGCCCGTCGGCGCCGTCCATCCAGAAGGCGTATTCGCGTTCGAGCTGCGGCAGGTAGGCGGGCAGTACCTGCGGGCCATCGCTTGCGGCGAGCAGTTGCACCATCGCGGCGAAGAACGGCGGCTGCGAGCGGCCCAGGTAGTAGCTGCGGTTGCCGTTGGGGACGCGGCCGTAGCGGTCGATCAGCGCCGCGAAGTTGGCGACCATGTCGCGCACCAGCTCCAGCCGGCCGCTCTCCACCAGACCGAGCATGGTGAAGTAGGAATCCCAGTAGTAGATCTCGCCGTAACGGCCGCCGGGCACGACATAGGGGCGCGGCAGCGGCAGCAGCGAATCGCGCGCGTCGCCGGCGTGCGGCTCGCGGCGCAGCTCGTCCCACAGCCGGTCGATGTGGGTCGCCGCGTCGTGCGCCGGATTGGTGCGGTAGCCGCCGCCGGCCGGTTGCGGCAGCTCGAAACGCTCGCCGATGAAGCGGGGCAGGTCGAAATCCGGATCGTGGCGGCGCTGGCCGTACTCGGCCGCGATCGCCGCCGGCGCCACCTTGGGGATGGCATCGACCATGGACTTGGGATCGGGCAGGGCGCGCTGGGCGTCGGCGAAGAGCGCCCCATAGATCTCGGGGAAGCCGGCCACGCACTCCTGCGCGAAGGCCGGGATCCAGGCCAGGCCCAGCACGAGCGCGAGGGCGGGGCGGTGGCGGCGCCTCATCGCAGGACCTCCTGCAGCGAAGTTGCGATGTCGGCATCGACGCGCAGCGCGGCCAGGTCGTCGGCGCGGGTGCGGCCGGCGTTGAGGATGGCGATGGGCAGGCCTGCGGCGGCCGCCGCGCGTGCGAAACGGAATCCCGACCAGACCATCAGCGACGAGCCCACCACCAGCATGGCGTCGGCCTCGCCCAGGGCCTGCTGCGCGTGGAGTACGCGCTCGCGCGGCACGTTCTCCCCGAAGAACACGACATCGGGCTTGAGCAGGCCATCGCAACCGGCGCAGCGCGGCGCGATGAAGCGCTCGATCGCGCCGGCGTCGATGTCGGCATCGCCGTCGGGCGCGGACCGGATCGGACCGGCCTGCCATCCGGGATTGGCGCGCCCGATCTCGTCCTGCACCGCCTGCCGCGGCCGCCTGGTCCCGCAGCCCAGGCACACGACGTCGTCCAGGCGCCCATGCAGGTCCACGACCCGGCGGCTGCCGGCGCGCTGATGCAGGCCATCGACGTTCTGGGTCAGCAGCAGCGCGATCCGGCCGCGCCGTTCCAGTTCCGCCAGGGCCTGGTGCGCGGGATTGGGGACGGCGGCGGCGAAGCGCGGCCAGCCGGCGCTGCTGCGCGCCCAGTAGCGGCGATAGGCCGCCTCGCTCCCGGTCAGCGCCTGCAGGGTGATGGGCGGGGTGCGCTTCCACTCGCCGTTGCGGTCGCGGTAGTCGGGAATCCCCGAGCCGGTGCTGCAGCCGGCACCGGTGACGACGAACACGCGCCGGTGGCGGCCGAGCCAGTCGCGCAGCGCGCCGGCGGTCGCGCTGCTGGCCAGGGAGTCGGGCATCGCGGACATGGGGCCATGCTAACCGCAGCGGCGTGGAGATGCCGATGGCGGCCGCTTCCGGCGGCCCAAACAAAAACGCCGCCGGGGTTACCGGCGGCGTTTTTGTTGCAGCCGATGGCGGTCAGTTCGCCGTCGACGTCTCCAGGCCACGCTTCTTCAGCAGCGGCTCGATCCGCGGCTCATGGCCGGTGAAATCGAGGAACAGCTGCTTGGCGTCCTTGGAGCCGCCACGCGAGAGCAGGGTGGCGCGCAGGCGGTCGCCGTTCTCGCGCTTGAGGCCGCCGTTGGCCTCGATCCACTCGACCGTGTTCGCGTCCAGCACTTCCGACCAGATGTAGGCGTAGTAGGCAGCCGCATAGCCGCCCATGATGTGGCTGAAGTAGGGCGTGCGGTAGCGCGGGGGAACCGGCGCGTAATCCAGGCCAGCGGCCTTGAGCGCGGCCGCCTCGGTGGCGACGATGTCGGCCGCGGCGGGGAGCTTGTCCTGCGGCAGCTGGTGCAGGTACTGGTCGAGCATCGCCGCGCCCAGGTACTCGGTGGTGGCGAAGCCTTCGTTGAAGGTGGCCGAGGCCATCTTCTTGTCCAGCAGCGCCTGCGGCAGCGGTTCGCCGGTCTGGTAGTGCTTGGCGTAGTTGGCCAGGATCGACGGCCAGTCGGCCCACATCTCGTTCACCTGCGAGGGGAATTCGACGAAGTCGCGCGGCACGTTCATGAAGAAGTAGGGGTACTTCACGTCCGAGAACATGCCGTGCAGCGCGTGGCCGAACTCGTGGAACATGGTGGTGACCTCGTCCCAGGTCAGCAGGGTCGGTTCGCCGGCCGGCGGCTTGGGGATGTTCTGGTGGTTGGCGACCACCGGCAGCGTGCCTTCCATCGCCGACTGGCCCACGTAGGAGTTCATCCACGCACCGCCGCGCTTGGACGGACGCGCATAGGGGTCGAAGATGAAGATCGACAGCGGCTTGCCGTCCTTGTCGAAGACGTCGTAGGTCCAGGTGTCGGCGTGGTACTTGGGCAGGTCGGTGCGTTCCTTGAACGTGATGCCGTACAGCTGGGTCGCCGCGAAGAACACGCCGTTCTCGAGCACGTTCTTCATTTCGAAGTAGGGCTTGAGCTGGTTGTCGTCGAAGTCGTACTCGGCCTGGCGCACCTTCTCGGTGTAGTAGGCCCAGTCCCAGGGCTGGAGCTGGAAGCTCGGCTCGCCCTTGGCCGCCTGCTCGCGGTCGATCATGGCCTGCAGGGCGGCGCCTTCGCGGCGGGCGTTGGCCACGGCGGCCGGCGCCAGGCGGCCCAGCATCGCGTTCACCGCCTCGATGCTGCCGGCGGTCTCGTCGGCCAGGGTGAAGGCGGCGGGGGTGTCGTAGCCCAGCAGCGCGGAACGTTCGCTGCGCAGCCTCAGCACCTCGGCCACGATGCCGGTGTTGTCCCACTGGTTGCCGCGGCTGCCGCGCGCCACGGAAGCCTTGTGCACGCGCTCGCGCAGGGCGCGGTTGTCCAGCTGCGGCAGCAGCGGCTGGCCGGTCGTGTTGAGCAGGGTCAGCAGGTACTTGCCGTCATGGCCCTTGGCCTTGGCGGCCGCGGCGGCGGTGGCGATCTGCGACTCGCTCAGGCCGGCCAGTTCCTCGACGTTGTCGACGAGCACCGCCGAGTCGTTGACCTCGTCCAGCACGTTGTTGGAGAACTGCGTGCCCAGCGCGGCCATGCGCGCGTTGATGTCCTTCAGTCGCGCCTTGTCGGCCTCGCCGAGCTTGGCGCCCGAGCGCACGAAGCCGTCGTAGTACTCCTCGACCAGGCGCACGCCCTCGGCGTCGAGGCCGAGGTTGTTGCGCTGGTTGTAGACCGCTTCCACGCGCTGGAACAGCTGCGGGTTGAGCATGATCGCGTCGCGGTGCGCGGCGAACTTCGGCGCGTACTCGTTGTTGATCTTCTTGCGCGTGTCGTTGGTGTCGGTGCCGTTGAGGTTGCCGAAGATCCGGCGCGCGTTGCCCAGCAGCTCGCCGGACTTCTCCAGCGCCAGGATCGTGTTCTCGAAGGTCGGCGCGGACTTGTCGCTGGCGATCTTCTCGATCTCTTCCAGGTTGCGTGCCATGCCCGCGTCGAAGGCGGGCGCGAAGTGCTCGTCCTTGAGCTTGTCGAACTGCGGGTAACGCAGCGGCAACGGGCTCTGCACGAACAGCGGATTGGCGGACTGCGATTCGGATCCCGCGGCGGTGGAGGTGTTCACGGTGCCGTTTCCAGCGGTCTGGGCGGATGCCGGGGCGGACACGGCAGCGGTCAACGCGATGGCCAGGGCGGCAGCGAGCGGGTGCTTCATTGGGGGCGCGATCCTTTGGGACTCGAAAATCCAAGGGTAGCCGATGGCACCGGTCGCGCGCCCATGACGAACGGCACATGGCTGCGGGCCGTCCGGCGCGTCCGCGCCGGCTACACTGCCGGACCGGGCCCCGGGCGGCCCGGCCGGCCACCGGGCGCCGCGTGCCCGCAGTGCGGAGCGTATCGATGAGGCGCAACAGAGGGCTTTGGCTGGGACTCCTGCTGGGTCTGGCGGGAACGACCGCGGCCGCGGACACCCTGCGTTACGTGGTGCTGGTGGACGGCGGCACGCAGGCCGGCGAGCAGACCGTGCGGACAGGCGAGGACGGGGTGACCCGGGTCGAGTTCGTCTTCAAGGACAACGGTCGCGGCCCCGAGTTGAAGGAGGAATTCAGCCTCAACGACGACGGCACGTTCCGGACCTATCGGGTGACCGGGGTGTCGACCTTCGGGGCGCCGGTGGACGAGTCGTTCACGCTTGCCGATGGCGTCGCGCGCTGGAAGTCGACTTCCGACGACGGCCAGCAGCCGGTGGCGGCGGGCGCGCAGTATTCGCCGCTGGGCGGCACCCCGGCGGCGATCTCGGCATCGCTGGCGGCGCTGGCGGCGCGCGCCGATGGCCGCCTGCCGCTGATCCCGAGCGGCACGCTGAGCGCACGCAAGGTCGGTGAGGCGCAGGTGCGACGCGACGCGGACACGCGCGCCGTGCAACTGCTGGCGATCACCGGCGTGGGCTTCACTCCGATCTTCGCCTGGGCCACCGCGGAGGCGCGTCCGCGCCTGTTCGCCTACATCTATCCCGGTTTCCTGCAGATGGTCGAAGCCGGCTGGGAGCGCAATGCCGATGCGCTGGAGGCCGTGCAGAAATCGGCCGAGGCCCAGGCGCTGGTCGCACTCCAGCGGCGCCTCGCGCATCCGTTGACGGGCAGCACGGTGATCCGCAATGCCCGCGTGTTCGACAGCGAGCACGCGCGGCTGGGGCCGGCCTCGGACGTGCGGCTGGCCGCCGGCAGGATCGTGTCGGTGATGGCGGCCGGCGAAGACGGCGCGCCCGCCGACCACCTCATCGATGCCGGTGGGCGCGTGCTGATGCCCGGGCTGTTCGACATGCACGCCCACGCCGACCGCTGGGGCGGCGGACTGCAGCTGGCCGCGGGGGTCACCTCGCTGCGCGACATGGGCAACGACAACGCCAACCTGCAGCAGATGATCGCCGAGGAGCGTGCGGGCACCCTGCTCATGCCGCGGATCGTGCCCGCCGGATTCCTGGAAGGCGAGAGCGGGCAGTCCGCCCGCAACGGCTTCGTGGTGAGCGACCTGGCTGGCGCGCGCGAGGCCATCGACTGGTACGCCGACAACGGCTATGGGCAGCTGAAGATCTACAACTCCTTCCCGAAGGACATCCTGCCGCAGACCGTCGCCTACGCCCACGGGAAGGGGCTGAGGGTCAGTGGCCACGTGCCGGTGTTCCTGCGCGCGCAGGACGCGATCGACGCCGGCTACGACGAGGTCAACCACATCAACCAGCTGCTGCTGAACTTCCTGGTCAAGCCCGACACCGACACGCGCACGCTCGAGCGCTTCTACCTGCCCGCGCGCGAGGTGGCCGACCTCGACCTGGACTCCGCACCTGTGCAGGACTTCATCGCCACCCTCGCGCGCAGGCAGGTCGTGATCGACCCGACCCTGGCCACCTTCGAGTTCCTGCACCAGCGCAACGGCGAGATCTCGCCGATCTTCGCAGGCATCGAGGATCACGTGCCGCCCGACGTGCAGCGCGGCCGCCGCGCCGCGGAGATGGACATCCCCGACGATGGCACCGGCGCGCGCTACCGGGACTCCTACGCGAAGATGGTCGAATTCGTGGGCCGCGCGTACCGGGCCGGCGTGCCGCTGGTCGCCGGCACCGACGAGGTACCCGGCTTCACCCTGCAGCACGAACTGGCCCTGTACGTGCGGGCCGGGCTGAGCCCGGCGCAGGCGCTGCAGGTGGCGACCTGGAACGGCGCGAAGTATTCCGGGACGCTCGATCGCCTGGGCAGCATCGCGCCGGGCAAGCAGGCCGACCTGCTGCTCGTCGATGGCGACCCCACCCGCGACATCGGCGACATCCGCAAGGTGGCCACGGTGATCAAGGGCGAGGCCGCCTACTACCCGTCCGAGATCCTCACCGAGCTGGGCGTGCGGCCCTTCGCCGAACCGGTGCGCGTGCAGGCTGCAGGACGCTGAGCATGGCCGGAGCTTTTGATTTTTCCGCCAGGGCCATCGACGGCAGCGAGCTCGACCTCGCTGCCTACGCCGGCAAGGTGCTGCTGATCGTCAACGTCGCGTCCGAATGCGGCTTCACCCCGCAGTACGAGGGCCTGCAGGCGCTGTGGCGCGACTGCCGCGAGCGCGGACTGGTGGTGCTGGGCTTTCCCTGCGACCAGTTCGGCCACCAGGAACCGGGCGACGAGGCGCGGATCCGCGAGTTCTGCACGCTCGGCTACGGGGTCGATTTCCCGATGTTCGCCAAGGTCGAGGTCAACGGCCGCGATGCCCATCCGCTGTGGGCCTGGCTGAAGCGGCAGAAGGGCGGCCTGCTCGGCATCGCCGCGATCAAGTGGAACTTCACCAAGTTCCTGGTCGGCCGCGACGGGCGCGTGCTCGGGCGCTATGCGCCGCGGCAGGCGCCGGCGGCATTGCGCGCCGACATCGAGGCCGCGCTGGGCTGAGCGCGGGCGCGGCACATCCGCCGCGCCCGCGCCTGCGATGCGATCACTGGACGATCGTCACCGGGACCGGGCTGCCGGCCAGCACCTTCATCGAGACCGAGCCGAGCAGGGTGCCCTTGATCGCGCCCGCGCCGCGCGAGCCCATCACGATCAGGTCGACCTTCTGCTTCGCGGCCGTGTCCAGGATGCCGCCGGCGACCGAACCCACCGCCTCGACGAAGTTCACGTCGATCTTGCTCCGGGCCACGGCCTTGCGCGCGGGCGCGAGCATGCGCGTGAAGTTCTCGGCGTGGTGGTTGCGCGCGGCCTCGGCGCCGATCTTGCGCTCCACGCCCGGGAACAGGGCGTCATCGACCGCGACCACGACGACCTTGCCGGGCTTGGCGGACGACTTGGCCAGGGTCAGCGCGTGCTTGAGGGCGCGGGTGCTCGTCTCGCTGCCGTCGACCGGAACCAGGATCTTCATCTGCGACTGTCCTCTGAAAAGATGTGACGATTCTACGCCGAGCGTCGGGGATGTAGCTCCATGGGCGCGTGCGCGCCGTGTCCGGCAAGGGCGCCGGGCCGCCGATCGCGGCCTGGCCGGCACGCACGAGAAGCAGGCGCCGCTGTCCGGGCGGCGCCGGTGTTCGCGTTGGCTCGGCCATGAATGGAAAAACCCGAGCAAGCCTGTTCGCCTGCGCCTGGCTCGTCGCGCTGGCGTTGCCCTGTGCGCGCGCGACGGACGGCGGCGCGACCGGCGGCGGCGCGACGCCACTGCTGCTGGCCGTGGTCGGCGATTCGGACAGCCATGCCTACCACGACCGCCTGCGTTTCAGCGGGCGCGACGGCCAGCGCGGCGGGAGCTACCACGCCACCACCTGGCAGTGGACCGAAGCCTTGCACCGGCTGCGCGGCCGGTGGATCGACCAGGGCGAGTGGGGCCAACACGGCAGTTCCGGTGGCGTGGCGAGGCTGGCCGGATGGCTGGACCTGCCGGCGCGTGCGCCGGAGAAGGAAGACTTCCTCTACAACTTCGCGGTCTCCGGCGCCCGCTGCGAGAGCCTGATGGGGGGCGAGCGGCAGATGCCGCAGCTGGTGCGGCTGATGGACGCTTCGCCGGCCCGGTGGCGCGGCGGCGTGGTCGTGATCCGCATCGGCGTCAACAGTTTCGGCCAGCGCGACAGCCTCGAGCGGCTGGCCCTGGACCCGCGCGACCCCGAAGTCTCGCCGCGGATCGACGGCTGCATCGCCGCGGTGCGCGAGGCCGTGGCCCATCTGCACGAGCGGCACCCGGCGACGCGGGTGGTGCTGGTGGGCATCTTCGACAACAGCAACATCGGTGCCGACGCCGCGGTCGCCCGTTCGCCGCGCGAGCTGGGCAACATCGCCACGGCACTGGACCGGTACGACGACGCATTGCGGGGCCTGGCCACGGGCGATGCACGCATGGCGTTCTTCGACGACCGTGCCTGGTTCGCCTCGCTGTGGGGCGGGCGCACCGCGCAGGGGGCGCCGTCCTACCGCGACGTGCGGATCGCCGGACGCTTCCGGGTCGGCAACAGCCAGGGCGACGCGCCCTCGCACGCCGTGCTGGCCGACGGCCACGCCGGCACCGCCTGGAACGCGCTCTGGGCCAAGGCCCTGGTCGAACTGCTCGGCCGGCGCTTCGACGCCGCCATTCCGCCGGTGGAGGATGCAGAGCTGCTGGCGCTGGTACGCGCAGACTAGTGCCCCGCGTCCTGCCGCGCGGCTACTTCTCCACGAAGGCGCGTTCGAACACGTAGTCGCCCGCGGTGCCGATGCGTGGCGCGGCGTTGAAGCCGCGCCGGTCGAGGATGGCACGGAAGTCGGCCAGCATCTGCGGGCTGCCGCAGAGCATCGCGCGGTCGCGCGCCGGATCCAGCGGTTCCAGCCCCAGCTCGGCGGCCATGCGGCCGCTGTCGAACAGGTCGGTCAGGCGACCGCGCCGGTCGTGGCCACGCCAGTCGAAGGGCTCGCGCGTCACCGCCGGGTAGTAGAGCAGCTGCCGCGAGATGTGCTCGCCGAGGAATTCGTGCCGCGGCAGTTCCTCGAGCAGGTAGTCGCGATAGGCCAGGTCGCCTGCCTTGCGCACGCCATGGGCGACGATCACGCGCTCGAAGCGTTCGTAGGTATTGGGATCCTTGATCACCGACAGCCACGGCGCCAGGCCCGTGCCGGTGCCGAGCAGGTACAGGTTGCGGCCCGGGTGCAGGTCGTGGATGAGCAGGGTGCCCGTGGGCTTGCGCCCGATCAGCAGCGTATCGCCCGGACGGATGTGCTGCAGGCGCGAAGTCAGCGGGCCGTCGGGCACCTTGATGCTGAAGAACTCCAGCTGCTCTTCCCAGTTGGCGCTGGCGATCGAGTAGGCGCGCAGCAGCGGCTTGCCCTCCACCTCCAGCCCGATCATCACGAACTGGCCGTTCTCGAAACGGAAGCCGTCGTCGCGGGTGGTGGTGAAGCTGAAGTAGCTGTCGGTCCAGTGGCGGACGTCCAGCACCGTCTCGGTGCCGAATGCGGATGACATGGCGTTGAACCTTGGAATTCCAGCCGGACATTATACCGCACGGATGAGACCGGTTCTCATCTCTGGAGGGGCATTTTGTCCCGCTGGGGCGCCGCGCCGCCGCGCACAGCGCAGGCGCTCTAGCGGTAGCCCGCCGCCTGCAGCTCGAACAGCTCGGCGTAGCGCCCGCCCTGCGCCATCAGCTGCTCGTGCGTGCCGCTGGCCTCGACGCGCCCGCCGGCCAGCACCAGGATGCGGTCGGCCATGCGCACGCTGGAGAAGCGGTGCGAGATCAGCACGGCGGTGCGCTCGTCGGACAGTTCCTTGAAGCGCTTGAACACCTCGAACTCGCTGCGCGCATCCAGTGCGGCGGTGGGCTCGTCGAGGATCATCACCTGCGCATCGCGCATATAGGCCCGCGCGATGGCGATCTTCTGCCACTGGCCGCCGGACAGGTCCACGCCGGTCCTGAAGCGGCGGCCGATCAGCTGGTCGTAGCGCTGGGGCAGGGCCTCGATCACCTCGTCGGCCATGGCGCGGCGCGCGGCGTCCTCGATCCGCGCCCGGTCATCCATGCGGTCGATCTGTCCCACGCCGATGTTCTCGCCGGCGGTGAGGTGGTAGCGGACGAAGTCCTGGAAGATCACGCCGATGTTCGCGCGCAGGGCGTCGAGGTCGTACTCGCGCAGGTCGCGGCCGTCGAGCAGGATGCGGCCCTCGTCCGGGTCGTACAGGCGCGCCAGCAGCTTGACCAGGGTGGTCTTGCCGGCGCCGTTCTCGCCGACCAGGGCCAGCACCTCGCCCGCGCGCAGCTGGAAGTCCAGATGGCGCACCGCCCACTGCTCGGCGCCCGGGTAGCGGAAGCCCACGTCCTCGAACACGAAGCCCTGGCGGATCGGGTCGGGGAAGGGCGCCGGATCCGGCGGCGAGGTGATTTCCGGCTCGATCTCGAAGAACGAGAACAGGTCCTCCAGGTACAGCGCCTGCCCCGCCACCTGCGAGAAGCCGATCAGCAGGCCCTCGAGCAGCTGGCGCAGGCGGCGGAAGCTGCCGGCCAGGAAGGTCAGGTCGCCGATGGTGAAATCGCCGCGCACGGTGCGCCAGGCGATGTAGGCATAGGCCACGTAATAGCCCAGGGTGCCGAGCGCGGCGAGCAGGGTGCCCCAGAACGCGCGGCGCCGCGCCAGCGCGCGGTTGGCGAGGAAGAACTTCTGCGCCAGCGTCCGGTAGCGATCCACCAGGAAGCGGTGCAGGTTGAATATCTTCACTTCCTTGGCGGTCTCGACGCTGGCGCCGGTCTGGCGCACGTACTCGAGCTGCCGGCGCTCGGGCGTCCACTGGAAGTTGAGCGAATATCCCAGCGCGCTGAAATGCGCCTCGCCGAGGAAGGCCGGCACCAGCGCCACCGCCAGCAGCACGATCAGCCACGGCGCATAGACCAGCAGGCCGATGGCGAAGCTCACCACGGTGATGGCGTCCTGCACCTGGCCGAACAGCTGCCCCATCAGGTTCATGCGCCCCATGGTCTGGCGGCGCGCGCGGTCGAGCTTGTCCTGCACGTCCGCGTCCTCGAAGTCCTCCAGGTCCAGCGTCGCCGCGTGTTCCATCAGGCGCACGCTGGTGGCATTGGTGAACAACTCCGACAGCAGCCCGTCGGCGTAACTGACGATGCGTCCGAGCAGGTCGGACAGGATCGCCAGGCCGAACTCCAGCGCCAGCAGCCCCAGCAGGTGGTCGAGCTGGCCGCCGCGCCAGGCCTCGCCCACCGATTCGAACGCAAGGCCCAGGCCGACCAGGCGGATCGCCTCGTCGATGATCAGCTTGCCGACGTAGAGGGTGAGGATCGGCAGGAAGGCGCGGACCACGCGCAGGCCGATGCTGGTCAGCGTCAGCGCGGGGCTGGTGGCCCAGATCTGGCGCAGGAACGGCGGCAGGTTGCGCATCGCGTCGAAGCGCTCGCGCAGGCTCGGCCGGCTGTCGGCGCGGCTGGGCTTGGGGGCTGCGTCGGATCCGCTGCGGCTCATCGATGTATTGTGCATGGCGGCCGGCCGCACGGGCGTGACCTTGCGGCCACGCCCTGGCGACGCCCGCCGCGGTCTGTACGGCCCGCGGGACGTGCGCCGCGGACCCGGCCCTTACAGCACTTCCGAGGCGTAGTCGGCCAGTCTCGAGCGCTCGCCGCGACGCAGCGTGACATGCGCGCTGTGCGCCCAGTTCTTGAACCGGTCCACCGCGTAGGTCAGGCCCGAGGTGGTCTCGGTGAGGTAGGGCGTATCGATCTGCTCGACATTGCCCAGGCACACGATCTTGGTGCCGGGGCCGGCGCGCGTGATCAGGGTCTTCATCTGCTTGGGCGTGAGGTTCTGCGCCTCGTCCAGGATCAGCCAGCGGCTGAGGAAGGTGCGCCCGCGCATGAAATTCAGCGAGCGGATCTTGATGCGCGAGGCCAGCAGGTCATTGGTGGCCGCGCGTCCCCAGGAGCCGCCTTCCTGGTTGTGCGTGAGCACTTCGAGGTTGTCGGTGAGCGCGCCCATCCACGGCGTCATCTTCTCCTCCTCGGTGCCGGGCAGGAAGCCGATGTCCTCGCCCACGCTGACCGTGGCGCGGGTCATGATGATCTCTCGGTAGCGCTGCTGGTCCATCGTCTGCGCCAGGCCGGCCGCCAGGGCCAGCAGGGTCTTGCCGGTGCCGGCGGTGCCGAGGAGGGTGACGAAGTCGATCTCGGGGTCCATCAGCGCATTGAGCGCGAAGTTCTGCTCGCGGTTGCGCGCGGAGATACCCCACACCGCGTGCTGGCTGCGCCGGTAGTCGTCGACGATCTGGAGCACGGCCTTGCCGCCCTCGACCTTCGCCACGCGGAACTCCGCCTCGTCGTCGCCGGGCAGGTACAGGTACTGGTTGGGGTGCCAGTCGCTGCCCGCGTCGGCATCGACTTCGTAGAAGGTGCGTCCGCGATCGGTCCACGAACGCAGGTCCTTGCCGTGCCGGGTCCAGAAATCCTCCGGCAGCGCCTGGGCGCCGGTATAGAGCAGGCTGAAATCGTCGAGCGCGCGGTCGTTCTCGTAGTCCTCGCTGACCAGGCCCGCGATCGCGGCCTTGATGCGCAGGTTGATGTCCTTGGACACGAACACCACCGGCAGCTCGGGCTCGTCGCGCCGCAGCTGCAGGATCGCCCCGAGGATCCGGTTGTCCGGCGCGACGGCGCCGAACGATGCCCGGTCTTCCTTCGGCACCGTGGTCTGGAATCGCAGCTTGCCGATGCTGGCCGGCCCGCGCAGCTGCAGGCCGTTGGGGCGATCGAGCACCAGCCCGCTGGCGATCATGCCGGTGCCCTGCGCCTCGATCAGCTCGTTGATGAAGCGGCTGACCTGGCGCGCGTTGCGGCTCGCCTCGGAGGTGCCCTTCTTGCCGTTGTCCAGTTCCTCGATGACCTGCATCGGCAGGAACACGTCGTGCTCCTGGAACCGGAACAGCGCGGTGGGATCGTGCATCAGCACGTTGGTGTCGAGCACGTAGATGCGCTTGCCGTGGGTCATCATCGCAGCGGTCGCCTCCAGGCGGCGGGAAATCGGGCACGGCCGCGCGCCGCCGCGGCCTGCAGGGCAGGGCGGCGGATGGCGCGGTCCGCGAACGGGATCACGTGGGTTGCGCGGTCTTCAACGCTTCGAGCACGGCCTGGGCGTGGCCGGCGACCTTGACGCCCCGCCATTCGGCGGCGAGGCGATGGTCGGGCGCGACCAGGAAGGTGCTGCGCACCACGCCCAGCACCTTGCGCCCGTACATGTTCTTCTCGTGGATCACGTCGAAGGCGCGGCAGAGCTTCTCGTCGCCATCGCTGACCAGGGGGAAGCCGAAGCCCTGCCTGGCGCAGAAGTTGTCGTGGGACTTCACCGAGTCGCGCGAGACGCCGAGCACGCTGGCGCCGCGCGCCGCGAACTCCGGCAGCAGGGCGTTGAAGTCCAGGCCCTCGGTGGTGCAGCCGGGCGTGGAGTCCTTGGGATAGAAGTACAGCACCAGCCAGCGCCCGGCATAGTCGGCCAGCGTCGCGGTCGCGCCGCCCGACAGCGCGAGCGGCAGCCGGAGGATGGACTTTGGCAGTGTCTTGCCGACTGGCGTCATCGTGCGATCGTCACGGGCCCGGGCGCATCAGAACTTCATCGGATCCATGATCGCGTCGAGGTTCAGGTGATCGCAGAACTCGAGGAAGTCGTCGCGCAGGGCGGCGATGTGCATGTTGGCCGGCACGCCGATGGTGACCTGGGCCGAGAACATGTCCGCCCCGGTCTGCATCGCGCGGTAGCGCGAGCAGTGCAGGCTCTCGATGGTGATGCCCTGGCGGTCGAAGAAATCGGCCAGCTGGAACAGGATGCCCGGCTTGTCGGCGGCCACGACTTCGACGATGTAGGGCAGCAGGTTGGACTGCACCGGCTTGGGCCCGGTGCGATACCAGACCAGCTTGAGGTCCTCTTCGCGCTCCAGGCGCGTGAGCATCGCCTCGAGCTTGGCCACCGAGTCCCAGGAGCCGGTCGCCAGCGCCGTCACCGACACGTCGCGCCCCACGGTCGACAGGCGCGTGTCCACCAGATTGCAGCCGCTGTCGGCGATGCGCCGGGACACGGCCAGCAGCGGCGATGCCGGATGCGTCGTGTAGGCGTTGATCAGCAGGTGGTTCTCGTTCGGCGAGGGCCGGGATGCGGTGTCAGGATCGGTCAAGGCGGCGTCCGCGGCGAAATTCCGTGGTGGATCGGGTTCTGAACGGTGGCCCGGGCATGGCCGGGTGCGGAGGCCAGCATACTTGCCCGTGCTTCCGGGCCGCAAGTAACATGCCGGCATCCGAAACATCCGTTCATGCGCCGATTCCGCGCGCTACGCACGAGACCCTCGCACTTGTTACTTTCCGGCAGCATCACCGCGCTGGCGACGCCGTACACGGTGACGGGCGAACTCGATCTGGACGCCTGGCGGCGCCTGCTGCGCGCGCAGTGCGACGCCGGCACGCAGGGCGTGGTGGTGGCCGGTTCCACAGGCGAGGGCGCGGCGCTGCTGGACATCGAGTTCGACGCGCTGCTGCGCATCGCGGTGGAGACGGTCGCCGGGCGCATGCCGGTGCTGGCCGGAACCGGGCAGTCCGCGACCGCCAGGACGATCGAACAGACCCGCCGCGCCGCGGCGCTCGGGGCCGATGCGGCGCTGGTGGTCACCCCGCCGTACGTGCGCCCCACCCAGGCCGGCCTGCTCGCGCACTATGCCGCGCTGGCCGACGACGGCGCCCTGCCGATCGTGATGTACAACGTGCCGGCGCGTACCGGCTGCGACCTGCGGCCAGAATCGGTGGCCAGCCTGCTCGGCCACCCCCGCATCGTCGGCATCAAGGAGGCGGTCGCCGCGCCCGCCCGCATGGCGCAGTGGCTGGCGCTGCGCACGGAAGGCTTCGCGGTGCTGGGGGGCGACGACGCCAGCGCGGCAGAGGCCATGCTGGCCGGCGCCGATGGCGTGGTCTCGGTGGTTTCCAACCTCGTGCCCGCGGCGATGCGCCGTCTGTGCGATCTGGCCCGCGCCGGGCGCCACGCGGAAGCCGAAGAGTGGAACCGCGCGCTGGTGCAGTTCCACGAGTTCGCCTCGATCGAACCCAATCCGATCCCGGTCAAGGCCGCGCTGGCCCTGCTGGGCATCGGCCATGGCCTGCGCCTGCCGCTGACGCCCCTGGCCGCCGTCCACGAAGCGGCCGCCGCGCGCATCGCCGCGGCCGCCATCACCATCGAACACGGCCTCCGCGATCCCGTCGCGGCCTGAACCCCTTTCCGCAGGAGACTTCAACCATGCGTCAATCCCGCCCCCTGTTCCGCCTGCTCGCGGTCGGCCTCGTCGCCTTTGCCGTGGTCGGCACCAGCGGCTGCAAGTGGTTCCGCAAGGGCAACGAGCTCTACGCCGCCAGCCCCGAGAACCGTCCGCTCGAAGTCCCGCCAGATCTGGATCGGCCCGATACCTCGGCGGCCATGGCGCTGCCCGAGTCCGGTGCGGGCACCGGCTCGGTCACCCGGTCGACGATGCCCGAGGCCGGCAGCGCCCCGCCCAACGGCTTCGCCGTCCCCGGCGAGCGCGACCAGGTGTATGCCCGCGTCGGCGAAGTGCTGGCCGCGACCGACGGCCTGACGGTGGTCAACCGCGCGCAGTTGCTCGGCACCTACGACGTCGACTACGGCGGCCAGAAGTTCCTGGTGCGCGTCACCAAGACCGACACGGGCGCCTACGTGACGGCGGTCGATCCGCGCGGCCTGCCCGCGAGCGGCGAGGCGCCGCAGCAGCTGATCGCGGCCCTGCGCACGGCGCTGTCCGGCGGCTGAGCCGGGCCTGCCGGCAGAACCGAAGAAGGCGCCGCGAGGCGCCTTCTTCGCGTTCCGGCGCTGGCGGCGTGATCAGCGCTCGAGCAGCGGCAGCTTGCCCGGCTTGCCGTCCCACTCCTTGGCGTCGGGCAGCGGCTCCTTGCGGGTGGTGATCACCGGCCACTCCCTGGAAAGCTCGGCGTTCAGCGCCACGAAGTGCTCCTGCCCGGCGGGCACGTCATCCTCGGGATAGATCGCGTTGATCGGGCATTCGGGCTCGCACAGCGTGCAGTCGATGCATTCGTCCGGATCGATCACGAGGAAATTCGGACCCTCGTGGAAGCAGTCGACCGGGCACACCTCGACGCAGTCGGTGTACTTGCATTTGATGCAGTTCTCGGTGACGACGAAGGGCATTGCGCGAGGAGTCCGTGCTGGCGGGGCAGGTGCGGAATTTTAGAGCACCGGCGCCAGCCGCGGTGCGAAGCATTCGCATTCGCCCGCAGCCCGCGCCCCCTTCGGGGCTGCCTGTAGCGCCGCGAGCCGCGATGGACCCGGGCCTTGTTGGGCCGCCGCCCGCGGATGGACGGGCGGCGGCCGGGTCCTCAGTAGGCCCAGGCGCGGCCGTTCTGCACGCGCACGTAGGAGCCCTCGCGGATCCCGTCGAGTTCGTTCTGGTGGATGGTCGTGGTGCGGCCGTCGTCCATGCGCACCTGCAGCGTGTAGCCCCCGCGGCCACCTTCGACGCGGTTCTGGATGGCGTTGCCGGCCACGGCGCCGCCGGCCGCACCGGCGGCGATGGCGACATTGCGGCGGCCTTCGCTGTCGGTGTTCCGGCGCGCCAGTTCCTTCGCCGCGACGGCGCCGACGATGCCGCCCAGCACAGGGCCGGCGACGTTGGTGCCGCCCTGGGCCGCCGATGTCTGGATCGAGACCACGGTCCCGCAGTCGAAGCAGCGGCCCGAAGCCGGCGACGGCGAGGTCGAACCATAGCCCGAACCGTAGCCGGGGGAGGTCGTGGCGCAACCGGCCAGTGCGAGCGAGGCGACGGCGGCGACACAGGTCATGCGCATGCGGATGTTCATTGGGGCTCCTCGGACGTTGGGGACGCGGCCACGGCTGGCGCGGCACGTCCGGATACTGGAAGCCGGCCAGTGAACGAGGCGGCAATGCCGGTTCCGGCCGGGGGCGCGCGCCGGCGCGATGCAGTCGGTGTTCAGCGGGCGCCGGTGCGCGCCCGGTGGCTCAGCGGAAGTCCTGGTGACAGGCCTTGCAGGCTTCGCCGATCTTGGCCGAGGCCTGTTGCACGCCCTCGCAACCGACCGGCGGCGCGGACAGGGCTGCATCCAGCGTGCCGCGGAACTGGGCGGCGTACTGGACGAAGCGCTGGTCGTCGCGCAGGTCCGGGAAGGCGCGTTCGAAATCGTTGCCCAGGCTGCGCAGCGACTGCAGGTGGGGCAGAGTGTCGGTCGGGCTGCAACGGTTTGCGGCCGCGTTCTCGCGCAGCTGCGCCGTCTGCGCGGCGAGCACCTGCATCAGCGCGTCCGGATAGTGGTCGCGCCAGGTCTTGCGGGCGTCCAGCGTGCGCAACAGCATCACCAGGGCCACCACGCCGATCACCAGCCCGAGCAGGAAGACGAACAGATAGCGCGAAGCGGCCGACGGCGGCTTGCGGTTGGCGGGGGGCGGCGTGGCTGACATGGCGGTTTTCGGGCGTGGCGTGACGTAGCCGGCGACGATAGCACGTGGCCGGACCGTTAGACTTGTCGGCATGGACGAGACGGTATGGAACGATCGGTTTGCCGGCATCGACCGGCTGTACGGACGCGGCGCGGTCGCGCGGCTGCGTGGCTGTCGCGTGGCGGTGGTCGGCCTGGGCGGTGTCGGCTCCTGGGTAGCCGAGGCGCTGGCGCGAAGCGCGGTGGGCCACCTCGCCCTCATCGATGCCGACGACCTGTGCCTGTCCAACACCAACCGCCAGCTGCCGGCGCTGGCCGGCGGATACGGCCGCAACAAGGCCGAGGCGATGGCCGAGCGCTGCCGGGCGATCAGCCCGGCGATCTCGCTGGACGTGGTGCCGATGTTCCTCACCCCGGGCAACCTGGGCGAACTGCTCGACCGTGGCTTCGACCTGGTGGTCGATGCCTGCGACAGCTTCCGCAGCAAGGTCGAGCTGATCGCCTGGTGCCGCCGGCGCAAGCTGCCGGTGATCGCCGTCGGCGCCGCGGGCGGCCGGACCGATCCTACCCAGGTGCGGGTCCGCGACCTGTCGCGCACCGAGCACGACGCCATGCTGGCGCTGATCCGCAAGAAGCTGCGCGCCGAGTTCAACTTCCCGAAGAACCGTGACCGCTACTTCGGCGTGCCGGCGATCTATTCGCTGGAGAACGTCAAGTATCCCCAGCCCGATGGCAGCGTCTGCGGGCTGCGGCCCCCCGCCGCCGGGCCGGATGCCGCGCTCAAGCTCGACTGTGGCGCGGGGCTGGGTGCGGCCACGCACATCACAGGCGCTTTCGCCTTCGCCGCGGTCGGCAAGGCGCTGGAGATCCTGCTCAAGCCCCGTGCCTGAGGCGGGCGCCGCCCGGCTGTGCCCGCGATGGCGTGGCCGGCCGGCTCAACCCGCCGGAAGGGCGAACAGCCGGCAGGCGTTTGCGGTGGTCGCGGCGGCGATCGCGGCCGGATCGGCATCGCGCAGGCGCGCGATCGTCTCCAGCACGGTCACCAGCCTGGCAGGCTCGTTGCGCTGGCCGCGGTTGCCCGCGTCCGGCTGATCGGGCGCGTCGGTTTCCAGCAGCAGGTATTCCAGCGGCATCGCGGCGGCCAGGCGGCGCAGCCGGCGCGCGCGTTCGTAGGTGACCGGGCCGCCCAGTCCCAGCAGGAAACCGAGTTTCCACAGCTGCCGCGCCTGCTCCTCGCTGCCGGAGAAGCTGTGGACCACCCCGCGCAGGCCGCCGGTGCGGCGGATCGCCGCGATGACCGCGTCGACCGCGCGCCGCGCATGCACGATCACCGGCAGGTCGAACTCCCGCGCCACCCGCAGCTGGCCCTCGAACCAGTGCTGCTGCGCCTGGCGGTCGAGCTGCTCCAGGAAATGGTCCAGCCCGCATTCGCCGACGGCGACCGGGCGTTCGCGTTCGATCCATTCGCACAGCCGCTCCAGGTCGCCCGGCCGGTGCCGGTCCAGGAAGACCGGGTGCATGCCATAGGCCGGGTACAGGCCTGGCGCGGAACGGCAGACCTCGCGCACGTCCGGCCAGGCATCGGCGTGGATGGCAGGCACCACCTGCATCCGGACGCCGGCCGCCAGCGCCCGCTCGACGACGGCGCCGCGATCGGGTTCGAATTCCCCTGCGTCCAGGTGACAGTGGCTGTCGACCAGCAACATCGTCCCTCCGCCCGCGATCAGCGGCGGCGCGCGTTGCCCGGGATCGGACCTGCGGGCGGCGCCTTGCGATGCTTCCAGTTCGCCAGGAGCAGGGTGCCCAGGCCGAGCACGATCTCGTCGATGAAGGGGATCGGGTCGAACGGCCACAGCACGCTGATGGCGAAGGCGAAGGCGGTGAGCTTGAACAGGGTGGGGTAGCGCAGTCCGCGAGCCCAGTTGAGCAGCGGCAGCAACAGGGGATTGGCCATGCGCTCTGTACTCCGGATGCCGAGGGACTGGGGACGCGATCACGCTATCACGGGCTCCGTTCGGCCAAGTTCATCGATTCGTCAGTTCCCACGCGATTTTCCGGCCCTCGTTCAGCTTGGTGGTGGTGGAATCCTCCCATCGCGCAGCCGGCGCAGCCTGAAGGACACATCATGAAGAGCAACACCCTGGCCGTTGCCCTTGCAGCCCTGCTGGTCGGTGGAGTCGCCATCGGCGCCTACCACAACAGCCGCGACGACGCGCCCACCGCCGGCGAGGCGATCGAGCGCGGTCCGGCACTGGACTATGCCGAGGTGATCGGGGTGATGCCGGTCACCGAGAAAGCCGAACTGTTCGCCACCGTCATCGGGTCCGAACCGGTGCGCGAGACCACCACGTCCACATCGCCGCGCGAGGTCTGCAACGATGTCGTGGTGCAGGAGCGCCTGCCCGAGCGCGACGGCGATGTCGGCGGGACCGTGGCCGGCGCCGTGATCGGCGGCCTGGTCGGCAACCAGGTCGGCGGCGGCAACGGCCGCAAGCTGGCGACGGTGGCCGGCGCGGTGGGCGGTGGTTTCGCCGGCCGCGAGATCGACCGCCGCCACGTTGGCGGACGTGTGGTGGAGCGCGTGGACCGCCAGTGCCGCACGGTCCAGGACAGCTCGCAGTCCTCGCGCGTCGTGGCCTACAACGTGACCTACCGCAATCCCGACGGCACCACCGGCACCATGCGCACCGGCGAGAAGCCCGGCGACCGCATCTCGCTGGGCACCGAGGACCGGACCGTCGCCTACGATGTGACCTATCGCTACGACGGGCGCGAACAGACCGTGCGCCTGCAGGACGACCCGGGCGACCGGCTGCCGGTGGTGGATGGCGAGGTCATGGCGCGGGTGGCGAGCGCGGGCGCTCCCGACCGCGGCTGATACCCGGGGATGCGATGCGAACGGGCCGGCGCTTGCCGGCCCGTTCGCGTTTGAGCCAGCCGGCCGCGGGGAACCGTACAATGCGGGGCTTTCCCGTCCCGAGTTGCGCGATGGCCCTGCATCCCTATGACCTGTACGACGTCCGTTCACTGCTCAGCGACGAGGAGCGCGCGGTCCAGGAGGCCGTGGCCCGCTTCACCGACGAACGGGTGCTGCCGATCATCGGGGACTGCTTCGACGCCGGTCGCTTTCCCGAGGAACTGATCCCGGAGATCGCCGGCCTGGGCCTGCTGGGCGCGACGCTGCCGGCGCAGTACGGCGGCGCCGGACTCAACTACGTGAGCTACGGGCTGATCTGCCAGGAGCTGGAGCGCGGCGATTCGGGCCTGCGCAGCTTCGCCAGCGTGCAGTCCTCGCTGTGCATGTATCCGATCTACGCCTACGGCACCGAGGAGCAGCGCATGCGCTGGCTGCCGGACATGGCCGCCGGCAAGGTGATCGGCTGCTTTGGCCTGACCGAGCCGCATGGCGGCTCGGATCCGGCCAACATGAAGACCCACGCCAAGCGCGATGGCGACGACTGGGTGATCAACGGCTCCAAGATGTGGATCACCAACGGCAACCTGGCCGACATCGCCATCGTCTGGGCGCAGACCGACGAGGGCATCCAGGGCTTCGTGGTCGAGAAGGATTTCGCCGGCTTCAAGGCGCAGCTGGTCAAGCACAAGATGAGCCTGCGCGCCTCGGTGACCAGCGCCCTGTTCTTCGACAATGTGCGCGTGCCCGAGGCCAACCGCCTGCCCAACGTCAAGGGTCTGAAGGGGCCGCTGGGCTGCCTGACCCAGGCGCGCTACGGCATCACCTGGGGCCCGATCGGCGCGGCCATCGCCTGCCTGGACGAGGCGCTGAACTATTCCAAGGAACGCATCCTGTTCAACCGTCCCGTGGCGGCGACCCAGAGCGCGCAGATCAAGATGGCCGACTGGGCGCGCCGCATCACTTCGGCGCAGCTGCTGAGCCTGCAGCTGGGCCGGCTCAAGGATGCCGGGAAGATGCAGCCGACGCAGGTGTCGCTGGCGAAGTGGAACAACTGCCGCATGGCCATCGACATCGCCCGCGAGGCGCGCGACCTGCTTGGCGGCGCCGGCATCACCACCGAGCATTCGCCGATCCGCCACGCGCTCAACCTCGAGTCGGTGATCACCTACGAGGGCACCGAGACCGTGCACCAGCTGGTGGTCGGCCGCGAGCTGACCGGCATCAACGCGTTCTGATTCCCGTCAATCGTTGCCTCCTGCGAGGGGCGGTCCCAGGGGTGGGGGTGTCGTGCCATGGCCGAGCACGGTCCAGTCATTGAAACCGAGCGCCTCCTGCTGCGCCTGCCGCGGCTGGAGGATTTCGAGCGTTATGCCGAGCTGCATGCCGACGAAGCGGCGACCCGCTACATCGGCGGCCAGCTCGTGCGCGGTGCCGCCTGGCGGCGCTTCCTGCAGATGCCGGGTGCGTGGGCATTGCAGGGTTTCGCGATGTTCTCGGTGATCGAGAAGGCGAGCGGCCGGTGGGTAGGCCAGCTGGGGCCCTGGCGTCCCGACGGCTGGCCGGGCAACGAGATCGGCTATGCCTTCCATCCCGATGCCTGGGGTCGCGGCTATGCCCTGGAGGCCGCGGCCTGCGCCATCGACTGGGCCTTCGACACCCTCGGGTGGGACTCGATCATCCACTGCATCGCGCCGGAGAACCTGGCCTCGCTGAAGGTGGCGCAGCGGCTGGGATCGACCCTGCAGCGCGAAGGCAAGCTGCTGCCGCCTCCGTCCGAGGATGTCCACGTGCAGATCTGGGGACAGTCGCGCGCCCAGTGGTGCAAGAACCGCAGGGAGTTCGCGTGATCACCATCCATGGCTACAGCCCGTCCGGGAACTGCCACAAGCTGCGCCTGCTGCTGGAGCAGCTCGGGCGGCCTTACCGCTGGGTGGAGACCGACAGCAGCCGCGGCCAGACGCGCACGCCGGACTACCTTGCGCTCAATCCCAACGGCAAGGTGCCGATGCTGGTGCGCGAGGACGGCGCGGTGCTGGTTGAATCCAACGCCATCCTGCATTACCTGGCCGAAGGGAGTTCCTTCCTGCCCGACGAGCCATGGGCGCGCGCGCAGGCGCTGTCGTGGATGTTCTTCGAGCAGTACAGCCATGAGCCTTGCATCGCCGTGGCGCGCTTCATCTGCGGTTGGACCGCGCTGGACTCGCCGCGCCGCGACGCACTGCCGGGGCTGCGCGCGCGCGGCCACCAGGCGCTGGCGGTGATGGAGCGGCACCTGTCGCGGCATCCATGGTTCACCGGCGCCGATTACGGCGTCGCCGACATCGCACTGTTCGCCTATACCGGCGTTGCCGGGGACGGCGGCTTCGACCTGGCCGCCTATCCGGCCCTGTGCGACTGGCTGGCGCGCGTGCGCGCCACGCCCGGCTTCGTGCCGATGCCGCCTCCGGCGCCCGAGCATGCGGCGCTGATCGCGGCATCTGGCTGAATCGACTTTCCTTCCCGCGGGCCCAGGCGGTCCCGCCCCTGCGAAGACACTGCATGTTCACGACCGTTCCCAGCCCCATCCCGGCCCGCATGAAAGGCCTCAACCGCGCCGAGATCTGCGACGCCAACTTCCAGGAGTTCGTGCGCAGCTGGGAGGGCCGGCCCGATGCGAAGCCTGCCGAAGACGAGGCCATCGTCGAAGGCAGCGCGCTGGATGCGCGCGGCTTCCGCGAACTGTTCGAATCGCAGCTCATCAGCCGCCACCTGGACCTGATGGCACGCGTGCTGCGCGTGCAGAACAAGGTCTTCTACACCATCGGCTCCAGCGGCCATGAGGGCAACGCGATGGTGGCGCGCCTGACGCGCCATACCGATCCGGCATTCCTGCACTACCGCAGCGGCGGCTTCATGGCCGAGCGCTTTCGCAAGCTGCCGGGCATGGATCCGGTGATGGATTCGGCGCTGTCGTTCGCGGCGTCGAAGGACGACCCCGCCAGCGGCGGCCGGCACAAGGTCTGGGGCAGCAAGCCGCTATGGGTGCTGCCGCAGACCTCGACCATCGCCTCGCACCTGCCCAAGGCCTTCGGCACCGCGGTCGCCATCGAGCAGGCGCGGCGCATCGGCCATGCGCTGCCGATACCCGACGACAGCATCGCGATCTGCTCCTTCGGCGATGCCTCCAGCAACCACGCCACCGCGCAGACCGCGTTCAATGCCGCGGCCTGGACCGCCTACCAGAAGCTGCCGGCGCCGGTGCTGTTCGTGTGCGAGGACAACGGCATCGGCATCTCGGTGAAGACGCCAGACGGCTGGGTGGCGCGCAATTTCGCGCATCGGCCGGACCTGGACTACTTCGCCGCCGACGGTCTCGACCTGGCGGCCGGCTACGCCGATGTGCAGCGCGCCGTCGAGCATTGCCGGCGCACGCGCCGGCCAACCTTCCTGCACCTGCGCACCACCCGGATCATGGGCCATGCCGGTACCGACTTCGAGATCGAATGGCGGTCGATCGAGGAGCTGTGCGCGGTCGAGGCCACCGATCCGCTGCTGCGCTCGGCCGCGATCGCGCTCGCATCGGGCCTGATGTCGAAGGACGAGGTGCTGGCGCTGTACGAGGACACGCGCGCCAGGTGTTTCGCCGCCGCCGAGGACGCCGACCGTCGTCCGCGCCTGTCCACGCTGGAGGAGGTGATGGCGCCGCTGGCGCCCTACACGCCCGATGCGGTCCAGGCCGAGGCGGTCCGCGCCGACTACGCCGAGCGCCGCCTGCAGGCCTTCGGTGGCGAGTCGAAGCTGCCCGAGCAACTCGCCCCCAGGCACCTGGCGCTGCAGATCAACGCCGCCCTGCACGACCTGTTCGCCAAGTATCCGGAGAGCCTGCTGTTCGGCGAGGACGTGGCGCAGAAGGGCGGGGTGTACACCGTCACCAAGGGCCTGCAGAAGGCCTTCGGCGCGCGCCGCGTGTTCAACACCCTGCTGGATGAAACCATCATCCTCGGCCTCGCCCAAGGCTATGCCAACATGGGCATGCTGCCGGTGCCCGAGATCCAGTACCTGGCCTATTTCCACAACGCCGGCGACCAGATCCGCGGCGAGGCGGCGAGCCTGCAGTTCTTCTCCAACGGCCAGTACCGCAATCCGATGGTGATGCGGATCGCCTCGCTGGGTTACCAGCGCGGCTTCGGCGGGCATTTCCACAACGACAATTCGATCACCGCGCTGCGCGACATCCCGGGCCTGGTGGTCGGCTGCCCCAGCCGCGGCGACGACGCGGCGACCATGCTGCGCACGATGATGGCGCTGGCCAGGGTGGACGGCCGCGTCTGCGCCTTCCTTGAACCGATCGCGCTGTACATGGCCAAGGACCTGTACGAGCCCGGCGACGGCGGCTGGCTCACCACCTATCCCGCGCCGGACCAGGCGATGGTGCCGGGCGAAGAACGCGTCTACGAGGCCGAGGCGGACGACCTGGTGGTCTTCACCTTCGGCAACGGCGTGCCGATGAGCCTGCGCGCCGCACGCCGCATCCAGGCCAAGCATGGCTGGCGCGTGCGGGTGGTCGACCTGCGCTGGCTGGTGCCGTTGAACGACGCGGCGATCGCGCGCCACGCCGGCGCATGCGCGC
>Ga0233372_1000168_pt1 | contig 30943 bp, 33 predicted proteins | sample ElkDunMinimDraft_4_FD_191538 | JGI IMG/M metagenome (GOLD analysis project Ga0233372, IMG submission 191538) | Fecal eukaryotic communites from dung pellets of Tule Elk in California, USA - Elk Dung D8 | ecosystem: Host-associated > Mammals > Digestive system > Large intestine > Fecal | place... | reverse complement strand
TGTAATAATGTTAACATTATCAGATGATTTGAGAATCAAATATGATTTAGGAGATTCATATATCGGTCAGAACATCACATATGAGGTACGTCTGAACGCAAATGAAGAGTCAACTCTAATATATACAGGACAGATATACTACATGAAACCGTCTTATCTGTACTTCAAAGATATTGTTGCTCCTTATGTTGTTGATTATAAATGGCTTGCAGACCCAGATAGTAAACTTAATAATTCTAGCAACATATTTAAAGTAATTGATACATTCACCGTTACAATCAATTTCAGTACAGGAAGGTCATACACATCAGAGACAATCAAGAATGCTACAACAATACCGACTGTATCTGTACCGCATATCCCATCAATATTCCCAGATTTCAAAGAGGATTCAGGGTTCTTATTTGCCATCAACGCACGTGAAAATCTTGGACAGGTAAAATTTGGTGCTTATCCAAGACCACAAGGACAGACAAATGCAATTGTAATTCCAACAGGATATATAAGAACGTTCACTGCAGAGCAACTTTATGCACAAGCAATTAAACCTGAATGGTTTGACCTAACACAGACAAGTTATCTGTTGAATACGGATGGAACTACAGACGGTGAATGCGAGGTCATTGCATATTATGACAGAGAAAACTGCAGTCGTTTCTTCTTGATGTGGATTACTCGTGACAACGGTTTTCTATGCAGACCATTCTGTAAGAAGTCAACATTAACTGAATCCGTTGATACGCAATACATTACAACATTAGATGACAAACAAGTACCATATCTCAAATCAAGCAATTTCCAGTGGGAACTCAATTCTAATTGGTTGACATATGATGAACATAATGCATATGAAGCACTCCTTGTTAGTCCAATTGTCTATCTGTATGACCATGAGACAGGACAACGACACCGTGTAACAGTAACAAATCCAGAATGGATAGAAAGAAACAGTCAGAACAATAAGAAACCGTTTAACCTTACTGTCACAGTGCAGTTAGACCATAAAGAAAATATAACATATTGATAGTCATGAATATACAGTTGTTTTTAGAAAATCAAGAAGTTGAACTTAACAACAAGATAGCATTCCCACTCAATAAGACATTTGAGAACCTGTGGAATCCTACTGACATCATCGTTGAGTACTCAAAGTCTATCAATGTACCTGCTACAGCAGCAAACAACAAACTGATGGCAAATGCGTATCGTCTTGATAGACAATATATTGTAGGTGGAGATACAAATATCGGTATGTATCTTGACCCAATGAAGAGAATCCCAATGAAGTTGATTTACAATGGTACTATCCTGCTTGATGGTTATGCTAAATACACTTCTGCAACACGACAGAACGGTATGATATATTATACATTCAATCTATATGGTGCATTAGGAGAAGTGTTTAAATCACTTACATCTGTTGTGGTAAGCAAAGACCAATTAAGTGATGAGCAGAAAGCAGAACCAGACGGTGGTGGTAAATACATTTTAAATGACCTGATGTATGAACACCCTGTTGTTGGTAAGACACTAATTAAGCAGATGTGGGAAAACAATATTGAACCACTTGTAGATGGCAATCATCCGAGTGCAGTAATTGGTTTTGCTCCTGCATATCGTGGGTTGTATGACGACTTTGAATCTAATTCAATTGTTGGATTTGAGACTGTAAGTATATCTGATGGTACTGCTAAGAGTATTGAAGATGTATTGAAAGAGGAATGGTTCGTCAATTTGAAGAATAACGGATATACACAAGAGCAAGCAGAAGCAAGAGTTGATGCATTGGACTTCAATATGCTATTAGGTGAAGGTATAAATGAACATGTAATCAGACAATTCCGCTCTTATGAGCAGAAACCGTATGTGTATTTCTGTCGCTTAATGGAGATGTACCAAAGGAAGTGCAGTGAAATAACTGACTATACAATAGAGTTGGATAATAGATGGTTTAATGCAAATAATCCATATTGGACTAGACTATGTTATATGCTTGATTATCTTGCAGGTAGAGGTGCAAATATAGAGAATACTACAGCATTTTCAGGTTTTTCTAATAGACCGTACACACAAACAACAACATCTGGAGGTCAAGATATCTATCGTACAACATTTACATATACAGATTTTGCTGACATAGACGATATGGGTTCTATTACATTAGCACCATTTAATGTTGCGTTTTCTAATAAGCAGAAAGCAAGCGATAATGACCTTTTAATCAGTGGTAAGAATAACATTTATGATACTGCATTGATATTGAGTCCTAAAGCGCATGTGATTGTCAATATTGACTTTTCTAATGTAAACGGTACAATAAAGACATTCCATTTCTGGGGTGCAGAGAACATTGATAATGTTACACCTATAAGTACTTTATATAACAGGGATAACTTTATACAGATATATAACAACACATCAATTGATAGTGCTAACAGAATGATAACTGGTGAAGCAGTGCTGCAGATACCTACACTATCTGTGGGTGCATTCAATACAGAAGGACTTACAATGACAGTTACTGCATCTGTTGTATATCCACCAACTGCTTCAAGTCAGTATGACTTTTATAATGCACCATTTATTTATCGTTATCGTAAACCTCTTAATGGTTCTACTGTGTACAGCAAGGTGATGCTTGATGTAAATGACACCGACCACACTGTTGTGCTTCCAAACACTGAGGTGTACTCTAACTGGCGATACACTACAAAGTGCAACCTTAAAAACCTGTATTCAAAAGATACACCATTATTCAATGTGATACTGGAATACACTAAGATGTTCGGATTGATATGGAAAGTGGACTATGCAACAAAGAAGATTCATATTATGCCAAGACAGTCTTATTTCAGAAACTATCAGATAGTCAATTGGGATGATAAATTTGACGGTTCAAAACAATGTGTTATAGAACCATGCTCATTTAATGCAAGGTATGTTGACTTTAATTATGACGACATTGATGGTTATAGATATAAGGGATATTCAAACAAGTACGGTGTTGCTTATGGAGGAAAACATATAAAGACTAAATATGAATTTGACAATAAGACTACAGAACTGTTTAAGGGAATGCATCCTAGTTCGGCATCTACAAAGTCATTCATATACTTAAATGATTTGATTGAATGGAACACCACAGATAAAATTGAGTCCTCTAGAAGTGAAATAAACTTCATAGACTGTGAAAACACTGACCAAACAGCATCAATTAAAATGAACAACTGGTATTTCAGAGGGAAGAACCACGTTCCAACAAACGAGTACTACCTCAGTGATGTTAGTACTAATGAGAAAAATGCTGGTAAGTATTACTGGATATCCAATGCATACGGTCTCTTTGAGGATGACAAACCAGTTGAAAGGGTCAATGCTATTCCAACATTTGACATAACATACAATACTGCTGATGGATTTACAAGAGACGGTCGTACTATAGGTTGTCTATTCAATTGTCCAAATGAAGATTACACTGCAGACAAAACTACAACTGCAGCGAAGGATAACTATATATACGATTTATTCTGGAGAGACTTTATTAACGAACGTTATAACTCCAACAATAAAAAAGTTACAGCATATTTTAACTTGTCATATATTGATTATCAACAATTTAACTTTAACACATTTGTCTCATTTGACAATCAGTTGTTCGTAGTCAATAAGATATTTGACTATAACCCGTCATCAAATGAATCTACTAAGGTTGAATTGGTGCAAGTTAAAAATATTGACAATTATATAGGCAGTACAATATTCCCAGCAATATCGGTTGATAGAACTGAAATAACAGGTACTGGTGACTACGGTAGTAGGACTATATATGTAAGATGTCATCCTCGTCCTGATAACTATGAGATAACACTTGATGATGGTGCACAGGGTAGTGTATTTATTGAGGATGTTGAGACACTTGGACTTGAAGTATCATATACTATTACATGGGAGGACATACCAGCAGGTGCTACTGTTACAGGTACGTTTACAATAACATCAGGGGATGAATCAATATCATTACCACTTACAATAAGAAATTAACATGACAATATATAATGGCAGAACAGGTTGAAATAATTGACATCAACTTAAATGATATTATAACTGACGGGCAGGAAGCAGGACAGACCCTCAAAGAATTGAAAGAACAGGTAAAAGACCTCAGAAAGCAGTTGGATGACTGCACTGTAGGTTCTGATAAGTTCGCATCTACACTGGATGAACTGACAACTGCACAGGAAAAACTTAAAAAAGCAACAAAGACCTCAATTGAAGCAGTTGAGGGGTCATATGACTCCTTGGTTGTTAAGATGAGTGAACTTAAAAAGGCATGGAGAGCGACTGCTGATGAAGCAGAACGCTCTGACTTGGGTGCTCAGATAGCAGACATCAACAGCCAGCTCAAAGAAATGGATGCATCTATAGGCAACTATCAGCGCAATGTTGGTGACTACGCATCCGCTTTTGATAACGTTACAATGAAGATTGAAGGTGGAGTTGCAAAATTTGAAAGGTTCAATAATGTCAGTCGCTCAATAATCGGTTCATTTGACTTAGTTGAGGGTGGTCTCAAAGCAATTGGTGTTGAATCAGAAGAGGTTAACGCATTGATGGACAGCATGCAGGGGGCTATGATGTTGACGAACGGATTGAATTCTGTTAAAGAAGGCGTACAGGCATTTACTGCATTGAGAGCATCAGTTACAACTGCAACAGCAGCACAGGCAGGACTGAATGCTATGATGATGGCGAACCCGATTGGTGCTGTAGTCGCTGCAGTTGCGTTATTGACTGCTGGTATAACTGCTTTAGTCAAGATTATCAGAAAGAACCGTGATGAGGAAGCACAGTTGAAAGCAGCATATGAAGCTACCAATAAAGCAATTGATGACAGAATAGCATCGCAGGAACTTGAAATCCAACTGATGGAAGCAAGAGGTGAAGCGCAAGCTGACATCTTAAAGAAGGAGTTAGAGTATGCTGAACTCAATAAGCAGACAACTGAGGATAGAATCAAAGCAATTGAAAAGGAGTTAAATGAAACTGGCGGATTAAGACGTAAGAAGAAGAAACTGCTTCAGGAGCAACTTGATGACCTCAAAGACCAGTTGAAAGACCAAGAGAAAGCAGTAAAGGATGCTAACAATGCTATCTTAATCTATGACACGAAGACAAAGACTGAACAGGTTAATGCTGCAAGAGAAGCAGCACGTGAAAAACAGCGATTAGCGACAGAGACTGCTAATAAAGAGATTGAAGAAGCAAGAAGAGCACAAGAGGAAATCAATAAGACTTATCAGAAACGTAAACTTGAAAGAGAGGAATATTGGTTGTCAGAACTGCAGCTAAAAGCTAAACGCCTTGAGGACTGGGTTGAAGAGGAGAAAAATATTGTCCGAAAACAGCATGAAAACGGATTGATTGAGGAGCAGGAATACTTAGACCAGATTTTTGAGATAGACAAAATCTATTATGACAAGAAAAAGAAGCTGATTGAAGAAGCTAACAAGGCTTCTGAGGATTATTTCACAACAGAAGGCAACGGAGCGCAGGTTTCTGCAGAAGCAAAAGAGTCAGAAATTGAAACAGTTGAGACATTAGGTTCTAAACTCAAAGAGGTATTAGATTTGACAGATAAGCAAGCACAAGGTATTTCTGCAGGTGTATCTCTGATGGGAACAGCATTCAATAGCACAGCACAGCTGCTTGATGGATTAGCGAACTCACAGAACAGAACCACAAAGGAAGGATTTGCGATGTGGAAGAAACTGTCAATTGCGTCAGCGACAATGCAGATGCTTCAAGGAGTTGTTAGTGCATGGGCATCAGCAATGCAACTTGGACCGATAGCAGGACCGATAATGGGTGGTATATTGACTGCATCCACAATTGCTATGGGTACATTGAACATCAACAATATTAAGAAGCAGACATTGGATAGTACTAATAATGGAGATAATTCAGGCAATACACCTGCAATGCCAGCAGTAAACACTGCAGCACTGTTAAGTTCCCCTATCAATTATACAACAGAAGTACAAGGAGCAAAAGCAGTTGAGGATGCACAAGACACAAGAGTTTATGTACTTGAATCCGACATCACCTCAACAGTTGACAAAGTCAGAGTTGTAGAAGAAGAATCAACATTCTAGAACAAAGGACCGTTTATAAACGGTCCTTTACTATTTGATATAGGAAAAAACATTTATAAGAAATGAATATACCAACATATAGAATCGTCATAAACGAGTTCGATGAATCTGGATGTACAACAATATCTCTGGTTGATAATCCTGCTGTAGAACTGCCTTTTTTGTGCTTCAATGACGAAACAGAATACCAAACATTTAATGCCGATGAGGAGAAACATATAATATCAGGTATTGCTATGCTAGCAGACACTCCAATCTATAGACGTTCGGCAACAAGAGGAGAATACTATGTCGTTTTTGAAAAGGCGACAATCCGTAAAATGGTTGAAAAGTATGCTAAAAACGGATATTTCAACCTTGTAAATCTGCAGCATTCATCTGATACATATGTAAACAGTTGTCATATGATAGAATCGCTCATCATAGACAAGGAAAGAGGACTATGTCCAACTGAATTTGCTGATGTTCCAGATGGTTCTTGGTATGTCTCATACCACGTTGAGGATGATGCATTATGGGATGCAATAAAGCAATCTGGAGTACTCAACGGTTTTTCAATTGAAATATTGTCTGACATTGAATTGATAGAAATAAATAAACACGAAAATAATATGAATAAATTTTTCAAACTAGCAAAAATGCTACTCAAACTCGCTGAGATTAAGACTGATAAAGAGACTCTTGTTATTGAAGGTGAACTTGAAGTCGGCAAACCAGTATTCGTTGAGACTGAGGAAGGACCAGTACCTGCTGCTGACGGTGAGTATATACTTGAAGACGGTAAGAAAGTAATCGTAGCAGAGGGTATCATAACTGAAATAGTTGAGGTTGAAGTTGAAAAGGTTGAGGAAAAGGTTGAAGTCCTTGAAGAGGAAGTAATTGTTGAGGAGAAACCTGCAGAGGATGACAGAGTAAAAGAACTCGAAGACAAGATAGCAGAACTTGAAGCAATGCTTGCTGAAAGAGATGCAAGAATCGCTGAACTTGAAGCAGAAATTGCAGAGAAGGATGAGAAGTTGAAGATGTCAGTTGAAACTCCTATCACCAAAAAGACAATTTCAAACAAGGAAAATAAAGCACTCAAATACTTCAATTAAAACACGTCATTTACTAATCAATTAGGAAAATTAAATAAAATAAAAATATAACTATGGCAGTTAATTTAACAGGTCTTACAGCTTATGTAGACCAGAACGCAAATGAATTGATAGCAAAAGCATCTCTTGGTGCTCCATCACTTAAGTACTTCCGCCTTCAGACTGGCGTTAAAGGAAAGACAGCAATCAATGTACTCAATACAACTATCACTCTCGGCAACGGTCGTGCATGTGGTTGGAATGAAGCAGGTGAGTCAAAGGTTTCTCAGAGAGAAATCAATCCTTGGGTTGCTAAAATCAACCAGTCATTCTGTGACAAGGCAATGATTGACTACTTTATGAATTCTGAGGTTAACATCGCTGCAGGTCGTCAGAACCTTCCATTTGAAGAGCAGTTTATCGCTGATGTAATCAAGGGAGTAAATGAAGAGGTAGAAAAGGCAGTATGGAACGGTGTAACAATTGGTGGTGTTAAGTATAACGGTCTTCTTGACATCCTCGCTGGTACAGGTGTTGTAAAGGCAACTGTAGGTGCAACTCAGTTTGACACTGTAAAGAATGTTTATAAGGCAATCCCTGCTGCAGTTCTTAAGGATTCAGCAATCTTCATGGGAGTTGATGCTTATCGTGACCTTGTAATGGAACTTGTTGATAAGAATCTTTATCATCACCCAGCAAATGACAATGCTGACACATTTGAAATGGTTCTCCCAGGTACTGCAACTAAGATAATCGGTGTCCCTGGTCTTAACGGTACAGGAGCAGCAGTTGCTCTTCCACTTTCAGAGACTGTTTATGGCGTTGACATGCAGGATGACAAAGAGACATTCAAGTTCTGGTATTCAGATGACAATCAGGAATATCGTCTTGCTATCAACTTCAACGGTGGTGTACAGGTAGCATTCCTTGACAATGCGGTTATCGCAAAGGCAGAGTAAGGAATATAAACGTCTAATCTATTAAACATGATTTAAGGGAGGGACTTGCTCCCTCCCTATTTTTAAATTCAAATAAACACAGATAACATATATGGCATGCAAAAGTTTCGCACTTTCTGGTATCGCTCTCGGTTGCAAGGATAATCTCGGAGGAATCAAGGAAGTCTATATAATCAAATCAGCAGACGTTACTGCTAAGACACTCAATACAGAGAAGTCTCAGATAGCAACAATTGAGACTGCTACAGAAGCAAAGTTTAAGACATATAAGTTCCGTAAGGGTACTGCATCGATGACTTCAACTGCTAGTTCAGATGAAACAATCGGTAACTTCTCAGTCGCAACTGAACTTGCACTCCAGTTCTCGAAAATGGAGACATCAAAGAGACTTGAAATCATGGCGCTCTGCCTTGAAGATGTTGAAGTAATGGTTCTTGACTGGAACGGTAAATATTGGTATCTTGGATATGACTTCCCTGTATCAGCATCTGCAGCAACAGGTGTTACAGGTACTGCTTCAACTGACCTCAATGGATATACAGTTACACTAGCTGATACATCTGCAGAGTTCCCATTTGAAGTTCCTGCAGAAATTGCTACACCACTTATTCAGGCAGCACCAGCAGTATAATTTTTATTAACCCTTAAAACATATTAAAAGACCTCTAGAGGAGGTCTTTTTTGATATAATATAATTTATCATCTGGACTATAAAAGTCCTTTAAATCGTCATTAAACCACTAAATTATGTATCTATCAAAAAATTTTAATTATTCAGAATTTGAGAAGTCTGAAACCGCAAAGAAATACGGCATAGACAACACTATAAAACATGACTATATAAGAAACAATATTAAGGAACTTGTGTTCAATATATTGCAACCGTTGAGGGATTATATAAAAAGACCTATTCATATCAACTCAGGATATCGCTGTCTTAAACTAAATGAAAAGGTTGGAGGTGTACCGACATCACAGCATGTTATGGGACAAGCATGTGACTTCGTAGTTGAAGGATTAAGTACTTATGAGACTGCTAAGATTGTAGTTGAACTTGGACTGCCTTATGACCAATTGATTCTATATCCAACATTCGTACATGTTAGCATTAGTACAAGAGAGCGAAGACAATTGCTTTATAATAAATCATACAAAGGAAGTCGACTTCCTTAGCGATGACGGTTACGTCATTTATTGTAAACGATGAACGTTTACAAGAACGTTCATTTACAAAGGAAAGCAATTAGACACAAAATCCGAATTGTGAAAAAATGCATTTTCGGATTTGGGTGTAACTTAATATAAACCAATTTATTGTAAGAAAAAACGGTTACATACATCTACTCCATTTTTATTAATAAAAAACAGGGTCATGTATGTAACCTTTAATTTATAAAAATTCAAAATTGCATATTTTATATAATAACTGTTACAATTATATAAGGAAATTAACGCAATTCTTAGATGATTTTCATAAAACCAGAAGACAATCAGTCAATATTCATAGCAAAACACAACGCAGCAGAAGGACCATTCAAGTTGATATTGACACATAATTTATCTCATAAAGTGTCAGACTTTGACAATCTCACAAATAATGGTAACAAATCAGGTTACTGGATATTTACAGGACTTGATTTCAGGTATTTAGAATCAGGTGAATATTCATACAGTCTGGTCGCTGCCAACGGATATCAGAAAGAAGCAGGACTATTACAGGTTATGTCAACCGTAAAAGAACCAATATCCTATAAAAAGGACAATCAAAAAACTATCTATAATAAGTAATGAACACAGAAAACAAAGAGACTATGCACTTTGCTATCATAGAGAACAAGAGCAAAGTCATTCCTGTGCTAGAAGAGACCAAGATGGCGGGCAAGAAGTACGTCGGTTATGGAAAGGACAATAAATACCCAGAGTATCTGTTTGGACTGTACCAGAACTCAACTATCTTACAGTCTATCATCAACGGAATAATAGATTACACTATCGGTCAAGGTGTGTCAGGTCGTTTCTTAACCGACCAAGTCAATGTTGATGGTGAGACCTACGATGACCTCTTTAGAAACCTATATTTGGATTATCTAGTTACAGGTGGATTCGCATTCAACGTATTGCGTGATGCAGAGAACAGAATAAGTGAACTTTATTGGGTCAATGTATCTCATATCAGACTATCAGATGACGGTAAGACAGCATACTATGACAATAACATCAGCGGTTGGGGTTCTAAACCAAAGGAGTTGCCAATCTTTGACCCTAAGAAGAAGCAGAAGAGTTCTATTTTCTATTACAAGGGTGCATCAAGAGGACTATATCCAGTTCCAAGATGGAGTGGAGCAATCAAAGCAGTTGAGACAAGTTGTGAGATAAGCAATTATCATCTCAATTCAATCCTCAACAACTTTAGTCCGTCTGCTATCATATCATTCAACAATGGAGTTCCAGATAAAGAGACACAGGAAGCAATTGAAAAGAAGATAAACAAGAAGTTTGTCGGCAGTGATAATGTCAACAGGTTCATACTTTCATTCAGTGAGTCGGGTGAGAATGCTACATCAGTTCAGAGGTTGGATTCAGACCATGCAGACGAGAAGTTCCACACTTTAAAGGATTCAATAACAGAAGAGATATTCATCTCATTTAGAGCGACCCCTGCGCTGTTCGGTATGAACCCAGAAAACACAGGATTCTCAAAGACTGAATTCCTTGAAAGTTTTCAGTTGTTCTATAAGACTATGATTGAACCGCTGCAGAAGACATTTATCAAGATATTTAACAAGGTGTTCGACACCACAGAGGATTCTATTACATTCAATAAGTTGGTTGTATGGGATGATGAAATAAATACAGTTGAGACAAATGAGTAAAGCACTTCTTATATCAGATGAGACTTTGAAGTCTGAAACAATCATAAATGACAACACTGGTTCAGAGTTCCTTGCGCCAGCAATAGAGACTAGTCAGGATATCTACTTACAGCAACTTATTGGTACAGAACTGCTTGATAAACTATATGATTTAGTAATTACTAATGATATTGTTAAGGATGAGTTTACTGCTTATAAGACACTCCTTGATGACTATATTACCAACTATTTGAAATTTAAGGTGTTGAGCGAAGTTACTATCCCATTGGCATACAAGTACAGAAACGTTGGAGTTGTTCAGACTACACATGACAATGTACAGTCAACCACTTTGAAGGATGCGCAACTTGTTGCTAATCATTATGAGTTGAGAGCAACATTTTATGCTGAAAGAATGTCGAAGTACCTCTGTGCTAATGCAGGATTATATCCAGAATATAAAAGTACACGTAATGGTGCTGATATGATGGCAGACCCAGATGCCTACACAACGAATTGGGTGCTTTAATGACGAAATAAAAGACTTTTGAAATGTTGAATGTAAATATATTAAACGAACTCGTAAAGGGCATTGCAGAGCAGATAGCTCTCGTTCAGAGTTATTATACGACTAGTCCGTATGAATCTTGGAATGTTGAGGAAGTCAAGTATGGGTCAGTCTCTTTCGTCATAACAAGGGTAAACACAAGGGAGTCAACTACAACCTATGATGCGACAATCTACTATGCTGACAGACTGCTTGAAGACAATGCTAACAGGGACTCAGTTCACTCTGATGCTGCAACTGTAATTCAGACAATTGTCGGTGCACTTAATACCGCAGATGACATGCTGACAGTATCATATCCAGTTGGCATAACCTTATTTGAGCAGGACTTTGCAGACAGACTTGCAGGTGGTTATGCTCAGATGTCAATATCAACTAAGGGTATGGGTGAGTGCTTTGATGATGAGTTTGAGATCCCTGCGATTGTTGGAACAAGTGCATACTGGACAAAAGATGAGATAATGACCTTGTTCCCATTGAGAACTCAGTTGGCGACAGTTGCTTATACAGGTTCATTCGATGACCTTAAAGGGGTTCCAGATTTAGTAGCAAAGGAACAATATGATGACTTGGTTCAGGGTGTTACAGATGCAACCACCACTTTAGCAAGAGAGTTAGAGCAGAAAGTCAACACTGCATACTTTGATGAATGGGCAGACAATGTTGAAAAGGAACTTGATTCAAGACCGACACAGCAGAACTTTGACACTCTCAGACAGGACTTAACTGACCAGATTGACACTATAAACAACACACTTGGACAGAAAGTCAATTTACCGTACTTTGAGAACTGGAAAGAGCAGGTTGATACACAGTTAGATAATTCTGTAACAAAGACACAGTTTGACAACTTGACAGAAGCAGTCATACAGAGTACAAGTTCACTTGCAGGTGAGTTGGAGAACAAGGTAGATGTTGCTTATTTCGACAACTGGGCAGACAATGTTGAAAAGGAACTTGATTCAAGACCGACAGGACAGTCCTTCAATAACTTAGTTGAAAAAGTCAACAGCAACACTGAAAAGATAGAAAACGGTGTTAGCAGAACCGAATATGAGCAGCTGTACACTGCATTATATGAGAGAACAGGTTCATTAGAACAAGGATTAGACTCTAAACTTGGACTTGCAGAATTCAATAATTATGCTAATAATATTGATAATCAATTAGATAACAAAGCAGATAAGCAGACTGTAAATAATCTGATTGAACAGGTTGAGACCACAACTGCACGTATTGATTCTGAATTAGCAGGTAAGTTAAGTGCTGCATACTTTGAGAACTGGGTAGCGGAGAATGAAAAGGATGATGTAACACAGGAGCAGATAGCTGCACTTAATGACAAGATTGACACTAACACTCAAAATCTGATAAATGAACTCAACACTAAAGTCAATGATAGTGAATACGTTGCATTTAGAGATGCAACAAATACAGTGTTAAGTGACAAAGTCGGCAGACAAGAGTTTGACAACTTGACAGAAGCAGTGATACGTAGTACAAGTTCGCTTGCAGGTGAGTTGGATAAGAAACTTGATGATGCATACTTTGAAGAGTGGTCTAACGGCATAGAAGCAGAAGTTGACAATAGAGTTACAAGACAGGTTTTTGACAACTTCGCATTGAACATCTATGACAAAGAGCAGATTGATACGATGCTAAGTCAATATGAACTACTGATTGCAAGATATCTTGAAACAGACGAGTTCAAAGACACACTGTTAGATACAGTTACACCTATAGTTGAGGAGTATCTTGAAACTGCATTGGATTATTATACTAAAGAGCAGATAGATGACATACTCGCCAATATCAGTCTTGAGAACTACTATACTAAAGAAGAAGTTGACACTAAGATAGCAAATGTTGAAGTTGACCTAAGCGGTTATTACACCAAGACCGAAGTTGACAATATTGTAGGTGACATCAACACAATACTTGATAACGTTTTATATACTGTATAAATAAACACAATAAATTATATGACACAAGAGCAAATTCTTAAAATGGAAAACCTTGAGGTAGCAGAAGTAAAACCTAATATGTTCGTACACGTACATGCAAAGGAAGGATATAGAATTACATCATACAATCCAGAGACCGATGACATAAAGAACTATAGTGGTTCTGTATGTATGTATATGCCTATCAGGGATGCTTATGATGATGACTATAGAACTATAACAGTTGAGGAGCATGAAGCATTTGAGGAGCAGTCTAGACTTGCTCATGAGGCAGAGATGAAAGAATATGAAATGAACCGATAATCACAATGGCAGAAAACTTAATATCTAGTCCCGCTTACAGAGTAGCATTCTCAATGTATGTTGCTCTGGGCGGTGACCCAAATATGACATTTGATTCTGTTGATGCAATATATGCAGCGATAGATGAACTGTATGGCAAGGGAACAAGAGTAACAATTGAGAACTTGTCAGTCGAAATAACTGAAAATGGAGGTTATCTGTATGACAATGAGGAGATTACAGGTTATAAACCAGTTTCGGTTAATGTCAATGTACCTCAGAAGTACACTGATGAGCAGGTTGAATCTTTGAAGGAGACTGCAAGACAAGAGGGTTATGACAGCGGATATGACCTTGGTGTCGCTGACGGTTTCACTCAGGGTGAATCAGAGGGTTACAATGACGGTTATGCAGAAGGTCTTGAAGACGGTGCTGCAGACCAGAAAGAACTCCTTGAAGCGGTGAAATTCACTGAAAACGGCACTTATACCAAAGAAGACGGTTACAATCAGGTTACAGTTGCAGTTGAGATGCCTGAGATACCTACTTTTGAGACAGAAGAATTGAGTATTGAGCTGACTGAAAACGGCACTTACAACTATACACCTACCACTGACGGTTACAGTAAGGTTGATGTGACTGTTAATGTTGCTAGTTCAGGGGGTGGAGGAAACACAGGGATAGATTTAGTTGCACTTGGATTTACTGCAGAGGAGCAGACTGCTTATGATAATAGCATCAATAGTTTGAATGCTGCGGCACAGACACGAGCACAGATAATACTAGATGAATGGACTGCTCCCTATAGTTTAACAGATGCATATACTGGACTAACTGATTTAGTTGCATTTCCTGTAGTGCCGACTAGACATAGTTCCGCTTGGCAAATGCAGAACACCTTTAAAAACTGTACTAATCTTAAAGTACTTGGTCCAATTGGAGCAGGTACCACTAATAGTGTATTATATTTAAACAACACGTTTGAGAATTGTGGCAATTTAGAGACTGCGCCAAAAGTATATATATCGCAGAGTGCAGCATCAGCATTTAAAAATTGCTTTAGTCTAAAAGATGCAAGTGCTATAACTGGTCCTTCAAGCGGATTTGGAGCATCAAATATGTTTGAGAATTGTGTCAATTTAGAGACTGCGCCAGCAATAACAGTTTCTTATGGTAATTATATATTTAAAAACTGTGAGAAACTGACAGATATAAGCAACTTTAAAGTATATTTTGAAAAATTAACATCTTCAAGTCCCAGCACACAAGGGATGTTTTATGGTTGTAAGTCATTGGAGACTTTACCAAGCACTAGCAGTAGCTATAACTACTGGTATAGAGCATATAACTATACTGAAATGTTCTATGGTTGTGAAAAACTTAACACAACACAGTTGATATCTATTGGTACATCATCAAGCAACACATTACCGTATAGCCTTGATAGTATGTTTGAAGGATGCACATCATTGACACGCCCCGTTATTTCAACAGTTAGTTCTAACAAAGGAACAAATTACACTGCTTCAAGAATGTACTATGGTTGTACTGCATTAACTAAAGGTGCATCTTTTAGTTTTAGTAAATTTAAAGATATAAGTTATATGTACTATAGATGCACCTCAATGACAGAGATTGCTAATATGGATTGTCCGTTAATAACAGATTGTAGTTATTTCGCATACAATTGTACTGCGTTAACGACTTTAGGAGGTTTTACTAATCTTGGACAGCAAGCATCATTAACAGGGACAACCAGTATGATTAACTATTGCTCTGCACTGACCCATGATGCAATACTCAATGTCATTAACGGACTGTACGACCGTGCAACTGCTGGATATAGCATATTGACATTGAAATTGCATGCAAATACACTTGCACTTCTTTCAGATGAGGAAAAAGCAATAGCAACAAATAAAGGTTGGACTATATCATGACAACAGCAGATAGATTAAATGATTTGATAACAGCAAAAGAGGATATGAAGTCCGCCATTGAAGAAAAAGGCGTAGAGGTCACTGGCGGACTGACCTCTTATGCTGATGCGATAGATAGCATAAAAAAGATTATAGCGGTTAAAGCATTTAATGGATGCAGTTTCGGTTACAGTAATACAACATGGAACTCTACTGGAACTCAACATTTTCAAACTCTGCCTATAATGTATGTTGACTTAGAAGCAGTAACAGATGCTACTGACATGTTCAACTTCTCTGATATAAAAGAACTGTATTTATATAACACTTTCAATGTCACTAATATGGACAGTATGTTCGTGACTTGCAATGATTTAACTGCAATTAAAGGTGACTTTAACACATCAAATGTTACGAATATGACAAACACCTTTTATAATTGTCCATTATTATCAATATCGTTAATCGATTGCGGTTCTGTTGATACGCTTAAAGGCAGTTGGACTCTTGCAGGGATATCTGGACTGAAAGACTTAGGTAAAGTTTCAAACTTAGATATTGATAGTGGAGTATTTGCATACATAACAGATTTGACATCAATTAAGAATATAATAGATACAGTTTATGACAGAGCAACTGCAGGTTACAGTTCAATCACACTGTATGTAGATTATGATGTATATAACAGTTTATCAAATACATATATCAATAAAGCAGCTGCAAAGGGTTGGATTATACAATCATTCATCTAATAAATAAAGAATCAATTGAATGTTAGATATACTACAAAATACAAAAACGGATATAAAACTTGCAATTCATAATCAGAACGTAGATGTAGAAGGAGGGTTGGTGACTTACGGAGATGCTATACGTAAGATTAAGAACTATGAGACAACTAATGTGTTGCCTGCAGGGACGAAGATGGCATATTCACGAAGTGATGAAATCTTTACACAACTTGACTTCTCTAACATAACTGACTGTGAATATATGTTTTATCTTAGCAGTTTTCAGAATGTAAAAAACTTCAATGCGAAAAGCAGAAGTTGGAATTGGGCATTTTATAAAAATACTAACTTATTGACAGTTAATGGGTTGAATACAGGCACAGCAGAAATGGCATGGCAGACATTTTATGGATGCAGTGCTCTTACATCTATAGATGTAATTGATGGTAGTAATCTTATAGATGCAGGAGCGATGTTTTACGGATGTAGCAGTCTAACTGACTTTGGAGGGATTAAAAATCTTGGGAAGTGCGGTGGATTATATGGTGTAAACTATCCAAGAGTAAATGTTGGATATATGTTCAATCAGTGTAATGCATTGACAAGAGAATCTGTAGTCAACATATTCAACAATTTATATGACCTTAAACTTGTCAGTGACGGAATTGGCACTGCACCGCCTTATGACTTTGCATCTGAGACAATATACTTCCCTACAGTAGTGTTAGAAAGACTGACAGATGAAGATATCGCAATAGCAATAGCAAAGAACTGGTATGTAGCCGGCTCTAACTCAACATATGAATCAAATAAGTTCTAACTCAATATAAGAACCATTATAAAATTAAGATGTTTTAAGCACTTTTAAGGGACTTAAAGTTCTGGATATATAATTTATCATCTCAGAACTGAAAGTCCCTCTAAAGTGAAATTAGATAGCAAAAATGATGAATCTAATAACAACCGTCTTGAAGACGTTTGCGTTTTCAATAATGTTTCAATCCGTTGTATGCAGGTAGTAACTCAGGTCATCACCTTTAAGGTTCTCACAGCAGTATTCATCTGTCTGCTTCCATAATTTGTCGTACAGATTAGTCAGTGTCTCATTCTTCTTGTGATAGTGTTCCCAGATTTTGGTGTTGAGCACCATAGACAGTTCTGTCAGATAGACAATGTTGGTCTTAAACTCTGTGAATGCCCTGTTGTAAGTGTCAAGTACAGCATTGTCTCCGAATAAGTCAGCGATAGTGAAGTCAGAGTAGAATGTTGTCTGTGTCTCATAACCGCAGTTCTCTAACATGTGATGTTCAAAGTTGTACTGTGCAATTGCTGCTTTTCTAAGAATCTCCATAACTGATAATTTTAAAGTTTATATTTGCAAGTGTCTAAGTGTCAGCGACTTAGCGATACAAATATAAACCATGTTTTTGACTCTGGAAAAACAAAAAGAGCAAACTTAATAGGTCTGCTCTTTTGCTTCATCTTCAATTACAACCTCTGTGTCTCCGTTTCGGAATGTTACATCCTTACCGTTTGCCAAGTTCTGTCCTGCTACTGCTAATGCAGCGAATCCGAATAATATTCCTGCTGCAGTTAGTACACTGCCATCAATTATTCCAAGTGGCGGTACAAAGAATCCTCCAACGAACAGTCCTATTGAAATTATCAGACACACAATGAAGATATACTTATCAACATGCTTCTTGTCCATCTGTTAAGTTATTATTTTCTTATTTAATAGTAAAAAGTTTAAAAAATATTTAACTTTTAGTTTTCCGCTGTTTATTGTTTATATAAATAAATTGATAAACATGAGAACACGGAAAACACTAACAGACCCTAATGCTGAAAGGATTATCAGACTATTTGAGATTGGAGCAGCATGCAATTGGTTTAGTTCACTTACAACAGAATTGGATTATGATGAATTGATGAAAGACCTTGACAAAAATACACCACCTGAATAATATGATAGCAGAATTTTTTAACTTTGAAGGTTGCATCGCAGTCAGATTATATTATAAAGACAGTAATAAAGCACTTAGAAGTCATTTAGATGTGAAAGATATATTAAATAAGTATTCTAATTATAACATTATAGGAACATCACGATATGAAGCAATAACACCTGTTTTTATGACAGGTAACGTTGAGGTAGCAACTGTCGTTGATTATTATACAGACATCCAGTTTTGAAGAAACTTTCAAATAGAAGTTACTGATGCTCTGAGACTTACATAAAAGTGCAAAAAATAGTTGTCGATTTTCCTGAATTTTTTGGATTTTTTGATATATATAAGTGTAAGGTTTTTGTTTCAGCAAATTCAAGTTTAACATTTATAAAATCAAAAAGTTATGAAAACTAATTTTAACAATGGTGTACGCACAAGAATTTCAGTTGAAGATTTACAGCAAATCAATGACGGTTGCATTGATATTATTATGCAGTCAGCTTCAATTCCAGTTGCAAACAAAATAATGATAAGCCATAAGTTACAGCAATTATATCATATACAGAAAGGGTTGATTGAAGATGGAGAGGATATTGAAATGTCAGCTTATCTCAACATTATGCAGCTTGCCCACATCAACTGCAAATTAAATTAACTTGCGACTTTAGTTATTTTATAGTAGAAGCAACAATTTTGAAACACAACATCACAGATATAAAGGGGAGAATATATCATGATGGAAGACATATATAATTTATTTTAGTCAAGATACCGATTAAAGCCTTTCTCCCGTTCATCTCAGGTTTTAGTCGGTTTTTCTTGACTAATTTTTTTGACTAATTTAAATTATTATAGATATGAATACAAGATTAACAGAAATTTATTGCATCGCAATTGATGTAATCACAGACAACTTTGATGCTGAACTCAGTGAGATTATTGAGACTAAGTCACAGGAGAAGTTCAACAGTCTCAGCAAGGTGGTGCAACGTAAAATGATTGCAGATGGTAATATCACTGCAGAAGATGCTAGCACATACTTTATGCTGCTATCTGATGCAATCAATAAAGCAATTAATGATGTATTGTATATTAAAATGACAACTAAATAAACAATTATATTTATGACAAGTATTAAAGAGAAAAGAATTTCGAAATCTGAGTATCGAAAGAATTTAACAGATGCAATTGCAGATGATTTTATTAATACAGTATTAGCAACTGCAATGGTTGATGTGTATGCTGATTGGTTCATTAAAGAGACTTTCAATTATGTTGTAGCGGGTAAGAAAGCATATAGAATGTACCCTGCACATGATAGTAATAGTCCTAAGCATGATGAAGCAATAAGTGATATTAAGTTTGGAACTTGGCATCACATGTATCTTAAAGACAACAACTTGCAATATGGCATGCCAAATGAAAAATGGTCATCAACAATGTTGAGCATTGGCATAACAAAGGCAAGCATAGTCAATATAATATGCGACCATTGCATCAACAACAGCAAGTATCTTGAAGTTACAAAACAAAGCGGTATTAAGAGAGATCTAAAGTGGGAAGGATATGAAGAGTAACAGAGAACTGCTTGTATCGTTTTACAATGGCAAAGCGGATAATCTTCCGAGAGGTACTAAACTATCAACAGTACCTCTTTATGACATACTATGCAAGGACGGTGGACTTAATGCAATAGATAAATCATTGCAGAAAGGACATTCAGGTTCTATATTTGCTTATGTGCAGGATGAACTTGGATTGAATGAAGACAGAACAAACTTTGCAGATGGTATAGTGTTCATTGATATTGACAAGATGCAAAAGAGTTCAGTAAAAAAGATATATGATTCTTTTGAGATATTGTCAAAAAGACTTCCAAATATTCTTAGTTGTTGGTTTTCAAGTAGTTATTACAATGATGAACGTGATTATGGTGGACTGCATTTCGTAATCAGAGTAGGAACTGACAGCACTTTCTATAATGAGTATAAGTATTTTGTTGGACTGTACGGTGCAATATTGGCGAGGGTAATCTATCAGTGCTGCGGTATTGACATCAGACCGAATGACGGTGCAGGACTTGACAAAGCGACAAAGTCATTAGCACAGCGATTCTTTCTTAACCATTCAGAAGTAAAATGGAATGATGATGCTGATGTGATTGACCCACAGATGACTGAATCTGATAAAGAGCAATTGAAGATGTGGGTCAATGAATTCGATGCATGGTTGAACAAGGCAAGCGAATTCAAGATAACTAAATGTCAGTTCAATTCAATTGACATAAGTACGTACAACGGCAATAAAATAAATCTTGGATTCTACGGTCGTATCAATATAATCAACTCACTGTACAGATGGGGTGTATCTGAATCAGAGATTGAGAGACTGATGTTGGATATATGCGGACCAGATGACTGGGAAGGTGACAAGAATAACCCAGGTGCATTGCTGCGTAGCATCAGACAGACAATCTATACTGCTCGCAATCAGTATCCGTCTCCTGAACAGATGACATTGGCAAAAGACAGACTTAGCACAGTCGGCATCAGTGTTGATATGCTGATTGAGCAGAAATACCAGCCGATAGAAGACAAATCACTAGACGCATTGTTTGAAGAGGTCTGGTTAGAAGAGAAAGACAAACTACCTGAGAACTATCTGAAAGTGCATCTAAAGGAAGGAGAATACCTGTCAGACCATGAAGACACTATAACTCCAATGATTAAGAAGTACACAATGACATATCTTAATCTTGACTGTGCTGGAGGTAAGTCAACCTATGCTCTTAAGATGATAGCGAAAGAGATTGTCCCTACACTATTTGAAGACTCATTCGTAATGATGGTCAAAGGCAATTCCGTTGACCTGTGCGTACCGTACAACTCTGTCGCTGATGACAAGAGTAAGGGCAGTAGAAAGGATGTTAAGCGATTGAAGACTCAGTGCATAACAGACTTTGATGAGAACAAGCGCAATGTATTCATCTGGAACACTGTGATGCCAATGTATGAGAAGTACTTCAATCTCGGAACTGTCAAGAGACTTGTATTGTTCTTTGATGAGAGCCAGAAGATTGTGACAGACGACTACAGATGGGAGACAGTGTTTGATATGTTTAAGGTTCTTCCTATGATGTACAAGCACTTTGTGTTTATGACTGGTACTCCTGCCTATGAGCATGAGTTCTTACTGCAGTACTTTCCAGACTGGTGCTGCATCAATATAACAAATGAAAGTATATACAAGAAATCTTGTAACATATTGAAATACAAGCAGTTTGGCAACGGTGACAGAGTCAACTTGATTGAGAGTGAGATTGCAGAAGGGAGACTGCCTCTGATTTACTCTAACACAAAGAATGACAGTTGGAAACAAGTGGTCATAACAATCAACAAGAACCGTGTTGAGAGTGGACTGCGACCGCTGAGAGTACTTGAGTTTGACAGACCTAATGCTGAGAATCTCGGCACTGTCATGAACACTAACTCAATCAAGGACTATGATGTCGTAATCGCTACTAAGTACTGTTCAGTCGGCATTGACTTCATGAAGGATGATGACCGTATCAGATGCAGCATCGTTGACTATGCTAATGAGAATGACTGCTGCTTCCATGACATCTGGCAGTTCGCTGCAAGAAACCGCCTGCAAGATATGATGATAAAGATTATTGCAAGGGACAATGACAAGTACTACAAGAAGCTGCCGACCATCAGTAGAATTGAAAGACTGTGCAAGGCAAAAGCTATTCTGCATACTACAGGTGACACTGCAGTTACTAATGATGAAAACGACATTATCAGCATGCATAACATATTGAATGACATCTTCAAAGAGCGCAAGTTCGGCAGACTGATTAAGAGAGGGTTCTTCAATGATTCAAAGAATGTGACACTGCTTGAGTCATATTATAAGTACGTACTGATATTCAGCAATATGAATATGATTAAGCACATGCTGATTCGCAGAGGAGTTGAATTGACTGAGACTGAGATGGCGCATGTAGAAGAGAAGATTGACATGTCGTACAAGAAAGAGATATACGGATTCTTTGTCGATAACTTTGATGATATAAGCAGAATAAATGACGATAGATGCGGTCATGATAAGATGTCTTATAAAATACCAATCAATGATAACAGAAGTGAATACATGCAAGATAACAAGATATATACGAGAAATACTGCATACACTAACTGGTTGATAAAGAACTTTGCTGGTCGTGAAGAATGGATTGAGATATTGAAAGACAGAGACTACATTAGCAAGGAGATGTTCGCTGCTTACAATAGGATTAGTATGATAGCGGATAAGTTGGATAAGAAGCAGATTAAACTGCTGAAGACGTTGAAGGAGACTGTTGAAGACATTGAAGACATTGACATGGTTGCTGACTTGTATGATAGTCTTGTATTGAAGTTAGTTCGGCAGCATTATGATTATGAGGTTGATATAAATAATAGAATTGACAGAGAAGAATATGAAGAAGTGCTGACTGACTATAAGAAGATTCTGCAATTTGCGGTTGACAACATTGAGTACATTGAAGACATTAGGAATAAGAGGGAGACGGGAGAGAGGATGACTGCAATTCATAAGATGAAGATTACTATGGAGCAGAAGGATAATGAACGCAGAATAAATAAGATATCAAAGACGAAGTCAAAGAAGTACACTGTAAAGTTTAAGAATGGCGTTGTTAAGACATTCAATGGACAGCAAGAGATGATGCAATATTTTAAGGTTTCAAGAAAAGTAATTGTGAAGTTACTGAATGGTGAAACTTGCAAACTCAGCAAAAATATAATATCAATTGAGTGAAAAACGAAATGAAACAAAATATGAAAAAATGCATTTTCGTTTTTGCTTGTAACTTAATGTATATCAATTCATTGTGGGAAAAAACGGTTACATACATCTATTCCATATTTATTAAAAAAAATAACTGTGATGTATGTAACCTTTTTCTTTGAAAAATTCAAAATTAAAAGTGAATTCAAAGTCCAATCTACTAACTTTAAAATATCATTGTCGCTTTTTTGAAACAGTTTCATTTTAAAGTTTCAAAGATATCCATGTCATTTTGTCATGGTCTGTTATGTTAAATGTTCCATGGTTTGGCACATTTGTCAAATGCAAATACCTTTGGGAGCATCTACATCGTCATTATAGTGTGCATAAAGTATTGATTTTCAACACTAGTAACAAAGTTGTTACACGATTTTCGGATGGAATCCTATTGTAAGTAATCTATCAAAATGACCATGACACTTTCCGACCCAAATAGTTTTTAATTTCGCAAAAAATTGTTATATTTGTTTAGTAATCAATAGGTTAAATGAAATTAGGGCAATTTCATAATTGACATTAACTATGACAGATATAACTTCAGTCTCGCAGACCTCAGTGTCTACGATAACTTTACAGTCAATTTCAGAGAATGCTGCCGAGATTTTCTATCAATTGCGATGGAATGGTCAGGTCTGCTGTCCCGTATGTGGTTCTATACATATATACAATCCAGAACCCGACAGACTTCATATATGTGCAGATTGTAAGACACGATTCAGCGATACATCAGGTACTATCTTCCACAGCACGAAGTTGTCCATGTCAAAGTGGTTGTTTGCTATCTATCTGTTCTTGACTTCAAGTCGTGGCATATCCAGTTACGCATTGGCGAGGTATATTCAAGTCACTCAATCAACAGCATGGACGATGTTGATGAAGTTGCGTGCCTGTCTCGGACGTGACATTAAGTTTGACAGTGATGACCAAGTCGCAATTGACGAGGTCTATCTTGGTGCGCAGTGGAGTTACAAACCAGCATACAAGAAGTACAAGCAAGCAGGCACTCCGCCAAAGCATTGGAATCTTAATGAGAAGGAGACCAAGCAGTGGTATAAGAAGAGGTTTTACGAACTTGCTGCAGAGGACAAAATGCCAGTCCTCGGTTTAGTGTCCCTTAAACATCCTAAAATTAGACTGGTTAGTATTCAATCATCTGACAGACAAAAGTTCATCCAAAGTGAAATTAACCACTGTTTTAAAGATATTATTAAGAGACTGTTTGTTGATGTTCCTATGACAGTTGTGACCGACCAGTCCAGACTGTATGAGTGCTTCGCAAGTTACCTTGACCACAACAACCGACCGAAGTTCAATCATCAGGTCTGTCGGCATGACCTCAATAAGTACAAGTCAGCAGATGGGTCTAGTTCAAATAGACTTGAAGCAGCATTCAGTCATCTAAGAAGGTCTTGGCGAGGTGTGTACTGTCACTGGTCTCGCTTCTATAACCAACTATATCTTGACGAATACTGCTTCCGCTATAATAATCCGCTCTCTTCAAAGACAGTCATCCTTGACCGCATTAAAGAGTTCTTTACTAAAGTTGACCCTCGCTGCTGGTCATTTTGTTAGATTACTGACGATAGAGACTCGAGTCTCTTTAGAAAATGTACTTGCAAGTATTGAAGTCCTCGTATAAGAAGCAACCAGATTCGGCATAAATGTCAAAGCATTTCTCCAACTGATTCAATATCAATTTGTTATCGTACATTATATAATCTGTAACGATTCCATAAGGCAACCAACTTGCTTCATAGTCGCTCTTGACCAACTGCAGTTTTATTGGGTCGAACTCCTCGTCATCCTCTAACTCAATTGCGTATTCAAAGTCGGCCAACGTACTGTCTGAGTGCTGCACAATATACGGCACTTCCATGTGCAGTTTAGTCGCTATATAGTCCTTGCTCTTGATGTATTTGCCTTTCTTTTCAATTGCAGTCCATTCCCTGTCATCCTCGTCGTCATCCAAATTGAGTGCGTCAGAACTGTATGCAAGTTCATCAATCTCCTTAAGGAACGCTACCTCAGTCATGTCTTGACAAGTCATACCGTCATCTTCAAGGTCTGTCATGTAATCATACGCAGATATCCTTTCAGCATCCATAACGCCATTAGGATGCTCTAATAGAAACACCTCAACATGTCCTGTCAATCTTATAGTTACTGTTTTCATGTTATATAATTTTTTATTTCAGCAAATATACTGTTAAAATCTGTAAATCCGTAACAAATGTTACTTAAACAGTGCACCCAGATTAAATATATTATATAGTACTACTATTTAATTAAATCATGGAAGAAGTATATAAACAAATAGAAGACACTATGTATAGTGTATCTAATTTCGGTAATGTAAGGAACGACAAAAGTGGCAGAATCCTCAAACAAGTCATCAGTAATTCTGGATATAAATGCGTGTGCTTGTATTTGCCAAAATTAAAATATTGTACAGTACACAGATTAGTAGCGAAAGCATTTATACCCAATCCAGATAATCTATCAGACGTCAATCATATTGATGAAGACAAGTCTAACAATCATGTAAGCAATCTTGAATGGTTAAGTCATAAAGACAATTTGAATTATGGAAGTTTACCGTCTAGACGTAAGCAATTTAATACAGGTATAAATGTTTTACAAGCAAATCAATTAATGAAGTACCTGCATCCTACATTACAAATTACAAAGAGAATCAAACGCAAAAAAATTGTAGTTGATGGGGTTGAATATAACAGCACCGTTGATGCATCAGAAGCATTAGGATTATCATGTAGCAGAATTTGTCAACTTCAAAAAGAAGGTAGAGCATATTACTTAGATACTTATACACATGAGTGGCGTCCTTCTCCAATAAAATTTAATAAACGGGACTAACTCGTTTATAATTTATAAAATAACATTAAGTACTTAATGCCGCGAGCAAAAACTACATCCGTTAAACGCGTCAAACGAGCATCACAGAAGAAGCAGATTTACAAGGAGATAGTAGAGAAGAAGACTCAGAAGAAGACTCCTGAACAACTCAAACTGCTCATAAATCCAGAAGACACTCCAGACAATCCACTTGACTATCATAAACTGATGGTCTGGTTAGCAGATACAGGTTGGGTTGAAGGATATGTCCGTAAAAGAATATCTCCAATGGATGCGCATCTATATGAGGACTTTGCCCAGTCAGTGTGGGTTGCTATCTTGTCACTCGATCCAATTGGAATGATGGAAGTCTGGTATCATGGTAAAGGTTGCTTTGTCAATTACATAAAGAGAGTAATTGACCTGCAGTTGTGCAGTACTGCATTACAGACATACAAAGTCAACAAGCATTTCTATCATACCCATGCATTGCTGTCAGATGAGCAGTGGAGACATTTTGAAGAAGGCGATATAGAAGCAACAGATGTTGACGTGTACCCAGTAAAGTATATGTGTCCAACAGGAAACAAAAAGAAGATGGTAGTCAAGGAATTTGAAGAGATACCGATTACCGCATGGAAAGAATCACTAGTAGAAGATGAATAAAGAGGAAAATGAAATAGGTGGAGTAGACATCGTTAGACACGATGTCTATCGTGGATTAAAAACGACACCTAGACAGACCAAAAAGCGAGACCCTAAAAAACGCCCATCTAAGAAAGGTCGTAAACCAGTGCAGTTATCTATAACACCAGAGTTAAAGTCCCAAATAACGCATTTTAGAGCACGATTAGAGGAGATGGCAAGTTACCCCGATGAGACATCAGAATTTGATGTAGAGACTGTAAGAATTATCCTGTATGAACTTGACGATGCTGACAGAAACATCATACTTGCGTACTACGGTGTGGTTGACAACTCTCCGACAACTCTTGCAAGACTACTCGGCACGACACACCATATAATACGCTCAAGAGTAAAACGAATAACAACACAAATAAAGAAATTGAATAATGCTAATAAAACTCCTTACAATCTGCCTCGTGATAGTGATAATCGTTGACTTGTCAGGATTCATTCCAACAGTCAAACGATTCATAGCATCAAAACTGACGAACAAGCAGATTAACACAACTGATTTCAGACTGAAACCATTTGACTGCTCATTCTGCATGACATTCTGGACTTGCCTGATTTACATTATAGCAGTCAATCAGTTCAGCATATTCCTCGTCCTGTACATCCTCTGTCTATCATTGCTGACAGAACCGTTCGGACGAATACTACTGCTAATCAAAGATTTACTATTGAAATTAACAGATACAATATATGACAAACTTGTCTAGAAACGACATTAAGACCCTCAAAGGGTATGAGACACACCTTAAAAGGGCAAAAGACGGATATGTCAGAGGTATTTACAGCAGTGACATAGATGTTTTAGAACCGATATACAACCGTCTCGGACACCACCTTGAGAACAGACATTGCGCTCCTTGTGTACTGGGTATGCTGAGACTGTTGAGTGAAATATACTTTAATGAATAAATGAAACCTTATGTAGAAGAGACTGGTACTGAACCAGCACCAGACAGAAGAAACATCGTAACATCGTTCCCACTTGATGACTTGTTGACATCAGAACGAATTAGAATTATCGTTGATGAAATGTTAGCAGGCAAATCAAAGCATGCTATTGTGTTAGAGTACAGTCAGAAATGGAATACTCAACCAAGGACAGTTAAGAACATTATGAATGAAGCGGTAGTGTACCTCCATCAGATTCATACAGGCAACTCTGTAGAGGAGATGCGTTCAGAGCAGGTAGCGAAGTTGGAAGAACTGTACAGTACCGCCACAACAGGAGAAAAGTTGAAGATTATAGATTTAGTGTCGGAGACATTAGGACTGTATGACCAGAAGATGACAGTCAAGACAGAGGACACTATCAAAATAGACCTCGGTGTGTAAGTGACAGTTGATTTAGGAATACATTGGAGAGACTATCAGTCGGAATTCCTCAGATTCATAATCTCACCAGAAGCAAGAGGTACAGTCTCAGCGGTCAAAGCACCACGTCAGGTCGGTAAGACAACTGTCCTGATGGCAGTGCTGCTCTTCTATGCATGCAGTTACACTGGCGGGTTCAGCATCATAATGGAACCGACATACAAGCAGTGCATCAGAGTGTACAATGAGATGCGTACAGCATTTGAACCGTTGCTTAAACCTACAGGACAGTCCCAGTTGGTACTTGAATTTCTGACAGGTTCTAAGGTGCAGTTCCTTTCAGGTGAGTCTGACATAGCAGCATTCCAAGGTTACGTCTGCAAGAGAGGAGTACTTTGCATTGATGAGGCAGCATACATTACAGATGATGTATTCTTTGCACTATCACCGACAACCGATGTACATAAATGTCCAATCATCCTTACATCAACCCCAAGATTCAGAACAGGATTCTTCTATAACTATTATGTTGAAGGTCTGTCAGGCAATTCTAAGTCAGTTAGATACTATGACTGGGCAGGACAGACAATCTTGACAGAAGAGAAACTGAACTTCTATAAACGTACACTGCCTGAACGACTGTTTAAGAACTACTATCTCGGTGAGTTCGCTGATGCTGTTGGTTCTGTATTCGGTGCATTCCATCACGTATTGTCAGATGACTTTGATGAACCGACTTATTATACTATGAAATGGCAGCATAACATTGACTGCTATGCAGGTATTGACTGGGGTTCTGGACAGCATCAGGACTATACTGTAATATCGTTCTTCAATAGCAAAAACCAGCAGATATATATTGAACGATTCAATGACAAGGATGAGACACAGACAATCAATAGAATAGTTGAACTGCTTAAAGAGTTCAGACCTAAAGTAACACAATATGAAAAGAACGGAATAGGTGTAGTGTACGGTGGACTGCTGAGCAAGGCAGTAGCAAATGAAGGACTAAACGTAGGTATAAGAGCATTCTCAACAAGCAATACCTCTAAAGCGAAGTTAGTCAACAGGTTAGTCGTTGCAATACAGAACGATGAAGTACAGTTGCTGAACGATGAGACATTGATAAATGAAATGACAACTTATGAGATGCAGATGACGTCATCAGGCAATGTTACATACAACGGTGCAAAAGGTTGCCATGATGATATGGTGATGGCAACTATGTTGAGTTATGATGCTGCAAGCAGAAACAATAATATGTATGCTATTGTATAACAACACATTATAAGAACAATTTGCAATTTGCAAATCAAAAATTAAAGACAAATAAAGATATGACAATTAAAATCAAGAACAACTGGGATGAGATTACTTGGAAGGAGTATGAGCAGATAGAGCAGATTCTGTCAGCAGATATTCCTAATGACTTCAAGACAGTACATCTTGTATCAATATTGACAGGGATGCAAGTAAACCAAGTTGAGAATATGCAGGTTACAGAGTTCCAGAAACTATTACCACACCTTGAATTCTTGGAGACAGAACCTGAGACACACTATCACAAGTTCGAATACACCATCAATGACCGTGAGTATGTGTTTAAAGGCAAGTTAGAGGAGATTACAACTGCGATGTATATTGACTATTCAACATATATGAAAGATGAAAATAAGGATGTTGTTAAGCTGATGTCAGTATTTCTCATCCCAAAAGGTCATGACTATAATGACGGTTACGATATGGAGCAGGTACAATCCGACATTGGAGATATGTGTTGGTTGGATGTCAGAGCAATTGCTTTTTTTTTCAAGATTCAATTGGGAGCATACATGCTCATTTTGAAATCATCTTTGCAAAAGACACTGAAGGAGACAATGAAGGGCAAGACGAGAGCGGAGAAGAAAGAGATAAAGAAGCAAATCAAAGAACTGGAGATGTCTTTCAACAATTCCACCTCATCCCTCTTATCCTGAGTGTAGCAAAGGAGTCAAACAACTCTTTTGATGATATCCTCAACTGGTCAGTATCACAGACCTTCTATATCGCAAGTTACATAATCACAAAGAACCGCTGGGAACAACAGCAGATAAAACAAATGCAGATGAAGAACAAACGATGAACATTGAACTAAATAAAATTGAAGGCATAGCAGAACGTATTGCTGATGCATACCGTAAAACATTGGCAGACAAAGGAATAGATGCAACAGGTAGTCTTGGTCAGTCAGCAAAGACAGCGGTAACAATCAACGGCAATAGACTTATAGTCAGTCTCAACCTTGATGATTATTGGAAGTATGTTGAGTATGGTAGAAGAGCAGGAAAGATGCCACCTATAGATGCAATTGAAGGATGGGTCAAAATCAAACCTGTTGTACCGAACGCGGTCAACGGTAAAGTACCGTCTTCAAGACAACTTGCGTTCCTTATAGCACGTAAGATTGGACGAGAAGGAATTCCTGCTAAGAGACCACTTGAAGCAACATTGTATAGTGATGTTACAGAACAAGTTATACAAGACATCAAGAATGAGATTATAAGACAGTTGAATAATTATCTGCTTGGACAGGCAAAGTAAAAAATTTAATCCACGATAGATAATCGTGTCCAACGAAATTTACTAATAAATAAACGTAAAATGTAATAATGTTAACATTATCAGATGATTTGAGAATCAAATATGATTTAGGAGATTCATATATCGGTCAGAACATCACATATGAGGTACGTCTGAACGCAAATGAAGAGTCAACTCTAATATATACA
>Ga0233372_1000164_pt1 | contig 31141 bp, 30 predicted proteins | sample ElkDunMinimDraft_4_FD_191538 | JGI IMG/M metagenome (GOLD analysis project Ga0233372, IMG submission 191538) | Fecal eukaryotic communites from dung pellets of Tule Elk in California, USA - Elk Dung D8 | ecosystem: Host-associated > Mammals > Digestive system > Large intestine > Fecal | place... | reverse complement strand
GATTCCTACTTTACTAAAAAAAACAAAGAATTTATTAACCGATGAAACACTATTAATTGTTTCGTTAGCGCTTTGCTTAGGAATGGTAATTTTAGCTACCAAAGCCGGATTTTCGCCAGCATTAGGAGCTTTTATCATGGGATCTATTATAGCAGAAACCACCTATGCCGAAAAAATTGAACATCTAATAAAACCTGTAAAAGATTTATTTGGTGCAGTATTTTTTGTATCAGTTGGTATGTTGATAAACCCAAATACCTTGGTTGAATATGCCATTCCTGTATTAATCATTACACTAGTAACAATTTTTGGAAAAACAATTTTTACTGCTTTAGGTGCTTTAATCTCGGGACAACCTTTAAAACAATCGGTACAAGCTGGGATGAGCTTGGCGCAAATTGGGGAGTTCTCATTTATTATAGCAACTCTAGGTATGAACCTAGGAGTTACAAGTAATTTTTTATATCCTATTGTAGTAGCGGTATCGGCGGTAACAACATTTACAACACCTTTTATGATTAAAACATCAGAAAAGGCCTACCTAAAATTAGATTCCATTTTACCAAGTAAATTTAAAATTGCTATAGAAAATTATAGTCATAACTCACAAAGTATTAGAGTGGCTAGTAATTGGCAGCAATTTGTAAAAAGTAACATTACCCAAATTTTATTAAATTCGGTAATTGCTGTTGCTATAATTTTATTATCAAAATTATATGTATATCCATTAGTTAGTGATAATAAATTTGGAAACTTAATCTCTGGATTTATAACTTTAGTGTTTATCTTACCTTTTTGTTATGCCATTGGATTTAGTCCATTCAATGAAAAAATAATAGAACCACTAAAAAAAGAAAAGAAATATACCGCACCTATTTTTATTACCCGTGTTTTTAGAATTGGAATTGTAATCATGTTTTTTACAATACTATTGAATATTTTCTTTTCGCCACTAATTTCATTAATAGGTTTATTCCTAATTTTCGCTTTAATTTCTGTATATCGCAATCGTATCATAAAACAATATACTCGTTTAGAAAGCCATTTTCTGACCAATTTTAATGATCGAGAAATTCAGTCTAATAAAACTGAAATCGAAAATCTAAAATTAGATTTTTACGATGGTCACTTAACTAATTTTACGCTTTCAACGCATTCTACATTTGCTGGTAAGACATTAGAAGAATTAAAATTTAGAGAAAATATTGGTGTCAATATTGTTAAAATTAAAAGAGATGATATTTTAATTCATATTCCTGAAAAATCACAGCGAATTTTTCCAGGCGACGAAATTAGCATTGTAGGTACCGATGAACAAGTAATTCAATTTGCAAAACATCTTAAAGAAAACGAAATAAATGAACCGTGTGAATATACCAATTTGGTGCTTCAAAAATTTACTTTATACAACCCAGACTTTATTGATTTAACGATCAGAGAATCTAAATTAAGAGAGTTAACTAAAGGTTTGGTAATTTGCATTGATAGACCTGATTGTCGAATTTTAAATCCAGAATCCGATGTAATATTACACGAAAACGATGAACTTTGGATTGCAGGTGAAAGTAGTTTACTTAATAAATATTTCGAATAATAATTTTAAAACGCATAGTTAAGCTATGCGTTTTTTTATAGGCTACATTAATTAAATGCTCTGAAATTAAAATTAAAGCTCTTCTTAACATTATTTACAGTACTTTTGTATTCAATTTACATTTAAAATTTAATGAAGTCATTTCACGATTTAGGTTTGTCGGCAAACTTAGTTAAAAATTTAACCGAAGTAGGTTATAAAAATCCTTTTCCAATTCAAGAACAAGCCATCCCAGTTATATTATCAGGTGTTGATGTTATGGGAATTGCTCGAACAGGATCTGGAAAAACAGCTAGCTTTGCATTACCTATTTTAGAGAAATTACAAAAAACAATAGCGACAAAAAACAGAAATATTGCTGTTTTACTTTTGGTACCAACACGCGAATTAGCAATTCAAATTCAACAAGTTTTTTGCGATTTTAATCAAAACTTAAATCGTAAGGTAAAAACTATGGCAGTGTACGGTGGTATTTCGATCAATCCACAAATGAAGGATATGATTGGTGTTGAAGTTTTAATTGCAACACCAGGTAGATTACTTGATTTGCTAGATCATAATGCACTTAGCTTAAGTGAAGTCGCTGTTTTTGGAGTTGATGAAGCAGACAAAATGTTTCAAATGGGATTTGATGAGGAAATGAACCGCATCATTGAAAAATTACCAAAAAAGCGTCAAAACCTATTATTTTCGGCTACTTTAAATGATAAAGTTACCGAAATGAAAAATCGCCTAGTAATCAATCCAACAATTATTGAGATTGAAGCTAGCGAAACTGAATTAGGTGAAGCACAAATAGAGCAATCTGCTTATAGTGTTTCTTCAGAGGTTAAAGGTCCTTTTTTGAGATATTTACTAAAATCGAACGATTTTAAACAAGTTTTAATCTTCGTATCAGCTTCAAGAACGGCCGATAATTTAGTTGAAAAATTAAATAAAAACGGAATTAAAGCTGCAGCCATTCATGGTAAAAAAACTCAAGGTGGCCGTAATAATGCTTTAGAAAATTTTAAAGATGGTAAAGTTGATGTATTAGTTGCCACCGATTTAATTGCACGTGGTATTGATATTGAAGATTTGCCTGTAGTTATTAATTACGAGTTACCAAGATCGCCACTAGATTATGTACACAGAATTGGTCGAACGGGTAGAGCTGGTAAAATTGGAAAAGCAATTAGCTTAATTACCGAAGAAGACGAACACCATTTTAAAATAATTCAGAAAAAAGCTAAAATTAGAATTGCTTTAGAAGCAACTGATTTGATTGATTTAAAAGGATATTAATAAAAAATGCTCGATGTTAAATCGAGCATTTTTTTATTTTTCAAATTCTGCTAACGTTTCTGTTATAATACGAACACAATCTAAAAGCTGTACTTTATTTATTACCAAAGGAGGAGCAAAACGAATAATGTTACCATGCGTTGGTTTTGCCAATAAACCATGATCGCGTAAGCGTAAACAAATATTCCAAGCGGTATCAGACTCTTCAGTATCATTAATAATAATTGCATTTAACAATCCTTTACCACGAACTAAACTACAAATTGTAGAATTTTGAATGTATTTATTTAACTCATCTCTAAATAGTTTTCCTAAAACCTCAGCATTATCGGCTAGTTTTTCATCTAAAACCACATCTAAAGCAGCCATAGCTACAGCTGCAGCAATAGGATTTCCTCCAAAAGTAGATCCATGTTGTCCGGGCTTAATAACATTCATTATTTCGTTATTTGCTAATACTGCAGAAACTGGATAAACTCCACCAGAAAGTGCTTTTCCTAAAACTAACACATCGGGCTGTACATCTTCATGGTGCACCGCTAACATTTTACCTGTTCGAGCAATTCCAGTTTGAACTTCATCTGCAATAAATAAAACTTTATTAGCAGTACATAAAGCTTTGGCTTTTGCCAAATAACCTTCGGATGGAACGTAAACACCAGCTTCTCCTTGAATAGGTTCAACTAAAAAACCAGCAACATTTTTATTGGTTAAAACTTCTTCTAATGCTTGAATATTATCATAAGGAATTCGGACAAAACCATCGGTGTACGGACCATAATTTTTTCGAGCATTTAAATCGTTAGAAAATGAAATTATTGTTGTGGTACGTCCATGAAAATTATTGTCACAAACAACTATTACAGCTTGATCTTCTGGAGTACCTTTAACTTCATAAGCCCATTTTCGCGTTATTTTAATGGCAGTTTCTACAGCTTCTGCACCCGAATTCATCGGTAAAACTTTATCAAAACCAAAAAGTTTGGTTATTTTTTCTTCATAAATTCCAAGCTTATCGTTGTAAAATGCTCTAGAAGTTAAAGCTAAATTTTGTGCTTGATTGATTAAAGCTTGGGTAATTTTTGGGTGACAATGCCCTTGGTTCACGGCAGAATATGACGATAAAAAATCGTAATATTTTTTTCCTTCAACATCCCAAACATACACGCCTTCTCCTTTAGATAAAACCACAGGCAACGGATGATAATTATGCGCCCCGTATTGATTTTCTAAAGCAATGGCTTGTTGCGTAGTTAGTGTATTTGTTGACATAAATAAGTGTTTTGTATTTTTAATCTACAATTCCTACTTAAGAAGGAGAGAAATCATCCTTATACTAAAGTACAAAAATTATAGACGCTATAAAAGAAACTCTTAATCTTTGAAACATTCTAAATAAGAAATATATATCAATTTAAAACAAACAATTCTTATTTTTGCGCCATGAGAAAAAAAACTGACAAAATCGTATTCGAAAACGTAGAAGTCCTAGATGCGGGAGCAAAAGGTGTATCTGTAGCTAAAGCACCAGATGGTAAAGTAATTTTTATTCCGAACGTTGTTCCGGGAGATGTAGCAGACATTCAAACGTTTAAAAAGCGTAAAGCATATTATGAAGGAAAAGCAATTAACTTTCATAAATTTTCAGAAGATAGAATAGAACCAATTTGTAAACATTTTGGCGCTTGTGGTGGTTGTAAATGGCAAAACATGAAGTATGACAAACAGCTTTTTTACAAACATCAAGAAGTTTACAACAACTTAAAACGCATTGGTAAAATTGATTTACCAGAATTTGAACCTATATTAGGTTCTAAAGAACAATTTTTTTACCGAAATAAAATGGAATTTTCGTTTTCCAACGCGCGTTGGTTAACAGACGAAGAAGTAAAATCGGGAGAAGATTTAGTTAGAGAAAATGCTTTGGGTTTTCATATTCCTAAAATGTGGGATAAAATTTTAGACATTCAAAAATGTTTTTTACAGCCCGATCCATCTAACGATATTAGAAATTCAATTCGTGAGTTTGCAAACGCAAATAATATGGAGTTTTTTAACCCACGCGAACAATCGGGTTTTTTACGTTCGTTAATGATTAGAACTGCTGGAACAGGAGAATTAATGATCGTGATTCAATTTTTTCAAGAAGATGTTGAAAAACGTGAGTTATTATTGAATTTTTTACTAGAAAAATTCCCGAACGTAACTTCATTACAATATATAATTAACGGCAAAGCAAATGATACAATTTATGACCAAGAAGTAATTTGTTACCACGGTCGTGAATATATTATTGAAGAAATGGAAGGTTTAAAATTTAGTATTAATGCTAAATCTTTTTACCAAACCAATCCAGAACAAGCTTTTGAATTATATAAAATCACCCGAGATTTTGCTGATTTAACTGGTAATGAACTAGTTTATGATTTATATACCGGTACTGGTACAATTGCACAATTTGTATCCAAAAAAGCTAAAAAAGTAATTGGTGTTGAGTCGGTACAAGAAGCTATTACCGATGCTAAAATAAATGCTGAACGTAATAAGATTACCAACTGTGAGTTTTTTGTCGGAGATATGAAAAATGTTTTCAACGATAACTTTATTGCACAACACGGACAACCTGATATTATTATTACGGATCCACCTCGAGATGGAATGCATAAAGACGTGGTAGATCAAATATTAAAAATTGCACCAAAACGTGTGGTTTATGTTAGCTGTAACTCGGCAACACAAGCTAGAGATTTAGCTTTATTAGACGAAAAATATAAAGTAATACGCGTGCGCCCAGTTGATATGTTTCCGCAAACACATCACGTAGAAAACGTAGTTCTTTTAGAATTAAAATAAAAAAAACGCATTTCCAGCCTTTTTTAAATCATTAGTAATTTTTTTAATTTACTAATGATTTTTTTTTTGATAGTAGAATAAACTTAAATGTGCAAAAAACATTTAATATTCTTTGAATGTTTAGTATTTTTGAGAACTGAATATAAAATTAAAATGAAAAAAACTTTACAATATATTTTATTAAGTATCCTAAGCTTTGGATTGTTAGGTTGTGAAAAAGATGACATTTGTGCTGAAGAAGATCCTAAAACTCAGGCTGTAGTTTTAGAATTTTATAATAAAGACCGCCCTACAGAAGCTAAAACTCCTGCAAATTTAGTGGCTTACGTAACAGGAAATGATTTAGCCATTGCAGCTGTAGGAAACAAATTAAGTTTGCCATTAATGATTGATAGCCAAACTACCACCTGGAATTTGGTATTAAATGCTAACGATGCTAATGATACGAATGACATTATTGATCAGGTAACTTTTAACTACGACGTAATACAAGAGTATGTTTCCAGATCTTGTGGATATAAGGCTAATTTTATATTAAATGAAACGAATGGGGTTTTAACAACTAATAATTGGATAAACTCAATCGAAATTATAAATTCAAACATTGTAAATCCAAATGAAATACACATTAAAATATTTTTTTAGCTTTCTTTTTATTGTAATGTGTAGTAATGGTTTTGCACAAGATACTACAGAAAAGCAAGATCCTAAAACTATTAAATATCCTAAAAAATACGGTTTACGTATTGGTACCGATTTAAGCAGATTGGCTAAAAATTTTTACGAAGATAAATACAAAGGTTTTGAAATTACAGCCGATTATCGCATCAAAAATAACTTATATATAGCTGCAGAGTTAGGTTTAGAAGATAAATACACTAAAAGTGATCAATTAAAACAAACTACATCGGGTCAGTTTATAAAAGTTGGTATTGATTATAACGTTCATAAAAACTGGTTAGATTTAAATAATATGATTTATGTTGGTGGACGAATTGCTTACTCCAATTTTAGTCAGAATTTAGAAGAATATACCATTACTAACAGTACAAATTATTTTAATCCAAATACATTTACGGGTCAAAAATATAGCGGATTAAATGCCACTTGGTTTGAATTTGTAGCCGGAATAAAGGCAGAAATTGTTACTAATTTATATTTAGGCTTTTCGGCGCGTTTAAATTATAATATTACGGATTCTAAAATTGATAACTTTGAAAACTTATACATTCCGGGTTTTAATAAAAAATACAGCGGAAATATTGGTATGGGTTTTAATTACACTATTAGTTACTTAATTCCTTTATATAAAAAATAAAAAAAGAGCTCGATTTTATTATCGGGCTCTTTTTTTTATTTTTTACACTTATACCGTTTAATTTAACAATTTTTAAAACGTATATGGCGCATTTGTAAATATTTTAGTATCCTCAAAAGTAAAGCTTACAACCTCATCAAACTCATTAACAACTGTTAAAGTTAAAGTAGACGTATATGTAGTAGTCCCATTTCCAAAGGGATACTGAGGGTTACCTGTTAATTGAAATATTAATGGAGGTCCGGTAATAAAATCAGCCACAGGTGTAAACGTCGTACTACCAACTGATGAAACATATGTATGTGTTCCATCTGAATTTATTATTGAAGAACCAGATGTACCGAAAAGTACAAAATCAGTTTTTAACGATTTTATTAAAACACCATTGCCATAAAACTCCAAATTTGCTATGTGTTCTATCTGTTGCGCAGTAACATAACCACCATTAGTTCCTCCAGGAATCAACGCAGGTAGAAGTTTAAAATACATAGCAGGATTTTGGTAATTACCATTAGGCAACTGTGGGGCAGTTATATTAGTTGATATGTTAGCATAATATGTAAAAGGAACTTCTACCACATTACTTAGTGTACCGTCATTATTTTTTGCTTCAAAAGTAAATATATCTTCACCATAAATAATAGCATTTTTAGGAGTAATAACTAACTCGTTAGCATATGCCGGATCAAATACAAAATAGTCACCCGGTTGATAATCTACTCCACGATAAGTAATTTTATCAATATTATCTAATTTAGACGTTATGCTTAATTCAAACGTTTTACCGGGTAAATTATCTGTTAATGTAATATCACCAACTTCAAATTTAAATACTGGTTTGAAATTATCTTTATTAAATATAGACTTACCAGCAGATACTGACATGGTTGATAATGTAGTTGTATTCAATCCTTCAACTTTAATTGCAGGTACTGCTAATACTAAGCCCGGAAGTGGATTATTTGATAATACTTCTAAATCATAATTTAATACTAAACCACAATATCTAATTTTTACAGGTAATTTTTGACTACCACCTGTTAATGGAGTAAAGGTTAATATATTATTTTCTGTAAAATTATCAATTTTAACAAATTGATTGGCTACAAAAGTTTGACCATTAATTGCAAAGTCGCTAAAATGTATTGTTTCGTCTATCGTAATCTCATAAAAATTGTCTTTACCTGAAATTTTATTAATATCGTATGCTGCCTGTGTAGGCACATTTACATCAGCTGGAATAGGTTGATTAGTTGTAAATATAATATTGTATACATTTTTGTAAACATAGCCTTCGTCATCATTACATCCAACAAATAATAAAGTAGTAAGGATGTAAAATATATATTTAAGTTTTTTCATGATTATCTAATTAAAAATTATACTTTAATCCACCACCATACAAATACTGTGATTTTTCAATATCAGAGTTAAAATTTTGTTGTAACTGATACATGGCAACTAAGCTCCACCTTCTGCTAAAACGGTATTGTAACTCAACTCCTCCGTAAAAACCAAAATGATCTGGATTGGGTTTTTTATAACAATCGCAATCAACACTATTGTTATGATTAAAAATTTGATTGGAATAATGCATCCCTAAATATGCATAAGCATAAAACGGATCTGGAATAATTTTTTTAAATGAATAGTTAAAGGCAGCTCCAACCATGTAAATTTGGTCACGCACTCTGTTTTTTTGAGAAGATGCATTGTTTATGATACTCAAATTTGTTCGTTTAGCTAAATACCCAAAATCTACACGTACTCCATAATCTTTAGTATCAAACTCACGTTGAATATTCAAATTATAACCAATACCATTATTTGTAGCCCCAACATTAAAACCAAACGAAGCTTTTTCTAACTCGTTAGTTTTGGTATCCTGTGCAAAACTTATTGTTGTGATAAGAATGGCAAGTTGTAATAGTTTTGTCCTCATTAATAATTTATTTTAAGAAATTGTTATATTTTCTATAACATAAAATTTATTATATTATTGTTTTTTGACGACAAAAAGTAATATTATGATAATATAAAGCAGTTGTTTGTATATAATAAAAAAAATCTTGTAAATAAAAAGCATATTTGAGGTCTATAAAAAAAAGCGTTTGATCAAATCAAACGCTTTTTATATATATATATTTAATAAATTTTATTTTATCAAGTCAGGCATAGTTTATAATAATTGCTAACAAAATATAGTATACATTTTATTTATGATTTAAATTCACTCGAAAATATTAACTTTTTAAAACTCAATTAAGTTCAATAATCATAAATAAAAAACACTGCCTTAATAACCACAGGTATTAAAACTAATTATTAATTATAGTATTATATTTAAATTTTTTAAAATCGGTTATTAAGTAATATAAAGCAAAAGGAATAAGAATAAATATTAATCTATTCGCTTCATACGCACCTTTAAAATCAAATTTTAATAAACTTATAAATGCTGTCGTTAACCCACAGCCAGGGCAAGTAATTCCAAATATTTTTTTCCAAATACACGGAATACAAATATCTATTCCAGTAAAGATATAAAATACGGCAGAAAAAAAGATGTATATAGCAAACGCAAACACTATTAAATTAGCTTTAATATATCTTTTTATTACATTAAACATTTCTTATTATATTACCTTGAGCATCTTTAAAATTTCCCATAGCAATAATAATAAAATCTATTAAAGACCAAATACCACAACCTCCTAGAGTCAATAATTGAATAACTCCTATACCAATATGTCCAGTATAAAAGCGGTGTACACCAAAAATTCCTAAAAACCAACAAAGTAATAAACAGGTTAACCAATTATTTCTTTGCTCTTTTATTTCATCTGAAATAAAATTTGTTTGTCTAACTCCACATTTTGGACATATTTCTGCCTTTTTGTTTATGATAGATCCACATTCTGAACAATATTTTTCGTTTTCTTGTTTCATGTTTCTAATTAAAATAGGTATTTTGATTAGTTTTCAAAATACCTAAGTTTTATACTAAATCTCTTCCGTCAGCCATTTTAAGACTTCCGGTAATAATTCTAATAAAATCTATTAAAGACCAAATACCACAACCTCCTAAAGTTATAAGTTTTAACCACCAGTTAGAATATCCTAGCATTAATCGATCTATACCAAGTCCACCTAAAAAAAAGCTTATCAAAATAATTGTGGTTTTTGATTGAATCGGTTTTTGTTCACTCATGTCTATATCTATTTAAAATTATGCACTTTTTTTAAATACCCACAGCAAAATATCACTTGTTCATCAATTTATTTTAATAATAATAATAGAACCTGTTATCAATTATTATTTAATATTATAAAAATACAAACTAGTTAATTCTTGCTCTTTTATATTGAATCTATATTATCTCTTGTATTTTTTTGCACAGAAATAGCACCAAATATAGCTAATAAAAAAGCTAAACCGTAAAATCCTTTTTCACTTGGAAGTATTGTTGCATTAACTAAGCCAATTATTAACAAAGCAATAGATGATAAGGTAGCAAACCAACTTATTCCATAGTAAATATCTGTAACAGGTATTTTTTCAAGTTTATCTCGAACTGCTTTTTGTAAAGATACAACTGAAAATAATCCATATAGTAAAATTACAAGATAGTAGCCTTTTTCATTTAACTGCATTTCTGCACGAGCAAGACCTATTAAATAACCTGCTGTACCTATTCCTAATGCTAACCACGAGGCCACAACAAATGCTAATGATGCTTTTTTATTCATATTCTTATTTAATTTGACAATGTAACGAAAAAAATGTGTGTCTTATTGCCAAGCTAAATAACATTGAAAATATACGTACTTTATTTTACTTCTTTAGGTTCTTTCATAAAAATCCAATTTACATATAACTTTAAACCTTGCGGAGTTTGTAACGCTTTAAATTGCGGCGACAAAATGGTACTTGCTACTGCAGCAATAGCCGGTATCCAAAAACCAGTAACACCAGTAAAATTTTCGATTACTACTCTTGCAATAATAAATAGTATGGCAAAACTTAAAAACTGGTACACTAATGCTTTTGTTTTTTTATTCATATGCTATAAATTAATTTTCTTGTTGTTGAAATTTGGTACGTTTACTACCCGCATACATTTCGTATTTCACTAATCTTGATTCTAGTTTTCCGTTAAATAATTTAATTTTTCTAGATGGTTTTAAACCCACAAATTTTAAAGCTTCTAGGTTACCCGTAATAAACCACGCGTTAGTATTTGAGTATTTTTGCTTTAACGTATCGCCTATTTCTCTATAAAAACGCTCCAAATTAATATCTAATCGCTCTCCATATGGTGGATTAAATACCATATGTAACGGACCTTCGGATGTTTTTTCGCTATCAAAAAAGTTGTCATTATATATGTTGATATACTCCTCCAAATTAGCATTTTTCACATTATCCTTAGCTTTGACAACTGCTGATGGAGCTTTGTCATAACCAATCATTTTATAATGATATTCGCAAGTTTTATTTAATAAAGAATCTAAAACTTTGTCAAACAAATCATTATTCCAATCGTTCCAACGTTCAAAAGCAAACTCTTTACGGTTTACGTTAGCCGGAATATTACAAGCAATCATAGCAGCTTCTATCAAAATAGTTCCAGAACCACACATCGGATCCATAAAATCTCCTTTACCATCCCAACCCGAAAGTAATAAAACTCCGGCCGCAAGCACCTCATTAATTGGCGCAATATTTGTAGCCGAACGGTATCCGCGTTGGTGTAAAGATTCACCCGAGCTATCTAATGCAATAGAACAGGTTTCACGATCAATATGAATATTTATTTTTAAATCAGGAAAATCCTTATCAATATTTGGACGTTTTCCGGTTTTATCTCTAAATTGATCTACAATTGCGTCTTTAGTTTTTTGAGCCACAAATTGTGAATTATTAAAAACATCAGAATACATGGTAACATCAACCACAAAACTTTGATTTTCATTAATAAAAGTTGACCAATCAACCGATTGGATCCCGCGGTATAAACTATTTTCGTCAGTAACTTTAAACTGTTTTATAGGTTTTAATATTTTTAAGGCAGTACGTAACGCCAAATTGGCTTTATACATAAATCCTTGATCACCGTAAAAACTCACCATTCTAATGCCTAATTCAACATTTTGAGCTCCTAGCTGTGTTAATTCTTTCGCTAAAACTTCTTCTAAACCAAAAAAAGTTTTGGCAATCATTTTAAAATTCTCCATTATCCTTTCCGTTAGGGATTTTTCTTATTACATTTTTTTTAAAATTAGTAACTCTTTAAGCAACTAAATTCTAACAATAGGCAAAAATACATTAAATTTGTTGGTTAAAATACTATAATATGCAAAAAGAACAGTCAAATTGGTTTGCTTCGTGGTTTGATACGCCATACTACCATATTTTATATAAAGATCGGGATCATAATGAAGCACAGCTTTTTATAGACAATATTACGCAATATTTAAATTTACCAGATAATGCTAAAGTTTTAGATTTAGCCTGTGGTAAAGGACGACATTCTATCTATTTAAACCAATTAGGGTTTAATGTTATTGGAGCCGATTTGTCTAGCAACAGTATTACAGAAGCCGCTAAACATGAAAACGAAACACTAGCGTTCAAAATTCATGATATGCGCGAACCTTTTGCCGAAAAATTTGATGCCATTTTTAACCTGTTTACAAGTTTTGGCTACTTTGAAGAGGATGCAGATAATATAAAAACTTTAGTAGCTATAAAAAATAGTTTAACCGATTATGGTTTTGCTGTAATGGATTTTATGAATGTTGATTATATTTTACCTAATTTAGTTGCTGAAGAAGTCAAGCAAGTTGATGGTATCGATTTTCATATTAATCGCTATTATAAAGACAAACACATTTTTAAAGAAATTCGTTTTACTGATAAAGGCGAAAATTATTTTTTTATCGAAAAAGTAGCTGCCTTAACTTTAAACGATTTTGAAACGTTAATGGAACAAGCCGAAATTTATTTACTTGAAGTTTTTGGAGATTATAAATTAAATAAATTTATGCCCACAAATTCTCAGCGTCTAATTATGATTTTTAAATAAGCCCATGTATATTTTTTTACCCTTTGCATCAGTAATTTTTGGATACCTAATTTCCTTATTTATTAAACCCAGCAGTAACAAAAACTTAAAACTTTTGCTTGCTTTTAGTGGTGCATTTTTACTAACCTTAACTGTATGTCATTTATTACCTGAAATTTACGCAGTAAATAATGACGCACACCATCACGATCATAACCATGATCACGACCATGCGCACCAACATATGCATAATCCAATTGGTTTATTTATTATGTTGGGTATTTTATTACAAATTGTACTAGAATATTTTTCTAAAGGAGCCGAACATGGACATGTACATCTTCACGATAAAAACATTCCGTACACTTTGTTCATAAGTCTATGTTTACATGCTTTGTTAGAAGGTATGCCGGTTGCTAAACACCACGATATGGCGTGGGGAATTGCGGTTCACCATTTTCCAATTGCAATTATTTTAGCTTCATTTTTTACACAAGCAAAAGTATCTAAATCTAAAGTATTTGTTTACATGTTTGTTTTTGCATTAATGACACCGCTTGGTACATTAATATCAACACATTTAGAGTTTTTACACGATTATTATAAAGAAATTACAGCCTTAGTTATTGGTATTTTATTCCATATATCTGCCACAATAATATTTGAAAGCAACGAAGGACATAAATTTAATTTAGTAAAACTTGCCTCGATTGTTTCAGGTATGGTTTTAGCAAGCTTTATGTAATTTTTTTATTCCTTTTAATTAAAAAAAGAAAGTCAAATGAATGCTTTTACTAAAATAACCGAATCGGATTCTAAATACAATGATTTAGAAAAAATGTCCTTAAATGAGTTATTAGTATCAATAAATAACGAAGATAAAACGGTTCCGTATGCGGTTGAAAAAGCTATTCCAGAAATTGAAAAACTGATTCAGGTTATAATCAAACAACTAAACCAAGGTGGTCGATTATTTTATATTGGAGCTGGAACTTCTGGAAGACTTGGAGTTATTGATGCGTCAGAATGTCCACCAACTTTTGGGGTATCTCATACTTTAGTAACAGCAATTATTGCCGGAGGAGATATAGCCATTAGAAAGGCTGTAGAATTTGCTGAAGACGATATAAACCAAGCATGGTTAGATTTAAAGGCTTACAACATTAATTCCAAAGATGTTGTTATTGGTATTGCAGCCTCTGGAACAACTCCCTACGTGATTGGAGGATTGCAAAACTGTAACAACAATAATATTATCACGGGCTGTGTAACTTGCAATGAAAATTCGCCATTAGCACAAACTGCTTTATTTCCTGTCGAGGTTGTAGTTGGCCCTGAGTTTGTAACTGGAAGTTCTAGAATGAAAGCGGGTACGGCTCAGAAATTAGTTTTAAATATGATTTCTACAGCTACCATGGTACAACTAGGCCGAATAAAAGGCAATAAAATGGTTGATATGCAGTTAAGTAATGACAAATTAATTGACCGAGGTGTAAGAATGATTATGGAACAAATTCCCGTAGAATATTATCAAGCTAAAGAATTATTATTACAAAATAATTCTGTTAGAAAAGCTGTCGAATTTTATCTAAACAACAAATAATTATAGTAACATGAAAAATATTCTTTTTTTATTTATCTTTTTAACCTTTGGGTTAGCTTCGGCACAAAAAATTGAAGTTGTTGGTAAAAAATATTTTATCAATGGTGAACAAGTTCCTAGTTACGAAATAAAGCAAAAAATGAAAGATTTAGATTACACAGCTTATGCTAATTTTAAATCGTATACCAATAAATCGTCATGGGGAGGTTTTCTTTTAGGCTTAGGAGGTGGATTAATTATTGCTGATGCCGTTAAAAGTATGGTTTCTAACGAGTCTTACCCGAGTGGATTTTCTGCAGTTGGAGCAGCGTCATTACTAGCTTCGTACCCAATTTTAAAGGGTCGAAAAAAAAAACTAAAAAAAGCTATCGAAACTTATAATCAAGCAATATCCGAGCAAGCTTCTGAAAATGATTATCAAATTGGATTTGTTGCTAACGGTCGTGGTATTGGCTTTCAAATTAATTTTTAAAAATGTCAACAAACAAAGATCTTTTATATAAAGGTGTTAAATATAGTATTGGTTCTTTTCCTTTAATGTTTATTGGACCAATTGTTATACATTCTTCCTTTAAAAATCAATCTAGCCCATTGTATATACCTGTATTAACTGTTGGTATTTTAATCTGTTTTTTCTCAGCTTTTTTATTATTTAAAGGAGTTCGAACAATTACAAATGCTTTATTTAATACACCAAATAAAAAATAATAGAAATATAACTTTATAAGCTCATTATAAAGGTATATTCTTAATCATTGTTATTAATGAAAAAAATTTTAGTCCTACCCTTTTCAATTTTATTATTTTCTTGTTTTCAACAAGAAAGAGATTGTGAATCGTTTAAAACAGGTACTTTTGAATTTAAACAAGAAGTAAATGGTACCGAACATACTTCAGTTTTTGAAAGAACAGATTCCTTACAAATCGAAACTTTTAATGGAAAAACAGACACAGCAACTGTGCGTTGGGTTTCTGATTGCGAATTTATTTTACAAAAACTACACCCAAAAACAATGGCCGAAAAACAAGCTATTAATATGAAGATAATTATGACCAATAAAAATAGTTATACTTTCGAATATTCATTTGTAGGTCAAGGAAAAAAACAACGAGGTCAAGCAATAAAAATAAATTAAAAAAGATTCCCTGTTATACACAAACAGGGAATTTTTTTATTAACATAATACTACTTTATAATTTATTTTAGTTACCTTAAAACTGTACTTATTATTTTTAAAACAATGCTACTAAAGTCTTGTATACAAGTTTTTATCGTATTTATCATCACTATAAATTTTTCTTTTTCACAAGAGAAAGAAAAAGACTCTATTACCTTTTATCAAGACATCGAAAATTATTCTAATAAACATAAATTTACCAAACAAGTACATCGCTGGCTATTTAAAAGAGCTAAAACAGAGAATCTAAATCAAATAGATACCGCAGCAATTAACTACGAACAGTTTAAAGGTCGAATTATTCGAAAAATTATTTATCAATCTTTAGATCCTTTTGGCTTTTCGGTCAAAGATTCTACAAAAGTTCCTGAAAAAGGCATAGAAAAATTTGGAAATAGATTACACTTAAAAACTAAGCCTTGGACAATTCGAAATTATTTACTTTTTAAAGTCAATCAGCCACTAGATCCAGATAAAATATTAGAATCCGAACGTATTTTATATTCGCAAAGATTTATTCGTCGAATTACAATTCTTCCAAAACCTATTGCAACAACTAATGATTCGATAGACATAATTATTAGATCATTGGATGCGTGGAGCATTATTTTTAAAGGAAGTATAAATACTAGCACACTTCGCACAGAAATTAATCAGCGAAACTTTGCCGGTTTAGGGCATCAATTTATTCCGGCATATCAACACAACTATGCTGATAACACTCAGAAATATCAATTACAATATCGTATTCCAAATATTAGACAGACTTTTATTGAAGCTTATGTAAATTATTTAAAAGATTTTAATAACAATAAGGTTAGAACGGTTGAGCTAAAACGTGACTTTTTTTCGAACTATACAAAATGGGTTGGAGGAATTAAATATGAACATTTTAATAGAAACGATTCCATTTACAATTTAGATCTAATAAAGGAACCACTAAAGTATAGATACGACCAATACGATACTTGGGGCGGATATGCTTTTAAAATTTTTGACAACAATGAACTTAATAAACACGTACATTTAATTACTACTACGCGATTTTTATCAACAAATTACAGCTTAAAACCCGATCCAATTTATGACCCGTATTCATTTTATAATAATACTAATTTATGGATATCGTCAATTGGATTAACATCCAGATATTTTAATAAATCAGAATATATTTTTTATCAAGGTGTTCCTGAATATTATCAAACCGGACAAAATATTTTTATTACCAGTGGTTTTGAACGTAAAAATAAAACGCAACGTTTTTATATTGGTGGACAAATATCTAATGGTCGGAATTATGATTTTGGATATTTAGCACCTATTTTAGAAGGTGGAACATTTTTTAATAATGGTAAAACGGAACAAACTTTAGTTAAGTTTAGTTTATTTTACATGAGTAACTTATTCCAAATTAAAAAATGGAAATTTAGACAATTTGTAGTTCCAAAGTTTGCCTTTGGAAGTAATCGATTTGATGTATGGAATGATTTAGCATCACTTGGGCTAAAAGAAGATGGAATTGTTGGTTTTAATAATTTTAAAAGAGGAGCAAAAAAAATGATTATTACCTTTCAATTACAAAGTTATACTCCTAAAAATATTTTAGGTTTTAGGCTCAATCCTTTTTTAATTGCCAACTTTGCAACGATTTCTAATTCAAATGAAAAACTGATTAACTCCAAAGTTTATTCAAGTTTTGGAATTGGAATGCAAATTTCTAATGACTTTTTAATTTTTGATAATTTTCAAATTTCGTTTATTTATCTGCCTACTGTTCCTGTTAAAGGTGATAATGTTTTTCATCTAAATTCATTCAACAACACCGATTTAAGGCTGCCAGACTTTCAAATTAGTAAACCCGAAATAGTAAAGTATTTTTAATTTTGAATCAAACTAAATCAGTCCCATAATCTAACTAAAATAAAAAAGTCGGTTTAATAACCGACTTTTTTATTTTATCCACATTTTGAAGATCCACAATTTTTACATGTTAAACAACCTTCTTGGTACATTAGTTGAGAAGAACCACAACTGCCACATTTTTGTCCAACAGCATCTGTTCCGTCAGGAACAAAACGTTTTAAAGCACGGGCTACACCATTTTTCCATGAATTAATAGATTCTTTATCTAATTGTAAACTATTAATTAAGTCAATAACATTTTCGATAGCCATACCATGACGTAAAGTACCCGAAATTAATTTGGCATAATTCCAAAACTCCGGGCTAAATCGATAAGATAAACCTTCAATTGTTGTTTTATATCCACGTTGATTAACATATTGAAAATCGTAACGTGAGTTACCATTTTCATCTCTATTTTTTATGATAAATCCTTCATTTACCCAACGAGGCAATAGGATTCCATCTTCATCATCAGCTAAACCAGTAAAAATTTCGTAAGGTTTGTCATCAATTTTACCAATAAATGCAATCCATTTTTCTTTATTATTTTGAAAACGAACAACATCAGCATCTAAAACAATTGGTCTTTTAGTTGGAAAAGAAGATTCGGTAACTAAAACATCTTCTTTTTTATTTTCATCTTTAGAAACTAAAACTCCAGATCTAGAGCCATCTCTATAAACCGTAACTCCTTTACAGCCAACTTCCCAAGCTGTCAAATATAATTCATTAACCAACTCTTCGGTTGCATCATTTGGGATGTTAATTGTTACTGAAATAGAATGGTCAACCCATTTTTGAATAGCACCTTGCATTTTAACCTTGCTTAACCAATCAATATCATTTGAAGTTGCTTTATAATAAGGTGACTTTTCAATTAGGCTATCAATTTCTTCATCACTAAACTTTTTAGTACTATCAATTCCGTTAGCTTCCATCCAATCTTTAAATTTATGATGGAAAACAATATATTCTTCGAATGAATCTCCCACATCATCAACATAATCAATCCTAGCATTTTTATCATTAGGATTTACCTTACGTCTGCGTTTATATACAGGAAGAAAAACAGGCTCAATACCCGAAGTTGTTTGAGACATTAAAGAAGTACTACCTGTTGGGGCAATAGTTAATAATGCAATATTACGACGGCCATGTTCTAAAATATCGTTATAAAGTGCCGGGTCAGCATCTTTTATACGCAATAAAAACGGATTGTTTTTTTCTCGAAGTGCATCAAAAATTAAAAAAGCACCACGTTCTTTAGCCATTTCAACAGAAGCCCTATAAGCTGCTAATGCTAAATTTTTATGTACAAGTTCAGAAAATTCGTTTCCTTGGTCACTTCCATATCTAATATTTAATGCCGCAAGCATATCACCTTCGGCAGTAATTCCAACACCAGTTCTACGACCTTCTTCAGCTTTTTTACGAATTTCTAACCATAAATTTTTCTCGATGCGTTTTACTTCTTCATCTTCAGGATCAATTTCAATTTTATGAATAATTTCATCAACTTTTTCTAATTCTAAATCAATAATATCATCCATCATACGTTGGGCAATAGCAACATGCTTTTTAAATAATTCCATGTCAAAATAAGCCTCTTTTGTAAAAGGATTTATAACATATGAATATAAATTTATGGCTAATAAACGACAAGAATCGTAAGCACATAACGGTATTTCACCACAAGGATTGGTAGATAAGGTTTTATAGCCTAAATCTGCATAACAATCTGGAATGGATTCTTTTATGATGGTATCCCAAAATAAAATTCCGGGCTCAGCAGATTTCCATGCATTATGTACAATTTTTTTCCAAATATTATTTGGATTTACTGTTTTTGTAAACTGAGGATTGTTGGAAAAAATTGGATATTTTTGAACGTATTGCTCACCTACCTTTATGGCTTTCATAAAATCGTCAGAAATTCTTACTGAAACGTTTGCGCCAGTAATTTTTCCTTGTTCTAATTTTGCATCAATAAAATCTTCAGCATCTGGATGATTAATTGAAACAGATAACATTAATGCACCTCTGCGTCCGTCTTGTGCAACTTCACGAGTAGAGTTTGAATACCTTTCCATAAATGGAACTAATCCAGTAGAAGTTAAAGCAGAATTTTTAACAGCCGAACCTTTTGGACGGATATGAGACAAATCATGTCCTACTCCACCACGGCGTTTCATTAATTGAACTTGTTCTTGATCAATTTTCATAATTCCACCATACGAATCACTCTCACCTTTATTACCAATAACAAAACAATTTGATAGAGATGCTATTTGAAAAGGATTGCCAATACCGGTCATCGGAGATCCTTGGGGTATAATATATTTAAAGTCTTTGATTAAATCAAAAATTTCAGATTCAGAATAAGCATTTGGATATTTGGTTTCGATTCGCGCAATTTCAGATGCAATTCTATGATGCATTTGTTCTGGTGATTTTTCGTATAAATTGCCTGAAGAATCTTTAAGTGCATATTTATTGATCCAAACTCTTGCTGCTAAATCGTCACCTTTAAAATAATCTAAAGTTGCTTTTAAAACCTCATCTTGTGTGTAGGTCTTACTTTCTTTTTTAGTTTGTTTTATTTCCATTTCCCAATATTAATTTAAGTCCGTTTTTTACTCTATTTTAAAATAGATCCCCTTTTAATTTGATTTATAATAATGAATAAAAATATAATACTAATGTAAAAATCTATTTTATATTAAGCAACAATTATTTAATAAGTTTACAAAAAAAACAATTTAAAAATCTGAAAAACAATTAGTTAGATATAAAATAAAAGTAAAAAGTTTACATTTTTTTAAAATATATTGTTATTTAATAAAAAAGTTATTAACACCCTTTTATCAATGAAACTAGGCTGAGGGAGACCAAAATAATAGTTATTAACAAAGTATTTTTTTTTCTACTTTAAAGTAAAAAATTAGATAAAAAGCGAGTTGAAACAAAATTGGTGAAATAAAAAAACCTTCGAATATTTCGAAGGTTTTTTTATCTTATTTTTTTTGAGGAATGTTCTGTAATATTTCTAATACAAATTTCCAATATTTAGTAACAGAAGAAATTGAAACACGCTCTTGTGGTGAATGTGCACCTCTAATAGTTGGTCCGAAAGAAATCATATCCATATTTGGATAATTTGTTCCTAAAATTCCACATTCTAAACCAGCATGACAAGCAACAACATCTGGAACAGAATTATTTTGCTTTTCATAGATTGATTTTAATACTTCCAAAATTTCTGAATTTGGATTTGGTGTCCATCCTGGATAAGATCCAGAAAACTCTACCTCACAACCCATTAATTCGAAAGCTGATCTTAAGGAGTTAGCACAATCAAATTTTACAGTTTCAACTGAAGATCGTGTTAGACACTGAATTGTTAATTTGCCTTCTCCAACTATAACTTTTGCAATATTATTTGAAGTTTCAACTAAATTATCGAAATCTGCTGACATTCGGTAAACCCCATTATGAGCCGTGTACATAGAACGAACAAAGAAATGTTGTGCCATAGATGGCATGACTTTTTTAGGAGCCATTTCCAATCGTTCGAAAACAACCTCTAGATTTGGTTCGGTAGTTTTAAATTCGTCTTTAATTTCATTTACAATTTGTAACATTTCAAATTCGAAAACCTCATCAAACATTTCGGCAATAATAACCTTAGCAACACTTTCACGCGGAATTGCATTACGCAAAGACCCTCCTTTAATGTCAGAAATTTGTAATCCAAAATCATCGAAGCCATTAAATAACAAACGGTTCATAATTTTATTGGCATTACCTAATCCTTTGTGAATATCCATTCCAGAATGTCCTCCTGTTAATCCTTTAACAGTGATTTGATATCCAATAGCGTGAGATGGTGCATCTTCTTCATCATATTCGGCAATCGCTGTTACATCTACTCCACCTGCACAACCAATATCAATTTCGTCATCCTCTTCGGTATCTAAATTTAAAAGTATTTCTCCTTGTAACAAGCCTCCTTTTAAACCTAAAGCTCCTGTCATTCCAGTTTCTTCATCAATAGTAAATAAAGCTTCAATAGCTGGATGTTTAATATCATTAGCTTCTAAAATAGCCATTATTGTAGCTACACCGATTCCGTTATCGGCTCCTAAAGTTGTCCCTTTGGCACGAATCCAATCTTCATCAATATACATTTCGATTCCTTGATTATCGAAATCAAAAACTGTATCATTATTTTTTTGATGAACCATATCTAAATGGGATTGCAAAACTATTGTTTTACGATTTTCCATTCCGGCAGTAGCAGTTTTTTTTATAATTATATTACCTACTTCGTCTTTAATTGTTTCTAAACCTAATTTTTTACCAAAATCTAACATAAAAGCAATTATCCTTTCTTCTTTTTTAGAAGGGCGAGGGACTGCGTTTAAGTCGGCAAATTTATTCCAAAGCCCTTTAGGCTCAATGTTTCTAATTTCTTGACTCATTATAAAGTATAAATTAAATTATCATTTAAAAAACAAATTTAAGGATAATTCAATAAAAAAAGCCATAACTAAATAATTAGTTATGGCAGATATATAATTAAAAGGAACAAAGTTTAACTTTAATATTCTAGGCTACAATATATTTTTCGAAAATTTTCTTAGCTTTTTTTCCAGAAACTTCTTTTTTAAATTTATCGTTATTTGGTAAGTAAAAAACAGGTGCTTGTTTACAAATACCTTGACATTTCATTTTTTTAAGAACAACTATCTCAGCTAAACCACAATCCGAAATTAATTCATTAAATGTAGATTTAGCTTCATCATTATAACGGCAGCATTTTTTACCATCACAAAAAAACACTACTTTTTCACAAGGTTTATCTTGTTCCATTGACTTGTTATTTTTATTTATTCTAATTAAGTACAAATATAAACTAAGAAAATTAATTCACAACATAATTTTATTTATTTTTAATAAAATTATGACGATGCATTCAGTTAAAAAATATAAATGGTTTATTATACTTTGTATAAGTTACCTTTTGGTTAGATTTATTAGCAAACAAACTAACTTTATTGATACTATTTACTACGATAAAATATATCGTTTTATATCACCCGAATTAAGAAAACTAACTGGTTTTACATCAATTTCTATTGGAGATTGTTTGTATTTATTGCTTTTATTAATCTGTATTTACAAATTTTTATTCATTAAAAAAATTTGGCTTAATAATAAATGGAAAGTAATTAACATGGTTTGTATTAGCTTAACCGTTTTTATTTTATTCTTTAATTTTTTGTGGGGATTTAACTATTATAGAACACCATTACATGAAAGATTAAATATTGCAAGTACCTATTCGGAAGATGATTTAAAAACTGTTACACAAAGCTTAATTAATAGGCTAAATAAAATACATTTATCCTATGTAACTAATAAAGATACTTGTATTGAAGTTGAAACCAGTACTGATGAAGTATATAAACAAGTGAGTACCGGATATGAAGTATTAAGTGCACTTTATCCGGAATTTAATTATAAAAATCAAAGTATAAAATCGTCACTTTTTAGTTTGCCACTAACTTATATGGGTTTTTCTGGTTATATAAATCCATTTACAAATGAGGCTCAGATTAATAATAAGGTCACTAAAATGACTTTATTTGTAACTGCTTCGCACGAAGTCGCTCATCAAATTGGAATTGGACCTGAATCAGAAGCGAATTTTGTTGGTTATTTAGCGGCTAAAAACAATCCAAATAAATATTTTGAGTATGCCGCAACAAGTTTTGCTTTACGCTATTGCCTTAACAGGTATCCCTTTGAGAACAAAACGGAATTTGAAACATATTTAGCACAAATTAACCCAGGAATTATAGCAGATTGGAAAAAAAGTAGAATATTTTGGGAAGAACACCAGACATTTATAGATACTGTTTTTAAGTTTATATATGATAAATTTTTAAAAGTAAACCAACAAGAATTTGGCATAGAAGGTTATTCTATGTTTTTAGATTTATTAATTCATTACGAGTTAAATGAAAAAAGGATGAACTAAGTTAAGTTCATCCTTTTAATTTTATATCAAAGTATACTATTACGATTCCTTTTTTTCATATTTTTTTATAATAACACGCGATTCACGATCGAAAGCAAAATAATTATAAATCCATGAAATTAAAACCAATGCTCTGTTTTTAAATCCAATTAACGAAATTAAGTGAACAAACATCCATACAAACCAAGCAAAAATACCATTAAAATGAAATTTAGGTAAATCTACAACTGCTTTATTACGACCTATTGTTGCCATAGAACCTTTATCGTTGTATGAAAATGGTTTTAAAGATTGTTTAGCTTCAAGTCTTTCTAAGTTTGCTGCTAATAACTCCCCTTGCTGAATTGCGGGTTGTGCCATCATTGGGTGTCCAAATTTAAATTTTTCACCATACATAGCGGCAACATCACCTAATGCAAAAACATCAGTATAACCTTCAACTTGATTAAACTCGTTTACACGAATACGAGATGCTCTATCAACAGCTTCGGCAACACCGTCAACAGTACAGCCTTTTACACCAGCTGACCAAATTACTGTTTTAGAAATAAATTCTAACTCATTTGCGGTAGTAACAGTTGTACCATTATATCCAGTTACACGAACATTTAAATGAATTTTAACTCCTAATTGACGTAAAAATTTAGCTGCAGCTTCAGATGATTTTGCAGACATCGCATCTAAAACTCTGTCTGCTCCCTGTACTAAGTTAATCTCCATCATAGAAATATCTAAATCTGGATAATCTTTAGGGAAAACAGCCTTTTTCATTTCAGCTAATGCACCAGCAAGTTCAACACCTGTTGGACCTGCTCCTACAATAACAATATTCATTAAAGCTTTACGCTCTTCAATATCATTAGTTTGCAAAGCTAATTCAAAATTCTGTAAGATTAATGTTAGGATATCTAACGCTTCAGGTATTGATTTCATTACCATACTGTTCTGCTCAATTTCTTTATTACCAAAGAAATTATTTGTAGAACCCGTTGCTAATACTAAGTAATCATAATATATAGTACCAATATCCGTTTTAACTTTTTTGTGCGTTGTATCAACAGACTCTACACCTGCCATACGAAAAAACGTTTCACTATGATCTTGAACAATTTTTCGTAAAGGATATGCAATTGAACCTGCCTCTAAACCACCCGTTGCAACTTGATACATTAATGGTTGAAAGTTGTGATAATTATGTTTATCTAATAAAACAACCTGAAAATTCTTGTCTTTCAATTTTTTAGCAAGAGATATTCCTGCGAATCCACCACCAACAATAACAACTCTAGGATTACTAGAGTCTGGTATATTCATCATAATCTAATTCTTCTTATTTTGTTGGCGAATTTACAAATTAAAAATAAAACAACTTTACTTATTATAATATATTTTAGAAAACTGACATAGATAAAATATGTTGTAATTTATTCATTTACGACTTAGTTATCAATATATATTTGTATTATTCTGTAACAAAATGTAATTATACGCTACTAATTATTCAGTATGAACAGAGATCTGGAAAAAAAGTTTATTGAACAACTTAAGGAAAATCAAAATATTATACACAAAGTTTGTAGGATTTATACCACAGACCAGGACTCTCATAAAGATTTATTTCAGGAAATTAGTATACAACTTTGGAATGCGTTTCCGAAATTTAGAGGCGACTCAAAGTTTACAACTTGGGCTTATCGGGTTAGTCTAAATACTGCTATTTCTCTTTACCGTAAAAACAATCGATCAATCAATACAAATACTTTTGATGCAAAACAGCATCATTATATCGAAAGTTTAGACTATAATTATGAAGAAGAAGAGCAGTTAAAATTACTTTATCAAGCCATCCACTCATTAAATGACATCGAAAAGGCGCTTATTTTACTCTATTTAGATGATAAAGATTATACAGAAATTGCTGAAACATTAGGTATTTCTGAGGTGAATGCGAGAGTGAAAATGAATCGAGTAAAAACAAAGCTTAAAAAAATATTAAATCCATAAAACCTATTACCATGGATGAGTTAGAATTACTAAAAAATAGTTGGAAAAAAACTCAAAACAACTATCCGTTATATAACTACGAGGAATTATATAAAATGATACACAAAAGGTCGACTTCCATTGTAAAATGGATTTTGATTATAAGTATTATTGAATTAATTTTAATAACTGCACTTGACATTTTTATAAACAAAAATCCGGAAAATGATGCAATTCTAAATAAATACCATGTGTATTATATTATTAAAGTTCTTACCTATTTACACTATTTTGTAATTCTTGGATTTATTTATACATTTTATATAAATTTCAAAAAAATTAATGTTGCCGACAATCTAGAAAAATTAATGTCTGACATATTATTTGTAAAAAAAATAACTAATTATTACATCATCTATAATCTTATTGTCATGGCAGTTACTGCCGTTATATACAGCATTGGAGCTATGATGTATGATCCGGTCATTAATCAAATGGTAACAAATAAAAATAAATTGATGTTATATATTGGATTTGGTTTAGGATTAGTCTTTAGTTTTTCAGTGTTAATTAGTTGTTTTTATTTACTTTACAAATTAATTTACGGTCGACTAATAGTTAAACTCACCAAAAATTACGAAGAACTAAAAAAATTAAAATTATAACAATCAACCAATTATAGTTTAATTACTTGTAAAATAAAAAAATCGGCTGTGCCGATTTTTTTATTTTATCTTTTGAGTGAAAAATGTGATTTAAACGTTTTAGACATTCCATTTTCAATGTAATTAACAACAAACCAATAATCTGTAGAAGGTAGTATGGCTCCATCAATTGTACCATCCCAACCGTCACTTTGTGGTGAGATTTGTTTAATTAATTTACCAAAACGATCAAAAATTAAAATATCTGCTTGACCTTTTTCTTTCAAGGACCAAATATTCCACAAATCATTTATACCATCTCCATTAGGTGTAAAGAAATTTGGGTAGTGTACTGTAATAATTTGTTCAAAAACTATGTAGGTACAATCAAAAACATCAGTAATAACAATTCTATGTATTCCAGGTAAAACATGAGCAAATACATTACTTTTTTGAGGAGATTCATCATTTAACTGATATAAATAATCTCCAGTACCGTTAACAGTTACTGTAATTGTTTGGGCATCTTTAAAATAATTTGATAACACATATGTAGCAGATTCAACAGATTTATTTTCTGAAATGTAAACAGTCTTTGATACTACACAATTTGAATTATCTGAAACCTTTAAAGTATAATTCCCTTTTTTAAATGCTGAATACTGTGGTTTATTTTCATTAGCAATTAAATTCCCATCAAAAAACCATTCAAAATTATAATTTGAATTGGTTAACTTAGAATCAATTATGTATGGTTGAACTATTTTTCTAGTTTGTACATCATAACATAAAAAACCATCCTCTAAATTTAGCTCGGGTAATTTATGAACAATAACTTCTACTTCTATTGTTTCTCCTTGGCAGTCACCTAGATAAGGAGTTATTTTATAAATTACATTTGCATTATTCTCTATAGTCGTTAAACTTTGAGAAATTATATCTCCATTACCGGCTGTAGCCCCAACAACGTTATTAGATATAGCGCTCCATCTAAAAGTTGTATTATTAATATTACTAGATAATTTAATCCTAGTTATATCACCACTGCACAGTATATTATTTTCTATTTCAATTTTAATTTTTGGAATAGGATTAACCTTAACTTCAAGCTCAATCAAATTCCCTACACAACCATTAACAATAGGAGTTATTGAATAAGTTACTGTTCCTATTTCATCTGAAATTGCCCATAATTTTTGAGTAATTGATGATCCAGAACCTTTTGTTGCTCCATTTACTTTATTAGAAACAACTTCCCATTGATATGTTACAGAATCGGTACTAGTTGGTAATTTTAAATCTAATATGTTTCCAGAACATATAGTTTGATTATTCAGTGGCGTAAAATTTAATGTTGGAAAAACTTTAACATATATAATTTCACGGTCACTTTCACAACCATCAATTGTTTGTGATGCATAATAACTACCAGTAGATAGAATTGTTTCTTCGTTTAGATAGAAACCTCCAACTTCATTTTCATAAAATTTAATATTAGTGCCAACAACTTGCAAATCTTTAATTTTACTTTGTTTATCAAAACAAAAATTATTATTAATAACTTTAGGTTTAGGAGTTTTAAGTAACTTAACTTCAACCCGTGTTCTTACAACACTTTCGCAGCCATTAACCGTTTGCGTGACATAATATGTGCCTTCAATTACATTTGCATCTAAAGTTAGTGGTTCTCCTCCTGAGGCAAATAAATACCATTTTAAATTTTGCCCTTGTGCTATTAACTCAGAAACTTTTGCATTAGATGAACACAAAAATTGATTACTAGTCACAGGTGCAATTGTTTCGACAATAGTAACCTCAATTTTTTTTCGGTTACTTTCACAACCATTTACTACTTGACTTGCGTAATAAAAACCGGATCGCAAATATGTATTTAAATTTAATGCGTTTGTATCAAATTCACCTAAATACCATTTCAAATTTTGTCCATTTGTTTTTAAATCCGATATTTTAGGATTTAAACTTTTACAAAATAATTGCTTTTCAACAAGTATTGGTGATGTTTGATTTATAATAATATCTTTAGAAATTATTTTTTCTTGAATTCTTGTAGTACCTAAACTAACAATTGTTTTAAAATCATAAGAATAGCTACCTTGTACAACATTTGAAATTTTATGATCTAAAGTACTTGATAATTTTATATCATTTTGATACCAAGCTACATCAACATTAGCATTTAAAACAATTGGTGTTCTAAGTTTCAAATGTGGATGAACTTGAAAAATTGAAGCAGTTTCGGCTGAACAAGATTTGTCTCTAATCGCAGATTTTATTTGTCCTGAATTATACGATATTGATGTCTGAGATCCACAAACACTTTCTAAATCAGAAAACGTTATAGAGGCAGAATCTAAATATCCAACATCTAAGTAAATACAATCATAAATTTGAACAGACCACCCACCCTGAGCAGCATTACAACCTATTAGAGGAGACCAATCAATTGGATAATCAATTCCATCTAATGAATAAGTTCCATATTCTCCAGCTAAAGGAGCAGCAGATGCACATATATCTAATACTTGTTTGGATGTATTAGAAAATGTTAAAGAGTTTACATTATCACCAGAATTACAGATATGCTTATCTAGATTTAAAGCTCCTGGATTAGGCGATAATAATATGCGTGGACTACCACACGATTCTGGACCAACTAAATAAAAAGCCAAATCTGACACATACGTATGCACAGCATTAAATTCAACTTTAATTTTTGTTTTAGCAGTAATTATAGATTCGGGTGGCGGTAAGTTATAATAAACAAAATTTGCTTCTGCATCTACTTGAGCTGTCAAATTTACATTACTACAATTTACAACATTTACATTTGCATTAGATTCAATATTAATATTCCAAGCCCAAGCTGTGTGACATTCAACAAGCTTTCCGGTAGAATCTTTAATTTGAACTCTATAACCATCAGAAGGTAAATTCTCTACTTGAGAAGAATTTCCTTGATCAACCTGAAACTTTTTCCATGAAAAAGTATTTTCATTATGATAAAACCATTCAAAAGTGTAAGGTGCAACACCACTTTTGGGTATCACTTTAAACTTTGCATTGCGTGCATCTAATTTATTGCTATTCCATATATAAATAGTGTCATTAGAATTTCCGTCAGTATAATTGGTTAGTAATTTATCTGAATAATCAATTCCAATTATTTGACAGAAAATAGATTGAGAAAGCAATATAAGAAACAAAAAAACAATGCGAAATATTCGCCAATTTCTCATAAGTTCTCCAATTCTTTTAACCTAGTGATAATTAAATTTAAAAAATCCGTATATCTTAGTATGTCATCATTTTCAAAAAGTAAAATTGATCGATTTAATTTCTTTGTCACATCATTGTAAATCAACCCAGCTTCTTCGGCATTTAATTGACCAATATCTTTAACTTGTTCAATAGGTGGGTTTTCAAAATTTAAATCTGTACTATCATTTAAAAAACCATTGCTTCTATATACATTAACTTTACTTTCATTCTGATCCACAAAAACGTGCGAATTCAAAGTTGTTTGGGAAAATATAAATTGAGAAAACAATATAAATATCCCTAAAAAAGTATGAAATTTATCTAAAGACATATGAAATTTGGGGGTTAATTATTTGATATCAAACAATACTTGATATTTTACTAATAACTAATAATTAGTAAAAAAATTACATCAAAACATCATTTTTTTTATAAAAAAAAGATTAAAACCCTCGTAAGTAAGAATTATATTATTAATTATGCATTTTGTCAATCCGAAGCTTTTAAGTAATAAACTACATATCAATAAATTATAATCGATAATAAATTAATATTGGAATCAAAATATTTTAGAAAACTTTATTTTTACAAATAGATATTAAATAGCTATCTTTGAGCTTATTTTTAATCGTTAAATTATACTTATGTGTAAACATGATGATCTAAACGAGCAACTAGGAGAAAACCATATTGGTACCTGCTCAGATACACCTTTAAGAGCTGATGCATTTGCGTTAAGTGATGAAGAAAAAATTGAATCTATAAAAAAAGATGTAGCAAATATTTTAACTACTTTAGGAATGGATCTATCGGACGATAGTTTAAAAGGAACACCAAACCGTGTAGCAAAAATGTTTGTGAAGGAAATTTTTGGAGGATTAAATCCTTCTCGAAAAGCTTCTGCCTCGACTTTCGATAATAAATATAAATATGGCGAAATGTTAGTAGAAAAAAACATTGTTGTTTATTCTACTTGCGAGCACCATTTATTACCAATCGTTGGTCGTGCCCACATTGCTTATATTTCTAATGGCAAGGTTGTTGGTTTGTCTAAAATGAATCGTATTGTTGATTATTACGCAAAACGTCCTCAAGTACAAGAACGTTTGACTATTCAAATAGTTAAAGAATTACAAGAAGTTTTAAATACAGAAGATGTAGCATGTATTATTGATGCAAAACATCTTTGTGTAAATTCTCGCGGAATTAGAGATATTGAATCAAGCACAGTTACTGCTGAATTTGGTGGTAAATTTAAAAACGAAAATGTACGCAAAGAATTTATTGAGTACATTAAATTAGAAACTAAATTCTAATAATTTATTATGCAACTTTACGAGAATCAAAAATTAAAAATTTACAATTCGCTTACCAGCCAGAAAGAAGAAT
>Ga0233372_1000160_pt1 | contig 31494 bp, 23 predicted proteins | sample ElkDunMinimDraft_4_FD_191538 | JGI IMG/M metagenome (GOLD analysis project Ga0233372, IMG submission 191538) | Fecal eukaryotic communites from dung pellets of Tule Elk in California, USA - Elk Dung D8 | ecosystem: Host-associated > Mammals > Digestive system > Large intestine > Fecal | place... | reverse complement strand
GGTCGGCGTCGTCCGCGGCCCGTCGCGCCGAGACCGATGCCGCTTCGAGCGCGTCGAGATCATGGAGGTCGGGCTGGGAGCCGCCTCCCGCGGTGTGATCCGGCCCGCCGGGCCCAGCGGACCCGCCGGGCACACTCGACTCGTGGCTTCGGCCGGTCAGCGTGGCGAGCCGCGCCTCGAGGTCGTCGAGCGTCGAGCCGTCCAGTGCCTCGCGGAGGGCGTTCTCGGCCGCATCGAGGCGGGCTCCGGCGTCTCGCCGCTGCTCGTGCGCCGACCGCGCCTGTGCCAGGGAGTCGACGCCTCCCTCGCGGAGCGCGTCGGCGAAGGCGTCGCGCGCCTCGGACTCGCGCCGCTCGAGATCAGCGGGAGGCGTGCCGGGCCGCACCTGGACCTCGAGGACCCCGGGTACGGCGACCAGCACCTGGTCCAGCACCGCACCCTCGTAGGGCTGACCGTCGACCTCGGCGCCGTCGACCAGGACGGGCTGGTCGCCGAGGGAACGGACGACCAACGTCGCCGCGGCCGCCTGGCGGGCACCCTCGGCGATCTTGAGATCGGTCGCCAGATCGGACAGCCGCGTCAGCAGATCGTCGTCGATGCGCAGCCGATCGTGCTCGGCCCGTGCCCGCGCGCGCTCCTGCGTGGCCTCGTGAGCGCGTCGGACCCGCTGGTCGAGCGTCTGTCGTTCGGCGTCGTCACGGCGGCGGGTCAGCTGGGCCGTGGCGGTGTCCGCGGCACGCCGGGCCTCGCGGGCCCGCTCCGCGGCCGTCGCCGCGAGGAGTCGGGCCTCGCTCTCACGCCCCCGCGCGTCCTCGTGAGCCGACGAGACGTCACGAGACCTCGTCCGCAGCACCTCGACCGCTGAGGTACGAGCCGCCGCCTCGGCGACCAGGGCGCTCCGGCCGTCACGCTCGCGCACGGCATGCAGGTGGGCGCGCTCGGCGAGCTCGACGGCCTCCTCGGCGCGACGCAGCCGGTCACGCAGCGTGTCGAGCGCGGCCACGGCGTCCTCGGCCCGACGAAGCTGCGCATCGGCGTCGATCGAGAGTGTCGACAGCCTGGCGTGCTCCCGCTCGTTGGCGGCGTGATCCTCGACATAGCGGTCCATCTCGGCGCTGCGGGAGCGCAGAGCCTCCGCCTGCGCCTCCAGGTCGGCGATCCGGGCGATCGCCTGCGCGTAGTCCCCGCGGGGCTTGCCGCTCGCGGTGAGGTGCTTCTCGTACTCGGCGTCGACCGCAGCCATCAACGCGTCATGGTCACCGGCAGCCCCGGTCGAGTCGTCGAGCGCCCGGTGGAGCGAGGAGATGCGGGCGAGCGAGGGCTGGTCGAGCGACTCCCCCTGCACGACCTCCAGCGCCTCCCACAGATCGACGTCGACGGTCTCCTCGAGCAGCCTCGTGAAGCGCTGGTGCGCCTCGTCGCCGCTGTGCTGCTCGCGCACCGGGGCCCGGACGTCGAGCTCGGTCATCGGCGACTTGAGCCACCGCTTGCGGAAGACGAGCTCGTACGGGCCTGTCCGCAGCTCGATCTCGGCCTCCGGGCCGACATCGCGGCCCACGGGCTTCACGTCGCGGACAGCCTGGCTGCGTGAGCTCGACTTCGTCGTCCTGAGCAACCGGACCGCCTCGGCGATCGAGGACTTGCCGACCTCGTTGGGGCCGACCACGACGGTGACCCCGTCGCCGAACCGGAGCGTCGACTCCTCGACGCCCCTGAAGTTGCGGAGCGTGACGCTGACCAGTCTCACCGGCCCGCTCCCGCGAGCCGGTAGAGCAGTCCCAGGGAATCCTGGGCGACGGCCGCGTCAGGTCCGTCGCTGGTGGCGACCTCGACGAGATCGTCGAGCGCCTCCTGCGCGAACCCGCTCAGCCCGAGATCGGCGAAGTCGTGGCCGTCCGGAAGGACGACGAGGTCCGTGTGGCGTGCCCAGGAGTCGAGGCGGGCGAAGAGGTGCCGCGCCTCCTCGAGCACCCCCTCCAGGGTCGTCATCTGGGCTGTCGAGAGAGTGCCGCTGAGCGTCAGCCAGACCGCCGTGCACTCCTTGTCAGGAAGCTCCTGCAGTCGCTGCGCCAAGGCGTCGACATCGGAGTCGGACGCGAGCTCGGCGCTCACGACGGTGAACGACCAGCGGCCGACCCGCTCCCGCTCGACGCTCACCGCACCGGTCGTGGGGTCGACGTCGACGACCAGGACGTTGCCCGGATCGTCCTCGCGGCGGGAGGTGACCTCGGGAGCGCCTGCGTACCAGATGCGCTCCTCGATCTCGGTCGTCGAGTGCCGATCGCCCAGCACGGCGACGTGTGCGTGCCCGTTGTCGAGCGCCTTGGTCAGGGCCGGCACGTCGATCGCTGCCAGGGCGTCGCGGTCGGGGTTGAGCGTGCTGACGGCGCCGTGACCGGCCACCACCCGGACGAGCCCGGAGGCCGCCCGGGCGAGGCCGGCGCAGGCGTCGGCCACGAGATCTCGGGTGGGGTGCTTGCTGAACCACGGGGCGCCCACGATCTCCACGCCCTCGACCACGGCGTACGGCGCGCTGTCGCGGAGGACGTGGACGTGGTCCGGGACCCGGTCCCTGAAGGCAGGGGAGTCGTAGATCGAGGCGGCGTCGAGCGGGTCGTGGTTGCCCGGGAGAAGCACGACAGGCACGGTGAACGACCGCAGGACCTCGAACGTACGGGCGACGATGCTGCGGTCGAGCTGGTTGGACTCGAAGACGTCACCGCACACGACCACGAACTCCGCACCGCGCTCTCGAGCCACCTCGCCGATGCGCCGGACGGCGTCGAGTCGGGCCTGCTGGAAGCGCGGACGTGCCTCGTCGTCGAGGTAGTGCGCCGTCATGCCGAGCTGCCAGTCTGCCGTCGCGACGAATCTCATGGCGCACCTCCCGAGGTCGAGGATCCGGGTCTCACCCTAGGAGCGGAGACCGACATGTTCGGGGACGCGCGCCGGGCCTGGGGACGAGGGATTCCTGGGGAGATGGATCACACCGGCTGCGCGCCGGACCACGTCGTGGCCTCGGCCCCCGCGGCCACCGCGGCGTCGAGCGCCTCGACCGGCGAGACACCGGTCGCCAGTGCCGCCGCCAGCGCTCCGGCGAACGCGTCGCCCGCTCCGGTGGTGTCGACCGGCGTGACCTGCGGCGCCGCCGCGGTGGTCCCTCCCCAGGTCGCGCCCCGGCCACCGAGGGTGATGCAGACCCACTGCTCTCCCCCGGTCAGCCCGTACGCCGCTGCCTCGTGCTCGTTGACCACCACCGGGTCGGCCGTCCGCAGCAGCGCGGGCGGAAGGTCTCGTACGGGCGAGGCGTTGAGGACCAGCCGTGTCCCGGCCCGCTCGGCGATGTCGGCGGCGGCACGTACGGCCTCGTCCCCGATCTCGAGCTGCACCAGGACCACGTCGGCGGCCTCGATCAGGCCGCCCGCAGCGTCGACGTCGGTGGCGTCGAGGCGTGCGTTGGCCCCCGGTGCGACCACGATCGCGTTCTCGCCCTCGCGGTCCACGACGATCAGCGCCGTGCCGGTCGGGACGCCGGGTGTCGTGACGAGACAGGTGACGTCGACACCGGCGTCGGCCATCGCCGCCCGGTACGTGTCGCCGTCCGCGTCGTCACCGATCCTGCCGACGATCGCGACCGCGGCACCGGCCCTCCGGGCGGCGAGGGCCTGGTTGGCGCCCTTGCCGCCGCGCAGGCGGACCAGGTCACCGCCCAGCACGGTCTCACCGGGGGCCGGGTGGCGCGGCACCGTCGTCACGAGGTCGACGTTGAGCGAGCCGACCACGACGACACGACCGCCGCCGGCCGTCGGCGAAGTCACCGCTGGACCGCCCGTGCCGAGTCGTCGACGTGGGCCGAGCGCGGTCCGGCGTTGATCGTGGTCAGGAAGAGGTCCCGTGCCCGGTCCGCGTCGATCTCCACCGCCACGTCGACGAGATGGCCGAGCGGCTCGACGCCGTGGACGGCGTCCTCCCCGAGGATGTACCGGCGGTCCACGACCGTCTGCCCTCGGCACCTGCCGGGAGCGAGCTCGACGTGCACCGGCCAGCGTCGTACGGTCACCAGGTCCGGCTGCGCGACCACGCATGTCGCGCCTGCGTCACCGACCAGCCCGCCGTGACCGACCCGCGGGTCGCTGCGGATGATGTCGTGGGAGTGCGCGAGGAGCCGTCCCGCGAGAGCGACCGCCGGATCGGGGTCGTCGCGCAGGACCTCGTACGTCTCCGCCTCGATCACGACGCGTGAGAAGACGTCGAGCCCGTACATCGTCACCGGGACGCCGGCGCCGAGGACGATCGCGGCCGCCTCCGGGTCGTGCCACACGTTGAACTCCGCCACCGCGGTCGCGTTGCCGCCCTCGGCCGCCCCGCCCATCGCGACGATCCCGGCCAGGTTCTCCCGGACCTCCGGGTAGGCCCTCAGCAGCAGCGCGATGTTCGTCATCGGCGCGAGCGGCACGAGGGTGACCGGCTCGGGCGAGTCGAGGATCGCCCGCCGCATCACGTCGAGGGCACCACCGTCGGCGGGCAACCGGTCCGACGTCGGGAGCTTCTGGTCCCCCATCCCGTCAGCACCGTGGATGTGCCGGGCGTCGCGCGACGACTCGACCAGCGGGCGTTCGGCACCGCGACCCACGGGGATGTCGGGCGCCTCGAGGGCGTCGAGGACGGCGAACGTGTTGGAGACCACCTGGTCGACGTCGGCGTTGCCGGCCACGCAGCTGATGGCCCGGACGTCGAGGTGAGGGCTGCGGACCGCGAACATCAGCGCCAGCGCGTCGTCGACACCGGTGTCCACGTCGAGCACGACCGGTGTCGGCGCGGTCGTGCTGGGTTCGAGCGAGGGGGTCATGGCCTCACCGTAACCTCGCCCGGCTGTGCCCGACCTCACTTGGGCGAGCGTGACCTTCCCGTTACCGTCGGACGTTGGTGTCGGGCATCCACCTGCCCTGAGCCCTTCACGAACACCCCTCGGCCCCGGAAGGTTGCATGACGGCGAAGACGAACGACGAGCACGACGAGCAGACGAAGGTCCTCTCGGGCGTCTCGTCGAGCCAGGTCGTCGGCGGCGCGCTCGCCGCCATGACCGCCGCCGTCGCCGGCTCCTGGCTCGGTGTCGCGGGGACGCTCATCGGTGCGGCCGTCGGTTCGGTGGTGGCGACGATCGCGGGCACGATCTACACCAACTCGCTCCGCAAGAGCCGGCGTCTCGCCCAGGCCGCACGGTTGACCACCCGCGCGGCGCTCGCCAATCGTGCTGCCGACGGCGGACGGGGGACAGCCGTCCTCCCGACGTCACCGGACGCCGCCCAGGCGCTCGCGGAAGCGCAGGCGGCCGACGGCTCCTCCGGCGGTGTCCTCACGGCCGAGGACGAGCCGTCCACCGATCCCGACCCGTCGCGGCGCACGATCCCCTGGCGGGCCGCGGCGGTCGCCGCCGTCGTCAGCCTCCTCCTCGCGCTCGGCGGGATCTGGGCGTACGAGAAGGTCGCCGGTCACCCGATCGGCTCCAGCGACAAGCCCGGCACCACGTTCAGCAACGTCCGGTCGGGCGACTCCGGCGACACCGGGGGCTCCGGCGACCAGGACCGCGACGACGGCCCGAGCCAGCAGCAGTCCCCCGACGAGTCGACGCCCTCCCCGACGCCGTCCACCGACGACGGGTCGACACCGTCCCCGGAGGCCGAGCCGGATCAGCCGTCCACGACCCCGGCGCCGACCGCGCCCACGACGCCCAGCCCGTCCCCCGCGGAGCCGACGCCCGGTTCGGGTGACGGCGCCGACGAGGCCGAGGAGCTCTCCCAGCCGACACCGCCGGGGCTCGTGGTCGAGACGCCCGCTCCCGCGCCTGTCGGATGACGCCGCCGCTCCGGCCGGCCGAGGGCCCGGGCGCTCCTGGTTGGATGGACGCGTGACCTTCTCCTTCTCCGTGTCCGCACGCCTGGCCGACTCCGTCGACGGTGCGCAGGGCCGTACCGGTGTGATCTCGACCCCGCACGGGGAGATCAGCACCCCCGCCTTCATCCCTGTCGGGACCAAGGCGACCGTGAAGGCGGTGCTGCCCGAGACCATGGCCGACCTCGGGTCGCAGGCGCTGCTCGCGAACGCGTACCACCTCTACCTCCAGCCCGGGTCGGACATCGTGGACGAGGCGGGCGGGCTCGGCGCGTTCATGAACTGGCCGGGTCCGACGTTCACCGACTCCGGCGGCTTCCAGGTGCTGTCGCTGGGCGCTGGCTTCCGCAAGGTGCTCGCGATGGACACCACCGGCCGCAAGGCCGACGACGTCATCGCCGAGGGCAAGGAGCGGCTCGCGCACATCGACGACGAGGGCGTCACGTTCAAGAGCCACCTCGACGGGTCCAAGCACCGCTTCACCCCCGAGGTGTCGATGCAGATCCAGCACCAGCTCGGCGCGGACATCATCTTCGCCTTCGACGAGTGCACGACGCTGATGAACACGCGTGACTACCAGGAGCGCTCCGTCGCACGGACCCAGGCGTGGGCGGTGCGGTGCGTGGCCGAGCACGAGTTGCTGACCGCCGAGCGGGCCGGCAAGCCGTACCAGGCGCTGTTCGGCGTCGTCCAGGGCGCGCAGTACGAGGACCTGCGGCGACGCTCGGCACAGGGCCTCGTCGACCTCGGGTTCGACGGGTTCGGCATCGGCGGGGCGCTCGAGAAGGAGCAGCTCGGCACGATCGTCGGGTGGGTCAGCGAGGAGCTCCCCGAGGACAAGCCGCGGCACCTCTTGGGCATCGGCGAGCCGGACGACCTCTTCACCGGGGTCGAGAACGGTGCGGACACGTTCGACTGCGTGAGCCCGTCACGGGTGGCGCGCTCGAGCCGGGTGTACACGCACGACGGCCAGCGCAACCTCGCCGTGGCGTCGTCACGACGGTCGTTCGCGCCGATCGACGCGGAGTGCGACTGCTACACCTGCGCGCACTACACCGAGGCCTACCTGCACCACCTGTTCAAGGCCAAGGAGTACAACGCGGCGACGCTGGTGACGATCCACAACGAGCGCTTCATCGTCCGGCTCGTGGACCGCATCCGGGCATCGATCGAGGACGGGACGTACGCGGACCTCAAGGCGGAGTTCCTCGGGCGCTACTACGCGCGTCGGGGCTGACCCCGCCGCGCGCGTCCGCCCTCGTCCGCGCTGTGAAGGCTTGCGGTCAGTTTGGCGGAACCAGAACCGACCCGAACCCTTCGAAACGGGGACGGTGGCGGCCGATCGCGGCGGTGGGGTCAGCGCCAGTACGAGGGCTCGCGGGACTTGAGCCAGCCGATCACCAGCATCGTCACCGGCATCACGAGCAGCTCGACGCCGACCTTGTAGACGAAGCCGACGACCGCATAGTTCCAGAACTGGCCCCACGTCGTGATCCCGATGACCGACGCCGCGATCGCACAGAAGATGAGCGTGTCCGCCAGCTCCCCGACGCCGGTGGAGGTGGCGAGGCGCGCGAAGAGGCCGCGCTCCGCCGTACGGGCCTTCATCCGCACCAGCACGACGCTGTTGAGGAGCTGGCCCACGACGTATCCCGCGAGGCTCGCGAGGACGATCTGGGGGACGAACCCGAGCACCGCCTCGTACGCGCCCTGGTTCTCGTAGAACGACGCGCCCGGTGCGAGCTGCACCACCCAGAACGTCACCGCCGCCAGGATCGCCATCGCGAACCCGGTGACGATCGCGCGCCGCGCGGCCCGGAACCCGTACACCTCCGAGACGACGTCGCCGAGCACGTAGGCCAGCGGGAACAGGAACGCCCCGCCGTCGGTGATCACCGGCCACAGCTGGAGGCTGCCGAGGCTCCAGGAGCCCGACCCGATCTCGATGCCCTTGGTGGCGACGATGTTGGACACCACGAGGACGACGCAGAACGCCGCCAGGATGACGTCGAAGTGGGTCGAGCCGCGCGAGGCGTAGCGGACCGCGCCGTCACGGGCGGGCGCCGCTCCGGTGTCCTCGCTCACGCGAACGGGGTCCGTCGGTCGAGGCGCAGCGACAGGCGACCCGCCCAGCGCCACAGCCGCGCGACGGCGTCACGGTCCTCGTCGGTCACCAGGTTGCCCATCAGACGCAGCGCGATCGTCATCAGCGCGTACGACCTCATGCCGACCGGACCTGCCGTCGTCACGAAGCCCGGCACGGTGAGCAGCCCGGCGAGCCGTCGTGCGATCGAGAACGCCTCGCCGTAGTGCTCGCGGAGCACCTCCGGCCACGCCGCCGCGAGGTCCGCGCCGGAGACGAGCTGCTCGGCGACGAGCCGCCCGGTCTCGAGCCCGTAGTCGATGCCCTCACCGTTGAGAGGGTTGACACAGCCGGCCGCATCGCCGATCAACGCCCAGTTGGCACCGGCGACACCCGAGACCGCGCCGCCCATCGGCAGCAGCGCCGAGGTCGGGGCCCGCAGGTCGTCGGCGAGCTCCCACTCCGTACGGCGCAGGCGGGCGTAGTGCTCCATCAGCGGGCGGAGCTGCACGTTGGCCGGCCGCTTGGAGGTCGCGAGCGTGCCGACGCCGAGGTTCACCTCACCGTCGGCGAGCGGGAAGATCCAGCCGTAGCCGCTCAGGAGATCCCCCTGCTCGTCGCGCAGCTCGAGGTGGCTGGAGATCCAGGGGTCGTCGCTGCGGGCGGACTTCACGTACGAGCGGGCCGCGACCCCGTACGCGGTCTCCCGGTGCCACTCGCGTCCGAGCACCCGGCCGAGCGGCGAGCGGACACCGTCGGCGACGACGACGCGGTCGGCGGCAACGTGGTGCGGCCCGTTCGCCGTCTTGAACACGACCTCGCGCACGCGGGCGCCGTCGCGCACCACATCGACCGCGCGGGCGCCGTCGAGCGGGGTGGCGCCGGCCTCGAGCGCGGCGGTGCGGATGTGGGCGTCGAGCTCGGTGCGAGGGACGGCCGAGCCGTGGTCGGGCAGCGAACCGCCCGGCCACGGGAGCATCAGCGTCTGGCCGAACCCGGACGCGCGCAGGCCGCGGTTGATCCCGTGGCGGCGGACCCAGGGCCCGAGGTCGAGCCGGTCCAGCTCGGCGATCGCGCGGGGGGTGAGTCCGTCGCCGCAGGTCTTGTCACGAGGGAAGTACGCGGCGTCGGCCAGGACCACGTCGAGCCCGTGCCGCGCTGCCCAGGCCGCTGCCGCAGAGCCCGCAGGCCCGGCGCCGACGACGAGGACGTCGGTACGGGTGGGGAGCGGGGAGGCGGGATCTGAACTCACGCGGTCGATTGTGTCATCCGGCCGCAGGACAATGGCCGCATGCTCCTCTCCGACGTGGTCGACACCTCGCGCGCCGTCGCCGCCACGCGGTCGCGTCTGGCCAAGCGTGCCGAGATCGCCGCACTGCTGCGCCGTACGGACCCGGGCGTGCTCGAGATCGTCGTGACGTACCTCTCCGGCGAGCTCCGCCAACGTCGTACGGGCCTGGGGTGGGCGTCGTTGCGCGACCTTCCGCCACCGGCCGACGAGGCGACCCTGACGGTCGAGGAGACGGACGCCGCCTTCGAGGCGATGGCGGCCCTGTCCGGTCCAGGCTCGCAGACGGCTCGCGCCGAGACCGCGCACGCACTGTTCTCCCGGGCGACGGCGGACGAGCAGCGGTTCCTTGCGGGCCTGGTGTCCGGTGACGTCCGCCAGGGGGCGCTGGACTCCGTCGTGCTCGACGCCGTCGCCGAGGCCGCGGACGTGCCTGCCGCGGCCGTGCGGCGGGCGGCGATGCTGCAGGGGGCAAGCGCGCCTGTCGCCGTCGCCGCGCTGACGGGTGGCGTCGAGGAGCTGGCGGCAGTCGGTCTCGAGCCGGGCCGTGCAGTCCGCCCGATGCTCGCCTCGTCGGCGCCCGACGTCGCCGCGGCGCTCGACAAGATCGGCCCCGCACTCCCGGCTTCCGTCGACACGAAGCTCGACGGCATCCGGATCCAGGTCCACCGCGTCGGAGACGACGTCCGCGTCTACACGCGCAGTCTCGACGACATCACCGACCGCGTCCCCCAGATCGCCGAGACCGTACGCGGTCTCCCGGCCGACCCGCTCGTCCTCGACGGCGAGGCGCTGATCGTCGAACGCGACGGGCGTCCCGCGCCGTTCCAGGACATCGCGTCGCTGGGCGCCACCCATCCGCGCGACGCCGCTCCCGACCTGCGCTCCAGCGAGGACGTCCGCGTGCTCTCCCCCGTGTTCTTCGACGTCCTGCACGCGGACGGCGAGGACCTCCTCGACCAGCCGCTCCACGCACGGCTCGAGGTGCTCGAGAGTGTCGCCCCCGGGCTCGGCGTGCCCCGCCTGCGCACGGCGGACGCCGACGAGGCGCAGGCGTTCTTCGCCGACGCCGTCGCGTCCGGCTACGAGGGCGTGGTCGTGAAGTCGCTCGACGCCCCGTACGAGGCGGGCCGTCGCGGCGCCGCCTGGATCAAGGTCAAGCCGCGCCACACGCTCGACCTGGTCGTGCTCGCGGTCGAGTGGGGCTCCGGGCGCCGCAAGGGCTGGCTGAGCAACATCCACCTCGGCGCCCGTGACGCCGACGGCGGGTTCGTGATGCTGGGCAAGACTTTCAAGGGGATGACGGACGAGATGCTGGTGTGGCAGACGGAGCGGTTCACCGAGCTCGCGATCGACGGGACCGACAGCCACGTCGTGCGGCTGCGCCCCGAGCAGGTGGTCGAGGTCGCGTTCGACGGGGTGCAGCGGTCACCCCGCTATCCCGGAGGCGTGGCGCTGCGGTTCGCCCGCGTCCTGCGCTACCGCGACGACAAGCGGCTGGAAGAGGCCGACACGATCGACACGGTGCGCGCGCTGGGCTGACTCACCTGGGCTGACTCACCTGGCCTGACCCGCTGGGGCTGACCCGCTGCGCGTGGGCACGATGCGGCAACGACCCACCCCGCTCACGTCCACCTCTCCGCCGACGTGACACGCTTCACACAGCCCTGCCCCCGTTCTCGGAGCCGACATGGTCATGCACCCCCACAACTGGGCCCTGTTCGCCTACACGCTGGCGTCGCTCGCGCTCGTCGCCGTTCTCGTCGTGACCATCCGACGCGGTTGGGCGTACGGCATCCGCGTGAGCATCCTGCCGCTGCTCGTCACGATCGGTCTCGCGTACGACAACGCGCTGCTGACGTTCGGCGCCTCGTGGGGTGAGAGTGCGGCCCTCGAGGCCGCCTCGTACCCGCGCTACCTCATGCACGCGGTGTTCACCCCGCTGCTCGTCCTGTACGCCGCACGCGTCGCGCAGCGCTGGGACGTCACCGGCTTCCGGAGTCGCCGCAGCCTGGCGATCTGGGCGGGCCTCACGGCCGGCATCGTCGCGCTGGGTCTCTCCGGTGAGATCGGCATGCACCTCACGCCGGTGACGACGGACGGCATCCTCAGCTACAAGCACCTCGACGGTGCTCCCCCGTTCGCCGAGATCGCCACGATCACCGCCCTGATCGTCAACGGGATCATGGTCGCCCGTCAGGCGCGATGGCCGTGGATCCTGGTGGGCGCCGCCCAGATGTTCGTCGTCGCGGCGGCTGCGGCGTCGAACGCGATCATCACCAACCTCGGCGAGATCCTGCTCCTCACCTCGATGGCGCTCACCGCACGCGAGGTGGTCCGCAGGGCCGCGGGGTCGGCCGACGCGACGGCTTCCGACAAGGCGGCCTCGGTTCCTACGCTGGGCTGATGACACGCTCACGGAAGGCGCGCGAGTCCGACATCGAGGAGATCGCGCTCGGACTTCCCCGTACGACCAAGGTGCCGGGCTGGGGCGGGCTCCCGTCGTACCGAGTGAGCAAGAAGTTCTTCGTGGGCTACCGCTCGCCCCGCCCGGACGCCCTCGACGCCGAGACGGGTGAGCGGCTGACCGACGTCCTCGTGTTCAGGGTGCCCGACGAGGGCGACAAACGGGCGCTGGTGCAGGGTGACGGGCCGTGGTTCACGACCGCCCACTTCAACGGCTACAACGCGGTGCTGCTGCGGCTCGCGCACCTCGGGCAGCTCACCCGCGACGAGCTCGCGGAGGTCATCGAGGACGCGTGGCGCTCGCAGGCGCCGAAGACGGTCGTGAGGCGCTGGGAGGACGAGCGTCTCGGCTGACGAGCGGTGTCCCTCCTACGCAGACAGGGAACGCCGTGCCCCGAGTCTGGACGCGTCACGGGTGGTGACTCAGCCGCCCGCGTCCCCCGAGCGCGCTTTGAGGGCCGCCTCCGTACGGCTCGTCACACCGAGCTTGCGCAGGATGGCCGACACGTGGACCGATGCCGTCTTGCGGGAGATGAAGAGCCGCTCGCCGATCTCGCCGTTGCTGAGCCCGTCCGAGACCAGCGCGAGCACCTGACGCTCACGCTCGGTGAGCGCGTCGGGGTCGCCCCGCTTGGCGACGGGCTCCAGCCCGCCGCTCTCGAGCAGCTCCTGAGCGCGCCGCACGACGAGCCCGGCGCCGATCGCGCTCCCGGCCGCGACCGCCTCCGTGAGACGTGCCCGTGCCTCACCCCGCTCGCCGCGGTCGAGCAGCGCTTCACCGTCACGCAGCAGCGCGTACGGACGCAGGTGCGCAGGCCCGTCTGCCTCGGCCACCGCGCCCCACGGCCCCTCCCCCAGCTCAGCAGCGAACAGGGCGGCCCAGACCGGGTGCGTGGGCCAGGACGCGTACTCCTCGACGAGCGCGCGGTACGGGGCGGGATCAGGTGCGCTCCCCGCAGGCGTCGATCGCCGGAGCGTGCCGATCGCGCGGGCGGCGACCGCGATGACGGGCAGCTCGTAACCCGGGGTAGCGTCTCGACGCTGCGCGAACAGGACGTCGGAGGCCAGCCGAAGCGCCTCGTGCGGGTCCTGCCGCAGGAGCGCCACCTCACCGAGCATGGCGGCGACACGGGTGCGGACCTGCTGCTCGAGCCGTCCGAAGCGCTCCCAGTCCGCGAGCTTGGCGCGCACGATCGCCTCCGCCGCCTCCAGGTCACCCCGCCACATCTGGAGCCAGGCCCACCGCTCGCGCAGGTAGACGGCGAACGTGCTGTCGGAGACGAGCGGGATGGCGCGTTCGTACCAGGCGGCGGCCTCGTCCCACTGCCCCAGCGCGATCATCGCCTCGGCGGCGTTGCCCTCGAGCATGGCGTCGGTGCCCCACCCCGATCCGAGGGCGCGCGAACGCCGAGCACCCTCGGAGGCGATCGCGAGGCCTGTCGCGTAGTCACCCCGCATCAGGTGGCTCTCGGAAGTGTTCATGTAGTAGCGCGCCAAGCAGGGCCAGTCGTCGCCGGCGATCCGGCGGGCGTCCTCGAGGTCGTCGAAACCGCCCGCGTCACCGAGCGTCACGCGCGACACCCCGCGCATGTTCAACGCGAGCGACCTCTCACGTGCGGACCCGGCGGCGGTCGCCGTCTCGTAGCACGCAGTGGCGGACTCGATCGCCTCGCGCGTGCGTCCGTCGAGCATCGCATCGCGCGTCTTCGTCACCAGCAGCGTGGCCCGGACCGTGTCGTTGTCGCCCGGTGGCACGAGCGTGAGGGCGCGGTCGAGGAAGGAGCGCCCCTCGGTGCTGCCCGCCTGGGCCGCGATGACGGCTGCGTCGTCGAGCGCCCTGGCGAGGCCGTACCGGTCGTCCTCAGGCCACTCCTCGAGCGCCTGGTGACACAGCGCGAGCGCGCGATCGAGGCGAGTGGTGGAGCGCACCGACTCGGCGGCGCGGACCAGCATCTCGTGGTGCGGGACGTCTGCGACACCGGCGGCGTCAGGCACCAGGTCCCAGAGGTCGAGCGCCCGCTCCGCGAGGGCGGCCGCCGTCGTCCACGACCCCGCGAGATCGGCAGCGCGCGCGCCGGTGACGGCAGCCCTCAGGGCCTTGTCGAGCACCCGCGCGCGCCACCAGTGGTCGGCGATCTCGGACTGGCGCGCCACGGTCATGGACGAGGTCTCGGTCTCCAGAGCGTGCGCGTACGCCGAGTGGAGGCGGCGGCGTTCACCGGGCAACAGCTCCGAGAGGACCGCCTCCTGGACCAGCGCGTGGCGGAACACGTAGCCGTCCTCGTCGCCCTCCAGGACGGCCGCCTCGACCGCCTCGCGGGCGGCAGGCTCGGCGGCAGCCAGGGCGTCGGCGCCGAGCGCGTCGGCGAGCAGGTCGTACGGAGCGCGCGCCCCGGCCGCGGCCACCTGCCGGCAGAACTCCTGGGCACTCGCCGAGAGGCGCGAGTAGCGCAGGAGAAGCATGTCGCGCAGCGAGTCGGGAAGGTCGACGCCGAGAAAGCCGACGAGCTCCTCGACGAAGAACGGGACGCCCTCGCTGCGCTCGACCAGGTCGGCCAGACCCGGGCCGACGTCCTCGGCGTCGAGGAGCGCGGCCGCGAGCTGGGCGACCTCCGTGGGATCGAGACGAGGGAGGTGCACCCGCGTGAGCAGCCGGGCCCGCTCGAGCTCGGCGATCGTCGTCCGCAGCGGGTGGCCGCGGCCGACGTCGTCGCTGCGGTAGCTGAGGAGGAGCAGGACCGACTCGTCGATCCCCGACCGAGCCAGCCGCGCCACCGTCGCTCGTGTCGCCTCGTCGGCCCAGTGGAGGTCCTCGATCACGACGACGACCGGACGGTCACGCCCGACGGCGGCGAGGAGCCCTGCTGTGACGTCGGGCAGCCGACCAGGACCACCGTCGGTCCGGACGTCGATCAGTCGTGGCGCGACCAGGCCCAGCGCGTCGGCGCCGGGGCCGGCAGCCTCAAGCGTGCGCTCGGGACCGAGCTCGGCGACCAGGTCGCGCAGCACGCCGTCGAGCGCCGCGTACGGGAGCGGCCCGGAGCCCGAGTCGGCGCACCAGCCCCGGAGGACGAGAGCCCCCGGGTCGGAGCGGACCTGGGCGACGAACTCCGCGAGCAGCCGGCTCTTGCCGATCCCGGCCTCGCCAGCCACGACGACGGTGCGCGGCGTCCCACCGCGGACGTCGGTGAACGCGTCGCGCAGCACGGTGAGCTCGTGGGCGCGACCAACCAGCGGTGCACGGACTCGAGACATGCCCCTCATCGTGCCGTACGACGCCGACACACACGCAGCCCCGCGCCCGCGCCTACGCCGGCGCGCTGGCACCCTTCTCCACGGGGCGGGCAGGGTCGCTGATCCACTCGCTCCAGGACCCCGCGTACAGGGCGGCGTCGACACCGACCCGGCGCAGGGCGATCACCTCGTGGGCAGCGGTCACCCCGGAGCCGCAGTAGACGGCGACCTCGGCGCCCGGCACCGCGCCGAGGCCCGAGAACCGCTCTGCCAACTCCTCGACGGACCGCCACCGGCCGTCCGCGTCGACGTTCTCCGTCGTCGGGGCGCTGCGGGCGCCCGGCACGTGGCCGGCGACCGGGTCGATCGGCTCCACCTCGCCCCGGTACCGTTCGGCCGCCCGGGCATCGAGAAGCACGCCCTCGCGCCCGATCCGCGCGGCTTCGTCGGCGTCGACGAGCGGCAGGTGCCCGGCGTCGGCCGCGAAGTCGCCCTCCTCCGGCACCGGTGCCACGTCGGACACCGGCAGCCCCGCAGCGACCCAGGCCGCCCAGCCGCCGTCGAGGAGGCGGACGTCCGGGTGCCCGTGGTACGACAGCAGCCACCAGGCGCGCGCGGCCGCGGCGCCGGCCGCCGCGTCGTACACGACAACCGTCCGGTCTCGCCGGACACCGGCCTGCCGCATCGCCTCCGCGAACCGCTCACCATCGGGCAACGGGTGCCGCCCGCGGCCGGCCCCAGGGGGATCCGCGAGATCGGCGTCGAGGTCCACGAAGACGGCTCCTGGGACGTGCCCGGCGTCGTAGTCACCCCGCCCCGGCGGGCCACCGAGCGTGTAGCGCACGTCGAGGACGGTGACGTCCCCTTCGCGGACGAGCCCTGCGAGGGCCGGGACGGTGATCAACGGATCGGCCGAAGGCTCGGCGGTGGGGAGTGCAGACATGGGCACACGGTAACCTCGTCCCTCGTGGCCAGCTTGCTCTTCTTCACCGGGACGATGGACAGCGGGAAGTCCACGCTGGCCCTCCAGACCAACCACAACCACGCCGCGCGCGGCAGAGTCGGTCGGATCTTCACCAGCCACGACCGCGCGGGCGGTGGCCGCCTCTCGAGCCGCCTCGGGCTGTGGACGGAGGCGTACGAGGTCGACGCCGACTTCGACTTCTGGGAGCACATCGTCGGGTCCCTGACCCGAGGGGGCCGGATCGACTACCTCATCTGCGACGAGGCCCAGTTCTACACCGCCCCGCAGGTGGAGGCGCTCGCCCGCATCGCCGACGAGCTGCAGATCGACGTGTTCGCGTTCGGCATCCTCACCGACTTCAGGGCACGCCTGTTCGAGGGCTCCTCGCGGCTCGTCGAGCTCGCGGACCGCGTCCAGCCGCTCCAGGTGGAGGCACTGTGCTGGTGCGGCAAGCGTGCGACCCACAACGCCCGCACGGTCAACGGGGTCATGGTCACCGAGGGCGACCAGATCGTCGTCGGCGACGTCGAGGACCCGGGTCTTCCGGCCCCCGAGGTCGGGTACGAGGTGCTGTGCCGCCAGCACCACCGCCGCCGGATGACCACCGCCCGGGCCCGAGCCGTCACCACGTTGAACGACCCGCTGCCCTTCAACGGCTGAGCCCTCTCAACGGCTGAGTCCTCTCAACGGCTGAGTCCGCCGAGCGACAGCAGCCGGAAGACCTCGACCGGCTCCTCCTTGCCCTTGAGGGTCAGGAACCCCAGCGGCTCCACCGTCGCGTCCGGCAGCAGCGCGAGCGTCGCGGCGCTCACGGCAACCCCGCCCGCAGGCGCCTGGCCCTCGATGCGCGACGCCGTGTTGACCGTGTCGCCGATGACGGTGTGCGTCCGTCCGCCTGCCGTGCCGAGCACGCTCACCGACGCCGGCCCGGAGTTCACGCCGACCCGGAACCGGGGCCAGCCCGGGTGCTCCCCCGCGACGCCGGCCGTCGCCTCCTGCAGCGCGAGCGCGGCGAGCGCGGCGCGTCGTGCGTGGTCCGGCTGGTCGCCGCGCCGGTTGAACGTCACCATCAGGGCGTCCCCGATGATCCGGTCGACATCGCCGCCGTAGCGGCCGACCACCGGTGGCACGGCGACCTCGAAGTAGGTGTTCAGCATCTCGGTGACCTGGTGCGAGGCGTGCGCCTCAGAGAAGGACGTGAACCCCTGGAGGTCGGCGAACAGGATGCTCATCTCGCGTTCGCCCGCGCTCGTCTCCTCGAGGTAGAGGTCGGCGAAGCGCTCCTCGTGCCACTGCCGTCGCGCCGTGAGCGCCACCAGCAGCACGGCCGCGAGCATGAGGACGTGCCACTCCCACCACGACAGGTGCCAGCTGCGGGAGAACGCCACGGCGGCGGCTGCCTCCGCCAGCAGCACGAACGCCGACGCCACCGCGAGGGGCAGTGCACCGCCACGCGCGCGCCACAGACCGAGGTAGCGCCACGCCGCCACCGCGTACCCGACGACGGCCGCACCCGCGCAGGCCGCGAGCACGCCGTCGACCTGCTCGGGCACGGACCCCTCGTCGAGCGGCCAGACCTGCGCGAGGGACAGCACCGTCCACCCCGCGACGAGCGCGACGACGAGTCCGCGCAACAGCGGTGCCCGTCTGACCACCGCCAGGTCCCGCTCCCCGCCGAGCGCACTCCCCGACCACACCGCGAACACGGCACCCAGCGCGAGCCCGAACGGGGTGGCGAGGACGAAGCCTGCGTTCGGCGCGGTCAGCAGCACGCCCGGCGTCGCGAGCGCGTGGAGCCCGAGGAACGCCGCGGTGACGACGAAGGCGTACGAGGCCAGCAGCACGCGTGCGTCTCCGCGCCGCAGCGCCGCCGACGCCATCGCGTACGCGATCGCCGCCCCGATGACGGCCGAGGCGAGCACGAGCCAGAAGTGGGCAGGGTGGTCCTCCCAGACCACGTCGATCTCAGGCCTCAGGAGAAGGAGGAGGAGCCCGAGCAGCGGGAGTGCCAGGGACACGGCGAGACCGGCGGCCCCCGTCCGCCTGCTCGTACCCGCCGCTCCCCCGCGGTGCTCAGGCATCACCGGCCGCCAGGCACTCGTGGACCTGAGAGACCACGACCGAGCCCTCGCCGACAGCGGCCGCGACCCGCTTGACCGAGCCGCTGCGGAGGTCGCCGACGACGAACACGCCGGGCATCGTCGTCTCGTACGGCCGAGGTGGGCGCGCGAGCGGCCACGTGCCGGTCGCCGCCGCGTCCGCCCCCGCGAGGACGAAGCCGCGCGCGTCGCGGCGGACGGCGTCGGGCAGCCAGTCGGTACGAGGCTGGGCACCGATCATCACGAACAGCCCGTCGGCGCGCAGCGGGGCGGAGTCGAGGCCCGTCCGGCGGTCGCGCAGGACGACGCGCTCGAGCCACCCGTCGCCGCCACCTCCCACGACCTCCACCCCGGTGCGGACCTCCACGTGGGGGGCGGCGGCGATCGCGTCGACGAGGTATTGCGACATTCCGGACTCCAGCGTCGCCGAGCGGACCGCGAGGGTGACCCTCTCGCAGTAGCGGGCCAGGTGGAGCACGGCCTGTCCGGCCGAGTTGCCCCCGCCGACGACCACCGCCGTGCGGCCGGTCATCGCGTGCGCCTCGGACACGCTCGCGCCGTAGAAGACGCCGGCGCCTGCGAGTGCCTCCAGCTCCGGGACACCCAGCCGCCGGTACGACACGCCGGCCGCGAGAACCACGGCACGCGCCGTCACCGTCCCGAGGTCCCGGATCTCCACGGCGAACCCCGATCCTTGCGCCTGCAGCCCGACGACCTCGCGCATGAGCAGCACCTGAGCGCCGAACACCCACGCCTGCTGGTAGCCCCGCTGGGCGAGCTCCGCCCCGGTAATCCCCCGGGAGAACCCGAGGTAGTTGCGGATGAGGGAGCTGGAGGCCGCCTGCCCGCCGATGGCCACACGCTCCACGTCGAGCGTGCGCAGGCCCTCCGAGGAGCCGTAGACCGCGGTCGCCAGCCCTGCCGGTCCGGCGCCGACGACGACCAGGTCGAAGGCACGGTCCTCGTCGAGCGTCGTCCGCACGCCCCACGCCTCGGCGATCTCGACGTCGCTCGGATCCGTGAGGACCGGCGCGCCGTGGATGGCCGGCATGGTGACGAGGACATCGACACCGTCGAGCGCGTACCCGCGCGCCCGGATCGCCCGCTCGACCCGGTCGGCGAGATCGGTCCCACGTTCGCGGTAGGCGTGCGGGAGGCCGTTGCGCTGCAGCAGGCTCCGCACCTCGGCACCACGGGGCGAGCTGCGGCCGGCGACCACCACCACCTCGCGCAGCGTCGTTGCGTCGCTGCGGGACCACTCCTGCACGAACTCCGCGACCGTACGGTGGAACAGCTCGTCGGCCTCCGTCCACGGCTTGAGCACGTAGTAGCTCACGTCGCCCACGGCCACCGCCGACAGGATCGTGCGGGCGATCTCAGGACTCTTCCAGTCGCCCCACTCGACGAGCATCGCGCGGCGGGCGTCGGGGTGCAGCGTCCGTGCCGTCGTGAGCACCGTGTCCCGCTCCTCCGGTGCCAGCGCGTGGTCCACGAGCACGACCGCGACCGGTACAGCGGCGTCGTGGGCACGCTCCAGCGTGCGGACGGCCTCGGGCGCCGTCAGCTCCGCCCGGACGCGGAAGCCGTTGCCGAACGCGCGCCCGAGCTCGGACTCGAGTCGCTCGAGCGAGGTCGGGTCACGGTCGACCGCGAGGAGCAGGGGACGCGCGGCGCCGCGCTCGTGCGCGTGGGCCATGCCTCGACGCTAGTGACCCGACAGCCCGCCGCCCAGCCCTCTTGCACCGTCGTCGTCAGGCGTCGACGAGCAACGGGATGCGCATCTCCGCCGGTGTCACCGACCCGTGGAAGCCCGACATCAGGAGCTCGATCGCGAAGTGACGCGACGAGAACACCCCGAAGTCACCCAGCGAGGCGACGAGCACGTCACCGATCCGGGGGCGTACGGCGTCCTCGATCTGGCCGAACCACCCTGCGGCCTCGGCCTCGTCGCGGGTCAGCACGAGGGCCTGGTCCCCGAGCCGGTCCCGCCATCGCGCAGCCACCTCCTGCTCCGTGCCCGACCGCGTGTAGAGGTGGCGGAACCGCGCCTCGCCGGCGAACACCACCACGTCGGTGAGCATCGCGGGCTCCGACTCGACGTCGAAGCGGTCGTCCTTGGGCAGGTCGAGCATGCCGTGGTCGGCGGTCACGAGGAGCGCCGTGCCGGGTGCGAGCGCGTCGCGCAGGTCCGCCAGGTCACGGTCGATCCCGCGGAGCCGGTCACGCCACTCGGGCGAGGTGCAGCCCTTCTCGTGACCGGTGTGGTCGAGCGTGGACTCGTAGGTGTAGACCAGCGAGCTCGGGGTCGCCTCCGACGCCTCGACGACGACGTCGAGACGCTCGTACACGGAGCTGATCGGGTGGAACGGGACTCCGCCCTGGCTGCAGACCGTGAGGCCCGACCCCTCGAACTCCGCCTTGTTGACCGCCGAGGTCGGGATGCCGGCGGCGTCGATGCGCTCGAACATCGTCGGGTACGGCTGCCACTGGGCCGGATCGACCTGAGGGTCCCACCGCAACGAGTTCATGACCCGGTCGGTGCCGGGGATGCGCGAGGTGTAGCCGACCACGCCGTGCGTCCCGGGCGGGAGCCCGGTGCCGAGCGACGTCAGGCTCGTCGCGGTCGTGGACGGAAGGCCGGACAACAAGGGCGCCCTGTCGGCGAGCGAGCTGAGGTAAGGGGCGATGTCGGCGTGCTCGAGCAGCAGGTCGTAACCGAGCCCGTCGACGAGGACGACGACGTAGCGTGCCGCTTCCGGCAGGCTCAGGGTGTCGCCCCAGCTGGGCACCCCCATGGCCGCGGCGACGCTCGGCAGGACGGAGGTCAGGCTGCGGCCGTGGTAGTCGGTCGAGGGGAGCGGCGTCCCGGTAGCCGTCACCACCGCGGACGGCTCGTCGCGGCCGAGAGCTCACGGGAGAAGGCCAGGAGGCGTTGCACGGCGGCGCCGCCGTCTGCTGCCGCGCTCACGCGCAGGGAGAAGTCGTCCGCCGTCGCGGACCCGGTGTAGCCGTGGTCCGCCTCGCAGGCGGGATCGGAGCAGCCTGCGGGCTCGAGGTCGAGACGACGCACCGCTCCCCAGCCGATCGTCAGCACCACCTCGGCGGTGTCGCGCGCCGACACGGCGCCGACCGCGGTCGCCATGGGCACGGTGCGGGTGACGACGACGGAGTCCACCGTCCGGAGCGGCACGGCCTCGGTCGTCGTCGAGGTGTACGGCTCGGGCAGGATGTCGTCGGCCGAGTGCTCGTCGGTGTGCGCGAGGACCAGCCGGGACGGGGTCAGGGTGAGGACGGTCATGTGCCGGCGGACCTCCTCACGCTCGAAGGTCGGCTCGTGGTGGAGCACGTAGGCCAGCACGGGTTCGTCGGCCAGCGCGTCGGCGATGCCCGCGGCGACCACCTGGGGGTAGTAGCCGGTGGTCTCGATGTCAGCGGTCAGCTCCGCCGTCCGGTCACGGGGCTGCTCGCCGCTCTCGGTCCGCTGGGGGGACGGGTGTCGGTTGGCCATGGCCCCAGTGTCCCACTGTCGCCGAAGTCACGTGAGGCTGTCCCCACAACCGAGGGCTCCGCGGGTGTGCGTCGCTGGTCAGTGGGCCACGGTGTCGCCGAGACCGACCGGCGTGCTCAGCCGGCGGACGTACCAGTCGCGCCTGTTGTCGACCGGTTGCGCGACCCTCGCCCGGGCCTTGAGGACGCGGTACCCGTCCTGGCCGGCCAGCACGGGCTCGAGGTTGATCTCGGCCACCTCCGGCAGGTCGTCCTTGAGCGCGGCCACCCGCTGGAGCAGGTCCTCGACGGCATCGAGGTCGGCGCGCGGGCCGCCCCGGTAGCCGAACAGCAGCGGCGCCGACTTGAGCTCGCGGATCATCTCCGCGGCGTCGACGTCGGTCACCGGCGGGATCCGGTACGACCGGTCGTCCAGGAGATCGCTCGCGGCGCCGGCGAGCGCGAACGACAGCACCGGACCGAACAGCGGGTCCTCGACCGTACGGATGGACATCGGGACCCCCGGCGGAGCCATCTTCTGGACGACGAACATCGCACGCTCGGCGGGCCCGATGTAGTCGGTCATCGCCGCCCAGGCCTCACGCATGTCGTCGGCGTCGGAGATGTTGCGCCACACGTGGGTCATGTCGGGCCGGGCGCGCACGGTGTCGGCGGTGGCCTTGAGGACGACGTTCCAGCCGAGCTCGTCACCGGCGGCGATCGCAGCGTCGAGCGTCGGCGCCCGGAACCAGTCCCACAGATCGATCCCGTACAGGCGAAGGAGACGGTGCACGTCCTCGTCGTCGAGCCACCCACCGTCGGGCGTCCGGCTGAGCGCGGCGCGCACGATCGTGCTGGCCGTGTCGCGGTCGACGTCCTCGTAGTGGGCGATCTCGCCCTGGTCACGGCCTGCCCACGCCGCATAGCTGACCACGCGGGCCAGCGCACGTACGGCCGACTCCGGGGCCGAGTACGACGGCACCGAGCCACGCCCGGCGGCTCCTTCGACGTCGGGGACGCGCAGGAGCTCGGGGACGCCCTCGGAGCCGAGGAAGGTGGAGACGATGGGCTTGTCGGACTGCTCCCCCACGGCCGCGAGCACGTTGGCGACGTCCTCACCGCTGGTGTTCACGGGCGGGATGTAGACGGCGACGATCGCATCCACGTCGGGGTTGTCGATCGCGGCGTCCAGCGCCCGCTCGAAGTCGTCGCCACCGGCGGCAGCGCCCAGGGCGACAGGGTCGGCGACCTTGAGCCCGGCAGCGGTCGCCGCGTCGGCGACCAGCAGCGCGAGCGCGTCGGAGTTGCCGACGACCGCGACGCGAGGCCCGCGGGGCAGCGGCTGGTGAGCGAGCAGCTGCGCGACGTCGAACATCTCGTCGAGCGTGTCGACCTGGATCACGCCCGCCTGGCGGAACATCGCGTCCACCGCCGACTGCGGGGCGGTGGTCTTGCGCACCGCGTGGCCGACCGGCACGCCCTGTGTCGAACGCCCCGACTTCACCGCGACGATCGGCTTGCGACGGCCGACCCGGCGGGCGATCCGGGAGAACTTGCGCGGGTTGCCGATCGACTCGAGGTAGAGCAGCACTACCTCGGTGGCGTCGTCCTCCTCCCAGTACTGGAGAAGGTCGTTGCCGGAGACGTCGGCGCGGTTGCCCGCCGACACGAAGGTCGACAGGCCGAGGCCCCGGCGGTCCACGTTCTCGAGGATCGCGAGCCCGAGCGCACCGGACTGGCAGAAGAAGCCGACGCGCCCGCGCGGCGGGATGATCGGCGACAACGAGGCGTTGAGCCGCACCCGCGAGGACGTGTTGATGACACCCAGGCAGTTGGGACCGACGAGACGCAGCCCGTACGACCGGGCGAGACCGACCAGGCGACGCTGGCGCCGGCGCCCCTCCTCGCCGATCTCGGCGAAGCCCGACGAGATCACGACGAGGCCGTGGACGCCCTTCGCGGCACAGTCCAGCACGACCTCGGGGACCGACTCGGCGGGGACCGCGATCACCGCGAGGTCGACCTCGCCAGGGATGTCCTGCACGGTCTTGTACGCGGGAAGGCCGGAGACCGCCTCGGCCTGCGGGTTGACCGCGTAGACGGCGCCGGCGAAGTCGCCGAGGACGAGGTTGCGGATCATGCCCTGGCCGATCGTGTCCTGACGCCGGCTGGCCCCGACCACGGCGACGCTGCGTGCGTTGAAGAAGCGCTCGATGGACGCCGCCTCCGCCCGGTGCTCACGCGACTGCATCACGCCGATCGCGGTCTCGGTCGGGTCGATCGGGAACACCAGCCGCATGACGCCGTCGGCGACGCTGCGCTCGACCTGGTAGCCCTGGTCACGGAAGACCTGGATCATGCGGACGTTCTCGGGGAGCACGTCGGCGACGAAGCGGTGGATCCCCATCTCGCGCCCGGCCTGCGCCAGGTGCTCGAGCAGCAGCTGGCCGAGCCCACGGCCCTGCTGGTCGTCCTCGACCAGGAAGGCCACCTCCGCCTCGCCCTCGGAGACCGCGTCGTAGCGGCCCACGGCGATGATGCTGGCCCCGATGGTCACGACGAAGGCGACCCGCTTCTGGTAGTCGACGTGGGTGAAGCGCTCGACGTCGCGGTTGGAGAGCTTCGGGTACGGGGCGAAGAAGCGGTAGTACTTCGACTGCTCGGAGACGCGGGCGTAGAAGCGGACGAGCTCCTCGCCGTCGTCGGCCGTGATCGGGCGCAGATGGGCCGCGCCGCCGTCACGCAGCACGACGTCGGCCTCCCAGTGCTCGGGGTAACGCTCGTCGGGAGGTCGCTGGTCGGATACGGCGGGTTCGTCGGCCACACGCCAGAATCTACCGCCTGGCTGGCAGACGCGTGCCGCCGCGACCCGGTGGCGTCGGAGTCATGGCCTAGGGTTTCTGACAGCCCCTCCAGCGCTCCTGCGGCACCGTCCCCAGCGAGTGCTCACAGAAAGGACGTGCATGGCCCGCCGTACGCCGAGCGCACCGCCCCCCGAGGACTTCGAGGAGCACATCGTCGACATCGACGTGGGCGAGGAGATGCGTTCGAGCTTCCTCGAGTACGCCTACTCGGTGATCTACTCGCGGGCGTTGCCCGACGCGCGCGACGGCCTCAAGCCGGTCCAGCGTCGCATCCTCTACACGATGGACGACATGAACCTGCGGCCCGACCGCGGGCACGTCAAGAGCGCCCGGGTCGTCGGCGAGGTCATGGGCCGGCTCCACCCCCACGGTGACGGCGCGATCTACGACGCGCTGGTGCGGCTGGTCCAGCCGTGGTCGCTGCGGCTGCCGTTCATCGACGGCCACGGCAACTTCGGGTCCCCGGACGACGGTCCCGCCGCCATGCGCTACACCGAGTGCCGGATGGATCACCCCGCCCTCGCGATGACCGAGTCGATCGACGAGAACACCGTCGACTTCCGGCCCAACTACGACGGGCGAGAAGACGAGCCGTCGGTCCTTCCCGCGGCGATCCCCAACCTCCTGGTCAACGGCGCCTCCGGCATCGCGGTCGGCATGGCCACCAACATGGCTCCGCACAACCTCGTCGAGGTGGTCCAGGCCGTGCGCCACCTCATCAAGAAGCCCCAGGCGACCCTCGACGACCTGATGCGCTTCGTCCCCGGGCCCGACCTGCCCACCGGGGGCAAGATCGTCGGGCTCGACGGCATCCGCGAGGCGTACGCGACGGGCCGCGGCAAGTTCGTGATGCGCGCGACGGCTCGCGTCGAGAACGTCACACCGCGACGCAAGGGCATCGTGGTGACGGAGCTGCCGTACAACGTCGGCCCCGAGAAGGTCATCGAGCGGATCAAGACGCTCGTGCAGTCCAAGAAGCTCCAGGGCATCTCCGACCTCAAGAACCTCACCGACTCCCAGGGCCTCAACCTCGTCATCGAGATCAAGAACGGCTTCAACCCCGACGCCGTCCTCGCCCAGCTCTACAAGATGACGCCGATGGAGGACTCCTTCGGCGTCAACAACGTCGCCCTCGTCGACGGCCAGCCCCGGACCCTCGGGCTCAAGGAGCTGCTGGAGGTCTTCCTCGACCACCGCATCGTCGTGGTCCGACGCCGCAGCCAGTTCCGCCGCGACAAGGCTGCTGCCCGGCTCCACCTGGTCGAGGGCCTGCTCATCGCCATCGTCGACATCGACGAGGTGATCGCGCTGATCCGTGCCAGCGACGACCGCCGGCACGCCCACGGGCGGCTCATGGACGTCTTCGACCTCTCCGAGAAGCAGGCCGAGTACATCCTCGACCTGCAGCTGGGACGCCTGACCCGGTTCTCGCAGATCGAGCTCGAGCGCGAGGCGGACGAGCTGCGCGCCACGATCGAGGAGCTCGACGCCATCCTCTCCGACGACGGGCTCCTGCGCGGCATCGTCTCCGACGAGCTCGGGGCGATCGCGAAGCGGTTCGGCACGCCCCGCAGGACGGTCCTCCTCGAGAGCGCCGGTCACACCGTCACGGCCGCGGTCCCGCTGGAGGTCGCCGACGACCCGTGCTTCGTGCTGCTGTCGGCGACCGGCCTGCTCGCGCGGACCTCTGACGACACCGTCCCCGAGCTCCCCGACCACGACGTCAGTGCGGGCGCCCATCGCCACCAGCACGACGTGATCGCGTCGGCCGTCCGTACGACGGCGCGTGGCGAGATCGGCCTGCTCACCTCGGCAGGTCGCGTGATCAAGCTCGGTGTCCTCGACCTGCCCGGCCTGCCGCCGACCGCTGCCGCCCCGAGCCTCCAGGGCGGACTGCCGCTCGTGGAGATCCTCGCGCTGCGCGACGGCGAGCGACCGCTGGCGCTGACCAGCTTCGACACCGAGTCGCCCGGACTCGCGCTCGGCACCCGCTCCGGCGTGGTCAAGCGGGTGCGGCCCGAGTACCTGCCCAGCAAGGACGACTGGGAGGTCGTGGCGCTCGCCGACGGCGACGAGGTCGTCGGTGTCCGCCAGCTGCTCACCGGTGACGAGGAGCTCTGCTTCGTCACGAGCGACGCCCAGCTGCTCCACTTCCCCGCCGCGGCCGTGCGACCGCAGGGGCGTACGGGCTCGGGCATGGCCGGCGTGAAGCTGGCCGCCGGGGCGTCGGCGATCTTCTTCGGCGCGTTCGACCCCGCGGAGGACGCCGAGGTCGTCACGGTCGCCGGATCGGCCGACGCACTCCCCGGCACGGAGTCGGGGTCCGTCAAGGTCACGCCGTTCAGCGCCTTCCCGGCGAAGGGTCGCGCGACGGGTGGCGTGCGCTGCCACCGGCTGCTCAAGGGCGAGGACGTGCTCGTCCTCGCCTGGGCCGGTCGTGGTCCCGCGATGGCGTCCGGGTCGGGCGGCGCGGCCGCTCAGCTTCCCGACGTCGATCCGCGACGCGACGGGTCGGGCCTGCCGCTCGCCCAGCCGGTGCTGGCGGTCGGGAGCCCGCTGGCGGCGCAGGTCGGCTGATCCGACCACCACCGGGCTCGCCGTCCGGCCTCGCGGGTCAGCCTGCGGGGTCGGCGGCGGGACGGTAGTGCGCCTCCTGAACCACCCAGGAGTTGCCGTCGGGGTCGTCCAGGTGGACGTACGACATGAAGTCGCGGTGCTCGGGGTCGACGCCCGGCACCATCCCGCCGACGGCGAAGTCGAAGTGCTGGAGACCTGAGCTCTCGACGCCGCGTGCCTCCAGCTCGGCATGGGCCGCCTCGATGTCCTCGACGACGAGGTGCAGTCCCTTGGTGGCCCCGGGCTCCGCACCGTTGACCCCCAGCCCGAACGTGATGGAGCACGCCGACCCGACCGGTGTCAGCTGCACGACCCGGAACGCGTCGTTCGGCTGGTGGTCCACGTCGAGGTGGAAGCCCAGCCGGTCGACGTAGAACGCCTTGGCGCGGTCGATGTCGCTGACTCCGAGGACGATGTTCTCGATCTTCCAGTCCACGTGGTTCCCCTTGTCCGGTCCGGCTCGGGGGAGGGTCTCCCACCGCGTCCGGGACGAGTCCTGTGCGCCTATGCTGACGCCCATGCTGAAGCGTGCCACGGTCGTCACCGTTCTGTCCCTCCTCATTCTCGGGGCCACCGGGTGCTCGGGTGACGACGGCGACGACGGCTCGTCGAAGGGTGCCGACCTCTCCGAGCGGCTCGCGACGGCCCGCACCACGCTGGACGACGCCGAGAGTCTCGCGATCTCGCTGTCCACGGAGAAGCTTCCGGCCGATGTCACCGGCCTTCTGGAGGCCCAGGGCAAGGGCAACCACTCCCCCGCGTTCACCGGCACGGTCAAGGTGGCGCTCAAGGGCGTCCCGGTCGGCGCCGAGGTCGTCTCCGTCGACGGCGCGGTGCTCGTGAAGACCGGCTTCGCTCCGGACTTCGTGCCGATGGATCCCGCGTCGCTCGGCGCCCCGGACCCGGCCACGCTGATGAAGACCGACGGTGGTCTCTCGGCGCTGCTGACCGAGACCGACGACCTGGAGGACGGCGGCAAGAGCCGGGACGGTCGAGAGGTGCTCACGACGATCAAGGGAACGATCCCCGGATCCGTCGTCAGCACGCTGATCCCGACGGCGCAGGAGTCGGAGACCTTCGACGCCACGTACCGGCTGACCGACGACGACACGCTGCGCGACGTCGTCCTGAAGGGCCTGTTCTACGACGCCGACGAGCCGGTGACCTACACCGTCGCCGTGACGGCCTCCGACAAGCCGGTCGAGATCACCGCGCCGTGAGCACCGGCGCCGCCGCTCCTGCCGGCCGTGCGGCGCGTGTCCTTCTCGGTCTCGCGGCCGCGGCGGTCGCGTTCGCCGCCGCCGACACCTACGTCGTCGTGATGGCGCTGCCGGACATGATGACGGCCGGTGGGCTGGGCCTCGACGAGCTGCAGCGCGCCGCCCCGATCGTGTCGGGCTTCCTGCTCGGCTACGTCGCCGTGCTGCCGTTGGTGGGGCGCATCGCCGATCTCCGCGGCCGACGCCCGGTGCTGGTCGGCTCGCTCGTGCTGTTCGCTGTCGGCTCCGTCGTGACGGCGGCCGCCGACGGCCTCGTGCCGATGGTGGCCGGCCGGTTCCTCCAGGGCGTCGGAGGAGGTGGCCTGGTCCCCGCCACGCTCGCGCTGGTCGCCGACCTCTGGCCGCCGCGACGTCGCGGGGTGCCGCTGGGCATTGTCGGGGCGGTCCAGGAGCTGGGGAGCGTGCTCGGCCCGCTGTACGGGGCTGCGGTGCTGGCGATCGCGGACTGGCGGGCGATCTTCTGGCTCAACTGCGCGGCGGGACTCGCTCTCGCGGGCGCGATCGCCGCCACGGGGCGGACCCGCGGTGCCCGCGCCGATCTCCCCCGTCCGCCCTCGCCAGGACTCCCCGACATCGCCGGTGCTGTCCTTGCCGTCCTCGCGGTGGCCTCGCTCGCGGCAACGCTGGCGAGACCCGCAGCGCTTCGCGACGACGTCGAGCTCGGCAGGCTGTTCCTCCCCGTGGTCGGCGAGGTGTACGCGACCAGCCCGGCGGCCCTCCTCACGTACGCGCTGGCCGCCGCCTTCGTCGTCCGGGAGCTGACCGCACCCCGCCCGCTGGTCGCGCTGCGCACCTGGCCGGCCACCGCCCGTACGGTCGACCTGGGCGGTGCGCTGCTGCTCGGCGCCGCGCTCGGCTGCGTGATCGTGACGTTCGCGTCCGCAGACCCGGAGACCAGCGTCGTGTCGTCCGCTGCGCCGTGGCTGCTCGGCGGCGCCGCCGTGGCGACGGCGGCGTTCGTCTGGAGGCAGCGGTCGGCGGCGGCACCGCTCGTGCCTCGCGCGACCTTCAGCGCCCGTCCGGCGTGGGGCGCCCTCGTGGTCTCGCTCTTCATCGGAGCCGCGCTGATCGCGGCGCTCGTCGACGTCCCCTTCTTCGCCCGGCTGACGGAGCACCGCGGGTCACAGCTGGGTGCGGCGCTCGTGCTCGTGCAGTTCCTCGTCGCGCTGCCGATCGGCGCGGTGCTCGGCGGCTACGCGACCCGACGTGTCCGTCCCGCCTGGATCGCCGGCGCGGGCATGGCGCTGGCCTGCGGGTGCTTCGTCGTCATGGCGACGTGGGAGCGCGACGCTCTCGCCCACCCGACGTCGTCCGTGGCCCTCGCGCTCGCGGGACTCGGCTTCGGACTCGCCGTCGCGCCCGTCAACGCCGCGTTGCTCGACGCGACCTCCGACGCCGCGCACGGCATCGCCTCCGCCCTTCTCGTGGTCGCGCGCATGGTCGGGATGCTGGTCGGGATCTCCGTCCTGACCTCGTGGGGCCTTCGGGCGTACTACGGCGCGGTCGGGCGTATCCCTCCCCTGTCCGAGCTCTGCCCCGGCTCTGCAACCACCTGCGACGCGTACAACGACGCCATGATCGACGCCGGGATCGTGCAGCTCAGCACCGTGTTCACCGGCGCCGCCGTCTGTGCGGGGATCGCCGCCCTCGCGTCCGTGCTGCTTCTCACCCCGCGTCCCGGCGCGACCGCGAGCGCGTCCGGCGACTAGGTTCTGGGGCATGACCACGTCTTTCCCCGGTGCCGCGTCCGGCGCCGACGACTCCGCACGCCGCGGATTCGACGACCTGCTGGCCGCGAACCGCTCCTACGCGGACGCGTTCGACCTCGCCGGTTTCGACGGCGTCGCCCGCGCCGGTGTGGCGATCGTGACCTGCATGGACTCGCGCATCGACCCGCTGCGGATGGTGGGCCTCGAGCCGGGTGACGCCAAGATCCTCCGCAACCCGGGAGGACGCGTGACCGAGCAGGTGCTCGTCGCGCTCGTCCTGGGCGCCAATCTGCTCAAGGTCGACCGCGTGATGGTCGTCGAGCACACCCGGTGCGCGATGGCGAGCGCGTCCGAGACCGTCCTCCAGGCGCGCATCGGAGAGGCCACCGGCACCGATGCGACCTGGATGTTCCTCGGTGCCATCAACGACCAGCGCGCCGAGCTCGCAGAGTCGGTCCACAAGATCGACTCGCACCCGCTCATCCCGTCGCACGTCCGTGCGGGTGGGTTCTTGTACGACGTCGACACCGGGTTGCTGGAGCACGTCGTCTGAGGGGTGCCGGACACGGGCCGGGACAGAGAAAGGGAGAGGAAGTGCCTCCCTCTCCCTTTCCAAGGTATAGCCGACCCCGGGGCTTGAAACAAGCCCCCTGTCGTGGCGGAGAATCGTCGGCCGAAGCCGTGGAGCACGGCCTCGTCTCGCGATCGGAGCCGCCATGACCCACCCGACGACCACCCGTCCCGCAACCCCCACCTTCCGCCTCCCCGACCACCTCGCAGCCAAGGCCGACCCGGCGCTGATCGCCCGGGACGAGGAGCACTTCGCCGCCATCGCCGCATGCGTCGAGGAGACGGTCGCCGACCTGTCCGCGCGCCTGGACGCCGCCCGGAAGGCACCCGGGCGCGAGGGCCAGGCCGCCGTGGAGCGCGACACGGAGATCCGACGGCTGACGAGCCGCCTGCGCACGCTGCGGCGGTTCGGGCTCGACCTGTGCCTCGGGCACGTCGTCGCCGAAGGCGACCCCGAGCCGCTGTACGTCGGACGCCTCGGCCTCACCGACCGTACGGGCCGCCGCCTCCTCGTGGACTGGCGCTCGCCTGCCGCTGAGCCGTTCTTCGCGGCCACCCACGCACGCCCGATGGGGCTGGAGAGCCGGCGCCGCTACCGCTGGACCCGTGGCCAGGTGACGGACTACTGGGACGAGGTGTTCACCCCGGACGGGTTCACCGGGCACGCTGCCGCGCTCGACGACCAGTCGGCGTTCATCGCCAGCCTGGGCGCGAGCCGGACGCCCCGGATGCGCGACGTCCTGAGCACCATCCAGGCCGACCAGGACGCGATCATCCGCGCGGGCTCACGTGGCGCGCTCGTCGTCGACGGGGGCCCAGGGACGGGCAAGACGGTGGTCGCGCTCCACCGCACCGCCCAGCTGCTCTACTCCGACCCACGGCTCGGCCACCGTCGCGGAGGGGTCCTCTTCGTCGGCCCTCACCAGCCGTACCTGGCCTACGT
>Ga0233372_1000157_pt1 | contig 31640 bp, 24 predicted proteins | sample ElkDunMinimDraft_4_FD_191538 | JGI IMG/M metagenome (GOLD analysis project Ga0233372, IMG submission 191538) | Fecal eukaryotic communites from dung pellets of Tule Elk in California, USA - Elk Dung D8 | ecosystem: Host-associated > Mammals > Digestive system > Large intestine > Fecal | place... | reverse complement strand
TCATATATATTCTGCGCTTCCTGAAAGAATCCTTCCTTGGCCTGCATGCAAAGTATTAGGCACAATTCATGGCCTACGCAGTTTTGAAATTCCATTTGATTTTTTTTCTCTACGACAATATGATAAAGGATTTATTGGGCTAAATACACTTTTAGCCCAGATAAAAAACAAAAAAAACAAAGTAGATATAAAAAATTATTATCAGAAACTTTTGAATAGAGAGGATTTTAAATTTGTTACAGTTTCAAATCACTCTCAAAAAATCATCCACTCTATTTGTCCTAACATAGATACGCCTGTATTTTATCCCCCGTCAACAAGCGTTAGTCAATCAAAAAAAACATCGAATGAAAAATTCTTTTTTATGGTTTCTGGGGACAGAGTTGAAAAAAACTGCACCAGAGCCATCATTGCAATAGACGAACTTCTTACTAAAAAACAAATACCTCCAAACATATCAATAAAAATAACGGGAACAACACATAACATTTCTAGATACAGCATAAAAAACATGTCTAATTTCAAATTTTTAGGATATGTTGACGAAAAAGAACTAGACTTCCTCTATGCGAATGCTTACGCCTTTATATACCCGTCTTTAAACGAAGGTTTTGGCTACCCGCCACTAGAAGCAATGAAATATAATGTACCCGTAATAGCTTCAAATGCGGCGTCCATTCCTGAAGTCTGCGGAAATGCAGCATTGTATTTCAACCCAACATCTATCAGAGAATTAGAGGAAAGAATTATCGAATTACAAGAAGAACGGGTTTATTTTGATTTGCAAAAAAAAGGAACAATCAGGTTTCATGAAATAGAAGCAAGGCAAAAAGAAGATTTGGACAAACTTGTTGATTGGATCATACGCAACTCCATTTGAAAAACATATGTTTTTAGAAAAACTTCGACATAATCCCATTTGCATCAAGATCTATTCATACCTGAAATGGCATGAACGATTTGCACTAATAAAAAATTTTGGTTTCCGATACAAATGCCCTTTTTGCGGATATTATGCAAGAAAAATGCTACCTATCGGAGGCAACTTTAAAGTCATCTACGAAAAAGAAATCGTCGGTTGCGGGAAACGTTTTGCAGAATGCATCAAATGCAAATCATCGGACAAGAAACGGCTAGTATTTACTTATTTGCAAACAACTCATTTCTTTGCAAATCCTAACAAAAGAGTTTTACACATGGCTCCCGAGCCAAATCTAAGCAAATGTTTTTTTTAATAAAAATTCAAAGAATACATTTGCGGTGATTATTTCGCTCCTGGATACGAAGATGTTTATCCAAGCTATGTAAAGAACATCAATATATTAAACATTCCTTATGATAATGAATACTTCGATCTTGTCATATGTAACCATGTGTTAGAGCACGTCGAAGAGGATCTTAAAGGGATGTCAGAAATATATCGAGTTCTTAAAAAAGGCGGATTTGCAATATTACAAGTACCCATTTCTTACAAAATGGATAAGACCTACGAAGATTTCAGTATCATAGAAAGCAACGCCAGAGAAGAAGCATTCGGTCAACGTGATTATGTAAGGATTTACGGTTTAGACTATTTTGACAGGCTAAAAAAAGTGGGATTTGAGATTGAGGTTATTTCAAACCTAGCAGACGTCTACCCTAAATTTGGGTTAAATAAAAAAGAAAAAATTTTCATTTGCCATAAACAGATTTTAGAATCTTAACCATCTTTTCGACCAAATCAAACCGACTTTTCTTCCCATGGATTTTACGTTCGAACATATCCCGAAGTAAACCATAGGCGGCAGTCTTTTTCAGTTCAAAATCAACGCCATCGCATATTTCGATTGGAATAGCAAATGCGCCCAAGGGATTCTTCAACATTTCTACAACGGAATCATCCAAACCATTTTTTCGAACTAGTTCCCAAAATGATTTTCGTTGAAATACATAAGGTTTTTCATTACATTCTTCCATCCAACCCGTAAAAAAATGAACTAACTTCGCCCTTGCAAAAAATTTCCAGGAACGACTTATTTGGCAATTATATACATCTGGAAGCAAGGATACAGCTTTTCCATATATTTCTTTAAAAGCGAAATTCAAAGAAGGCATGTCAATAAAGCATCCCGTTTTCGACGTCTCCAGCCATTTCTTATGCCATAAATTAAAGAATTTTCTCGACACCTCTGAATCCCTAGAAAAAAGGACTCCACCATTCACATATTGTTCAACACCTGGATTATAGTTTACTTTCTTGAAATCTTCATCTATTCCCTTTTTTAATGGATGTTCCGCCAACAGGCAGTGCCCGTCCAAGACACCCATTACATCATGCGTAAAATCTGTTTCAACAACAGGCGCATTCCACACCGTATCTGCATCAACATATAAGAAGTCCCCTTCAACATATTTTCTCATAGAGGTTTTTATGTAGCGTGATCTTGCTATAGCAGGGACACTTTCCTCCACTGGAACAACGATATACTCGTTTACATATTTTTTTATTCGCTCTAATTCCGAGATAAAGCCCTTATCAGTCAAGCAGTCGACCAACAATGTAACAAAGGCATCTGGCTGAACATTTTTTAATGAAGCCATAGACACCAATGTCTGCTCGCAATAAAACCCATTTTTCGAGCCAACTAGGACATATAAATACTTCATTTTTCCTCAACACATTGTATATTTATAAATAATAGTTATTATGATTAAAGTTTCTGTTATTGTCCCTGTCTACAAAGTCCCGTTGGAATACCTTCGAGCCTGTTTAGACTCCTTGACAGCCCAAACAATGCAAGAATGCGAGTTTATCATTGTATCTGACGGAGCTCCAGAAGCTGAATGCTCCATTTGCGACGAATACACTTCAAAAGATGCTAGATTTAAATTTTTTAAACAGGAGCATGCAGGCGTATCCGCAGCAAGAAATTTCGGCATTGAACAAGCTCAAGGTGAGTATATCACTTTTGTTGATGCTGATGATTGGATTGAACCGAATTTATGCACAAGTTCTTATAAATATGCCAAAGAAAGCGAAAGTGATATAGTATTATGGGAAGCTGCTCAAAATAACAATGGTATCATAAAAACCTCTTATTTTTCAAATAATCGAATAAATAAATTATCTGTAGAACAAATTGAGACTATTATAAGCAACATTATTTATACAACATCAACACGATATAATTCGGCATCATTAGTTTGTTGCAAATTATTCAAGAAAGAGCTCATTATTCTAAACAACATCCGTTATCCTGAAGAATTGACATTGAGCGAAGATAGAGTTTTCAACATTTTAGCATATAGAAAAACAAAAAAAATATCCTATTTAAATTCAGTAATGTATTTTTATAGAATACACAATCAATCTACATCTCATAAATACATTTCTGATGCCTTTGAAAAATACTGTAATTTTATCTGCTTTTTAGATAAGAAAACAATAGAAAAACATACAAACGCAATCAATAACGAAATTATTCGCGTATATTTCCTTAGTTGGTCGTCCTGCTATATGCATAAAGATAATTCGTTGTCATTTAAACAACGAATGAACATACTTGAAAATATAACTAAGTCCCCAATAATGCAAAAAGCAACATCAATGTGTAATTTAGTTTGTTTTTCACTTATTATTCGCATAGAGTTAAAATGCTTTAAAAATCATTTTTTCTTCCCGATTTATATACATGGTTTAAAAAAACAAATAGTGAATTTATTTAAAAGAATGAAGAATATATGATTTCCGTCGCGCTCGCTACCTACAATGGTTCCAAATTTCTACGAGAACAACTTGATTCCATTCTAGCCCAATCAATGGAAAACTTTGAGGTTGTCGCCTGTGATGATTGTTCTACAGACGAGACACTACAAATATTAGAGGAATACGCGAGTAAAGATTCCCGCTTCAAAGTATTTTTAAACAAAAACAATCTTGGATTCAAAAAAAATTTTGAACACATTCTTTCTCTTTGCAAAGGAGATTTTATAGCCTTTTGTGATCAAGACGACATTTGGGAATCTAATCATTTGGAAATCCTTTATAAAAACATCGGCAATAACGATTGCATTGGTGCTAATTCCCTTATTATAGATGAGAACGGCATACCGCAAAATAAAACGCTTTTAGAATACTGGCCCATTCATGTAATGCCCAAAAACGAAAAAGAACTTTTCCAACATGAACTCTATTCAAACGTTATTCAAGGGACCGCTTCATTAATTAGAGCCTCATTAATCAATCAAGCTTTGCCGATTCCTGAAAATATTAAATATCACGATTATTGGTTTGCACTTGTTGCTGGACTTAACGAAAAATGTAAATATATAGGCGACGTGGTTTTAAAATATCGGCGACATTCCAACAATGCGTCGGAATATCAAAAATTTACTATCTGGAACGCAATCAAAGATCTCTATAAATTTTCAAAAGATCGAAAGGGCTTCTATCAAGACAGTTTAAGCATGCTGAATAATTTGGCACATCAAGAACAACTTCCTCTAGATAAACAGAAGTTTATTTCTGACGCAATTGAATTTTACACCAATCTTTCTGAAAACAAAAACAGATTCTCTGCACTTTGGTTCTACATCAAGAACTACAATGTCATAACATTTTCAAAGAAATCTGTTTGGCAATTATTTCTGTACCGTTGTCTCGGCATTCTCTTTTTCGGAATTAAAGGATGAACGTAGTATACAAAACGCATCATACAGCCAAAATTCCACTTTCGTATAAGCAAACCAAATCTTAGCAAAAAACATTTGAAAAGAGTTTGTTTTTTTGTATTTCTTTAAGAACAATTCAGCACTTTTTAAAAGAATTGCGTGCTGTTGCGACCAGCGTCGATATGTTTTGGAAATACTGACATGATGATTATGTACATAAGAACAATCTAATCGCAAAATTGTTTTTAGGCCTGCATTTGCAAATTTTTGTGCCAAAACAGGTTCTTCATAATAGAGAAAAAACTCTTCATCATACATACCATACTGCAACATTTTTTTTGTATCAACCATTAGCAGTGAGCCTGGAATAGCAAAAACTTCTGCAAACTTTTTATTTTTAAAATATTTAGATGGATAGCAACGAATTTTTAACCATACTTCAAAAAATAAGCTCGTAGCAAGTACATATTGCAAGGTGGAACAATTTTTCCAGGCACAATCAAGTGAGTTAGATTGTTTTGCAGAGACTACTGCTACAGAGGAATCTTCCTGCAATGTCAGCAGAAATTTTCTTACACATTCTTCATCAAAAAACACATCTGGGTTTGCGATGATGGAATAATCAGTTTTTAAAACATCCGCCGAATACATTAATCCTACATTATTACCAAATCCATATCCACCATTTCTAGGTGACTGAATCACATGTATTTTATTGCTTTTGTAACATTGCATTTGTTCCCATGAGTCATCTGTCGAACAGTTATCTACGATCACGATATAATCAAGAAGAGAATAATCTTTTATTCGCTCTACAAGACTTATCGTTGTAGGAGCATCGTTGTAATTCAGTATAATACAAGATATTCTTGACATTTTACATGAGTCCCATTATAAGTACAACCACAACAATAAAGATGTTATTCTGTAGAACTTTTTCCGCATCAAAAAAATCAGCAGACTTTCTGATAAGGAAAAATAGTTGTTGTCTGTCATTTTTAACAAATCAGAATATTTTTCTTGACACAATATTTTTTTTAATCCTGCATAACGTTTTTTCAACGAAATTTTATTATCCCTATGAAATAAATCTTCTTTCAAAATACCAAACAAATAATGAACAAACAAACAATTTGCCGCATCAACAAAACGTTGGTCTTTAGCTGTATTTCTTAACCACTCTTGAATTTTCTCGATAATAAAAATAAAATACTTGTCACTATTGGGGCGATATCTATTTTGTGCAGAGTCTTCGCTTTGTTCATAATGATAAAAGCACTGCTTTGTATAGCCGATTCTATGGAAATAATCTAATGACAATGTATTGAATAGTACATCTTCGCTGATAATCGTTTCTGTAGAAAAGCGAAGGTTGTTTTTTAGCAAAATCTCGCGCTTATAAAATTTTCCACAGGCACTTCCAGCAAAACGAGTATTCATTTTATAACTGAAAATCGGAGCTTGTGGAGCAAAGACCTTTATTTGAAGTTCTTCTTTTTGATTTTGAGAAAGCAATTCTATGTCTTTATTAAATAAATAGGAAATGGTTGTTTTATTTTTTTTATGATATTGCGCCGAATAGCAAAAAAGTTCATAATCATGCTCGGCATTTAAGTTAGCGAATAATTCACAAACATTAGAATCAATCCAATCATCCGCATCAACGAAAGAGATGTATTTTCCAGATGCGGCCTCTAGACCTTTATTGCGTGCTACAGAAACACCTTTTTCAGCGATGTTAATGATTTTTATACGAGAATCTTTTTCCACAAGTTTTTGGCAAACACCTAAGCTATTATCTGTGGAGCCATTATTAACAAGCAAAATTTCTATGTCGTTAAAAGTTTGCAATATCAAACTTTTAACACATTTTTCAATAGTCCGTGCTGCATTGTAAACAGGGATGACAATCGAAATTAACGGAACCACCTGTTCTGAACCGTCGCCTACAATTCCATGCAGCACCTGGCAAACGTGAATGTTTTTTTGCATGGACATTTCTACACCTCATCAGAGAGTTCAAAATTACACACCCGAATTCCTTTGTACGTGAAATTTTCTGAACCGGCATACACAATATTTTCTCCAGCTGATTCTTCCGGATATTCAGACTTGAATACGGTTAAATTTTTGCAGAAACTACTGTTGAATGACGCCGCAGATTTTATTTCAGTTGGAGTTAGGGTGTGTCCATTTTCTTCAACTAAATCAACTTCAATCCCAGAAGATGTTCTGTAATACCAAAAATTAGATGGTTTGGTTGTATTGAATGCTTGCTTGATTTTTTCAAGTATTACCAAGTTTTCAAAAAGATTGCCTCGTAAAGGATCTCGGTTTAGTTGAGCTTCTTCATATATTCCAAGTAAGGAACAAGCTACACCAGTATCATAAAAATACAGTTTCGGGGACTTTATCAATCGCTTATTTCTGTTTACGTACCATGGATTCAACAAAAAACAAATGTAAGATGACTCCAAAATGGAAAGCCATTCTTTTACCGTCTTTACGGATATTCCACAATCATTAGAAAGCGATGTGTAATCTAGAATGGAGCCGATTCTTCCGGCGCAAAGCGTGAGAAACCTATGGAAAAGATTTGAATCCTTGACATTGACAATCTGGCGTACATCACGTTCGATGTAGCTGCCAATATAGTTCTTAAAGAAAAATGTCCTGTCCGGCGTTTCTGTGATGAGTCGAGGGTAACCTCCATACAAAATTCTTTTGTCGGAGCCAGTGAGCCACGTTTCCGACTTGATTTCTTTCATCGAAAAGGGCAACAAAGTAAGAAGGGCTATGCGTCCAGCCAAACTCTGAGATGTTATTTGCTGTAGCGAAAAATTATCACTGCCTGTCAAGATAAAGAACCCATTTTGCTTTTTTTCGTCAACAATCTGCTGCATATACGAAAGCAGGTTGGGCGTTCTCTGTATTTCATCCAAAATAACTCCGTTTGGGAAATCAGCCAAAAAACCTCTTGGGTCTTCTAAAGCTCTGCTTCTTGTATCGGGGTTTTCCATTGACACATAGGGTTTATCCGAGAAAACAGCCCTGCATATGGTGGTCTTACCAGATTGTCTAGGACCATGCACTAACACTACAGGGTACTCTTTTGCAACTTTCTTTAACGTTGAAGACATTTCTCGTTTTATCATACTACAAATATACTTCATTTCGTGTAAAACAGTAAGTCAACTTCCATTTTTGCACGAAATTTAATTTTCTTTTCTTAAAAATCGTCAATAATGCTCAATGTAGCAGATTTTATGTTCTGAACCACCGCCTGCAATCCCGTGCAGTACCTGGCAAACGCGAATGTTTTTATTTTGAGACATATTCTTACTCTAAATACACCATGCCATATAAGATGGAACCTTTATGATACCATCTTCTATTGTTAATTGTTTCGGATGAACAATGATAGATTCACCCACCCGTTTTTTGAATTTATTCTTGAACTTACCTAACGATGTCGTGGTGTAGTTCTTTGAAGATTTTACCTCCACTGGCTGTATCTTGAAATTGACCTTGCTTTCGTTAGAAAGCAAGAAGTCAATTTCCATAGAATTGCGATGCTTGGCGGCATCATACTCTGTATAGAAAAAAAGTTTTCTGCCTTTAGCACGAATCATTTGTGCAATCATGTTTTCATGGAGCATTCCTTCGTTCAGCGAGAGTTTGCCGTCCATTATGGACTTATACAACTGATTAGAGGCGATTTCATTTTCGCTGAAGGCAAGGCTCACCAAAAGTCCCGTATCGCCCAAGTAGCACTTAACAAAGGATTCATTCTTGTTAAGCGCAAAACCAATATTTGGATCGTCGCATTTGTAACAAAGGTTGCAAATCATTGAGTCGTCAAGCCAAAAGAGAGGCTCATCATATTTTGAGAAAGTCGCCGCATTGGATTTGTCTATTTCAGTAAGGACAATTTTTTTTTCGTGGGTAGAAAGGTAGCCCGGAATATTTTCAAAAATTGCGGAAACCTTGGAATTATAATGCTTGGACGCTTTTCTGATATCATCGCGATAGAGATTTAGAATTTTTCGTTTTTCTTTGTCACTTTTCAAAAAATCCCGATTGTTCTCTGCATACGCTACAATGCTTTGTGGCATACCACCTACTAGCATGTATTCTCTGAAAAGGCGTGTAGCGCGTTTATGGAAGTGGTCTTCTAGTGGCTTTTTTTGTGCAAAGCATTTGCCGATATATTCCAACAAAATGTCTTCACCTAAGGCTCTAGCGAATTCTTCAAAATCACAAGGGAACATTGTCAACTTTTCTTCTTCGGAAGGAATCGTTATGTCGTTGACATTTTCTTTAATTGAAATCAGTGAACCAGTTTCAATGAAATCGTAACGGCCGTCTGCCACTAGATACTTTATTGATTCTCGCGCCTTCGGGAATTTTTGGATTTCGTCAAAGATAATCAGTGTTTCTCTCTTGTACAAAGGCTTATTGTATTCTAGAGACAAGACCTGAAAAAAAACATCCAAATTATTCAGGTTTGTATTGAAATTATCTCGGATTTTTTTTGATGCCTTATTGAAATCGACAAGAATATACGACTTGTATTCTCGTTTACCGAAGTGCTCAGCTAAGGTAGATTTGCCAATTCGACGAGCACCTTCTATTAACAGTGCGCTCCTCCCGTTGGCTTCTTTTTTCCATTCCACAAGCCGGTTGTATGCCTTTCTTTGAATTTCCATCGAACTTTCCATTTCAATAGTACGCAAAGTAAAATATATTCTATTTATCAATAGTGCGCAAGGTATTTTTCTTAAAAATCGTCAATAATGCAGAATGTAGCAGATTTTTTTCTTCAATCATTATATGGTCTGCTTTCCAATTTTATTTCTGATTAAGGGCTTTCTTGTTTTTCAATGAGTAAAGGCTTGAAAAATTCAGGGCGGTGAAAGTCTGGTTTTTCTGTGTCTATGGGGAACAGAGAAAGGTAGTGCGGGGTTTTAGCTTTGTCGGCACATTTATAAAGATTGCCTTTTAAAGAGTCATTTTTTGTTAAGCCAAGGAGTGAGTAGGGGATTTTTGCTTCAAGTTCCCAGGAATAGGTTGAATTTGTTGGCACAATGGTCGTTTTTCGAGAAATATTTTGAAGAGTTTCGTTTGAAAGTAGGGTGCGGTTTTCGCGGTTTTTGCCTTTTGCGGCAAGGCAATGTCCAATGGAGTTGAATTCAAAGTTGAAATATTCGCCAGATGGCGTTAAGAGAAATATTTCTACGCAAGAGTCTTCGTAGCAAGGGGCGTTATCTTGTGTGTGTTGTAAGTGAAAACAAGTAACTGGTTCAATGACTTTGAAATGAACACATAGAGTTGTTTCTGTTGTCGATAAATTTACAGAAACTTGTGGCAGAGTAATGCCTTGATTTTGTTTCCAATTGAGATTTGCCTGAAGTTCCATATTTGAAATATAGATTTAAATTGCTTTTTGAATTGTTCTTGTAGAAACTTTCTACGTTCGCGATGACAATTTATACTACGCTCGTAATGACAAAAATCAAGATGGCCGCGAGGCACAAGGCCTCTTGCCATGACAACCTTTTTGCACTTGCTCGCGGTTCTTGCCCGCAGTTCTTGTCATTGCGAAGCTTGAAAAGCTTTTTTTGCGAAGCCTAAATGTGAGCCTGCCACGAGCCACACTTGTGGCGTGGTGGAAGCAATCTCCTCGCTAGTAGATCGCCACACTGCGTTCGCGATGACAAGTTGTTGTTAGATGGCTTATTTCATTCGCCATGACAAGTTTTCATGACTCTCACTTTTCGGGTTTTATAGAGCCCCATTTTGCTCGGCAATGCTAACTCGCACAAGTGCGGTTATCGCAGCTCTCGCTTGTTGAGTTTGGGGTTGAATGAAGCACTTGTTATGGGAACTATGAAATAAGGTTTGATAAGTAAAAAGATTTCTCAAGTTTGTTAATATTTGTTTACAACTTAACGAAAAACAGAAAGATTTTATTGAAAACAATGATATTTGGTAAAGGGCAGAAACATTAGCTTTAAAAGAGAGCTGTATAAGGGGAATTTTGAGGGTAAATTTTTGTGATTTGATTTGTTTTTAGAAAAAATTTCTAAATTTGGCGCGTGGTCGTGTCTTTTTTCCTTTTTTTTGGAAAACGCAATTTGCGAAAATTAACCCAATTACGGCCGCCCGTTTCAAGCTTTTTTCCGGCTTGGTTCGGCTAACCCTATTATGAGGTCCCTAATGGAAATAGTTCAAATCGTAACGTTAGTTGTGGCTTTTATTGCTGTAGTACTTTCTTTCGCTACTTTGCAGAAAGTGAATAAGCTGATGGTTATGCTTCGTTCTCCTATTGTCAAGAAGCTTTCTCCTGACATGAATTTAAGACCGTCTTCTCGCCGTCCGGTTACTGCTCAGGATATGGCTGCACGCGGTGAACGTCAGAAGGAAACCCGTCAACCAAAAGAACCACAACAACGTCAATCAAATAAAGAAAACCGCGAATCGCAAAATAACCAACGTCGCGAACGCCGCAATAATAATCGTGGCGAAATGCGTCAGCGTCGTGAAGCTCCTGCGGTTGAAAAAGCTCCGGTTGCAGTTGAACCTGCAGTCGCAGCTGTCCCTCCTACTGTGACTCCTGAACCAGCTCCTGCTCCAGTTCAGGAACAACCAGTTCGTCGTCCTTTGCCACCACGTATTGCTCCAGAAAACGTTCCAGAAGTTCCTGCTGTTCAAGCTCCTGTTGAACCGGCTCCAGCCGTTGTCGAAGCAGCAAGTGCAGTAGCTCCTGAAAAGGTTCGTTATGGTCGCCGCAATGTGATGCGTAAGGTTCCCGAACTAGAAGAGAATTAATTTTTTATTCCCTTCTGGGATTTAAAAACGGGCCCCAAGTCTTTTGACTGGGACCCGTTTCTTTTTTTGTTTTTGACTTGTCTGAATGTGTATTTGTTATATTTTAAAATCATGGAACTTCTCCAAAATTTTATTTCTAAAAAAGATTCTGCTTTTGTTTTTTTGCCTAGAACTTGCCTTTGGCTTGTTTCTTTTTGGGTAGTTTCTTTTAGCATGGCTTTTGCGTCGCCAATTACTCCAGAAGCCCTTTCTCGCGGTGGGAGAGTTTCTCAAGAAAATCAATTAGATGAAATTTCTGAAGTAGTGCGGCCTGGGGTTTCTGGTTTCATTGGCCTTGGAACTTATTATTTCCCACACCCTGGACAAACGGCTCTTGAAAGTAATTTTGGCAAGCACGAAGGTTTTGCATTTAGACAGCGTTTTGCTATGTATTTTGCAGGTCCTCTTGGTAAGTCAGATTTTTCTCTTGGTTTTTTTTGGTGGCTTGAACGCCATGGTTTTGATTCAGAAGATTTTTTATTGTTCCCAGCTTATGGTCAGTTTTCATTAGTGCGCAATGTGCAAACAGCTGGTGTGAATCTTTCTTTTAAACCACTTGCTTTTGCACTTTCTGGCGGTATCCAGTATTCTAATCCAGAACATGTTGCAAGTGAAATCTATTTGCCTGAATCAGATACCTTGTATGGATTTACGCAAGTAGCTTTAGGCCCGTTATTTGGACAAGTTGTTTTTAATGAAAATGGTTGGACTTCTGCTCGTGGTGCATTGCGTTTAGAATCTAAAGAAGTTTTGGGTGGAGCATCTCATGGGATTAAAACTTATTTGCCAAATATTGATGTAGCTTTTTATCGTGATGCCAAAGATTCAATTAAAGTGAAATGGGAACAAAATCTTTTCAAACAAATTTTGTATGGTGAAGTGGTTGGTTTTTTCCCTGATTACGGATTTTATTCTGCAGCGTTAAAATATTACCCAGACCCATCAAGGTTAGTTTCGCTTGAAGCAACTTGTTTTAGAAAAGAAGATGGTGATTTAGTTTTTGGTGGTGGTATTTCTATTTTGATGTTGCGTTTAGCTTACAACCATGCAGGCGATATTGAAAATTTGTTTGGTTCTAAAGGCACATTTGTAATGGAATTGTCTTTTGCTCTTGGAGCAAGTGATGGTAAAATGTTTGGTAGAAATGCCGCTAAACCAGCTCCGATGGAATCAAGTACAAAGACTATTTTTGAACATGGTTCTTCTTACAAACCACCAAAAGACGCAGGTAAAGAAGAAATCAAAGAAATTAAAGCAACAGGTATTCGCCGGGAGAAAGTAAAATGAAAAAGTTTTTTTGCTTAAGTTGCTTGTTCTTGCTTATGGGGTGCGTTACGCATTATGTTATTGATGGTACAGTTCGCCTCCAGTTAGGAAACGCTACCGATAATTGCACGTTAGAAACATTGATTATTGTTGGCGAAGATGGCGAAGAATTAGTTTGGATCGATGAAAGTGTTTTCCCTGGTGAATCTTCAAAAGTAAAAGAGCGGGATTTTGTTGGGACTTTCAAAGTCCGTTTGTCTTATAAGCAAGATGGCGTTTCTAAAGATACTGTTTTTAAAAAACATTTTGATGGCGGTAGCGTTTATTTGCAAATTTCTGAAAAGGAAGGGAATTTGCAGATTCGTACAAGATAAACATAGAGAAAGATTTTATATTGGTTTAAAGTGCGTATATCGAAGTTGAAAATTTTTGGATTTAAGTCGTTTGCCCAGCGAACGGAAATTACGTTTCCAGGGAACGGTCTGACGGCTGTTGTCGGGCCGAATGGTTGCGGTAAATCCAATATTGTTGATGCTATTCGTTGGGTTCTTGGCGAACAACGTGCAGGCGTTTTACGTATGGGGAAAATGCAGGATGTTATTTTCTCTGGTACTGAAGAACGCGCCGCAATGAGTATGGCAGAAGTTTCTCTTGTAATCAATAATGATAGTGGAGAACTTGCTTCTGAATTTGGTAAGTATAGCGAAGTGATGGTCACAAGAAGAGCTTACCGAAATGGCACAAGTGAATATTTGTTGAACAACCAGGAATGTCGTTTAAAGGATATTCAGAATTTATTTTTGGATTCTGGTTTAGGTTCTGGAACATATTCGCAAATGAATGAACGCATGATTAATGCGGTTCTTTCTGATAAAGCAGAAGATAGACGGACTTTGTTTGAAGAAGCTGCTGGCGTAAGTAAGTATAAAAAGAGCCGTAAAGAAGCTGTTAATAGTCTTGCTCGCGTTGAAGAAAAAATGGAACGCGTAGAAGATAATTTGCGCCACACCCGTTCACGAGTCAGACAATACGAAAAGCAAGCAGAAAAAACAAAAGAATGGCAAGAACTTCGGACGCAATTGAAAAGTTTAGAACTTTCTTTTAGTATTGATAAGTTTGAAGATTTTAAAAGAGATATTGCGACATTAGAAACTTCTCACCGTCGGATTCAGCACGAACTTGAAAAAGAACAAAATAACTTGACGCTTTTGCAAGCAAAAATTGATAATCGTCGTCTTGAAATTAGCGAAGAAGAAAATGCACTGCAAGATTCTAGGCGTAAAGTCGATGCCGAAACAAATGTTTTAAATGCTTTGATGAGTGAAGCGCAGAGTCTTAGAGATAAAATGGGTTTCTTGACTGAATCTGTGGCTAAAATTTCTCAAGAAAAACAAGATGCAGAACAGAAAGTTGCTGAAATAAGAAAGAATATTTCTGAATTAGAAGAACGTATTGAACGTATTGCTGCTTGTGGCGATATGGCTGAAAAAGAAGAAATGCTTTCTCGCGAACAAGAAGCGTACCAGGTTTTACGTGATGCTTGCGATGATTTAAGGCATGAACATACAGAACTTGTCAATGCTCGTTTTGAACAGCAAAAGCTGGTGAATGAATTTAAAAATCGTTGGCAACGTTTAGACGCAATGACGGATTTTGAAAATTCCAATATTGAAACATGGAATAAAGAGTTGGATTCATTGCGAGAAGTTTTAGAGAATGCTGAAAATAATTTGAATGATGCTGAAACAAGAATTGTTGAAATAGAAAAAGAAATTGATGAAACAGAAGAACGCTTGGCGATGCAAGAATCTTTGTTAAGTGATAACAAAGAAAAATCAGAAACGTTGTCTAAAGATGTTGAAACGTTACGCCGTGAAAATGTGGCTTTGGAATCTAGGTTAGATGTGCTTTCTCGGATGGCCGTTTCAGAAGCAGATGGCTCTAAATGGCTTTTAGAAAATAAACGGGAAAAATTGTCTGGTTGCCTTGGTGAATGGATTGAAGTAGAACCTAAATATTTGCCGCAAATTGAATTTGCTTTAGGTGAAACTTTAGATGCTTTGGTTGTTTCTAAAATTTCTTCGGTAGAAGAACTTTTAGATGCTTTAGAAAATGCCTCGGCTGGTTCTGCCTTGTTTGCCATTGCTTCTAGAAACCAGAATGCAGAAATGGTTGAAAAACCAGTTGGTGTTTTGGGTTGCGCTTCTGAATTTGTGTCGGCAAAAGATTCGTTGGGCGTTTTGGTTAAAAGACTTCTTTCTAAATGGATGCTTGTGAATTCTTTTGAAGAAGCTATTTCTTTTTCAGAACGTTATGCCTCAAGTGATTTGTGGTTTGTTTCTCCAGAAATTCGTGCGGTTCATTCTAGTGGTCTTGTGCGTGGCGGAAAAACAAGTGCAATGGGAATTCTTTCTAGGCGAGCAGAAATTACTGAAACACAAGAAAAACAAAATCTTCTTTTGGCTGAAATCCGGGTAAAAGAAACGGAACTAGAAAAAGCAAAAGAATTGCTAGAAGAATCAGAACGGCTTTATAGCTCTTTGAAAGAAGATTTGTTGAATTTGCAAGATACGAAACGTACAGCTGAAGCTGCAAAGAATGTTCATACCAATTCTAAAAATTCACTTCAGCAACAGATTTCAAAAAAAGAATTTGATATCCAAGTTTCAAAAGATAAAATAGCGCAAGCTCTTAATGAACGCTCTTCTGATGAACAGTTGATGAATGCAGAAAAAGAATTAGAACGCATTCAGGAAGCCTTTGAACGCGTTTCAGATAATTTAGAAGAACGCCAAACAATGCTTCGTAATAAAGAAGAAGATTTGAAGGAATTGCAAAAAGATTTGTCTGATAGCCAGTTGGAATTGAAAAATATGCAATCCCGCTTGCAGTCAAATATTGAACAATTGAGTGCGTTTGAAAATATTGTAGAAACTAAAAAACAAGATATTGAAAATAATTCAAATGAAATCCAAGGACTTGAAGAAAAAACAAATGTATTGGCAGAAAAAATAGAAGCCAAACATAATGAATTAAAAGGCTTGGAATCTGTTCGTGACGAAGCAGAAGAACGCTATAATGTTGTAGCTAGAGATATTGAAGATTGGCGTTCTGAAGAGCGTGAAATTAATGAAAAGATTAAAAATTTATTCCCAGAAGAAAACAATATTTCACTTCGGAAAAATGCGGTTACAGATAATTCCAAACACTTGCGTGAAAGAATTTTCTCTGAATGGGAAGTTGATTTAGAAAATGCAGAAAATGTAGAACGCGTAGAATATGACGCTTCTGTTGTTGAACGAGAAATTCGCCAGTTGCGAGGCAAAATAAAAGATCTTGGACCTGTGAACCAGAACGTGATGGATGACTTTGAAGAAGAACGCCTTCGCTTGCAAGAAGTTGAAAAGCAATTTGATGACTTAGACCAAGCACGAGCTTCTTTGAAACGCTCCATCAATAAATTGGATTCTATTGCTCGAGAACGTTTTATGGATACATTCCATAAGATTCAGAAAAATTTCCAAGAAGTGTTCTCAAGGCTCATGAAAGATGGTGGAACAAAGTTAACGCTTCAAGAAGATGTTGACCCATTAGAAGCCGAAATTGAAGTAAATGCACGCCCAACTGGTAAAAAAATGCGCGGTGTTAAAGCCCTTTCTGGTGGTGAACGTGCTTTGACGGCTGTGTCGCTTCTTTTTGCAATTTACATGGAAAAACCTTCGCCTTATTGTGTGCTTGACGAAGTGGATGGTCCGTTAGATGACGCTAATATTGGGCGTTTCGTAGAACTATTGCGCCATTTCTCAAGACAGACACAATTTATTCTTGTGACCCACAATAAACGCACAATGGCCGCTTCTGATATGTTGTATGGTGTAACTCAAGAAATCAAAGGTATTTCTCGAATTGCATCTGTAAAACTCGAAGACGTTTCTCTTTAATTTTTAATTTGTTCAAGTAGCCAAGCTTCGTCGTGAACAGGAATTCCGAGTTCATTTGCTTTGGTGAGTTTTGAACCAGCTGCTTCGCCTGCGAGAACCCACGATGTTTTTTTGCTGACAGAACCAGAAACTTTTCCGCCATTTTCTTCAATGAGTAGCCTTGCTTCGTTGCGGTCTAAAGAGGGCAGAGTTCCTGTAATGACAATGGTCTGGCCTTTGAAAAGAGAACCTTCTGTGCCCAAATATTTTGTATTGATGCCGGCTTCTTGTAATTTTTGAATTTCTTTTTTAGATGTTTCTGAATTGAAAAAACGATAGACGCTGTCGGCGATAATTTCTCCGATATCAGTTACTTCTAAAAAGTCTTCTTTGCTTGCTTTAAGAATGTTGTCTAAATCTCTAAAATGCTTTGCAATATTTTTTGCACTGGTGCGCCCTACATAACGGATTCCTAAAGCTAAAAGTAAATGCTCTAAACTTTGGGATTTGCTTTTTTCAATAGCGTTTAAAATGTTGGTAACGCTTTTGTCTGCCATGCGTTCTAATTGAAGCAAGTTTTCTTTTGACAATTTATAAATGTCTGAAAGTTCGGTAATGAGTTTTGCATCTAGTAAGGCGCTAATAAGAGAAGGCCCGAGATTTTCAATATTCATAGCGTCACGGCTTACAAAATTTTCAAAAAGACATTGACGCATTGCTCTACAATGTAAATTGCCACAGCGCAGAATAACTTCGCCTTCGGGCTGTATCAAAGGTTCGTTACATTCAGGGCAGTTTTTAGGTGCTGAAATTTCTTCGGCATTAGGCAAACGTTTTTCTTTAACAACGCAAACAATTTTAGGAATGATTTCGCCACCTTTTTCAACGCCAACAGTATCGTTTAAATGGATATCTAAACGTTTAATTTCATCAAAATTGTGAAGTGTTGCGCGTTTTACAGTTGTACCGGCTAAACGCACAGGAGATAAATTCGCAACAGGCGTAATAGCTCCAGTCCGACCGACTTGGTATTCAACAGAAAGTAATTTTGTATAAGCGCGTTCTGCTTTGAATTTATAGGCAATCACCCAACGGGGGCTTTTGGCAGTAGAACCTAATTCTTCTTGCAAATCTAAATCATTGAGTTTAATAACCATGCCATCAATATCAAACGCAAGAGAGTTTCGGCTCTCGCCAATTAAACGAGAACGTTCCATAATTTCACTTGCATTAGACGCTTTCCAATACAAGTTTGTTTCAAAGCCAAGTGATTTTAAATATTCAAGATTTTCCGAATGGAGTTTATTTTTTGAACGTTCAGGAATATAATAAGCGATGAATTTTAAAGGTCTAGAGGCGCAGTCTTGTGGATTTTTTAATTTGATACTTCCGGCAACGGTGTTTCTTGGATTTTGAAAAGTTTTTTTGCCTTCGTTAGCAAATTTTTCATTGAGTTTTTCAAAGTCAGCGCGATTCATATAAACTTCACCGCGAACTTCGAAAATGCCAGCAGGAGCGTTTGGTAAAGTTTTTGGGATGTCGTCAATAGTTAATGCATTTGGAGTTATGTCGTCTCCGAATTGTCCATCGCCTCTTGTGACGGCTTTTGTCAAAAAACCATTTTCATAAGTTAAAGAAAGACTCACTCCATCGATTTTCATTTCACAAATCCATTCAAGCCCAGGGTGAGTGCTTTTTTCTGCTGATTCGATAAAACTTGTAATTTCTTCTTCGTTATAAGCATTAGAAATGCTTAACATAGGGATAAGGTGTTTTACTTTAGGAAATGAATTAGAAAGATCGCTCCCGACAATTTTTGTTGGCGAATCTTTTGTTACCCATTCTGGGTGTAATTTTTCTAAAGCTTCTAATTCTTTCAATGCCATGTCAAACTCTTCGTCTGTCATGGGAGAAATGGCGTTTTTATAATAAAGTTCGCTTGCTTCTTGTAACTTTTGTTTTAATTCTTCAAAATGTTTTTTTTCACTTTGTTCAAAAAGACTAGTAAGCATTAGCAATCTCTGAATAAAAGTTAAAGTTCACCACGAATGATTTCAATATCGTTATGAAGTAAACTGATAATATTGGTTGGTGCAAGAGGAATTTCACCACAATCAATCATCATATCAATACTTGCTTTGAATTTATCCCAAAGAATATCTGGGTTTGTAAGTTCTTCGTCGTCAGAAAGTTTTGCTGCAGTATTTAAAAGCGGTTTATCAAAATGTTTAAAAAGTTCTTTGAAGAAAGGGTGTGAAGGCATACGCACGCCAATTTCTGGTCTTTTTACATCGAGTTTTCTTGCAATTTGCGGCGAAGAAGGAAGAATAAATGTGTATGGTCCTGGAACTCTTGGTTTCATAACGCCAAAAGCAAAATTGCTAACATGAGCATAACCTGTAGCGTGTTTTATATCGGGTAAAAGAAGTGCCATGAAAAATTTTTTCATAGGCTTTTTCAAGGCGTAAAGCCTGTGAATCGCTTTAGAAGATTCTGCATTACAACCAATTGCATAACCAGATTCTGTAGGGTATAAAATGACCCCATCGTTTTCTAGCAAATCAGCCGCCATTTTTACAAGTCTTGCTTGCGGGTTATCTGGGTGAATTTCTAAACGCATAAAACCTCTTTAACAAGTAGGAATCGTGTAAACCGACTCAAAAGCATTTTGAAAATGTTTAATCGAAATATTACTTTGTTTGCAATGAATCGCTAAAACATCAAAGCGACAAGGTGTATTTTCCGGGTATTTTTTTGTGTACAGATAATGGCAGGCTGTTCTCCAAAGGCGAAACTTTTTTTGTGCATTCACTCGACTTTCGGGAGCCCCTTTTTTAGTATTCCAAACTGTTTTAACCTCAACAAACAAGAGCGTTCCAGAAGAAGATTGGGCAATAATATCTAGTTCGCCCCCACGATAAGCATAGTTGCGGTCTAAAAGAGTATAACCATTTCTTTTGAGAAATGCTGCAGCATGCACTTCCCCAATTTTCCCTTTTTTCCGGTTTTGAGATAACTGCATCATTCTAATTGCATCCCTAAAAGCCTGATTTCAGAAAGAGCATAAGCTTGTGAAGCGTCAGATTCAAAAGGTTTTAAAAAGAAAATTTGAATTTCTGTTGTTTCTATCGGGGTCATTGTTGGGTATTGCATACCGCGAATATCTTCAAGTTTAATTTCTTGTTTAGCCCCTTCTTTTGTTTTTAAGGAAATGGTTTTTAATTTGTTATAAATGTTGAATCTATTGCCAATACCATCATCATCAGATTTTTGATAACCATTTGCAAAACCAATATGTGTGATTAAAACAGGGGTTTCAAATTTCATAGTTAAAATAGGATTCTTGATATTGGCTGGTTTTTCAAAAAGCCAGGCCGTGCGTAAAGATGCATCAAATAAATTTTCTGGATTATAATCAGATACTTTGGGTTCAATACTTTTTTCTAAAAATGTACCTTGTAATTCTTCTGGAGAGATTTCTTTGAGTGTATGTGATGGTCTATATAATAACATAAGTAAAACCATCAAAATAATAATGAGTGGGAACAAAAACATTCCAGAAAGCATCAGGCGTTTTTGTAAAGGGATAATTCTTTTTACGGAATCTTTTAAAAGGGATTGAGAAAGGAGAGGCGTTCTTTCTTTTTTTTCAAATTCTTTTTGTTTGTTTTGCTCAAAAATAGTGTCGAAAGCATCTAAAAATTCTTCCATATTATGGAATCGATTTTCAGGTTTTTTCTCAAGGCATTTTAAAATAAGTTTTGATAAACCAGTTGGAATTTTAGGTCTAAAAATTTCTGGTGCTGGTGGCGCTTCTTGTACATGTTTTAAGGCAATTTCGATAGGTTTTGCGCCAATAAAAGGTAAACGCCCACAAGTCATTTCGTATAAAATAACGCCAAGACTATAAATGTCAGAAGAAAGAGTGACCTCATCGCCATGACATTGTTCTGGGGACATATATTCTGGTGTACCCATAGCCATACCAGTCATTGTGAGGCGTTCTTTTTCAAGTTCCTGAATATAAGAAATGCCAAAATCCATTAAGTACACGCGATTGTCATGAGTGAGCATGATGTTAGAAGGCTTGACATCACGATGCACAATTCCTTTGGAATGAGCAAATAAAAGCCCGCGAGCAATTTGTTTGGCAAGAAGTTCTATGGCGCCTAAATCTAACTTGCTTTTGTTGCGGAGAACTTCAGCAAGCGAAGTTCCTTCTACAAAAGTCATTGCAATGAAAAGTTGTTTTTTATGTTCACCAAAGTCAAATACATGAACAATGTTTTGGTGATCTAATTCTTTCATGGCTCTTGCTTCTAAATAAAAGCGTTCAATAGCTTCTTTGTCAGAAGAAGAGTCTAAAACTTTTAGGGCAACATCGCGTTGCAAACGCAAGTCTTTGGCTTTGTAGACATATCCCATACCGCCTTGCCCGAGAACCCCGAGTAATTCATAGTTCTCGTTAAAAGGGCGAGGAAAGTTTTTATCTTGAGTAAGAGAATGAAGAGTCATTTAGCCTTCCCTAAAATCGAAAATAAACGCCAAGTTATAATATAGAATATACAAGCAAGAATGATTGGAACAATTAAATCTTGAGAGTGTATAGAAACGTTCAAAAATAAATTCTTTAAGCAATCAAGATTGTATTTTGCAGGAATCAATGCTGAAAGCATTCGGCCAATTGTAGTCATTTGGTCTATAGGCACTAAAGCTCCACCAAGAATCACTTGTGGAATAATGAGTAATGGAAGTAAAATATTGGCTTGACTTGTGTTTTTTACAAGACAACTGGCTAAAAGGCCTAAAAGAGTTGCTGGTAAAATGGTGCTTAAAAAAGCCACACAAAGCCAAAGTGGAGAAACAGCAATAGATAAAACGGCATTTAAAAATCCAAAACAAATTAAAGTTTGGAAAAACGCAATGGAACTAATGAAAAATAATTTGGCAAATAAAATTCCAAAAGGAGAAACGCCTTTTCTTATTTCACTAGAAAAAAGATTTTTTTCTTGTATGATTTCTCGGATAGAAAGAGAAAGGGCAAACCAATTTGCCGAAAGAATAAGAGCAAATGCGGCTATCCATAAAGAAGAATTTTTTGAAAAAGTCTGTGAAAAAAGAAACCCGATAATAAGTGGTTGTAAAAGTAAAGCAAAAATTTTTCCTTTATCTCTAAAATATTGCCTGCATAAAATTTTAAAATAAGAAAAACAAGAAACGGAATGTTTTATTTTGGGGAATAGAAATTTTTGCTTTTCTGAAGCTTCTGGGAAAATCCTCTCTTTTAAAGAAGATTGTTCCCATTTTTCTAAAGAAGATTCTTTTAAACTCTGCAATGCTTTTGCTGGAGAAGTTGTATCAAAGTACAAGAATGTTTCTTCTGGGGTTCCAAAAAACGCTTCGCGACCTTTGTGTAAAACGAGAACTTTATTGGCTATTTCAAGAGCTTCATAGCCATGAGTTGTTAAAATAATGGTATAGCCTAAAAGTGAAAGCCGGCGTAAATGGTAGCAAAGGATTTTGATGTTGACCGGGTCAAGACCTGCTAAGGGTTCGTCTAAAAGAATTAGCCCTGGAGAACCAATAAGTTCTTTGGCTAGAGCGATTCGCCTTGCTTCTCCACCGCTTAAAGAAGCCGTTTTACTTTTGGCTAAATGTTTTAAAGAAAGTAATTCCAAAAAGTTGTCTAAAATATCTTGAATTTCTTGTTCGGTTGTGTCTTTTGGAAGCGTAATTGATGCGGCTAGTTCTAAAGTTTCTTGTACAGTAAGGTCTTTTCGTAATTCAGGTTCTTGTTCTAAAAAAGCAATGTATTTTCTGATTTTTTCATTTTTATAAGAAATGCCGTTTAATAAAAGAGTTGAATCGTTTTCGATTTTGTGCTTGCCTAGTAGTAAACGTAAAAGCGTACTTTTCCCTTGGCCAGAGCGCCCGATAACGGCTAAAATTTCTCCGTGAGGTAAATAGAAATCAACGCTTTTTAAAAGCTGTTTTTTATCCACTCTAACATTCAAGTTTCTGGCTTCAACAGAAAATCCTGGAGTTTGTTTGTGTACAAAAAGGAAAGAATCTTTGCATTCTAAAGAACACCAGGGCACATTTATTTTTTCATTTTCATTTAGAACAAATGAAGATTTTGTTTTTTTGTTTTCATTGAAAATTTTGTTTTTGAATTTAATAGAATATCCGGATTCTTCTTTTTTTACTTGTGCAAGATAAGCAGGGCAAGCAGAGGAAAGGATTTGTGCTTCTGGAATTTCAGTTTTTCGCCCAATGGTAATTTCATTTTTAGGAAATACAAGTGGGGCGGATTCATTATTTTTTATCAGTAAAATTTGAAGAGTTTTGTTTTTTATAGAAATAGAAATTTTTTGTGTTCCTAGTGATAAAATATCGCCATCTTCAAGAGTCTTTTCATCAATAGAAAGGTTGTTGCAAAATGTCCCGCTAGATTGGCTTAAGTTTTTTAAAATCCATAAATTATTTTCAAAACGAATAGAAGCATGCTCTCTTGAAACATAACGATCTTCTAAAACCAAATTACAATCCGATTTTCGGCCAATGCGAAAAATCTCAGATTGTGAAGGTTCTAAAAGTAAAAAATCGTTGTTCATTTGAGTGACTTTACTCCAAGTTCAAAACGCTTGCTTGCTTCTAAAAGAGTTTCTTCTGACGCGGCATAAGAAAAACGAACGCAAGAATCCATACCAAAAGCTTTACCAGGAATAATTGCTAAGCCAAAACTTTCTAACAAATAACTGCAAAAAGAAATAGAATCAGAAATGACTTTGCCGTTTGGGGTAACTTTTCCATATAATTCCTGAACAGGAACAAATAAGTAAAAAGCACCTTCTGGATTAGGAAGTTGTTTTCCAAGCGTTTCAGAAATTTTTGAACGGAGTAAATCACGGCGAATTTTAAAAGTATCGCGCATATTAAAAACAAAACTGTTGTCTGATTCAAGCGCAGCCAAAGCTCCGTATTGCGCAGGCGTAGAAGGGTGGTGAATAGCCTGGCTCTGAATTTTTGTAATTAAAGGAGCTATGGTTTCTGGTAATGCGTTGTAGCCAATACGCCAACCAGTCATGCAATGAGATTTTGAAAAACCATTGATTAGAATAGTGCGTTCATACATGCCTGTAAAAGAAGCAATGGAAGCAAATTCAGTTTCATAGCAGAAATGTTCATAGATTTCATCTGAGATACAAAACAAATCGTTGTCAACAATAACTTCTGAAAGAGCTTTTAATTCTTTTGGCGAATAAACAGCACCACTTGGGTTACAAGGGTTGTTTAAAATAACGGCTTTTGTTTTTTCTGTAATAGCGTTTTTTAATTGTTCTGGCGTGATTTTAAAAGCTGATTCTGGAGTTGTTTCTATAAAAACAGGAACACCTTTAAACCATTTTACAAGTTCAGGGTAAGTAACCCAATAAGGTGCTGGTATAATTATTTCATCATCTGGATTGATAAGGGCTGCAAGAGAATTGAATACCGCTTGCTTTGCGCCACTTGTTAAAACAATTTGATTCGCACTATAAGAAAGTCCGTTTTCTTTTTGGAGTTTATTGGCAACAGCTTTTCGAACTTCTTCTAAACCAGTTGGTGCGACATATTTTGTTTTGCCTTGTTCAATGGCTTCTTTTGCGGCGTTACGAATTATTTCAGGTGTTTTGAAATCAGGTTCTCCAGCACCAAGCGAAACAATATCTTTGCCTTCTGCTTTTAATTTTTTGGCAAGGGTATCAATTGAAACCGTCATAGATGCTGCAATAGAAGAAGTTTGTAGAGAAAGAGATTTCATATTATTTTTTCCTTTTGCTTTTTTTTATGCGGTAATCATCAAGCATTACGGCTAAAAGCGGGAAGATAACGAAATTAGCAATGGCTATGGAGAAAACCCCGATGAAAGAAACAACACCAATACTTCTGAGCCCAAGGTGAGAAGAAGATAAAAGAGAATAAATACCAACAAAAGCCATTGTTTGAGAAATGGCAATGTTTTTTCCATGGCGGCGAACAATATCTATTGCAGACCCGCTTTGTTTTGAAAGGTAGTGATTCCAAAAATGTAAAGAACCATCTAAGCTCATTCCGATAAGTAAAGGAAAAGCCAAAGCGCTATACATAGAAAGTTTAATGCCAAAAATATTCAAAACGCCTAATATCCAAATAAAAGCAATTAAAGGTGGCGTGAGCGTAAACATAGCATAAGAAAATTTGTTGTAATACAATAAAAGGATTAAGAAAATAGAAGCGGTTGCAAAAAGAATGGAACGGAAAATGTAAGGCAAGATTTGGTTTAGAGCTTGTGCCTGAATTAAAGTTTTTCCGGCTTTTGGAAAAGAAGATTCTTGTTCAATATCTTTTAAATCTTTATCTAACCTTCTACAAAATAAGCCATTATCCGCCGATTCAGCAGGTAATACAAAAGCCAAAGTTTCTTTGCCTTTTTGTAAAGAATAAAATTGTTTAAAAGAGTTTGGTAAATTTTCTTCGGTTAATTCAGAAACATTTAAATTATTTTTAAAACGTTCTAATCTTAACGAATCACTTTCAGATAAAATTGAAAAAATAGGATTGTCAAGTAAAGATTTTATGTTAGAAATGATTTGTAATTTATAACGTTGGTCTGTTGGTAAAAGGTTTCCAATAATGAAAATGTTATCAATAGATTGGTATTTACCTTTGGCTTTACCTTCTTGAAAACGTTCTAAAAATTTTTCGTTTGAATTTTTATCTGGGAATTGAACGATAACAGGGTCATTAAAATAATGTCTGATTTGCATGACTAAAGAATCTGCTCTAGTCATAGAGATAAATTCGGTTTCTGCAAAATTGTAATGGAATTTGGGGAATATCCCATTAGATATCAATAAAAGAGTAAATGCGATTAAAATAAAAATAGGAATTCTGATTTTTTTATAAGGAATATTTTTTTTGACTTGTAACTCTTCTGGGCTGATTTTGCCGAATAATAAAAACTCTTTTTTCTTTTGAGAAAGTCTAAGGAGAGCTGGTGTAATTGTTGAACATAAAACCCAGTTGAATAACGCACAAATCGCACCAAGAATCCCGAGTTCTTGAAGACCTTTAAAAGGAACTAGTGAAAGCGATAGAAAAAGAGCTGCCGTTGTCATTGCAGAAACTGCTGAAACTGGACTAATGCCAAGGATAGCACTTTCTAAACTTAAAGCTGAATTCAAACCTTTTCTTCTTTCTTCAGCGTAGCGCGTGTAGATATGTGTGACATGCTGAGCGGCAAGCCCCGGAAGAATAATTGCGAGCAATAAAGAAAACAGGCAAATACGGCCATAAAGTAAGTAAGAAACCGCTAAAGTCCAATAAATTGATAAACTAATGGGAATGCCCGCGGGTAAAATTAACTGAGGCTGTCTAAAAAATGCAATGAGCAAAAGAATAGCAATAAAAATAGCCGTAACAACACCAGCTTTTTTGGCTTCTGGTAAAAGGGCGCGCCCCGTTTGAATGACTTTTTCTGCATGCCCCGTATAACTAACCTGAACATTTTCCGGTTTTAATTGAGCAACAGTTTTTTTGATAGAAGAAACAAAGAATCTGGCTGAATCAAGAATGTCGGTATTAATGTTTGGGAAAACATCAAAAATACGAACTGTTCCCGAAGTATTTCTAAAAACATTGCGGAATTTATTACGGTATTTTTGTTCAAGAGAATCTGTATTAATAAATTTTTTTTCTTCTAATTGAACGATAAAAGGGTTTTGTTGGCTAACAATATCATCTTTTACGGCTAAAAGTCCTTGGTATAAAAAATTTAAATCTTTTGTGCTTAAAAAAAGCAATTGATTTTTTTTATAAAAATCCATGTCAACATAGTAACTGCAAAAACGAACAAAAGGTTGCTTTTGTAATTCTTTTTCTAAGGATGCTGCAAATTGCCCAAGTAAAAGAGTATCGCTACTTTCTAAAACAAGTGAAAGTGGCAAGAGTTTCCCGACTTTTAAATCTTCTGTTTTCGGGTATCTAGAATCTTCTTGCAACATATCTGAAAGTTGCAGTTCCCAACGGAGATTAAAAACAGGGTATATGCAAGCAATAGATATTATAACCACGGCAATGAGAATGGCCTTGGGTTTTCGACTTAAAGATTGTAACAATCTAGAGAAAAATGAAAACATAATCTATTAACTACAAATCCCTAAAATGATAATATAAAAATTATCTTCATAGCTGTTTTTTGAAAGAGAAAAAATTAAATTGGAATATAATGGAAACAAACGTCAGAAAAAGTAAAGAATACAAGATTTGTTGCATTTTCGCAAAATGCGTTTTGCTTTTTATTTTTTGTTTCTTATTGTCTCCTGTTTACGCAAGTGAGACCATGGAAAATAACGCAGAAAAACAAGCCCAAGAAGAATCTGAAAATAAAGAAAACTCCGGAAATCTTTTGTTGAAAATAGTTTTTTGGCCATTTGAAGCATTATTGCAACCATTAGCCGAAGTAATGATTTATCCTTTTTCAGAACCATTGCGCTACGCTTTTCAAAATGGCGTGGTTGAAAAAGCAGTGGACTTAATCACATTTGGTGAAAATAAGAACATTTTCATTTATCCTGTGATGAATTTAAAACCAGGAACTTCAACAATGCTTGGTTTTATGTACCGGCATTCGTTTTTACTATTCCCTAATGATTATTTTGTGTTAAGTGGCGAACTTTATGCAAACAGTGATACTTATTATTCTGTGCGTTATAGCCAAAAACGATTGTTTGATGGCAATACTTATGTGTCATTTCAACATAAAGGGAACTTTAACCGAGACGGGAACATTAGGCTTTTAGGTTCTGATGATGCTTATTATTTGCCAGATACGACACTTCGTTTTGATTTGATTGTAGCACACCCATTACCATTCCCTAACACATCGGTGGATTTTTCAACAGGCATAAATATGCGTTATTTTGGCTTGCCGGAAATGCGAGAGGATTGGGTGGAATTTGAAGATATTGACAAATTAGAAGAACGCGGTCTTTACCAAGATTTTAAAATTTTTCCACAGAGTTTAACAGTTGTTTTTGATAATACAGAATCTCCATACGTTCCTTCGTCGGGTTTTCGCCTACAAGGTCGAGCGAGTTACAATTTTGTAACAGATTATAGCAATTTACCTTCAGATGATTGGGATTTTTTTACATCTGAAAAAAATCATGATTACTGGAGTTTAGAATTTCTCTTTCAAACTTATTTCTATTTAGGTAAAGATTCTAAACAATATTTGCTTTCAAAAAAAGAAGCGAGAGAAAAGCGTAAAGAATACGCTGATTTTTCACTTAACCATCTTGCTCGCCTTTGGAATCCGTCCAAATTAAATTCTTTACTTTTAGAACGTCGAGTTTTGGCTTTACAATACCGTTATTTGCGGTATTTTGAAATGGAAAAAGGCGGTATGCCTGCGATTTCGTTTCCACGCTTGAATGATAGGTTTCCTTTGCGTGGTTATGAAAATACTTGGGCTGCACTTGCCATTACAGGCCTTTCTTTAGAATACCGCTGGCCAATAGACTATTACATAGATGGCGTTTTATTTTCAGAATGTGCTGTATTTGCCGATGAAAAAGGCGATTTTCAATGGGATAATTTTAAACATTCTTGGGGAATGGGTATTCGCGTTCGCAGACCAGATATGTATTTTTTCCGCTTTCAGTTAGGTTTTCATGGATTCCATGGGATTCACCTAGTGATGACAATAGCACCAGAATTCCAATAGCATTTTATAGCTAATTAAAATTCCATTTCAGTTTGTTCGTATTGTTGATTTTTAGGAAAAGGACGCTCTAATTTGCGGTAAGCGGCTGGTGTAACCATTCGGCCACGAGGAGTTCTTGATAGAAAACCTTTTTGAATTAAATACGGTTCATAAACTTCTTCTAATGTATTTTGTTCTTCGTTTAAAGCGGCTCCAAGCGTATTTATACCAACTGGTCTGCCATTGAATTTATCAATCATGATAGAAAGAATTTTTCTATCCATTGGATCTAAACCATCAGCATCAATGCCAAGCATTTCTAAGGTTTTTTCTGCAGAAGTTTTATCGATAATCCCGTTCCCACGCACTTGTGCTACATCGCGGCACCTGCGTAAAACTCGGTTTGCAATTCTTGGGGTGCCGCGACAACGAGAGCTTAAAATACCAGCGGCGTCTTCTGTCATTTCCACTTTTAAAATGCGGGCACTTCTTTTTAAAATTTCTTTAATTTCTTTTTCTGTATAAAGTTCTAGCCTACAATGTAAACCAAATCTATCTCGCATTGGGCTTGAAAGAAGCCCGCTTCTTGTGGTGGCGCCAACAAGAGTAAAAGGTCGAAGAGGCAAATTAACGCTACGCGCCGCCGGCCCAGAATCAAGCATAATATCTAACCTGAAATCTTCCATAGCAGGGTAGAGGTATTCTTCAATTACTCGATTCATGCGGTGAATTTCATCAATAAATAAAACATCATTTGGATTTAAACTAGTGAGTAATCCAGCCAAATCACTTGCTTTTTCTAAAACTGGTCCGCTGGTAATGTGCAGAGAAACGCCCATTTCTTTTGCGATAATACCGGCAAGCGTTGTTTTTCCAAGCCCCGGAGGCCCAGAAAATAAGCAATGGTCAAGAGGTTCGCCACGGTGTTTTGCTGCTTCTATAGCAATGGAAAGAGATTCTTTAAGCGCTTCTTGGCCAGTAAATTCAGAAAGCCCCGTTGGTCGCAAGCTTTTTTCAATTTCAGATTCTTCGTTATTTTGAACAGATTGTGAAATCACTCGATCGCTCATAAATTTTGGCCTAAATATGCTTTAATGCTTCAGAAATAAGGGTTGCTGTGTTAACTTCACTATCAAGATTTTTCTTTGCTTTTTTGATGGCTTCTTTAGCGGCGCTTTCTTTTACGCCAAGAGTTTGTAGAGCAAGAAACGCTTCTTGTTCTGCGCTAGAGAAACTAGAAGTTTCGCTAAGAGCTTGTAAAGCAGTCGCTTTATCTTTCAAAGAAATAATCAATTGTTCAACAGTCTTTTTTCCAATTCCTTTGATTTTAGACAAGGCATTTTTATCCTCTCTGGCAATCATGTCTAAAAAACTAGATGGCGAAACACTGCTTAAAATTCGCTGTGCCATTTTGGGACCAATGCCGTTTACATCAATCATTTTCAAGAAAAGTTCTTTTTCTGCCATTTCAGAAAATCCGAAAAGAGTCAAAGAATCTTCGCGAACAACTAAATGCGTAAAAAGCGAAACTTGAACCCCAATTTCTGGCAAAGATTCGCCCGTGCGTGTTGAAATTTGCACCCCAAAACCAACGCCATTGCAATCAATCACAGCAAAAGTCGGGTGCTTAATTTTTAATATGCCGCTTAAAACTTCAATCATAAAAAACCTTTCCTTTCAAATATAACAAAAGAAATGAAAAATAGCTACACAAAAAAGCACTATTTTTGAAAGGCTCTGTCGGGCCATTTTGTACGGCTACGGAAACGCTGCGGACCGCCGAACGACCTTTTCAGCGTAAAAACATCGGTCATGCAGCCGAAAAACAGTTTTGGAAGGGCTTACGGATTGAGGATTTTTTGCTAGCCGGGCACAAGTGTACAGTTTAGCCCGACAGAGCCGCCAATATGATTTTTCGAGGCACGCCTGTCAATAGGTTTACCTGAATATTTTCAATTTTTCTCGCCTAAAGGGCCCCCCAAAAAGGCAATCATTCTTCCGCGTCCCTCTGCCTTTTCTCATATTCTTCCAAGGCCTCCAATTCCCTTTCCCTCTGTCTTTCTTCCGCCGCCTTCGCTTCCCTTTGCATTTTTTCTTGTTTCTTTATTGAAAAAGCCATAGACTCAAACGTACTTATAATACTTATCGTTACAGAAAACCTGTCCATTTTTGAGAATTTTTCGTACTTTTCCGGGTAATAACTATATTCCCTGCGTTCATACGTCAAGTCCCTTCCATAACGGAATTCTATACCTATCCTAAGCGACTCATTTGGCATAAAAGAAACATAACCGCCACAACCAATCTCGTCGTAAAAGACAGGAGCCGACTGTCCCGTTCCAATGACCACGGCCCCGTGTTTCGCCGTATTAGCCTCTCGGCCATTCCTAGACAAATGCTGAGTCAGCCCTATCCGGAAATTATCCCCAATCGGCAACTGTTCTATCAGCGATATACCTCCGCCCCATTGGAAATACTTGTGTTCCACTTTTTCCAACTGCCACAACCATAAGTTGCTCCACCCCATCACACCGAAATAATCAGAAACAAAACCCGCCTGAACATAGGGTGTCAAAAAGTCAAAGCTCAAGCCGTACTTGAAATACCCCTTATTCCTTTGAAGAGAGATGTTTCCTCCCACAGGCCATTCCTTGCTTTTATAATACCATTCATCATTCCAGTCAACTGGCCTTTCTACCTCCTTGATACCGTCGGCAACATAATCAACGCCAGCTTCATCATCGACAAGATCTCCAAAAAACGCCGAGGCAGAGGCCCCCATCACATAATCTCCGTCACTTTTTTCCATAAACGTGGCAGCAGATGGCGGATGTATAATGGCAACGCTGCACCCCGCAAGCAGCAGGGCACAAATCGTCAAGACAAACCATAAAATTCCGCGAGCCATTATCTATAAAATAGAATATCTAGGCAAAAACTGAATTCATTCCATCCGTCAATTTCCAAATTTCATCTAACAAAACGGACTTACAAATACAACCCGAATCGGACATCTCACTTGACGCTGGCAAAATCGGCGTAGTTCATCCACACGGCGCAACCGGCGCTCACCCCGTTGATAAGCACGTCCTCGTCCTCGATGACAACAACCCTTATTTTAGATTTAATTCAATTAAATAAATTTTTAAAGCACTCTAAAAATTTGTCATTGTTGCTTTTTCCAAGGGTTGTGTAAGTATGTCCTT
>Ga0233372_1000152_pt1 | contig 32318 bp, 30 predicted proteins | sample ElkDunMinimDraft_4_FD_191538 | JGI IMG/M metagenome (GOLD analysis project Ga0233372, IMG submission 191538) | Fecal eukaryotic communites from dung pellets of Tule Elk in California, USA - Elk Dung D8 | ecosystem: Host-associated > Mammals > Digestive system > Large intestine > Fecal | place... | reverse complement strand
TATCGTTAGTGGATTTAGCAAAGCATTTAAAAACAAATCATATTATCGTACCTAGAATATGTCAATATCAGGATAAAAACATGACAACCATTCGCTTCGGATTTGGAAATTTAACTATAACAGAGTTAGAACAAATTGTAACGCAATTGTTGCTTTATTTGAAAAGAGAGGTATAAAAAAATCCAATCTTTATAGATTGGATTTTTGATTTATAACAACATTGTTACATTTTAATAATAAAACCTAAAATCTAAGGATTTAGCTAATGCGTATTTTTCCTGAAATAAAGTTTCTACCAACTCAATAGGATCGTCATATTGTTGACATAAATTAAAATAAAAACCATCTAATACGGTACTAAATATAGGCGTCTGAAAGCCATAGCCCGAAATTCCTTTAGCACCTGTTATATCTAAAAAATACTGAGCCTGTTCTTCATCAATATCTAAAATAAAACTATTGGCAAAGTGTATAATTTTATCTTGTAGTTTTCCTTCAAAAAGTTCGGCTATTTCTTCAAAGCTATAGTAATAATTGTTAATTTCAATTTGATTGTTTTTTCCTTCTAAAACAAAATACAAAATGGTATACTCTTTAAAGTGTTTATCCTCGTGTAATAAAATTTGTAGGTTTGTTTCAAAATCTTCAATATCCTCACAAGTTTGATAAACATTTGTAATTGCGTAGTGTTGTGTTAATAGTTCGAGCCATGATAAAATTACGCTATGATGCTTGGCATTCCCATCATCTAGTACTTCAAGGCAAAAAACGTATCGAGAATCTTTCATGGGGGAATATAAGAATCAGCGGTTTTTATTATTTTTTAAAGGTATGTAGGTATATTGCGAAAGTAAAAAAAATTACCTGAATGGTATAAAAAAAAGAGTTAAAGGAATTTATTTTTTTCGAGCTTACATTCATTTTATTTTTTGAAACTACGTTTTTTGTTGTTATAAAAAGCATAAAAAAATATAGTTAAAGATAGTTTTTAATTAAAAAGCACTAATTTTAGTAAAACAATTAAAAATTTAACTATGAACTTCGATAAAATTTTTGAGAACAATAACAATTGGATCAATAAACAATTGGAAAATAATAAAAATTATTTTGAGGAATTAGCTTCAGGGCAAGCTCCGGAGGTTTTGTATATTGGATGTGCAGATTCGCGAGTAACAGCCGAAGAACTAATGGGAGCTAAACCTGGTGAAGTATTTGTTCATCGTAACATTGCAAACATGATTCCTAATTCCGATTTAAATTCTCAATCAGTAATTAATTACGCAGTTAGATACTTAGAAGTCAAACATATTGTAGTTTGTGGTCATTACGAATGTGGTGGTATTAAATCTGCCATGCAACAATCAGATTTAGGAATTTTAAATCCTTGGTTGCGAAATATTCGTGATGTATATCGTTTACATAAAGACGAGTTAATGGCAATCGAAAACGAAACGTTACGTTACGAAAAGTTAGTTGAAATTAATGTTTACGAACAGTGTATCAATGTTATGAAAACTGCCGAAGTTCAAAAAGCTTATATAGAAAGAGGGCTAAAAGTACATGGTTGGATATTTGATATTCATACCGGAAAAATTCTTGATTTAAAAATTGATATTGAAGAACGCATGAAAGACATTCAAAGTATTTATAAATTAGTGTAACAAATTAGATATTTGTTCTACTAATTAGCTAAATACTATATTTTATGACACAACCAATCATAGAAATTAAAAACATAATTCGAAATTTTGCTTTAGGTAGTGAAACGGTTTATGTTTTAAAAGGAGTTGATTTAGTAATAAATAAAGGAGAATATGTTGCTTTGATGGGACCTTCTGGATCTGGAAAATCAACATTGATGAATATTTTAGGTTGTTTGGATACACCAACATCTGGAACGTATGTATTAAACGGAAAGGACGTTTCGACTATGAAGGATGATGAATTAGCTGAAATTCGTAATAAAGAAATTGGCTTTGTGTTTCAAACCTTTAATTTGTTGCCACGTACAACAGCTTTAGATAATGTTGCCCTACCTATGGTTTACGCAGGCAAAAATAAAACCGAACGTAATACTCGTGCCTCACAAGTTTTAACACAAGTAGGTTTGGGAGATCGTATGGATCACGAGCCTAATCAGCTCTCTGGAGGACAAAGACAACGTGTAGCAGTAGCACGTGCGTTGGTTAATCATCCTTCAATTATTTTAGCTGATGAACCTACTGGGAATTTAGATTCGAAAACTTCGACAGAAATTATGGGGCTTTTTGATGAAATTCACGCAAAAGGTAATACTGTGATTTTAGTAACGCATGAAGAAGATATAGCCGAACATGCGCATAGAATTATTAGATTACGTGATGGTGTTATAGAAAGTGATATAAAAAATCCGAAATATTTATAAAAAGAAAGCCAGGTAAAATGCCTGGCTTTCTTTTTTATAAATTTGACTGGGTAATATTGTTGTAATTTACTAATTCAGAAATAGTTTCGTCTAATTTATGACACATATCCACTAAAAGCACAATATTTAAATTTTCAGAATCAGCAAAATGCGCTAAAGTAAATTCTTGATTTTCGTTAATTTCAAAAGTGTTTTCAAATTCTTTAAATTCAGTTGCAATTGTGTATTTAGAAATTAGATGAAAAATTTTTTTACGCTTTTCTATTAATTCCTTTACAATTTCAATAATTAAATTTTTATCATTAAGGTTTTCCATTTGGTTTAATAAATTTGTGCTAGGCAAAAATAGAATTATTTCTTTATAAATAGAATATTATTTTTTTAGGCTCAGTATTTCATAAATTAATAAAGCTTTTTTTCGATTTGTTCCCCACATAAATTCTCCAATTTTCCCTGACGATTGAATAACGCGATGACAAGGAATTAATACTGCAATTGGATTTTTTCCTATAGCCGTTCCAACTGCTCTGTTTGCGTTTGCATTGTTAATTTGTAAAGCAATTTCACCGTAATTGTAAATATTTTTATATGGAAGTAAAGCTAATTGTTTCCATACATTTTCCTGTAATGAACTCGCATTTACTAGTACTTGAATCGGCGAGTCGTTTTCTGGATTATTAATTTTTTCTAGAGCTTCTAAATGAATATTTTTAGATTTTTTGATAAAATGTGCTTTCTTAAAATAATTTTTTAGGATGTTTAGTGCTTGTTCGTCAGTTTCTATAAAATAAACGAAGCAGATGTAATCGCTAATTGAAGCAATTATTACTTTCCCAAAACGAGAATTAAAAATATTATAATTTATTTCTAAACCAGTATATTTATTTTTTACGGTTTCTGGATTAAAAAAATTTAAATGTACGCTGGCAGTAAAATCTATAGTATTTAATTTTTTTTTGAACAAGTTATTTTGTGAAATGTATTTAGGCAACGAATGTTTATTGATAAAATTTAAAAGTAAAATAAAATCAGGTAAATCAATATTCCCCCATTTTTTTAAATAAAAAGATAGTTTGTCAAATCGAGTATTAACATCCTTTTCTGTTATTATAAATTTTTTATCTTCTATCATCTGATTTGAATAAAATTCTATTACAACATGGATGTATTCATAACCAGAAAAAGGAATTTCTAAGTTCTCCTTCATTTGTAAAAATTTAGTCTAAAATTGTACTTGTATTGTCTTTTAAAAATACACTTTATTTATTTAAAAAATTAATTTATATACCATTTCAAATCATTATTTTTGCTAAACAACAAATTACTATGTACAAAACAATAATTCGACCATTCCTATTTAAAAAGGATCCAGAGCAGGCACATCATTTAACATTTAGTTTATTAAAAAAAGCAAGCGCCATTCCTGGTGTGTCGGCTTTTATTCGTGCTAAATATGCGATCGAAGATAAACGTTTAGAACGTGAAGTTTTCGGAATTAAATTTAAAAATCCAGTAGGTTTAGCCGCTGGTTTAGATAAAGATGCAATTGCCTACAAAGAGCTTTCAAATTTAGGATTCGGATTTGTTGAAATCGGTACCATAACACCTAAAGCACAAGAAGGAAATCCGAAAAAAAGATTATTTCGATTAATCGAAGATTCTGGAATTATAAATCGTATGGGTTTTAATAATGGTGGGGTAGAAGCTGCTGTTAAAAATCTTCAAAAAAATAAAGGGGTTTTAATAGGTGGTAATATTGGTAAAAATAAAATTACTCCTAACGAAGATGCTGTTACTGATTATATTATTTGTTTTGAAGCGCTGTTTGATGTTGTTGATTATTTTGTTGTAAACGTGAGTTCGCCAAATACTCCTAACTTACGTGCTTTGCAAGATAAAGAACCTTTGATGGACCTGTTGCAAACTTTGCAAAATAAAAATATTGCTAAAAATAATCCTAAGCCTATTTTATTAAAAATTGCTCCAGATTTAACTAACGAGCAATTATTAGATATTATTGAAATAGTTTCTACAACTAAAATTGCGGGTGTAATAGCAACAAATACGACAATTTCTAGAGAAGGATTAACTTCTGAAAATCAAAAAGAAACGGGTGGGTTATCTGGCAAACCCTTAACAAAAAGGTCGACAGAGGTGATTCGTTTTTTATCTGAAAATAGCCAAAAATCATTTCCAATTATTGGTGTTGGCGGAATTCATACAGGTGCTGATGCAATTGAAAAATTTGAGGCAGGAGCAAGTTTAATTCAGCTATACACTGGTTTTATTTACGAAGGTCCACAATTAATAAAAGATATTAATCAAGCATTATTAAAATAATGGTTGATTTGTTACATTTACAATTATATTTATAAAACATGTTAGAGGAAGTAGCAAAATCTGTAAAAATTATTGAATGTCCACGTGATGCCATGCAAGGAATTAAACAATTTATTCCGACTCATGCTAAGGTTCGTTACATTCAATCGTTACTGCGTTGTGGTTTCGATACAATAGATTTTGGAAGTTTTGTTTCGCCTAAAGCTATCCCTCAAATGCAAGATACTGCCGAAGTTTTGGCACAATTAGATTTGTCTAAAACCTCGAGTAAATTATTAGCAATTATTGCAAATACTAAAGGAGCAACTGAAGCTGCTTTGTATAATGAAATAAAATACTTAGGATTTCCATTTTCGATATCAGAAAATTTTCAGATGCGTAATACGCACAAAACCATAGCTGAATCAATTACTTCTTTGCAAGAAATTTTAGAAATTGCTGACAAATCTAATAAAGAAGTAGTTGCTTATTTATCAATGGCATTTGGTAATCCGTATGGAGATCCGTGGAATGTTGAAATTGTTGCTAATTGGACTGAAAAATTAGTGAACATGGGAGTTAAAATTATTTCGTTATCTGATACTGTTGGTACCTCTACCCCCGATGTGATTGATTATTTGTATTCAAATCTAATACCTCAATATAAAAACATTGAATTTGGTGCTCATTTGCATTCTACAAAAGAAAAATGGTTTGAAAAACTAGATGCTGCTTATAAAGCAGGTTGCACTCGATTTGATGGCGCAGTAATGGGGCATGGAGGTTGCCCAATGGCTAAAGACGAATTAACGGGTAATATGGCAACTGAAAAAATTTTATCGTATTTTTCGGCCCAAAATATAGATACTCAAGTTAAAATGATGAGTTTTGAAGCGGCATATAATGAAGCATTATTAGTGTTTAATAAATACCATTAAAATAATTTTATTTATAACTTAAAAAGTTTAAATTTGTATGCAATTCAACTTCAATTGCAACATGAAAGCACACACAACTAAAATCATTGGAGAAGGTCTAACTTACGACGATGTACTTTTAATTCCGAACTACTCGGAAGTCCTTCCTAGGGAAGTCTCTACAAAAACTCAATTTACAAAAAATATTACATTAAACGTTCCAATTGTTTCTGCAGCAATGGATACTGTTACAGAAAGTGCTATGGCTATTGCTATGGCTCAAGAAGGAGGTATAGGGGTTTTACACAAAAATATGACTATCGAGCAGCAAGCTACAGAAGTTAGAAAAGTAAAACGTGCAGAAGCCGGAATGATTATGGATCCTGTTACTTTAGGTTTATCTGCTAAAGTTGGAGATGCAAAAGCAGCCATGAAAGAATTTGGTATTGGTGGGATTCCGGTAGTTGATGCTAATCAAATATTAAAAGGAATTGTAACTAACCGAGATTTACGTTTCGAAAAAAATAATGAGCGTCCAATTACAGAAGTAATGACTACCGATCATTTAGTTACTGCACCTAAAGGTACTACCTTAGCACAAGCCGAAGAAATTCTTCAAGAAAATAAAATTGAAAAACTTCCAGTAATTGATACTGATAATAAATTAGTAGGTTTAATTACTTTTAGAGATATTACTAAAGTTACTCAAAAACCTAACGCAAATAAAGACGCTTACGGACGTTTACGCGTTGCAGCAGCTTTAGGTGTTACAGCTGATGTGGTTGAACGGGCAGCAGCATTAGTAAATGCAGGTGTTGATGCAGTAATTATAGATACAGCTCACGGACATACAAAAGGAGTGGTTGATGTGCTTAAAAAGGTAAAAACGGCATTTCCTCAATTAGATGTTGTAGTTGGTAATATTGCAACGCCCGAAGCTGCCTTATATTTGGCAGAAAATGGTGCTGATGCTGTTAAGGTTGGTATTGGTCCAGGTTCTATTTGTACAACTCGTGTAGTTGCCGGAGTTGGTTTTCCTCAATTTTCTGCTGTTTTAGAAATTGCAGCAGTATTAAAAGGTACAGGAGTTCCTGTTATTGCAGATGGAGGTATTCGTTATACTGGTGATATACCTAAAGCTGTTGCTGCTGGTGCAGATTCTGTTATGTTAGGTTCGTTACTTGCCGGAACTAAAGAATCGCCAGGAGAAACAATTATTTACGAAGGACGTAAATTTAAATCGTACCGAGGTATGGGGTCTGTTGAAGCCATGAAGCAAGGTTCTAAGGATCGTTATTTTCAGGATGTCGAAGATGATGTGAAAAAACTTGTTCCCGAAGGTATTGTTGGTCGTGTTGCTTATAAAGGCGAGTTAAACGAATCGATGTTACAATTTGTTGGTGGTTTACGTGCCGGAATGGGATATTGTGGTTCGGCATCAATTAAAGATTTACAAGAAAAAGGACGTTTTGTTCGTATTACAACTAGTGGAATAAACGAATCTCATCCACATGATGTTACAATTACTAAAGAAGCTCCTAATTATTCGAGATAAAATAAAAAAGGCTACCATTTTTGGTAGCCTTTTTACTTTATACTTTTTTAAAATTTTAGCTTCAAAAAATATTTTTTAAAAACTTTGGATCTTGCATTACTTCCGGATTCATTAAATTATCCCAACCTATATGAGTAAGAATACTTAACCAAATTAAAAAGTAAATACTATTTAATATAAAAACTAACCACCCAGTAATTTGGGCTATTTTATAAGCCTTTAAGTTGGTAACATTAGGATGTAAAGCCAATATTTTTCGATCTTTATGTAATAGAAGTAGCGATATAGCAGCAGTAATAATACCCAGTCCTAAAAAATAACAAACAAAAAATGAACATGTATTTAAAATAAGTACTGTGTTTACTCGAGGTAATTTTGTAATTTGATGTTTTGACGATAAATTCATGCGAAATATATATTGACAATAAAATTATGATTTTATTTGGTAGAAAGTATTAAATTAAAGTGAATACTTTTAAATTTGTAGTATGAAGAAAATTTATTTGCCTATATTATTCCTTTTAATGATTTGGGCTCTTATGGATCAAGTCTCAGAAAAACAGCATGTAATTTTACAAGTTATTGTTGTTGTTCTGTTTTTTTACGCCATGATGAAGTTGATGGCCAAAACCCCTGATAATAAAAAATAATGGAAGTTAAATTTGAAAAAGGAGATAAAGTATCAGTTTTAGACGATAATATAACTGGTATTGTTATCGGTTTTAAAAAAGATTTAATAGTTGTTGATGTTGATGATTTTCCGATGGAATATTATGCTAAGGAACTAATTAAAATAGAAAACGAACCTACGCGTTTTTTTAGTGATAAATCAATAGATCAGGTTTTAGCTGAAAAAGCAGATCCAAAAAGTAAGCACGTTGTAAAAGATAAAGCTTCTAAAAAAGAACAATTCTCTATTTCATACGATTTACATATCGAAAAATTAGTTAAAAACTTTTCAAGGCTGTCTAATCACGATATTTTAACCATACAATTAGATACCGCTAGATATCATTTAGAACATGCCATTAAAAATAGAATTCCTCGTATCGTATTAATACATGGTGTAGGCGAGGGGGTTTTAAAAACCGAGTTAGATTTTATGTTGTGCCGTTATAAAAATGTAACGTTTGAAGAAGCCAATTATCAAAAATATGGATTAGGAGCTACTCAAGTTTATATTAAGCAAAATGTATAAAAAACGTATATAGTATTTAAATCTGATATTAAAATCATAGCATTTGTTAATGTCGTGCTTAAAGTAAAAAAACATTTAAACAAGCATAAAAAAGAGTCGATTACTAATCGACTCTTTTTTTATAATATAATTGCTTCTTCTCTTGTTACTATATATTCGCCAAAATAATAGCTTTCATAAACAAAACCATTTTGATCATTTTTAAGCTGTAAATTTTTAAAATAAATAACATTTGAATAACCAGTTATTGATCTCACTCCTGTTGTTTGATTGGTACTAACAATATCTGTAGTAATTATTTCAATTGTACCTCCTGGCTGGCCTGTCCATTGGTCAATTACACTTGGTGAAGCTGGCGGTATAGCATCACAAATAACGCTATTACTAACTTTACCAGAATATTTTCTATATAAAATTTGATCGTTAGATATGGTTAAAACTTTTGGATTTTCTACCGTTGATGTTACCGAATCAAATGTTGTTGGTGGAATATTTATCAATAAGATCTCCGACTCATTGGCTTTAAATAGTAAACCACTTGCAACAGTAGCTGGGCTACAAGTACTAATTGTAGCATTTCCAAAATTTAAATTTTCTAAAACAATATCTCCATCATCACAGCTGCTAAACATTGTAAATAGTGCGAATAGATATATAACTTTTTTCATGATATAATTTTAATTACAACACAAAAGTAACATTTTTAACTAATATATTATTCGAATAAAAAAATTAGCCGAAGCTTTATTATATTTGGCTAATTAAACTTATCAATTAAAAATGAACAATACTCAAACAAAAACCAACTACCCAGCATTATACACCTTAATTATTGTTTTCTTTTTTTGGGGATTTATTGCTGCTGGTAATAGCATTTTTATTCCTTTTTGTAAAAGCTACTTCTCGTTAGATCAGTTTCAGTCGCAATTGGTTGATTTTGCATTCTACACGGCCTATTACGTAGGCGCTTTGATGTTATTTGCTTTTGGAAATTCTACAAATAAAGATTTAGTAAGTACTTGGGGTTATAAAAAAAGTATTGTTTACGGATTGTTATTTTCTGCTTTTGGTGCAGGAGCTATGATCATTGCCGTAGAAACTAATCTATATTTAGGCATGTTGATTGGGCTTTTTATTGTTGCTCTAGGTTTTTCATTACAACAAACGGCTGCAAATCCGTTCGCTATTTTATTAGGCGACCCTATTACTGGTGCAGACCGTGTTAATTTGGGCGGTGGTATCAATTCATTTGGTGCAGCTTTGGGCCCACTTATTATTGCTTTCGCTTTATTTGGTTCGGCTAAAATGGTTACCGAAGAGCAAATTAAATTACTATCCTTAAATAAAGTTGTTCTATTATACGTAGGTGTTGGAATTTTATTTTTAATTGCTGCTGCCTTATTTTATTTTTCTAAAAAAGTTCCGGACGGAAAATCAGTTGAACCGGTTGAAAAATCAAATAAAGCCTTGTTGTTACTTGTTGTGATGTCAGTATTTTTGGGCATATGTTTCGCTCCTGTATTTAATAGTTATAGAACGGTAGAAGCTCAAAAATTGGAAGAATTTCAGTCTGAATATAAAGCCGTTGTCAGTCAATTAACATCTTATACTGAAGCGCAATTATCGACTGATGTAATGGCACAAGTTTTAGTTGAAAGTAGAAATAACTTGTCTGTTGAAATTAAACCATTAAAAGACCAATTAGAATATAGCCGAATGTACTGGCTAATTGGTGCTTTAATCGTAGTTATTGTTTCGTTGTTATCGGCTTTATTCTTTTCTAAAAAAAATCCGATGGGTTGGGGTGCGATGCAGTATCCGCAATTAGTTTTAGGAATGATTGCAATATTTTTATATGTAGGTGTTGAGGTTGCTGTGGGTAGTAATTTAGGAGAATTACTTACATTAGAAGATTTCGGAGGATTATCTTCTTCTGAAATTGCTCCTTATATTTCTATGTATTGGGGTAGTTTAATGATTGGGCGTTGGGCTGGTGCGGTAAGTGTTTTTAAACTTTCGCCAACAAAAAAACAGCTGTTAATGTTTGTTGTGCCATTAGTTGCATTGGCTGTGATTTATTTGGTAAATATATTAGCAGGACAAAATATGTCAAATTTATATTATTATGTAATTTGCGTTTTACTACAAATGGTTGCTTTTAAAATTAGCCATAATAAACCAGCGCGCACCTTAATGATATTTGCTGTTTTTGGAATGTTAGCCATGTTTGTTGGCTTATCAACTTCTGGAAATGTAGCTATTTATGCTTTTCTTTCTGGCGGTTTAGCTTGCTCTATTATGTGGCCTGCAATTTTTAATTTGTCAATTTTAGGTCTAGGAAAATATACTTCTCAAGGTTCTGCCTTTTTGGTTATGATGATTTTAGGTGGTGGAATTATACCACCAATTCAAGGAAAACTTTCTGATATTATCGGAATTCATCAATCTTATATTATCTCATTTTTATGTTTCGCCTACCTTTTTATTTTTGCTATTGGAGTAAAAAAAATATTACAAAGGCAAAATATTAAAATTGATCAAACTCAAGAATAAAAAATTAAAATTAAACTTTTATACCTTTTGTAAGTTGTAACTTTGTTACCGATTACAATACCTTTTATGCAAAGCAAAAAATATTATATAGCGGCATTGTCGGCCTTTATTTTATGGGGTTTTTTTAGTTTGGCTTTAAAACCAATAAAACATATCGCTCCATTAGACATTCTTTTTTATCGCGTTTTTTCGGCTGCCATTTTAATAACATTAATTAATTTATTGTTCAGAAGAAAACAAGTAAAACACAATATTGAACTTTTTAAAGGGTTAAACCCCTCAGAAAAAAAGTCAACGTTGGGCTTAACATTTTTGGGAGGAGCTTTACTTACCTTTAATTGGTTTATTTTTATTTATGTGATGAACCATGTATCTATACAAGCCGGATCATTTGGATATTTAATTTGTCCGATTGTAACCACAATTTTAGCATTTATTATTTTAAAAGAAAGATTGAATAAATGGCAACAACTATCAATCGGGATTAGTGTAATAGCTTGTTGTATTTTAGGTTATAATAGTTTAAAAGATATAGTTTTTAGTTTGTTAATAGCTGCAACTTACGCCACATATTTAATATCTCAACGTAAAAATAAAGTATTAGATAGCTTTATTTCATTGAATATTCAGGCAATTGTAATGGTAGTTATTCTAGCTCCTTTTTATCCAGGCTATGTTGGTGCAGTGCCAACGGAGTCTATTTTTTACATCTGTTTATTTTTTATAGTTGTGTTTTTTACTGTTATTCCGTTGTTTTTAAATTTATATTCTCTTTCCGGAGTTAGCTCATCAACCGTTGGAATTATGTTATATATAAACCCGTTAATAAATTTTGCATTGGCAATTTTTTATTTTAATGAGGCTGTAACAACTCCGCAATTAATTGGTTATTCAATTATATTTTGTTCGGTAATATTGTTTAACAAACAAGTTTTATTTCCGAGTCAAAAACTTAAAACTGTACAATAGTTATGGAAAAAATATATTTAGATAATGCCGCAACAACTCGTCTATTACCCGAGGTGGTTGATATAATGTGTCAGATTTTAAAAGATACTTACGGAAACCCGTCTTCTACATATTCATTCGGCCGAGAAAGCAAAGTATTAATTGAAACAGCTAGAAAATCAATTGCAAAGCAAATTAATGCCCAAGCAACCGAAATAATTTTTACATCTTGTGGAACCGAAGGTGACAATTGGATATTATCTGCTGCAGTTAACGATTTAAAAGTTACTCGAATTATTACTTCGAGGATTGAGCATCACGCCGTTTTACATACTCTTGAAGTTTTAAATATTAAAAACCCTAAACTTGAAATAGTTTATTTACCTGTCAATGAATTTGGTATTATTGATTATTTGTTTTTAGAAAACGAATTACAAAATAGTACAAAAAAAACTTTAGTTAGTTTGATGCATGTAAATAATGAAATCGGTTCGGTTTTAGATTTAAATAGAGTAGGTGCTTTGTGTGTAAAATATGCTGCTTATTTTCATTCAGATACAGTGCAATCCATTGGAAAAGAAAAAATTGACGTACAAGCTGCAAATATTGATTTTTTAGTTGCTAGTGCACATAAATTTCATGGACCTAAAGGAATTGGTTTTGTATTTGTTAAAAAAAACACCATTATTCAACCTTTAATTCATGGCGGAGATCAAGAAAAAGGTTTTAGAGCTGGAACTGAAGCTGTGCATCAAATAATAGGAATGAGTAAAGCATTAGAAAATGCTTATATAAATTTAGATACTTATAAAAAGTATATTTTAGAGTTAAAAGAATATAGTATTTTAGAGCTTAGAAAAGCTTTTCCGTCAGTTAAAATTAATGGGAGCGAAAATACTTTTTACAATATTTTAAATGTTATGTTGCCATTGGCTACTGATAAAACACCGATAATATTATTCTATTTAGACATGAAAGGTATAGCTGTTTCTCGTGGTAGTGCTTGTCAGTCTGGCAGTATAAAACCATCTCACGTTTTAGCCGAAATTTTAAATGAAGATGAGTTAAAACAACCTAGTTTGCGTATTTCGTTCAGTCATTATAACACAAAAAAAGATATTGATTCTTTAATAGAAGCAATCAAAACAATGTAAAAAAAACCGCATATTTAAGCGGTTTTTTTTATATATTCAATTCAATTTAATCACAATTTATAAAATGAATGTTTTTTTTGAAAATAAAAATTTTAAATGGATAAACATTAATAATTCATCTTTTGATGAATTAAATGAGACAGCCACTGTGTTTAATTTTGTTAGCTTAGTTAATAATGAACATTTTAAAACGAGACGTTTACCTAAATTTATTGCTGCTGAAGGCGTAAATTATTTATCGCTTCGTTTTTTTCATAAAGAAGGAAAGTCTTTTAATAATACCCGTAATGAGTTTAGTGTAAAATTAAATATATTTTACAGTGATAATTTTATTGTTACTTATTATCAAAAAAAACATAAACATTTACAAGAATATATTGAAAATTTTGAAAGGAATGATAAAACAACAAGTAAGGATCTAATTTATTATTTAATAACTTCATCATTAGCAAGTTTCGAAAATATTGCCTTGGATATGGATAATGAAATTGTTAAATATGAAGAAATAATTTTTACAAAAGATGGTGTTAATTTTGATTTAAAACAATTATATAATTTGAAAAAGGAAGCTAATGCTTGTAAAAAAATTCTGAATTTTATGGATCAAGCATTGGCTAATATGATAGGAATTAACGATAAATCTGTTCGGCTTAAACGTGTTAAAGAAACCAATTTAACAATTTTAAATTTACATACACAGTTGGTAGATGACACACAAAACTTGTTAAACATATATATTTCACTAAATAGTCAAAAAGCAAACGAGATAATGAAAACGTTGACTATTTTTTCAGTTTACTTTTTACCACTTACTTTTATAGCGGGTATTTACGGGATGAATTTTAAAGATATGCCAGAGCTTGAATACATATATGCATATCCAATTTGTCTTTTGGTAATGTTTATAATTGTTATATATATTTATTTGTGGTTTAAAAGAAAAAAGTATTTATAAGCTAAAAAATAAGGTTGACTAGTCAACCTTATTTTTTAGCTTATAAACAGTTATTTTGTAAAATCATTAACCGATTTAATTTCAAAATAACTGTTTATTGTTAATTCGATATCTGCTTCTTTGAATATTTTTTTTACATTTCGGGTTAAATCAGATTTTATAAAAAACATATTTTCAGGATTAAATGTATATGCATTTAATTCGTAAGTAGCGTTTAAATCTCCTAAACTTAAATGTAGAACATAAGGTTCTATTTGATCTGTAATTCTATTAGTTTGTTTCGCTGCTTCAAGTAACTTTTCTTCTATTATTGCCGGGTTGTAATCGTATCTTACATTTACTTTTACACTTACCGCTAAACCTTTTTCTTTTCCAATCGAGGTAAAGTTTATTGTATGATCATTTAAAATCGATGAATTTGGAATGGTAATATCTTCGTTATTAAAAGTTTTTAATCTAGTTATTAGTAAACTTTTTTCCATTACAACTCCAATTGTACCTTTTGTTTTAATCCAATCTCCAATTTTGTATGGACGCATATAGGTAATTACTAACCCAGAAATTGCATTTGTTATCGCTGATGATGAACCAATTGAAAGTAGAATTCCTAAAAATACGGAAACACCTTTAAACGCAATTGATTCGGCCCCTGGTAATAGTGGAAAAATCATTATTATAATAAAAACGTTCAAAACAAAACGTAATATTGAAAAGGTAGGTTTGGACCACTCAGCATGAAATCCGTTAAAAACCAATCGTTTTCGACTAATTTCAATCGATATAAATCGTAAAAATCTAATAATTAATTTTCCAATGAAAAATATGATTATCATTTTTACAATATTCGGGATATAATTAAAAATGGAGTCTTTTATACTATTTAAAGGAACCTTAATCCATTGGTTTAGTTGAATTACCCATACTTCTGTTTGCGGAAATAAGCGTAACATAAATGGTATAATTATAAATAATGCAACAATGAATAGAAAAAATTTAACTATCCAAAGTAATCGATCTACTATTCTGGTTAATTCAATACGATTAATTAATTGGTAATTATTTATTGTGATTCCTTTATTTAAAACCGTTGTATTAAGTTTAAATTGATTATTTAAATATCCGATAAATTTAGAGATAACATAAAAAATTGTAAATAAAATAGCAACTAGTAAAATTAATTGACCTAATCGTATCAACTTGGCATTAAAAGAATTTTTTTCTTTATATTTTAAAACTGTTTCAGTAATTATGTTTTTGTAGTTTTCGGTAATATTTTCCTGAGAATTATTACTCCATAAAGCATCTAAATCACTAACCGAAGTTATAATTTTTTTATCATAAACTATATTTATTATATCGCCATCCGATTTTACTTTTAGAGAATCTGCGTTGAAACTCGGCATTTTGTAAAGCGATTTAATTGCTTTTAAATCGTGTTCAGCTCTTTCAGCGGCTGTAAACGAAGCGATATCATTATAAATATAAAATAAGGTATCACTGTATAAAACAACTGGAATTCCGTTTGCTTTGGTTTGATATCTTTCGTTTTGTTCTAACCGTTTTACAAACCGAAGGGAATCTTGCATTTGAGTAAAACGTATTTTTTCTTCTTTTCTTTGATTTTCTGTAATAGTTATTAGATTACGTATTTCATTTACTAATAGATCCATTTTAACCGAATCTTTAGCTCGTAAAGTTTTCAACCGATTGATTTCGGTTGCTAATTTAATAGAATCGTTAGAGGTTTGTGCAACTGTTAAGTTTGAGAAGATTAGAATAAAAAAGAATATAATTTTTTTCAAAGCATTAATATTTACTAAATACGATAATAACGTATTATTAGGAATTAGATTATATTTAAGAGATAAAAAAAAAAGGAAAGAATTGCTCTTTCCTTTTTTAAATTTTATAATTTATTTTATAAGTGAATCACTTCTCCGTAAGCATCTGCTACAGCTTCCATAACAGCTTCAGACATTGTTGGATGTGGATGTACAGCTTTTAAAATTTCGTGTCCTGTAGTTTCTAATTTTCTAGCTACTACAGCTTCAGCAATCATATCAGTAACACCAGCACCAATCATATGGCAGCCTAACCATTCGCCATATTTAGCATCAAAAATAACCTTAACAAAACCATCTGGAGTTCCAGATGCTTTAGCTTTACCAGATGCAGAAAATGGGAATTTACCAACTTTAATATCGTATCCAGCTTCAATTGCTTTTTTCTCGGTTAAACCAACCGATGCAATTTCTGGTGTTGCATAGGTACAACCAGGTATATTTCCGTAATCTAGTGGATCAACATGTAAGCCTGCAATTTTTTCAACACATAAAATTCCTTCAGCTGATGCCACGTGTGCTAGAGCCTGACCTGGAACAACATCTCCAATGGCGTAATAACCTGGAACGTTTGTTTGGTAGTATTTATCTACTAAAATTTTATCTCTGTCTGTAGCAATTCCTAAATCTTCTAATCCAATATTTTCGATATTAGATTTGATTCCTACTGCTGATAAAAGAATATCTGCTTCTAAAACTTCTTCTCCTTTTGCTGTTTTTACAAAAGCTTTAACTCCTTCGTCGGTTGTTTCAATTCTTTCTACCGAAGAGTTTGTCATGATTTTTATTCCAGATTTTTTTAAAGAGCGTTCAAACTGTTTTGAAATATCTTCGTCTTCAACCGGAACAATATTAGGCATAAACTCAATAACGGTAACATCTGTTCCCATAGAGTTATAAAAATGTGCAAATTCTACACCGATAGCACCAGAACCAACTACGATAAGTTTTTTGGGTTGTTCAGTTAAAGTCATTGCCTGTCTGTAGCCAATAACTTTTTTACCGTCTTGAGGAATATTTGGTAATTCGCGAGAGCGAGCTCCTGTTGCAATAATTACATGATTTGCAGAGTAATTTTCAACCAGACCACCTTCAAAAGTAACTTCAACAGTTTTATCGGCTTTAAGTTTACCAAATCCGTATATAATATCTATTTTATTTTTAGACATTAAAAACTGAACTCCTTTGCTCATCGTTTCTGCAACGTTACGAGATCTGTTTATAACTGCACTAAAATCTTTATCTACTTCTCCATTAATTACTAATCCGTAATCAGAAGCATGTTTTAAATAATCGAAAACTTGTGCTGATTTTAGAAGTGCTTTTGTAGGAATACACCCCCAATTTAAGCAAATTCCGCCTAAGTTTTCTTTTTCAATAATAGCAACCTTAAATCCTAATTGTGATGCACGAATTGCAGTAACATAACCACCTGGTCCACTTCCTAGAACAATAATATCATATTTCATAAATGCTTTATTTCTGTCTTTAGTTTATTAGCTAAAATAGTGATTAAATAGAAAAAACCACTATAAATTCTTTTTAAATTGCGATTCGTATAATTTTTTATAATATCCGCCTGGAATTTTGATTAAATCGTAATGATTTCCTTCTTCTATTATCATTCCTTTATCCATAACAATAATTCTATCTGCATGTTGTATGGTTGTTAAACGATGTGCAATAACAATTGAAGTAGAGTTTTTTGTTAAGGTTTCTATGGCATTCTGTATTAATTCTTCACTGTAAGAATCGATTGACGAAGTGGCTTCGTCTAAAATTAATATATTTGGTTGTGCAACATAAGCACGTATAAATGCAATTAATTGACGTTGTCCAGATGAAAGCATACTTCCACGTTCTTTTACATTAAAATCGTAGCCACCTGGGAGTTGCATAATAAAATCATGCGCACCAATTTTTTTAGCAGCGTTTATAACATCATTTCTTGTAATTTCAGAATTGTATAACGCAATATTATTAAAAATGGTATCGGCAAATAAAAACACGTCTTGTAAAACTACCGCAATATTTTTTCGTAAATCATCAATTTTAAAATCATATAAATTATGATTGTCAAGTAATATTTCGCCAGAATCAATATCGTAGAAGCGATTGAGAAGGTTAATTATTGTTGATTTTCCAGCTCCAGTAGTTCCAACAATAGCAATTGTTTCTCCAGCTTTAACATTTAAGTTGATGCCTTTTAATACTTGTTCTCCATCGATGTAGCTAAAATAAACATTTTTTAATTCGATATTACCATGTAAATGTTGAATCGTTTTTGTTCCCGTTGGTTGAATATGTTCGGTATTATCTAACACTTCGAAAACGCGTTCAGCCGATATAATGCCCATTTGCAGTACGTTAAATTTATCTGCAATTTGGCGAAGTGGGTTAAAAAGTAATTGAATAAATAAAGTATAAGAAAATAAATCTCCAAAAGTAGTTTCAGTACCACCATCAATAATTTGATGGCCACCATACCAAACCACAGCCGCTAAAGTTAAAGAAGATAATATTTCGGAAACCGGAAAAAATATTGAATTGTATAAAATATTTTTTAACCAAGCTTTATTATGAGCCATATTAATTTGCTCAAATTTGTTTAATTCGTTTTCTTCTTGTGTAAAAAGTTGTACTATTTTCATACCAGATAAACGCTCAAGTACAAAGGTGTTTAAATTTCCTACTTGCGTTCTAACTTCTTGAAAGGCAACTTTCATTTTTCTTTGAAATATTAGTGTAGCATAGACTAATAAAGGCATTGCTAGTATTGGAATAATACTTAATTCCCAATTCATACTAAACATAAAAAATAAAACCACAAGCATTTTTAAGATGTCCGAAAATATCATGAATAAACCTTGCGAAAAAATACTCGCAATAGATTCTATATCAGAAACTGTTCGGGTAACAATTTTGCCAATAGGCTCAGTATTAAAATATTTTATTTTGAAGTTTAATATATGATAAAATAATTTTTCACGGATATCTTTTACTATATCTTGACCTAACCAATTAGCGAAAAAGGTGAATAGAAACTGAAAAATTACTTCGCAAAACAAGACAATGCTCATTAATATAATATATTTTAAAAGACCATCTAAGTCTTTCAAGCTAATATATAAATCTATAGTTTGTTTTAGTAAATACGGACGAAGTGCAGCAAATACTGAAAGTAAAATAGCAAACACAATTACCCATAAAAATCTTAATTTATAGGGTTTGGCATGATGTAATACTTTAGTAAGAGAGTTGATATTAATTTGTGTCATTGTCTAAATAAGGATAAATAACTTTGGTTAAATATAAACCATGTGCTGGGACAGAAAAGCCAGCTTTTTGTCGAGACTTACTTTCAATAACTGCTCTAAAATCTTTTAAATCAGTTTTACCTAAACCAACATTTATTAAGGTTCCAACAATGGCACGAACCATATTTCGTAAAAAGCGGTCGGCGGTAACGGTAAATATTAATTGATTTTCGTTTTGAATCCAAAATGCTTCTTTTATTGTACAAATAAAAGTATTTACATCCGTATGCGTTTTAGAAAAACATTCAAAATCGGTATACTCAAATAAAATTTTTGAGGCTTCATTCATTTTCTTTATATCAAGATTTTGATATTGGTACCAACTTCCTTCATTAATAAAAGCATCTTTAAAAGTATGAATATGATATTCATACGTTCTTGAAGTTGCATCAAATCGAGCATGAGCATCATCATGTAGTTTTATAAAATCGATAACGACAATATCTTTTGGCAAAAATGAATTGATTCGTTTAACAAATGTATTGCTGTCAATTAGTTGATCATAATCAAAATGTGCATACATATTTTTAGCATGAACTCCAGCATCTGTTCGACCTGCGCCAACAACATCTATATTTTTTCGTAGTAAAATAGATAAGGCTTTGTTTAAAACTTCTTGAACCGATATGGCATCTGGCTGAATTTGCCATCCGTGGTAATTTTTGCCATTATAAGCAAATTTAACAAAATATCTCAAAAGGTGTTTTTCATTTTTATTTCAGCAAATATACGTTTTTAGCGTCCAAAATTTGAGATTCAAAATCACATTACTTACTTTTTTTATATATTTGACGATGATCAAATTAAAATTATGAAAAATATTATTACTGTTTTTTGCCTTTTTTTTTACTTATTAGGTACCGCACAATCATTCAATAAAAATTTTAACGATAAAACACTGCGCTTAGATTTTGTTTTTTCTGGAAATAAAAACGAAACTAAGGTTACGTCACAGTCACCAATGATTAAAACAGGAAATTGGTACGGACGCAAGGTTAATTTAACCGAAAATAATTTACAAGGCGATGCCGAGGTAAATGTTTATGATTTAAAAACGAATAAAAAGATATATACCCAATCTTTTTCTACTCTTTATCAGGAATGGTTAACCCAAGAGGCAGCTAAAACAATGATTTTTACCACAGAGCAGGTACTTTTAATTCCTGAGCCCAAACGTGCTTTTAAAATTGTAATTAATTTTTTTGAAAATAATAAACCCAACAAAGTTTATGAAGGTTTGTTTGACTTTACCAGCAATGGGATCATAGTTTTAAATAATAGGGATATTAAATATAAACAGCTAAACGAGTCAACTAATAAAACGAGTCCAATAAACGTAGCTATTGTGGCAGAAGGTTTTACTGAGTCCGAAATGCCTTTGTTTGAAGAATATGCTAAGCGAGCAGTTTCATCCTTATTTAATCATAAAACATTTAATAAATATAAAGATCAATTTAATATTTATGCTGTATTTACTGAATCTAAAGACTCAGGAGTTTCTAATTCTATGTCAAACACAAATAAAAATACAATTGCCCAATCTAGTTTTGGAACTTTTGGATTCGAGCGTTATTTAACAACCTCTAAATTATTTAAGTTACATAATGAGTTAGCAGGATTTAATTTCGATCATATAATCATTATTGCTAATACAGATGTTTATGGAGGCGGAGGAATTTATAATAGCTACACGTTAACATCAATATTTGATAAAACTTTTGACGAAGTTGTTGTACACGAATTTGGACATAGTTTTGCGGGTTTAGGAGATGAGTATTTTTATGCAGATGATATTTTCTCGGATAATGCGCATCAAAATACTGTAGAACCTTGGGTAAAAAACAATACTTCATTAGTTAATTTTGACAGTAAATGGAAAAATAAATTACCTAAAAATTCAACAATTCCAACGCCATATACAAATGACGGAACCGACGATTTAGGCGTTTATTTAGGAATAGAGGGAGGAAAGGTTTATATTCCGCATCAAGATTGTAGAATGCATACTAATACAGCTAAAGATTTTTGTAGTGTTTGCAACGATGCCATAGAAGAGCTAATTTTGCATTATACGATTCAAAAATAAAAGACTTGAAAAAAATTTTACTACTTTCTGATACTCACAGTCATATTGACAATAACATTATAAAATACATACAGCAAGCTGACGAAGTTTGGCACGCTGGGGATATTGGTGATTTGCAGGTAACAGATACAATTAAATCATTAAAACCTTTACGAGCAGTTTACGGTAATATTGACGCTGCTGATGCCCGGTTAGAATTTCCGTTAAATAATAGATTTGTTTGTGAAGGTGTTGATGTTTGGATAACTCATATCGGCGGTTATCCTGGAAAATATGACATTAAAATTCATGAGGATATAAAACGCACCCCGCCAAAATTATTTATTTGTGGTCATTCACATATTCTAAAAGTTCAGTTTGATCCGGAGTTAAAATGTTTACATATGAACCCAGGAGCTTGTGGGAAGCACGGATTTCATCAAGTTAGAACAATGTTGCGTTTTGAGCTAGATAATGGAGAGATTAAAAATTTAGAGGCAATAGAACTAGGGGCTAGATAAAATCAAAAAAACCGAAGGATTGGCTACCTTCGGTTTTTTCTACGCACTAATAAACTAAGATGATAGGTTTATCTCAAACGATCTACAGATTTTACAAGATCTTCATCCTTCTTGATGGCTCTATTTGCAAGAGTCAAAAACAAGATAGATAGAATCGGAAGAATCATCCCAATACCCTTCTCAGAAACTTCAGTTTCTCCGGATAAATTTAGAGATCGGAATACAAATAATCCTAGTAATAAAACGTTTAATATCATATTAAGTCTGTTTACAACAAACTGTCTCATTCTGTTGTTAAATGCTATTGTAGCATAAGCCGCTAAAGCCGCTGATATACCAAATAACCCAATAATCATACCACTATGTGGTGCATATATTAGTTCACCTTTTGAATTTGTCCATAAAGGAAAAACTAAAGATAAGATACCACTAAATATAAAAACAATAACCAAATAAATGGTTTGTACACGTTGTAACATAGGTTTTAATTATGTAAATAGAATAACAAAAGTACTATAACTTTTTTTAAAAAACTATTGTAAGAATAATTTTTTTTGTATTATTGCAGTATAAATAACGTAAGTACTTCACATATTGGTTATTAAATTTAAAATTTATAACCGTATCCAAAAAAATGATAATAACCCTATTATTACCTTAAAAATTTCAAAACATTTTATGTTTGACACATCTGAATTAAAGAAAAAAAGTGTTGCAGATTTAAAAGAAATAGCAAAAGCTCTTCAAATTGAATTTGTTGCCACATCAAAAAAAAGTGACATATTAGAAGCTATTTTGGCAAAATCTCAGGCTGAAATTGTTGTTGAAAAACCTAAAAAAACTTTAGCACCTACTGAAGCTAAACCTCGTAAGGTAAAGTTAAAAACACCAGTTGCAGCTGTTGATGCTCCAAAAAATGAAGAATCACCGAAAGTTGATTTACTAGAAAAAAATAGTTTTGAGGAAGCTACTCCTGATACAAAAGAAGTATTACGTGAAAAACCTTTGAAAAATCAAAGAAATAGAATCGGAAAACAAGATGATAAAAAGTTTGTTAAACCGAACGCTAAATTTAAAAATCCTAGAGAGTTTAATAATTTAGATTCTGATAATCCAGTTGTAAATAATGTTGTTACTAACAACGGGGTTGATACCATTGAAATTAGTTCTGAAGAATTGTGTGACGAAACAGTTGATTCTGAAATTATACAAAAAAACGGAAGAGAGGTTTTAGAAAATAAAAATCAAAATAATAACAATCGTAATAAATTTAAAGATCCAAGTTTTGAATTTGATGCAATTATAGAAGCCGAAGGGGTTTTAGATATTTCTGAAACAGGAAATGGATTTTTACGTTCATCAGATTTTAATTACCAACAATCTCCCGACGATATTTATGTTTCTCAATCTCAAATCAGAAAATTTGGTTTAAAAACCGGAGATACAGTTCGTGGATTGGTCCGTCCGCCAAAGGATCAAGAACGTCATTATCCGTTAATTAAGGTTGTTAAAATTAATGGGTACGATCCTAAAACAATTCAAGATCGTATTGCTTTCGAACATTTAACACCAATTTTTCCGAACGAAAAATTTAATTTAGATGGCAAACGTAGTACAGAATCTACCCGTATAATTGATTTATTTGCCCCGATTGGTAAAGGGCAACGTGCTATGATTGTGGCTCAGCCAAAAACTGGTAAAACAACACTTTTAAAAGAAATTGCAAATGCAATATCAGCAAATCATCCAGAAGCTTTTTTAATTGTTTTATTGATAGATGAGCGACCAGAAGAGGTAACAGATATTATGCGTAATGTGGATGCTGAAGTGATTGCATCTACTTTTGATGAACCAGCTAAAAAACATGTGGATGTTGCCAATATTACCTTAGAAAAAGCAAAACGTTTGGTAGAATGTGGACACGATGTTGTTATTCTATTAGATTCGATTACTCGTTTAGCGCGAGCTTACAATACAACACAACCACCATCTGGCCGTGTATTATCAGGTGGAGTAGATGCCAATGCTTTGCAAAAACCGAAACGTTTTTTTGGTGCAGCCCGTAATATTGAAGATGGAGGTTCGTTAACAATTATTGCCACTGCATTAACTGAAACAGGCTCAAAAATGGATGAAGTTATTTTTGAAGAGTTTAAAGGTACTGGAAATATGGAAGTTCAGTTAGATCGAAAAATTGCAAATAAACGTATTTATCCTGCAATTGATTTATTGAACTCATCAACTCGTCGAGATGATTTATTATTATCTGACTTTGTTAAAATGGGATTACCTGCTTTACGATTTTTAGCATTAGATAGAATTTCTGATAAAAATGACAAAGGTGCTATAGAATCTATTTCATTTGTTAAAACGGCTTTAAAAAACACTGAAAATAATTTTGAGTTATTAAAGACAATGAAAGATAAATCACCAAATAGATAGAAACAAAAAGAGAGCTTTAAAGCTCTCTTTTTTATTTTACAAATGTTTCATTTAAAAGTGTAATAGTATTAAAATCTACTTTTCCGTCAAAAAAGGTGTCTATTACTTCCTGAAAAATAGGGTGTGTTTCGGGTAAAACACAAAATAAAGTCATAGATGATTTTAGTTTTGAATCGTCTGGGTAAGGAAATAAGTTACGTATTGATTTTCCTTTGTGTTCTAAAACTTTTTCGCAAGCACTTACTAATCTTGGACCTAAAATGTCATTTTCTATATAAGCTTGAGCTTGTTGATAATTTTCAATTCCGTAATATTTAGATGTTTCAGAAAAGCCTAATCCTCTCATTTGAGGAAAAACGTACCACATCCATTCATTTTCGATTTTACCGTTTGATATTTCTTGAAGGGCATTGTCAAAAATAATTTCTTGAACTTTCAAAAAGCGATCTAGTTTTTCTTCGATTGTCATAAAAGATAAATATATTTTGGTTAGTTGTGTGTTAATATAATGTGCTACATTATTGATTGTTAAAATTAAACTTCAATACGTACCTAATTATTATAAAAGTTGTAATCTTTTGTTTAAATATATTGTAATATCTTAAATTTTCAAAATTATTTTTAATAAAAATAAGATGTTTTTTTAACTAATTCCAGCCACCTCCTAATGCCTTATAAAGCTTAATTCGAGCATTTAATTTGCTTAATTTTAGTTGGTTATAATTTAGCTCTGTATTTAACGCAACACGTTGAGAATTAACCACTTCTAAGTAAGTTGCATAACCACTATTAAAAAGCATTGTTGCTTGTTGTGTACCTAATCTAGCCGTTTCAAGTTGTTCTTTAGATATTTCAAGCTCTTCATTTAATTTATTAATTAAAATGATTGCATCAGATATCTCGTTAACAGAATTATAAACAGTCTTCTGAAAATCAATTTCTGCTTGTTCTCTTTGTAAAAGCGCAACTTGATATGCAGTTTTTAGTTTTCGCTTATTAAAAACGGGTTGTGTTAAATTTCCAATTACATTGCCCATAAGCGAGCCTGGTATATCAAACCAGTTCTTTGCAAATAAACTATTAACACCACCTACTAATGAGATATCTAATTTTGGGTAACGATTTGTTTGAGCAACACCAACTTGAGCATTTTTTATTTGTAATTCATAATTTGCTGCTTTAACATCGGGTCTAGCTGAAACCATTTCCAACGGTATATGATTAGATAATAGGTCGTTGCTTAATAAATCATCAATTTCTATATTGTCTACATTTATGCCTTCGGGTAAATTTCCTATCAAAAATTGTAAATCATTTTCTTGAATCATAATCTGGCGTTCTAAACGTGGAATTAAAGCCTTTGCAACCAACATTTGTGAACGTGTTTGTTGAATACCTAAAGCAGTTGTTTTTCCGGATTCATACTGTAACTCAACAAAACGTAATGTGTTTTTGTTTAAATCGTAGTTAGAACGCGCAACTTTTAATTGGGCATTAAGTAAGATCAAGTTAAAATATCCTTCAGCAATTTTTGAAACAACAGCGGTTTGAATTAACTTTTGTGCTTCGGTAGTTTTTAAATAGTTTGCTAAACTGGCTGCTTTTTGACTTTTAATTTTACCCCAAATATCAATTTCCCACGATAAGCTTACATTAGATATGTTTTGTGAAAAATACATAAACATTGTTTCTGGTGCATCTTTACCAGTTTGAGCATAATAATTTGCCGACGGATTACTATTAAAATTTTCGGATCTAAATTGATAATATGGATTTGCTAGTGTAGCATTTATATTTGGTAACCATTCAACCTTTGCTTGTGCATAGCGTTGGTTAGATATTTCAATATTTTTTAAAGATTTCTGAATATCAAAGTTATAAATTAGACCTTGTTCAATTAATTCATTTAATTTTTCATCTTTAAAAAAATCTTTCCATGAAATTTTTATGACTTCTAAACTATCGTTTGCTGCATTGATAGAATCTACACCCCTATAATTTTCGGGCATAGTAAATTCTTTCATTTTAAAATTTCTTTGTGGAGTACAAGCTTGAAAAACACTTAATAAACCCAAAAGACTTATATATACGTATAATTTTTTCATAATTAATCGTTCTTAAATTTAGCTTTTAGTGTTTCGTCTAAATGCTGAAAAATTGAAAACAGTAATGGGATAAAAAATATTCCGGTAAATACACCAAATAACATTCCACCTGCCGCACTAAAACTTATAGAATGGTTTCCTTGCGCCGATGGACCAACGGTCCACATTAATGGAATTAAACCAGCTACAAAGGCAAAAGATGTCATTAAAATAGGGCGTAAACGCATTTTAGCACCTTCAACTGCAGCTTCAGCAATACTAGATCCACTATGCCTTTTTTGTAAAGCAAACTCAACAATTAATATGGCATTTTTAGCAAGTAATCCAATCAACATAATTAGTCCTACTTGCACGTAGATGTTATTTTGCAATCCAACAAAATTTATTGTGGTATATACACCAAAAAGTCCGGTAGGTACCGCTAATAAAATTGCAAAAGGTAACATAAAACTTTCGTATTGTGCTGCTAATAAAAAGAAGACAAAAACAATACTTAAAGCAAATATTATTGTAGCTTGATTTCCTTGATTTTTTTCTTCTAAAGTCATCCCGGTATATTCGTATGAATAGTTTCCGGGTAATTCAGGTGCTAATTTATCAATTACATTAATAACATCTCCTGTACTATAACCATCTGCGGGTGCTATCTTTACAGAAATTGCATTAAATAAATTATATCTATTTACAGTTTCTGGGCCGAACACTTTTCTAAGTTTTATTAAAGTATTTGCAGGTAACATTTCACCACTTTTATTGCGAACAAAAATGTTTTTAAAACTTTCAGGATCATTTCTATAATCAATATCTGCTTGCATATATACACGATATTGACGTCCAAATCTAGAAAAATCTCCGGCTTGAACACGTCCAAAATAACTTCTGATAGTTGTCATAAGTTCTTTAACATCTACACCCAAAGCTTTTGCTTTTACATAATCAATATCCAACATATACTGCGGGAAATTTGCGTTAAACGAGGTAAATGCATTGGCAATTTCGGGCTGCTGATTCAATTTTTTTATGAAATCTGTTGCAACGATATCAAATTGTGAGAATTTCCCACCCAAACGATCTTGTAATACCATTTCTACACCACTAAAGTCACCAAAACCTTGTACAGTCGGTCTGGTAAAAACTTGAAAAGTAGCTCCGTTTATTTGTGACAAATCATCTTTGAAGGATTTGATTATTTCATTTACATCTTTGACTTCCCCACGATCTTCGATTGGTTTTAAATTAATATAACCTACAGCAAATGATGAACTGGCAGTTGCATCAATTGTATTATAACCAGAAATATTTGTCATTCCTTCAATTTCTGGGCGTAATTTTAAAATACTATCTGCTTGTTTTAAAATAATTTTAGTTCTTGCTAACGATGCTCCCGGAGGCATTGTCATAGAGTATGTTAAAAAGCTATCATCTTCGGTAGGTATAAAACTTGTTGGAGTTTTACTCATTGTAAAAATTCCTGCCAGTGTTATTATGATAAGTAAACCAACTGATAATTTTTTGTTTAAAATAAATTGATTAACAATTTCTGCATATTTATTGGTGAATAAATCAAATGCGTAATTAAATTTGGCAAAAAATTTACTTTTTCTAGATTCGGCTTTTTTACTTGCTTGTGGCTCACTGTGTGTAGCTTGTTTTAAAAATAAAGCGCAAAGTGCTGGAGTTAGTGTTAATGCACATACTGCTGAAATTAAAATAGCAATTGCTAATGTATACGCAAATTGTTTGTAAAAAATTCCATTAGGCCCCTCCATAAATCCTATCGGTAAAAACACAGCAGCCATAACTAAAGTGATTGACAAAATTGCTTTTGTAATTTCGTCCATAGTTTCTAGTGTAGCTTCTTTAGCCTTCATTCCGGTAGCATGCATTTTTTCGTGTATGGCTTCAACCACAACAATTGCATCATCAACCACAATACCAATAGCAAGTACCAAGGCAAACATGGTTAAAATATTTATTGAAAAACCTAATAAATAAATGAAAAACAAGGTTCCTAATAATGAAATAGGAATTGCTATTGCAGGAATAAGAGTTGATCTAAAATCTTGTAAAAACAAATAAACAATTATGAAAACTAAAAAAAATGCTTCATATATAGTTGTTTTTACTTGGTTAATAGATGTGTCAATTTGATCTTTTACTGAATAAGTAATATCGTATTTTATGCCATCGGGAAATGTTTTTGACACCTTTTCTAACACTTTTTGCACTTCAATAGCGATATCACGAGCATTAGATCCAGCTGTTTGTGTAATATTAAGTGTTAAACCAGGAAAGCCATTAACGCTGTTATCACTTCCTACATTTGAAGCTCCAAATTCTATTCGAGCTACATCTTTTAAAAATAGAATAGAGCCGTCTATATTAGTTTTAATTACTATACTTTCATATTCTTCGGGTAAACTAAAACGCCCATTATGACGTAAAGTAGTTTCAAAAACTTCTTCAGAACTTTCTCCAAATTTTCCTGGAGCAATTTCAAAGTTTTGATCCCTAATTGCTTTAATTAAATCTTGAGGAGTTAAGTTATAAGCAGCTAATTTGTCTGGATTTATCCATGTACGCATTGAATAGTCACGCGCACCAACACGGCTTACTGCTGCGACTCCTGGCACACGTAATAACTCTCTATTTAAGTTGATTTGTGAGAATGCTTGTAAAAAAGTTTCATCATAAATTCCACTTGGATGATCTGAAAAAACATTAATGGTCATAATATTTCCACTTTGACGTGGAGTAACCGATATACCTGCCTCGTTTACCTCGGCTGGAATTTGTCCTGTGGCTTTAGAAACTCTGTTTTGAACATTAACGGCAGCTTGATCTGGATTTGTTCCGGCTTTAAAAAACACGCTGATAGAACCTGACCCACTATTACTAGCACGAGAGGTAATATATGTCATGTTATCTACTCCGTTTATAGCTTCTTCGATTGGTAATAAAACGGATTGTGCCATTGTTTCGGCACTTGCACCAGGATAGCTCATTGTTACGCTGACGCTTGGTGGTGCAATTTCAGGAAATCTTGTAATAGGAAGTTTTAACAGCCCGATAAGTCCTAGCATGATAAACATTATCGAAATTACGACTGATAAAATAGGACGGCTTATAATTGATTTTAGCATAATGTTTTATTCTAAATTAAAAAATCACTTTGCAGTGATTTTATAAAATGGGATTTACAGTTGTATTTTCATTAAATTTATTGAATCCTGTTAAGATGATAACGTCTCCAATATTTAAACCTTCTGTAACGATGTATTTTTTGTTTGAAGTTCCATCTACCTTTATTTCTTGTAGAGCTACTTTATTATCTTTTCCTAATAAATAAACAAAATCTTTATCTTGTATAGTTGTAGTAGCTTCTTGTGGAACTAAAATGACACCGTTTTTAGATTCTTTTAATTTAATAGTTCCGGTGTTACCAGAACGCATAACATCTTCTGAATTTGGAAATATAGCACGTAAAGAGATTGAACCTGTACTTCGGTTTACTTGTCCGTTTACTGCATCTACCATTCCAAATTTATTATATTCTTTTCCGTCAGCTAATATCAATTTAGCCTCTGGTATAATACTTCCTAATGAATTTTTTATCGAATCGTTCGCATTTTCTTTAGTAAAATATAAATAATCAGATTCACTCATACTAAAGTATACATATACATCACTTACATCTGTTAATACAGTTAACGGATTTTTTTCGCCTTTAGTAATTAAATTACCAATACGTTTAGGAATACGGCCAATATAGCCGCTTACTGGAGCTTTAATTAAAGTAAATGCTAAGTTAATTTGTGCTGAAGCTACTGCTGCAGATGATTTTGCTAACGAAGCTTTTGCTACTTCATAATTAGCTTGTACAGATTGTAATTGAACTGGTGCGATAACTTCGTTATCAACAAGAGGTTTTAATCGATCAATTTCAAGTTTTGCATTTTTAAGTTTGGCTTTCTCAACATTTTCACTAGCTAAAGCATTGTTTAAAATTTCTTGATAAGGTAATGGATTGATCTTGAATAAGGCTTGACCTTTTTCTACATACGCACCTTCATCTACATAAATTTCATCAAGAACACCTTCAACTTGCGATCTTATTTCAACATTGACTTTACCTTCAATTGTTCCGATATAGTCTTTAATTATGTAAGCAGTGGTTGTATCAATTTTTAGCGCAGCAAGTGCTAACGCATTATTTTGTTCATCATCAGTTTTATTCGATTTTAGGCTACAACTTTTTAAAGATAAAGACGAGGCAGAAAAGCCAATAATAGCTAAAACAATATAAAATGTGTTTCTAGTGGTAAGTTTCATATACATAAAAATATCTATAAAGTATATAAGCAATAAGAATGCCAACCTACTAAACGTGTAATACCCTATGTTTAATATACTATTACTGTACCTTTTTTTGTGTTTTTATATTTGTATATGTTTGCATGTGTGTAAAAAATACACATTCTCATGTAACTTAGAACAATAAGTTACGTTAGTAATTAATTTATTTCCTCGTTTGTTTCGTCAGCATTTAAATTATAAATATCGAAACTTAAAGCTATGTTTTTATTAGCTAGGAGTAGTAATGTTTTACTTGAAATATTATAAGTATGATTCCAAGAATCTTGATAAGCTGTTACCTCAATAAATGTTTCGTATTTTTTAGTGAGTTTTAGCCATAAATTATTATCGTGTGGAAGTTTTTTGAAAAATGATTTAAGACCTATATTTAAATCTTCAATTTTATAAACAGACTTTAAATACCATTTACCAGTATCTGTTATTTTAATTCTTTTTGACGAACCAATTTCTAAAATTTCATTAGGATTCCATGAGAAGGTAGGCTCCGTCTCAAGAATAGTAGAAATTTCATCTTTGTTTAAATTTTTACCAATAAAAGTTAATGTAATTTCTATAGATCCGTGGTCTAAAAACTGATCTGGAGAATTAGATTTTAAATTTTCTAAAAACATTTTATTTTGTTTAGGAATGTTAATTAAATAAGGGGTGGGCTAAAATATAAAAAAAAAATGAAAATAAGTATATTTATTTTTATAATAAAAATCTGTTTTGCACATTATTGAGTTAATAAATAAATTAAAATGTTATTTTTATCCTAATTATTAAGTTGTTTTATAAAAAGCTATATATTTAGTTCGAAATAAAAATGATGTAAATATTTAATATATTTAATAATGAAACGATTATTAATTTTTTTTGTTTTTACTTATGGAACGCTTTCTATTTGGGCACAAAAAGACAATAACCCAACAAGTGTTATTATACCTAAAGTTTTAGAACGAGAAAAGAATGTAAGTAAAACACCTGCAGTACGGCAAATTGAGGCAAAAAATGAATCTAAATTTAATCCAATAGATTTTAAACCAATTGAGGTTAAATCAAATTTTAAAATTGAAAAACCAAACGCTGGATACATAATTGGCGATAAGGACAATAATAAATTTAATAAAGACGAAAAATTTCAGGCTCCATACCAATTACAGCGGGAAATAGTTGTTAAAACCAATGTAAATGAAGATGAAAGTAAAATTTACAAAAGAAATCAATCTTTTGGTCAGTTAAAAACTACTGCTAATTCTGTTAAATTAATGTTTAAAGATTATGCAGCGGTAGATGGTGATCGAATAAAAATTATGGTTAACGGACTTACAGTTCGTGCAGATGCAATGCTTATTGAAGTTTATCAAACCGTTGAAATTGGTTTAACACCTGGGTTTAATAAAGTTGAGTTTGAAGCATTAAATCAGGGATATTCTGGTCCTAATACAGCCCAGTTTAAAATTGTTGATGATGGTGGTAAACAATTATTAGAAAATAAGTGGGACTTAGCTACTGGTTTTAAGGCCTCTATTATGATTATTAAAGAATAATTAAAAAATTAGTTAAGTTTTAATACACTAAATCTATTTTTTTTAAGTTTTAACTTAATAATAATTTAAAATTTACAAAAAAATGACTTTTGAAAAATCAATTAAAAACTCGATTAAA
>Ga0233372_1000149_pt1 | contig 32564 bp, 30 predicted proteins | sample ElkDunMinimDraft_4_FD_191538 | JGI IMG/M metagenome (GOLD analysis project Ga0233372, IMG submission 191538) | Fecal eukaryotic communites from dung pellets of Tule Elk in California, USA - Elk Dung D8 | ecosystem: Host-associated > Mammals > Digestive system > Large intestine > Fecal | place... | reverse complement strand
TCCCGAAGCGAAGGACCAGCGACTCGACAGCCGGGCAAGCTCGTTGCGGTCGATGTCCAGGATGACGGCGTCGATCTCGATCACGTTGCGCGGCACGTCCAGTTGCTCGATCACGCGTTCGTACATGCCCCTGCGTGCCGGCAAGTCATAGATCAGCACCGCATTGTTCCGCACATCGGCACTGACCCGAATCTTCGAACTGCTGCGGGTACTGGTGTCTCGGCTCCCGGCGCTGGACGAAGGGCTCAGACCGAGGCCGCGCTCGATGCCGGTCCCCAGTACCGGGCCTTCCATGCCGGCGATGGCGTCGTAGGCCAGGGAGATCGAGCCGGAACCGCCGGCGCCGCCGGTGAGCCCGCCGATACTCGACAGTCCCTGCCCGCCGCCCAGGCCCGCAGCACGGGACCGCGGTTCCAGCAACTCCTGGAGGATGCGCGCCACACCGGCGACCTGTAGCTGCTGGTCACGGTAGCTGATGACGCGGTCGGCGGCATTGGCGTACTTGAGGGCGAAAACGATCACGTCCTGTTTCTCGGACTCCTCCGGCTCTTCGACCTGCTCGCTATAGTCGCGAATCAACTGCACGTACTTGGAGGGGCCGCGCACCAGCACGACCCCCTCGTCGGCCAACAGTCCCCAGCCGAAACGAGGGTCGAGCAGCCCTATACTGCTGAGCGCGGCCTCCAGATCATCCACCGCATCGGGCGAGACCTCGATGCGCGCTGAAGTCTGATCCTGGGTCGGGCTGATGTAGAGGGTGTCGTTGAACACGAACCATTGGAACTGGTATTCGCGGCCCAGGCGATCGAGAAACCCCTGCGGGTTGTCAGCCCGGATGCGCCCGTCCACGACACCCTCGATCGGCGGCATATCGAGCGCGAGTCCGAATTCCCGGGCGAAATCTCCCAGTGCGGTCATCAAGTCAACCTGCTGGGCATCATAGGCGTAGGCCGTGCGCTTCCAGCTCTCCGGCGGGATTGCCTGCGCAGGCATAGCGATAACAAGGAACCACCACGGTAGCCATCTCAGGGCCTTTAGCATCTTTCACTCCCTTGGGTGCAGGCCTCGACGCCTACAGATTGAACACGCCAGCCTCGCCGCCCGCAGGGCAGCTGGCCAGGCTAAGCATAGCGGCGCGCTGATTGGCCAGACCTTCCGGTGCCGCCAAAATTCCCGCGGCGTCGCCGGGCAAGGGCCGCCCTTCCATCATCACAGGGCATGTGCGCGGATCGAAGCTCAACCCACCGCTGACAGCGGCAGGCGACCACGGCGCCAGCTTCGCTCAGCAAGACGTGAGCCGGCTTACCTGGAATCGAGCCTCATCCAGCCAACCATCCAGAGCGGCGGGGTAAGCTGAATCGCACCGCGCTTGGAGCGCCTGCCGGAACTCATTGAATGCCATCGATGATGGCCTTGGTCAGGCCGTGCTGGGCGCGCAGTTCCTCACCGACCACCGAGCCGGTCAGCTGCACCCGACGAGCAGCGTCGGTGTAGGCCTCGAAGTCCTCCAGGCTGCCAGTTTCCACCGCCTCGCGAAGGGCGTCCTCCAGACCGCTCTTGGCACTTTGGTGCGCCCTATCCAGGCCGTTGCGCAATGCATTGATACTGGACATGCCTAATCTCCTTGTTGATGAGAATGCATCCGGGAGTCCTGGTTGTCCGCCAGGGCCCCATCCTGAAGAGGGGTGTCGGTAACAGCCTGCCGCTCAGAATGACCAAGCAGGCCGGCGCGCAGCTGCTCCCAGTCGATTTCAAACGCGCCCTGAGCATGGCTCAGATGCAGCGCCTGCAAGGGAACCTGTGTGTCCTGCTGCACAGCCCAGAGGGCTGCGAGCCCTGAACCCTCCAGCCAGGCCTGCACCGCCTGTGCCTGTTGCGGATGGCAGCTGAGCGTAGCCGCGGCACGGCCGGCCTGACTGTCGGACAGGTTACGCAGCAACGCACGAATGCGCCCGCTGAGGTCGGTCTCATCCAGCAGCCGCGTCATGGCCAGGAGCAACAGGCGATCGACACTGGCCAACAGCTCACGCTGAAATGCCAGGTTCTCGTCAGCGAAGGCCTGCAGCTGGAGGTTCGTTTCTTCCCAGAAGAGCGCCTGGGCGCTCTGCAGCTGTTGCTGACATTGGTATTCGGCGTCCTGCAGCATGGCATCGGCCTGCTGCGCCGCCCGCTCCAGCAGCTGTTCGGCGCGCAACACGTCATCGAACAGCTCCCGGCGCAGCAGTGGCTCGAGCAGGACCTGCGGCGGTAGCGACAACCTACGCTTGACCAGCATGACCGTCCCCTCTTGAAACATGCCAGAGCACCGCCAGCCACAGCGCATCCAGACGCGTCTGCGGCAAACCCTGCGGTGGAATCCCCAGCGTTGCCGAGGGCCATGCCAGCCGCATCCGCATCCATCGCTGCGGGCCTATCCACGCCCCCAGCAGCAGGCGTGGGTCGACGCTTTCCGGGGGCAGCCAAAGGCCGGGGCGCAATGCCTTGGCCAGACTGCGACACCAGCCCTCATGATCTGGCTGGCATTGCGCCCGATGTGGCCCAGGTGCGCATATGCGCTCGACCAGCTGCAGCGACAGCGCCTGCAGCGGCTCGGGCAGGGCTATCCATTGCAACAGCCCAAGGTGAGGCTCTGGCGGCTGGGTCAGGCGCACCGCCCGACCAAGGGCGATGCACTCGTGGCGACTGATGGGTGCGCTAATGGCCAGGGCCTCTCGGCCTGCGTCAGACGCCACGCGCCATGCCGGCTGTAATGGACCGCCCGCGGCGTACCACCAGCGAATCCAGCGCTCTGCCAACGTTTCCATCAGCCACGACTCGGCAAGGTAGTCGCCGGGCGGCGCGGCGTGAAACGTGCCAGCAGCGCCCGACGCCAGTCGGGACGAGCGACCAGTGCCAACAGCAGCACCAGCAGGATGCCCAGCGGCGGAGCAAGCCACAGGGTGCGCTGCCAGAATCCCAGCTGATGCTTTTCCAGCAGAAAGGGACCAAATTTAACCAGGGGTTCGGCATCCTCAAACGCCGTTGCCGGTACGAACACGATGGAGAATTTCGCAGAGTCAGGCGTCACCGTATCGCTCATGCCGGGAATGCTGCTGGCCACCATCATCTGGATGCGCTGGCGCACCGCATCGGGTTCGAGACGAGGGGAGTGCTTGATGAAGACGGCCGCCGAGGCCGGCTGAACCGGCTCCCCAGGGGCGATTCGCTCGGGCAGCACCACGTGCACCCGGGCGACGATGACGCCGTCTATCTGCGACAGCGTCGACTCAAGTTCCTGGGACAAGGCGTAAATGTAGCGCGCCCGCTCTTCCAGAGGCGTGGAAATGACACCCTCTTTCTTGAATATCTCGCCGATGCTCGTGCGGGCGCGGCGTGGCAAGCCGGCGGACTCCAATATGCGAATGGCGCGATTGGTGTCCACACGTTCGACCGAGACCACGAGGCCGGTCTTTTCCGCACGCTTGCGGGTATCGATGCGGTACTCGCCCAAGGAGGCAATCACATCGTTGGCGTCCTGTTCGGACAACCCGCTGAACAGGTCGGTCTGCTCGCTGCAGCCGGCGAGCATCAGCAAACAGCACAATACGGCGAGAGGCTTGGTCACGGGGCGGCCTACTGCATGTTGGTCAACTTTTCGAGGGCCTGGCCCCCCTTGCTGATCACCTTGGTGGTCACGGCCATTTCCAGCGAATACTGCGACAAGGCTCTGCTCATCTTGGTGACCGCGGTCGGGTCGTTGTCCATCACCGCCTGCTTCATGCTGCGCATGGCATTATCGGACAGCCGGTCGATGGAGCCCATTCGCTCACCCACCGCTTCGGCCAGCGACGCGCCACTTTTGCTTGGCTCCTGGCCACCCGTGTCACCCATCAACGAATTGAAAAGCTCGACATCGGCTCGCGAGGGTTCGGCGACCAGGCCCTGGTCGAGCGACAGTCCCTCACCCTTCGCCACCTTTTTTAACTCGTCGATTCCGGGAATATTCATAAGCGTCGACTCCGGCAAGCGGTCGTTTGAAACCGCACCTCTGGGTTGCTCGACCCCGCCAATCCATTGCGGGGTCAGGCGCCGTTTATCAAGCCTGCCGAGTGCCGCTTGGCAACATCAGGCCGACTATCGCATCGGCCGCGCTCCTCGCGCCCTGTTCGACAGTCCCCACTCCGAGTTTGCTGGAGATGTTCTGCAAGTCGTCCGCCGCCCCGCGCAGCAACTTGGCCAACTCCTGGAGGATGTCACCCCCGGCCAAGCCCGGACCGCCCGACAGGCTACCCAGTCCCCCAGTGCCGCCCAGCGAGTCCTGACCATGGCCTCCTATGTGCGAGGGTGCGTTATCCACCTGACCCGAAGCCTTGACGCCCAACTGAGCGCCGATCATGTCGATGGCCGAATTGAACGCGCCGGTTTCGCTCTTGTTCAGGTATTTGTCCTCGATCAGCTCCTTGCCCCAGGAACCCGCATCGGGCGGCGGAAACTGTTGAGGATGGGCATCCATGAACTTGGCGACCTCCTGCATCATGCCGGCGTCCTTCTGCTCGAACCGCGTGCCTTCGCCATCGGGCTTTAGCATGCCTTCCAGCGAAGACTTGGCCAGTCCGCTGAGCACCCGGTCCATCAGATTGCTGCCACCCGACTGCAGGCCGTTCGGGCCGCCACCCGAGCCAACTCCCCCGCCGCCAGCCTGAGACTGACCGAAATCCTTGCCCAGCTTCTCGCCGATCAACTGCTCCAGGAGCTTGCTCAAGAGCTGCTCGAGCCCACCCGCCGAACCGTCCGGCCGGCCTTCCGCCATCCTGTCCTTGAGCATCTGGCCAAGTCCGGATTCGCTATTGCTGCCGCCCTTGAGCAGGGCCTGTACCAGCTGCTTGATGACATCTTCCATACTTTGCGAGCCGCCTCTCGGCTTCTCGGCAAAATCGGCCGTGCTCCAGAGCCTTGCCACCGGCCTCTCGGTAACCATGTTCATAGTGAGACTCCCCTCAGGTGCCTGTGCGTGTTGAGCGAACAGGCGCTCATCAGTAACTGATTCCCTTGGCGTTCTGCGCAGCGGAGCTGATTGATTTGTTCGACGAATCCTGCTGCGCCGAATTGATGGCAGAGGCCACGTTCTGACTTTGTATGTTGCGGTTGGCTTCACCCTGAATCTGCTGAAGCGTGGCGGAGTGTTCGTCGTTTAACTTGTTCTCGTGCCTGATCGCATCCAGCGCCTTGCTGTCGGTAGATGTATTGCGAAGCCCTTCGGCGGCATCCTGCCGCGCCTCGGTTTGCCCCGCATACTGAGCGGTAGAATTGAAAGCAGTCTGAGTGCCTTTAACGGGATCCATCTTCTTATCCTCTCGATAATTGATAACAACGCGAAGTCGTTGCGCCAGATGGGTGGTGCCGACTGCAGGATCAGTTCCGGAAAATTCTTAAAAAAAAAGCTCACCCGTGGATGGATGCCATCAGACATCCAGATCTTTCATCCGCTGGTACAGCGTGCGCCGGGGAATCCCCAGCTCATGGGTCACCGCCGCGATGCAGTGGTCGTTGCGCTTGAGCGATTGCTGGATGAGCGTCTTCTCGATCTGACGCAGCTGGCATTTGAGGCCGGCCACCGGCGGCTCGTCGGAACCGTCATCGATCAGGGGCATACCCAGGACGTGACGCCGAGCGGCCGACTTCAGCTCGCGATAGTTGCCGGGCCAGTCATGGTTGAGCAGCAACGTCTCCAGCCCGGCATCGATGTCGTGCGCGGGCAGATTGAGCTCCACCTTGGCATGGTCGACGAAGTGCCTGAACAGCGTCGCGATGTCCTCGGGGTGCTGGCGCAGGGAAGGCAGCTGGAGGCTCATCACGCTCAAGCGAAAATACAGGTCTTGGCGAAACAAGCCTTGAGCCATCAGGTCTTCGAGCGACCGCTGGGCAGAGGCGACGATGCCGATGTCCAAGGAAATGGCTTGGGTCGAGCCCAGTCGCTCCACCTGGCGCGTCTCCAGGATGCGCAAGAGCTTGACCTGCAAGCTGACCGGCATACTGTCGATCTCGTCGAGATACAGCGTGCCCCGGTGTGCAGCCTCGAAGTAACCGCCGCGGTCGCGGTCCGCGCCAGTGAAGGCCCCGGCGCAGGTGCCGAACAGCTCGCTCTCGAACAACGACTCAGGAATGGCCGCACAGTTGACCGCGACGAATGGGCCACCGGGCCTTGAGAGCCTGTGCAGGTGACGGGCAACGGTGTCCTTGCCGGTCCCGGTCTCCCCCAACAGCAGGATATCGATACCCAACTCGGCAATGCTCTGTCCGAGTACATCCAGACTTGCTATACCGTTTTCGAGCAAAAGCAGCTCAAGCGCCGATTCCATTACTTTGCCCTCGACATCCGAATCATCAGGAGTTCATGACCGGCGCGCTGAGGTTTTCAGCGACAACGCAGGTCTTGCACGCCAGTTCTTTAATGCGCAAATGCAGGGTTCGCCTAGGCATGCTGAGCTCTTCGGCAACCGCCTCCAGGCGCCCGCCATGGCGTTTCAGTGCATCATTTATCAGCGCTTTTTCGACGCGTTTCATCGTCACCTTAAGCCCAGCGTTAGCGCTAACATCATCCGGCGCCAAAACACTCGAATTCAGTGGGGGTATCCCCAAGACAAAGCGCTTGGCCGCCGAATGCAGTTCGCGCACATTTCCCGGCCAGGGGTAGCTGAGCAACTGCGTTGCGGCATCCGGATCCAGCGCCGGCACGTCTTGTTTGAGACTGGCGGCGGCCGATTGAATGAAGCGTTCGAACAACGGCAAGATTTGATCGCGGCGCTCGCGCAACGGGGCCAGGCGAACAGTCACTGCATTGAGACGGAAGAACAAATCACTGCGAAAGCGGCCCTGCTTGACCAGCTTGGCCAGGGGTCGCTGAGCCGAGGCGATGACCCGCAGGTCCAGAGGTGTGAAGCCGGTAGTCCCCAAACGTCCTACGCCACGCTCCTCCAGCACGCGCAGGAGTTTCGCCTGCAACGACAAGGGCATGCTGTCAATCTCGTCCAGATATAAAGTGCCACCACCGGAAGCCTCGACGTAACCCGACCTGGAGCGTGTGGCACCGGTAAAGGCCCCGCTGGTGGCCCCGAACAGCTGGCTTTCCGCAAGCGTCTCTGGAATGGCGGCACAATTGAGGCCGACAAATGAGCCGGACCGGCCTGAGCGATGGTGGATGAGCCTGGCCAGCGTGTCCTTGCCAGTCCCGGTCTCCCCGAACAGCAGGATATCGACGTTCTGACGAACAGCAGGTAGGCAAACTTCTAGATTCGGCGTTTCAGACAAACATTCGCAATTTCCCTGACACCTAGAGATATTCCTGAACATTAACGGCCTCTCACAGTATCTGCCGATAGGCAAAAAGCGCCCTTCAGGTTAACGGGCAGCTATGTATATCGGCATATTAATTATTGTAATTCTGGCACTTCGCCGCACTGTGTCTTTCCGCAAAGCATGTCCCTCTGCAAGTACAGACCGCATCAAAATTGGATCAGTTCGTTGGCGAAAAAGCGGCAACCGGCTACAGCGCGAAAGGGTGTTCTGAACCGCGGCGGACCAGCGCATATTCCGGCCTTATGCACGTGAATCTACGGCAGCGAGTCTTCCAAACCTCCTGGTAAGAAAACCCTTCCAATAGCCAAGCACCTTCCCCTTGATCGTCAAACCCATACGACAGCCGGTGCGCTCAGTTGGGCCGACCGATGCGCCCCTGGGAAAGCCGATCTCCAAGGGCCAATGGCCGTTCAGTCAGTGGTGATACGCGAGTGAGTACGGGTATCCCTCATGCATACGTACACCAGCAGCGAACAGGCGATGCAGGCGGTCACATACCAATAGAAACCGCTTTCCAAGCCGATGCTCTTGAACCACAGCGCCAGGTACTCGGCGGTACCGCCGAAGATCGACACGGTCAGTGCGTACGGCAAGCCGACCCCCAGGGCGCGAATTTCGGTGGGAAACAACTCGGCCTTCACCACCGCGTTGATCGAGGTGTAACCACTGACAATGATCAACGCGGCCATGATCAAGAAGAACGCGCCCCACCAGCTCTGTACTGTGTGCAGCGTAGTGAGGATGGGGTAAGTGAACAGCGTGCCCAGCACCCCAAAGGCGATCAGAACCGGGCGACGACCGATCTTGTCGGACAGTGCGCCGACCAGTGGCTGCAGCAGCATGAACAGGAACAGCGTGGCAGCCGAGATCATGGTCGAGTCGTTCTTGCTCATGCCCACGGTGTTGACCAGGTATTTCTGCATGTAGGTGGTGTAGGTGTAGAACGCCAGGGTGCCTCCCATGGTCAGGCCGACCACTGTGAACAGCTCCTTCGGATGGCGCAGCAAGGTGCGCATGATGGGCTCCTTCGGCGCCTCCGCCTTCTTGAACGAGTCGGTTTCTTCCATGCCGCGGCGCAAGTACATAGCCACTACGGCACACAGCGCACCGATTACGAAAGGCACGCGCCATCCCCATGTTTCCAGCTGCTCCACGGTCAACGTCTGCTGCAGGACGATTAGCACTGCCAGGGCGATGAGCTGACCGGATATCAGGGTCACGTACTGGAAGCTGGAAAAGAAGCCGCGGTTTTTCCGGTTGGCCATCTCAGAAAGGTAGGTAGCTGAGGTGCCGTATTCACCCCCGACCGACAACCCTTGCAAAAGGCGCGCGATGATCAGAAGCACCGGTGCGGCGACGCCGATGGTTTCGTAGCTGGGGGTCAGCGCGACGATCAGGGAGCCGAAGCACATCAGCAGCACCGAGGCCAGCAGCGCGGCCTTGCGGCCCTTACGGTCAGCATAGATGCCCATCAGCCAGCCGCCGATCGGGCGCATCAGGAAGCCCACTGCGAAGATTGCTGCAGTGTTGAGCAACTGGGCGGTCAAGTCGCCCTGGGGGAAAAACGCCTTAGCGAAGTAAAGTGAAAAGGCCGCATAGACGTACCAGTCATACCACTCGACCAGATTGCCAACCGAACCGCTGAAAATGGATCTGATGCGTTGGGAGGTGGTGCGCGTCGACACAGAAGCAGAAGCAGAAGCAGAAACAGAAGCAGAAGCAGAAAGCGCGGCAATGCTTTTCATTAGAAGCTCCTCGATCTCGTCATTATTTTTGTACGCACGAAAGGCGCTGGCTGGTCATCTGCAGAAGCTGTGCCAGTTGCCAAAAGCCCGTCGTTGGGCGCGGATGGAGGATCAAACGGGATGTGATGAGCGGAAGTTTGCCTAGGCATGCGCGAAGCTAGCGGAATCTTGCCGCCCAGGCGTGACAGCCGCCATGCTCGAACGCCGATGTTTCTTGCCACGACGGCGACACCCGCCAGTACCGCTTTCGCTCCGGTGAAGTGCTGCTGCTTCATGGCCACTTGGTGAGGCTCGCTCTCCCCTCACGTCGGCATACGCAGCAAGACGGCCACCGACGGCTTCAGCGCGTCTCTTGCTCTTTGAGCTTCCCTATAAACTGGTCGAGCTATGCGCCTACCGCCAGGTGCCGAACGCATGCAAGGCTATCCTTGGAACTTACGCACGTTTGGTCTTCGCTGCACTGGGGCAACCACGATGCGGAGGGGCTACTGCACGCAATCCATCGTTTGCTGAAACGACTCGCGAATAAGCGATCGCTTTGCACTACCCTGTATCTGCATGGAAACCCCATTGCCGTTCATGGTTAGAGGACATGCGGCAGCCGTGCTACGAGACTGCCTTTAAGGCTGCGCGACGAACTCGAAAGTTACGCAGAGACCACCGTCCTTACGGTTACTCAGAGTCAACGAAGCATTGATGGCTGCGGCCAATTGATGAGCAACGGCCAGGCCCAACCCGGTGCCGCCAGTACTGCGGTTGCGGGAGCCCTCTATGCGGTAGAAAGGCTTGAACACTTCGTTTAGCTGGTCTTCCGGTATGCCGGGGCCGCGGTCCAGCACCCGGATCATCACCCCGGATGCGACAGTCCCTTCGATCATCACCTCGGCGGCGTCCGAAAACTTCACGGCATTGTCGATTATGTTTACCAAAATGCGCCTCAGCGCGTGGGGTCGCGTATCGATGACCGCGTTGCTCTTACCGAATAGCGTTACCGCGTGACCGGTGTCCTGATAGTCGAACACGAGGCTGTCGAGAAACGAATCCAGATTCACCTTGCAGCGTGCCTCGGTGACGCCGTGAATGCTGCGGGCATAGGCGATACCTTCGCGTACCAGATGCTCTATCTCGGTCAGGTCCTGGATCAGCTTGGTTTTCTCGTCCGAGTCGTCGGCGACTTCTGCACGCAGCTTCATGCGCGTAATCGGCGTCTGCAGGTCGTGTGATATAGCCGCGAGCAGTTGCATGCGCTCCTTTAGGTAGGCCGCGATGCGCTCCTGCATGGCATTGAATGCCTTGGCCGCATGAGCTACCTCGAGGGGGCCGTTTTCGTCCAGATGCACCGGAGGCCCATTGGGGTCCAGACTTTCGACCGCATTGGCCAGGCGGGTCAACGGCCCAACCGCGATCCTTACCGCAAGCCAGGTGCAACCGACCAGCAGCGCGAGTTGGCAAAGCAAAGCTACGGGCAGCCAGGGCGATAGCGGCATCATGACGGGTTGAATGTCGATGGTGACGGGGCTGCCGTCGCCCAACCGGAGCAGCGCCTGGAAGTGCCTTCGGGGGCCGGGGATTTCGAAAAACGCCAATTCGTAATCGTCGCCGATGGCAGTCTCGACCGAACGGACCGGCGCCGGCAGGTCGCCCGTTTTCAGCGCCTCTCCCGGATCGTTCTCTCGGAGCAGATATACGTGATTGTTCCGTTGTAAGCGGGTGAGCCAGGCGGGCCGCTCTTCGGCGGGCAGGTGATCTAGGACGGCAACCGAGGTCGAAATATCGGCTTCCATGTTGCCCAGCATCATCGACGTGGCGCTCTGGTATCGCTCGTAATACTGCACGCCAAACGCCAAAGCCTGGGCAAGGATCAGGCCCAGCAAGAAAATCAGCGACAGGCGAGATGCCAGGGTACGAGGTCCGCGCCACCCACGTTTCATCGTGGCTCGCCGAGCACTTCGACGGGATAGGTGAAGACATAGCCTTCACTGCGCACCGTCTTGATATAGGCGGGATCTCGTGCATCGTCCTGCAAGCGCTGCCGTAGGCGGCTGACCAACAGATCAATCGAGCGATCGAACAAATCAGCCTCGCGGCCCTGCGTAAGGTTGAGTAGCTGGTCGCGGCTGAGCACCCGCTGCGCATGATCCAGAAATACCCGCAGCAACCGGTACTCTGCGCCGCTTAGGGACACCAGGGTGTCGTCCTGGTCAAGGAGATGGCGTGCAGTGGTGTCGAGCCGCCACCGTCCAAAACCCAGCGGCCGGCCGGTTTCACTGACCAGCATATTAGGCGGCAGCATTCTGGTCCGCCGCAGCACGGCGTTGATGCGGGCCAGCAATTCGCGGGCAGCAAACGGCTTGGTCAGGTAGTCGTCGGCGCCCATTTCCAAGCCCAGGATACGGTCAGTTTCTTCGTTGCGTGCGGTAAGCATCAACACTGGAGTGTGTTTGTGCTTGCCGACGCGCAGCTCTCGGCACAGGCGCAGGCCATCATCGCCAGGCATCATGATGTCGAGCACGATCAGATCAACCTGGTTGGCTTCCAGAAAAGCACGCATCTGGCGGCCATCCGCGACTACCGTGGTGCGTAAACCGTTCTTCTTCAGGTAATTGCCGACCAGCTCTCTGATCTCTCGGTCGTCATCCACGATCAACACGTGATCGATGTGTTCCATCCGCTTGAGCCTCTTCGATTGGTTACCGAAGTTTAGCGAGGACTGGGGTCAGTTCCTGCGGACCTTTGTATTGCAGTGTATCTAGCGTGTTTCCAGATACAGATGAATGCCAAGCCAGGCAATGTATCGCTCGGAATCATCCGCACCTGTGCGCCTTCGCTATGGATGCAGGGCCGAGAAATGTATCGCTCTGTACCTCAAGGCTCCGCATATACATAGAGAGTCCTACGACGGCATCGCTCGACACAGTTCGGATACCTCAGCGCCATTCAATGGGCTCCATCAAGGCACCTACTCGCCTTGACTTGGAACAGATCACCCATTTGACCCGAGGAATAATCATGAACCTGAAAGCCTTGTCCGCCACGTGCCTCTTCAGCGCTTTAAGCATTGGCCTGCTGCCGATCGCGGCCCACGCAAAACCCTACGCATATGGTACTGAGCTGGACATCAAAGAGATCCTCTCCTTGTCCGAGGACGCCATGCCGACTTGCGGCGTGGTGAATGCCCACATGGTCTATCTGGATTCACGGGGTCAGCGACAAGCTCTCGATTATAGGAAGCTTGCGTCGAATTGCAGTCAGGAAGGCTGAACCCAACCGTCGTGATCTCACCCTCACCTGCAAGGGCGAAGCTCATGACAATCGCAAAGGCCTCTCGACGCCCCTGCCGGGCACCATCCCAGGCAGATCACAGAAACGATCGAGACACCAGGTCCCATCGGAGGGCTAGGGCCGGCAGTGCCTGCCTGCGCCCTTAACCCAACCCTGTACATAACAAAGGAGCTGAACCATGTTTCAGAACCTATTGCGTTACTCACGAATCCTTGCCTTCGCTACCTTGCCGTTCGCAGTCAATACGGCGATGGCTGACGACAGCGCTTCGTCCTCCACGGACAAGACAGAAAACGTGGTCCTCGTACACGGCGCTTGGGCAGACGGCTCAAGTTGGCGGAAAGTGATTCCTATCCTTCAGGAAGCAGGACTGAACGTAACCTCCGTGCAAAATCGCCTGACCTCTCTAGAAGACGCCAACGCCGATGTTCGATGGGCCCTGGCACGGCAGCAAGGCCGAACCGTCCTTGTGGGGCACTCCTGGAGCGGTACGGTGGTGAGCGACCTGGGCGACCAGCCTGATGTGTCGGCACTGGTCTATATCGCTGCCCGGGCCCCAAAAGCGGGTGAGGACTTCGTTGGACTGCAGCAAACTTTTCCAAACACACCCGTGCCTGCGGGAGTCCAGAATTTCGATGGGCTCACCACCTTGTCAAAAACTGCTTTTCTTGAGGATTTTGCAAACGGAGACATTTCAAAGGAGGACGCGCTCGCTCTCTATGCCGTGCAGCAACCCACTGCCGCTTCGCTATTCAAGGAGCGCACCACGCACACGGCGTGGGAGCATAAACCGACCTTTTATGCTGTCTCCAAAGACGACCGGACAATTTCACCTGAGTTTCAGCGCTTCCTGGCGCAGCGAATGAACGCAGACACGGTAGAGCTGGAGACGGGCCATCTACCCATGATGTCCGAACCGGAAGCCGTGGCGCGGCTTATTCTAAAAGCTGCGGGCAAATACTGAAGACGGCCAGGCTGCGTATCACACAGCAGCCTGCTCACGGAATACGCTGGGAACATACAGGCTCGCTTGGCGTGCCCTGAACGCAAAAAGCCCCGGAATCCGGGGCTTTTAACGTGTTACATGGTGCGGACGGAGAGACTCGAACTCTCACACCTTGCGGCGCCAGAACCTAAATCTGGTGTGTCTACCAATTTCACCACGTCCGCAAACGCTTCAAACGAAAACGCCAGGCAGTGCCTGGCGCTTCGGAATATGGGGTGGACGATGGGGTTCGAACCCACGACCGCAGGAGCCACAATCCTGTGCTCTACCAACTGAGCTACGCCCACCATATTGCATCGCTTATGCCAGAGACCAAATGAATGGCGCACCCGGCAGGATTCGAACCTGCGACCATCCGCTTAGAAGGCGGATGCTCTATCCAACTGAGCTACGGGCGCTTTTATCTGCATTCTTTCGGAGCGCAGACTTCAAGCTCCGGCCCTGAAGAACCTCTTCAAAGCCGTCTTACCCAGCAGCAGGCTGTGCTCGACAAGCGGGGCGCATGTTATAGAGACCGCCTGGGGCCGTCAACACCATAACTAAAAAAATTTCAGCTAGATAAAGGAGTTACAGACGCCGTGCACTACCCTGCCTTTGCCGCATCGCCTCGACGTGCGAGAATGCCGCTCCTTTTTAAATCCTTTCCGATGGTTAACCAAGCGTCATGACCGCAAAACTGATCGACGGTAAAACGATTGCAGCCAACATCCGCCAGCAGATCGCCGCACGGGTTGCCGAGCGCCGCAATCAAGGTCTGCGAACTCCAGGTCTGGCAGTCATCCTGGTGGGTATGGATCCGGCCTCTCAGGTCTATGTGGCGCACAAGCGCAAGGACTGCGAGGAAGTAGGGTTTCATTCTATGGCCCACGACCTTCCTGCCGAGACCAGCCAGACCGAACTGCTGGCATTGATCGATCAGCTGAACGATGACCCGGCTATCGATGGCATTCTGGTTCAGCTGCCATTGCCCAAGCATCTGGACGCCTCTTTGCTGCTTGAGCGCATTCGTCCGGACAAGGACGTGGATGGCTTCCATCCCTACAACATCGGTCGTCTTGCCCAGCGAATGCCTTTGCTTCGCCCCTGCACACCCAAAGGCATCATGACATTGCTGGAAAGTACCGGCGTCGATCTGCATGGCCTCAACGCTGTGATTGTTGGTGCGTCGAATATCGTCGGCAGACCCATGGCACTGGAATTGTTGCTGGCCGGCTGCACCACCACTGTGACCCACCGCTTTACCCACGACTTGGCCGAACACATCAAGCGTGCCGATCTGGTAGTGGTTGCCACTGGCATCGTGGGATTGGTAAAGGGCGAATGGATCAAGGAAGGGGCGATCGTCATCGATGTCGGCATCAGCCGTCAGGCCGATGGCAAGCTGGTTGGCGATGTCGAGTTCGAACCCGCCGCGCAACGCGCGGGCTGGATTACCCCGGTGCCCGGCGGCGTGGGGCCGATGACCCGCGCCTGCCTCTTGGAAAACACCTTGTACGCAGCAGAACATCTGCACCCATAGCATTGGATGAATCGACAAGACGGCACCCTCGGGTGCCATCTTGCTATCCGTCCTAGTCGCGCCCCTGCTCCCAGGATTTGATCAACTCGCTATAACTGACCGTCTGGCCTTGGGGCTTCTCGTTCGCCAGTTTCGGTTTCGGGGCGCCAGGCTGGCTCAACCAGTACTCGGCGTCACGCGGCTCGTTCATCTTGGGACCGCACTTTGGCTGAACCTTGGCCCGCTCCAGCCGCGCCATCATGGTGTCCTGGGCTTCAGCGAGACCGTCCAGCGCCTCTTGCGGCGTTTTATCGCCACTGGCTGCCTCGGCAATGAACTGCCACCAGAGCTGTGCCAGCCGTGGATAGTCCGGCACATTAGTCCCAGTCGGGGTCCACTGCACGCGCGCGGGGCTACGGTAGAACTCCACCAGGCCGCCCAGTTTCGGCGCAGCCTCGGTCATCGCCGCAGACTCGATATCCGATTCGCGGATCGGCGTCAGACCCACCAGCGCCTTTTTCAGCGAGACGGTCTTCGACACCGTGAACTGCGCATATAACCAAGCTGCGAGCCGGCGCTCCTCCGGGGTCGAGTCCAGGAAGGTCCAGGCGCCGGTATCCTGATAACCCAGTTTCATGCCCTCCTCCCAATACGGCCCCTTGGGCGATGGCGCCATCCGCCACTTCGGCGTGCCATCTTCATTGACAACCGGCAGGCCAGGCTTGGTCATGTCTGCGGTGAAAGCGGTGTACCAGAAGATTTGCTGGGCGATATGGCCTTGCGCGGGAACGGGTCCGGATTCAGAGAAGGTCATGCCCTGCGCTTCTCGCGGCGCATATTCGCGCATCCAGTCAACGTATTTCTGCGTTGCGTAGACCGCCGCCGGCCCATTGGTGGCGCCGCCGCGGGTGACGCTGGAGCCCACCGGATGACAATCCTCTACCCGGATACCCCATTCGTCTACCGGTAAACCGTTGGGCAATCCCTTGTCGCCAGCGCCGGCCATTGAGAACCAGGCATCGGTGAAGCGCCAGCCGAGGGACGGGTCCTTCTTGCCGTAATCCATGTGGCCATAAACCCGCTGGCCGTCGATCTCTTTAACGTGCTTGCTGAAGAACTCGGCGATGTCTTCGTAGGCCGACCAGTTGACCGGCACTCCCAACTCGTAACCGTAGATTTCCTGAAACTGCTTCTTCAGCTCGGGGCGCTCGAACCAGTCGGCGCGGAACCAGTAAAGATTGGCGAATTGCTGTACCGGCAGCTGATAGATCTTGCCGTCCGGTCCGGTAGTAAAGGAAATGCCGATGAAGTCATCGAGATCCAGGGTGGGTAAGGTGTAATCCTTGGCCTCGTTCGCGATCATGTCGCTGATAGCGACTGCCTTGCCGTAGCGAAAGTGAGTACCGATCAGGTCCGAATCATTGATGTAACCGTCGTAGATGTTCTTGCCGGACTGCATCTGCGTCTGCAGTTTCTCGACCACATCGCCCTCCTGCATCAGATCGTGACGTATGCGAATCCCCGTGATCTCGCTGAAAGCGGGAGCCAGCGTCTTGGCTTCGTATTCGTGCGTAGTGATGGTTTCCGAGGCCACGTTGATCTCCATGCCACGAAATGGCTCGGCAGCTTTGATGAACCACCTGAGTTCTTCCATCTGTTGTTCAGGCGTCAGGGTCGAGGGGCTGAATTCTGACTCCAGCCATTTCTTCGCGGCGTCTTCATAGGCATCGGCCCAGGCCGTACCCGTTAGTCCGGACAACGTCAGCAAGGCTGTCAATGCCATGCCATGTCGGGTTTTGTTGTTGTTTTCGAACATGAGTTGCCTCCTTCGAATAATCGGGAGGGATGGCCGAAGGTCATCCCCAGCGCATCACCGCACACAACCACACAAGCGATAGCGCGAACGCTATCCAGATGCTCCAGTCGGTCAGCCCTATCACCAGAAGATTCCAATAGGCGCTGCCCAGAAGTCCGATGAACAGACGATCACCACGCGTGGTGACCAGCGGCAGCACGCCTCGGCGCGGTACGCAGGGGCGGCGTAGTTCCCATAGGGTCATCACCGCCAGCAACGCTGCGATGACGCCGAAGAACACCGTTGTGGGAAGGGTCCAGGCCATCCAGCTCATCGTCTGCTCCTACACTCGGCCCAGCGCGAAGCCCTTGGCCACATGGTTACGTACAAACCAGATCACCAGCATGCCCGGCAGGATGGTCAGCACTCCTGCAGCCGCCAGCACGCCCCAGTCGATGCCGGATGCGGAAACGGTTCGCGTCATGACCGAAACGATGGGCTTGGCATCTACCGAGGTCAGGGTTCGCGCCAGCAGCAGCTCGACCCAGGAAAACATGAAGCAGAAAAAGGCGGTGACACCGATGCCCGAGCCGATCAAGGGCATGAAGATCTTCACGAAGAATTTGGGGAAACTGTAACCGTCGATATAGGCCGTCTCGTCGATCTCCTTCGGTACGCCGGACATGAAGCCTTCGAGAATCCAAACCGCCAGCGGCACGTTGAACAGGCAATGGGCCAATGCCACGGCGATATGGGTATCGAACAGACCTATGGAGGAGTACAGCTGGAAGAACGGCAACAGGAATACCGCCGGCGGAGCCATGCGGTTGGTCAGTAGCCAGAAGAACAGGTGTTTGTCGCCCAGAAAACGATACCGCGAAAAGGCATAGGCGGCCGGCAGCGCCACGCCCAACGAGATCACGGTGTTCAGGCACACGTAGTACAACGAGTTGATGTAGCCGCTGTACCAGCTGCGGTCGGTGAAGATCACCCGATAGTTATCCAGGGTGAAATCGCGAGGAAAGAACGTCAGCCCGCCCAGTATCTCGGTATTGCTTTTGAACGACATGTTCAGCAACCAGTAGATCGGCACCATCAGAAACAACACATAGGTGACCAGCACCACCAACTTGCGAACTTTCATGCTATCGGCCTCACCGCGTCTGATCGTTGCTGGTCATGGCGGTATAGAACAGCCATGACACCAGCAGGATGATCAGAAAATAGATCAGCGAAAAAGCTGCCGCCGGGCCGAGGTCGAACTGTCCAACCGCCATCTTGGTCAGCGTCTGACTGAGGAAGGTCGTGGCGTTTCCGGGGCCGCCACCCGTCAGCACGAAGGGCTCGGTGTAGATCATGAAGCTGTCCATGAAGCGCAGCATCACGGCTATAAGCAGCACGCTTTTCAATTTCGGCAGCTGGATGTAGCGAAACACTGCCCAGGCCGAAGCCCGGTCGATGCGCGCAGCCTGGTAGTAGACGTCGGGTATCGCCCGCAACCCCGAATAGCAAAGCAGCGCCACCAGTGAAGTCCAGTGCCAGACGTCCATCACCAGTACTGTGACCCAGGCATCCATGGTGTTCGAGGCGTAGTTATAGCTGATGCCCAGCGTGGTCAGCGCCCAGCCCAGCAGGCCGATGTCAGCGCGACCGAAGATCTGCCAGATGGTGCCAACAACGTTCCAGGGAATCAGCAGCGGAATAGCCATGATGATCAGGCACAGCGACGCCCAGCGCCCGCTCCTGGGCATGCTCAGCGCGATGACGATGCCCAGCGGTATCTCGATCAGCAGCACGCAGCCGGAGAAGATGAACTGGCGCAGCAGCGAGTCGTGCAGACGTGGATCCTGCAGGACCTGCCGATACCAGTCCGCGCCCACGAAGAAGCGCGTCGAGGAGTCGAAGATGTCCTGCACCGAGTAGTTCACCACCGTCATCATCGGCAGAATGGCGCTGAACGCCACCAGCGCGAATACCGGCAGCACCAGCCACCAGGCGCGGTTATCGAGCGTCTTGGTCATGGCAGGTCCTCCACCAGCAGGTCGTCGGCATAAAGCATCAGCCACTGGCTGGGAAAACCGACCCAGGCTCGCTCATGCGGCACTGCTTGCTCCTCGGCCAAACGCGCCTTCATGACCTGGCCGCCAAGAACAAAATCGAGAACTTTGTAGGTACCCAGATCCTCTACATGAGTCACGTCCACAGGCAGCGCGCCCGGCCATCGCGTCTCGGCCACCTGCACGAATTCTGGCCGTATTCCCAACTTCAGAGGTTTCCCAGACAGCTCGGGCAACCGTGCCAGCAGCGCCTTCGACAAGGGCAGGTGCACATCGCCGAAGCACACCCCTTCGGCCTCGCTCTTGACGTCGACCAGATTCATCCCCGGACTGCCGATGAAGAAGCCAACGAAGGTATGCCGTGGCCGCTCGAAGAGTTCGCGCGGCGTGCCGAACTGGACGATTTGCCCGCCGTGCATCACGGCTATCTTATCGGCGAAGGTCGAGGCTTCCAGCTGGTCGTGAGTGACGTAGACCATGGTGATGTTGAACTGCTCGTGAATCTGCTTGAGCTTGCGCCGCAACTTCCATTTCAGATGGGGATCGATCACGGTCAATGGTTCGTCGAACAGCATGGCCGAGACGTCGTCACGTACCAGACCGCGCCCCATGGACACCTTTTGCTTCTGGTCGGCGGTCAGGTTGCGGGCCTTGATATGCAGCAGCGGAATCAGCTCGAGCACCTCGGCAATTTCAGTGACCTTGCTGGTAATCCGTGCCTCCTGCATGCCCTGGTTGCGCAAGGGGAAGGCCAGGTTTTCGAAGACGGTCATGGTGTCGTAGACCACCGGGAACTGAAAAACCTGGGCGATGTTGCGTTGCTCCGGGGTCATCTGGTTGACCACATGGGAATCAAACAGCACCTCGCCTTCCGAGGGGATCAGCAGACCGGAGATGATGTTCAGCAGCGTCGACTTGCCGCAGCCGGACGGCCCCAGCAGCGCATAGGCACCGCCCTGTTGCCAGACATGGTTCATCTCGCGAATGGCGTACTCCTTTTCACCGCTGATGTTGCGACTGTAGCTGTGGGCGAGGTTTCGCAAGCGGATTTCGGCCATCTCAGCGCCCTGCCCCGACACGCCACCCCGGCGCCTGGACCAGCTGGCCCTGGACGTCGAAGACGAACAGTTTGTGGGTCGGGACATACACACGGATCGGCGCATCCACGCCGTAGTCATGAACGCCCTGCAGGTGCAGGACCAGGCCGAAATGCGAATTACGCACGTGAAGAAAGGTTTCGGAGCCGCTGATTTCCGCAAGCTCGACCACCGCAGAAATTTCCAGATCATCATCGTTGGAGGGCACCAGGCCGATATGGCTCGGGCGAAGACCAAACCGGTAATCGCCGCTCCCCAACCGTCGTAGATCCGCGTTAAGCGGGAAGTGCAGGCAGTTCTCGAAGCTCACCTCGTTATCAGCTATGCGGCCATCGAGCAGATTGATGGGTGGTTCGGAGAAGAGCTCGGCGGCTAGGACCTGTCGCGGCCGGTGGTAAACCTCTGCAGTCGGCCCGCTTTGAATCACCCGACCTTCATGCAGAACGGTAGCATTGCCGCCCAGCGCCAATGCCTCGTTGGGTTCTGTGGTGGCGTACACGGCGATGCTGCGGCGCGCGAGGAACAACTCGCGCATTTCCTGACGAAGCTCCTCGCGCAGCTTGTAGTCGAGGTTGACCAGAGGTTCATCGAACAGTATCAGGTCGGCATCCTTGACCAATGCACGGGCCATGGCCGTACGCTGCTGCTGGCCCCCTGAAAGCTCAAGCGGATAGCGTTGCAGCAACCCTTCTATGTGAAGCATCTCAGCCGTTTCTCGAACCTTGCGTTGTATGTCGGCCTTGCCCAGACCAGCCTGGCGTAGCGGCGAGGCAATGTTTTCGTAAACGCTCAAGGTCGGGTAATTGATGAACTGCTGATACACCATGGAGATGTTGCGCTTGCGTACCGGTACGTCGGTGACGTCCATGCCGTTCATCAGCACCCGGCCGCTGCTTGGTTTATCTAGCCCGGCCATCAAGCGCATCAGCGAGGTCTTGCCGGAGAGAGTTCGGCCGATCAGCACATTGAACGAGCCAGGCTCGAAGCTCAGGCAGGCATCGTCGATAAATACCTGCGTGTTCTCGATCCGGCACACATGATCCAGCGTGAGCGACATGAGAGGTCCTTATGCTTGTTATGTCGTCCCACATAGCGACAAGCATGCCAGCTTCATCGGCAGCCTCTAGCACGGCAATTCGCACCGAGCCACCGACTACCGGGGTGCGAATTTGAACAGTTGTGAACATTGACACTGAACAGAAATGAACAAGACTGTTCAGAGCGCCCAGGCAGTCCGGCGCGGCAGATAACGACAAGAACCTGCACGCAAAGGCATTCACCATGGCTGATTTCGCTAAGGCCGAATCTCACGATAGGCTCGTCCGCGACTCCTGGTCCCGCTGCGAGAACTATGGGCTGACCCAGCACAGCATTCCCAGCTTCCGCCGTACCCGCGAGCCGGAGATGACCAACCTGCAGCAGGACCACCAGGCGCTGGTACAGACCACCCAGCGCGAAGTGCTGCCCTTTTACGAAAATATTCTTTCGAATTCGAACTGCCTGATCCTGTTGGCGGACAGCCACGGGCAGTTGCTACAGTCCTGGGGCGATCGCCGCTTCGTCGAGCCTGGCCTGCGTGATGGCTTCTGCGCCGGTGCCAGCTGGATGGAATGCGACACCGGAACCAATGCCATCGGGACTGCTTTGGCCAGCGGCCAGGCCGTTCACATCCAGCGCGACGAGCACTTTCTCAAGGCCAACCGTTACCTGTCAGGCGCAGCGTCACCGATCTACGATGCCTCGCGGGACTTGATCGGCGTGCTCGACGTGTCCAGCGACAGCTACCTTCCACCCTCCCACACCTTGGGCATGGTGAAGATGATGAGTCAGTCGGTGGAGAACCGGCTGATACTCAACCTGTTCCACGACGACTACTTTCAGCTGATCTTCAATACCGGCCAGGACAACCTGGACAGCCAGTGGGCAGGGTTGGTGATCTTCGACGACGCCGGACGAATCGTCTCGGCCAACCGCCGCGCCGACAGCCTGCTGGGCGTAGGCCTTTCGCAGATGAGCATCGAGCAGCTGTTTGACGTGCCTTTGCTTGAGCTGCTCAATCAGCCGGAAGAACAGCCGTTGCTGCTGCGCACCGTAGGCCGCCAGCGGTTTCACGGCATACTCCGGCGCCCACGCAAGCCGAGCAGCCAGCCCAGGGATTTTCGTGGAGTGGCCGACACGACGCCCATTGTCAACCTGAACCAGGTGGATCACGGCGATCCGCGGATTCACAAGGCGCTTCTTCAGGCCCAGCGCATGCTGGAGAAGGACATTCCAATTCTGGTGCAAGGTGAAACCGGGGTCGGTAAGGAGGTTCTGGTCAAAGCCTTGCACGCTGCAAGCTCGCGGGCCAAGGCACCGCTGATCGCTGTGAATTGTGCAGCGATTCCCGCCGAGCTGATCGAGTCCGAGTTGTTCGGCTACGAGAAAGGTGCCTTTACTGGCGCCGACCAAAAAGGTCGTAGCGGCCTGATTCGCAAGGCCGACAAGGGCATTCTGTTTCTCGACGAAATCGGTGATATGACGACCGCCTTGCAAGCACGCCTGCTGCGCGTGCTTCAGGACCGGTGCGTGCAGCCACTGGGTGGCGGCGAGCCCTACCCGGTCGACTTCCGATTGATCTGCGCCACCAACCGCTCGCTGCGCCAGGACGTGGACAGCGGCCAATTCCGTGCCGACCTGTACTACCGAATCAACGGGCTCAACCTTGAATTGCCGCCACTGCGCGAACGAAGCGACAAGCAGGCGCTGATCTACCGCCTCTGGGAGCAACACCGCGAACCCCGACAAACCGCGGGGTTCAGCCGCGAGGTGCTGGAGCTGCTCCAGCGGCACCCCTGGCCGGGCAACATGCGTCAGCTCAGCAGCGTGTTACGGGTCGCACTGGCCATGGCTGACGAGCAGCCAATCCGAGCCGAGCATCTGCCGGATGATTTCTTCCTCGACCTGCCAGCAAAAGCATCAGGCGCCAAGGATCCCTTCCGGCCTTCCATGGATCTGGCCGGCCAATTGCTGGCCTGCGGTGGAAACCTCTCGCACCTGGCGCGGCACCTCGGTCTCAGTCGCAATACACTATACAAACGGCTCCGCGAACAGGGTCTCAAGCCCTGATCGACCTCAACTGAAAAAAGCCCTCGCCGTGCAACCACGACGAGAGCTTTGCTTCGCCAATTCAGTTTTCGCTGCGCACCGCCACTACGAAGCGCCCGCTCCCGCCTGCTACTGCGCCAATTTTCAGCTGATACTCACCCGCGTCCAGATACCGACTGATCCGTGCGTTGGTGCCACCGGCACTGTCGTCGTCCTGCAGCTCAAACCCATTGCCAACCAGTTCGAGCAGAGCGTCGAAGTCGGACGAGGCCAGATCGAACACGTACTCACCAGCCTTCCTGATTCTGACCGTGGCGCCGCTGACCTGGCTAGACGAGAGACGCCCCAGCGCGAACTGCCCAGCTTCCAACTGGCGCAAACTGCCTTGCTGCACCGGCGACTGTGAATAATGCAGCTCGAACAACCCCGCCTGGCCATTCACACTCTGCGCACTGACCTGATAGCGTCCCGGCAGCAACAGCTGGCTCAACTTGGCGTCATGGTCGTTGCCGCTGTCGTCGTCGCTCGCGCTGAATGCATTACCCGTCAACTCCAGAAACGAGTCGATTTCACCGGAGCGCATGCCCAGATGAACCAACGCCGCGTGCTTGACCTCCAGTTCATATTGCGCCGGGGTCATGCTGGCGACGCCTGTAACGGTTTTCCCTTCTTCGAGGACGCCACTGTTGCGTACCTGCTTGCTGACAGGCAGCACCCGCCGCGTCAGTCCAAGACTGAAAGTGCCCCGTGCGGTGCCCTCTACAGACGCTGCGCGAATGAGGTACTGACCGGGTTGCAGAAAACCATGAATCTGCGAATTCGTGCCCTCGCCGAAATCGTCGTTCTCTAAGAAGACGCCTTCGCCTTCCAACGATGTGCTTGTATCAAAATCGGCGGAGTCCATTGTCAGGGTGTAGATGGCGGGCTCCTTTACCTCAAGCTGATACTGATTACCCGCCCCATCCAGCCGCCCGACAACTTTGTCACCTGCGACCAACGAGCCATTGTTGCGAAGTTCCTGACGCCTCAACGAGAGCCGAAAAGGACCGTAAGTCAAAGCATCTTCGCCACTGACATTCAATGTGTAGGCGCCATCCCCGCCGGGTGCCAGGATCAGCGCACCAGCGCCAGGACCGGAAATCAGCCGCCCTTGGGCATCGAGCAGTGTCAGCAAGGTGCCGAGACTCTCCGACTGATGGACATCAACGGCCTCGCCGCCGCGTAAACGAAGGGGGAAGCTCTGATAGCGCGACCCATTGTTGGCGTTGACCTTACTTTTCATGCTCAGCTCGCCTGACAGGATGGCTTGCTCCCCCGTCGCGGTTTGCAGTGGGTTTCCAACGCATCCAACCAATGCAAATGCCAAACCAGTTAACAGAAAGATGCGGGGCGATAAAGCGACGGGGAACTTCATGCTAAACCTTTGAAAAAAGTGAGATTACGGACACCCGCAATGTCCAGCTCGCCAAACGATCTGTCCAGAACTTGACTGACATTATCCAAACGCCGTCGCAGCTTGGCGTAATGATGTTCACGACTCAGGTCAAAGTGAGTAAGACGTCGTAGCTAGGCCCGTAATCGAGCAGGCATGAAAAAGCCGCTCCTGGAGCGGCTTTTTTCTTCAGTAGCGGCTAGTCCGCCAAACGCCAGGTGGTCCCATCCTTGCCATCTTCCAGCACCACGCCCATCGCGGTCAGCAGGTCGCGGATACGGTCAGACTCAGCCCAATTCTTCTCAGCACGCGCTTGCAGGCGCGCAGCGATCAAGACATCCACCTCGGCGGCATCGACCTTCCCGGTCGCACCGGCCTGCAGGAAGGCCTCGGGCTCGAGCTGCAGCACGCCGAGCACGGCGGCAAGCTCTTTCAGGCGTGCAGCCAGCGCGGCAGCGGCTTGCACATCGGTATCCCGCAGGCGATTGACCTCACGGATCATCTCGAACAAGACCGAGCAGGCTTCCGGTGAGTTGAAGTCATCGTCCATGGCCGCGCCAAAGCGCTCGACAAAGGCGTCGCCACCTGCAGGTGCCACCTCGGGCAAGCCTTTCAGACCGTTATAGAAACGATCCAGAGCGCCCTTCGCCTCCTTGAGGCTGTCTTCGGAATAATTGATGGGGCTGCGGTAGTGGCTGGCCACCAGCAGATAGCGCACAACTTCGGGGTGATACTTCTCCAGCACTTCGCGAATGGTGAAGAAGTTGCCCAGGGATTTGGACATCTTCTCGCCGTCCACGCGCACCGCACCCGCGTGCATCCAAGCGTTGGCGTACTGCTTGCCGGTGGCTGCCTCGCTCTGCGCGATTTCGTTTTCATGATGTGGGAACACCAGATCCGGGCCGCCGCCATGAATGTCGAAGGTCTCACCAAGGCAGCAGGTGGACATGACCGAGCATTCGATGTGCCAGCCCGGACGACCCGCACCCCAGGGCGACTGCCAGCTCGGCTCGCCGGGCTTGACGCCCTTCCACAGCACGAAGTCCAGCGGGTCTTCCTTGGCCTCGTCTACCTCGATGCGTGCGCCGATCTTCAGGTCTTCGATCTTGCGGCGCGACAGCTTGCCGTAGCCCGCGAACTTGCCGACCCGGTAATACACATCGCCGTTGCCCGGCGCGTAGGCGTAACCCTTGTCGATCAGGGTCTGGATCATCGCGAACATGCCATCGATGTGCTGCGTGGCACGCGGCTCGATGTCCGGACGCAGCACGCTGAGCCGAGCTTCGTCCTCATGCATCGCGGCGATCATGCGTTCGACCAGAGCCTCGAACGGCTCGCCGTTTTCATGGGCGCGACGAATGATCTTGTCGTCGATATCCGTGATGTTGCGTACGTAGGTGACGTCGTAGCCGCGATGACGCAGCCAGCGCGTCACCACGTCGAACGCCACCATCACCCGGGCATGGCCGATGTGGCAGAAGTCATAGACCGTCATGCCGCACACGTACATGCGTACCTGGTTATCGACCAGGGGCGTGAAGACGTCCTTGGCCTTGCTCAGGGTGTTGTAGATCGACAACGCCATGGATCACGCTCCCCAGGAATCGCGCAGCGTAACGGTACGGTTGAATACCAGCGCACCCGGCGCGGAATCCTGGCTGTCAACGCAGAAGTAACCTTCGCGCTCGAACTGGAAGCGCTCTTCAGCCACAGCCTTGGCCAGCGAGGGTTCGGCGCGGCAACCCTTGAGAACGATCAGGGAGTCCGGATTGATATTGTCGAGGAAGCTGCCACCTTCTTCACTCTTTTCCGGGTTCGGCGACTTGAACAGGCGGTCATAGAGGCGCACTTCACACTCGACGCTTTCGGCAGCTGGCACCCAATGGATTACCCCCTTGACCTTGCGACCCTCCGGGTTCTTGCCCAAGGTGTTTTCGTCGTAGGAGCAGCGCAGCTCGACGAGATTGCCCTCGGCATCCTTGATCGCTTCGTCGGCACGAATTACATAGCTGCCGCGCAGACGCACTTCCCCACCGGGAATCAGGCGCTTGAAACCAGCCGGCGGCACTTCTTCGAAGTCGCTGGCATCGATATAAATTTCGCGAGAGAACGGCAATACGCGCACGCCCATGTCCTGCTTGGGATGGCGCGGCAGCTCGAGATTTTCCACCTGCCCCTCTGGGTAGTTGGTGATCACGACCTTGAGCGGCTTGAGCACGCACATGGCGCGCCCGGCGTTGGCGTCCAGATCTTCACGGATGGCGAACTCCAGCATGCCGATATCCACCACACCACCGGCACGATTCACCCCGATCATGTCGCAGAAGTTGCGGATCGAGGCCGGCGTGTAGCCACGGCGACGAAAGCCGGACAACGTGGACATGCGCGGATCATTCCAGCCACTGACGTGCTGCTCGTCCACCAATTGCTTGAGCTTGCGCTTGCTGGTGATGGTGTAGTTCAGGTTGAGACGGGCGAATTCATATTGGCGCGGCTTGGCCGGCACTGGCAGATTGTCGAGAAACCACTCGTACAACGGGCGATGATCCTCGAACTCCAGGGTGCAGATCGAGTGAGTGACGCCTTCGATAGCATCCGACTGGCCGTGGGTAAAGTCATAGCTTGGGTAGATGCACCACTTGTCACCGGTCTGGTGATGGTGGGCGTGGCGGATGCGATACAGGATCGGATCACGCATGTTCATGTTCGGCGAGGCCATGTCGATCTTCGCCCGCAAGGCGCGGGCGCCGTCGGGAAATTCGCCGGCTTTCATGCGCGCGAACAGGTCCAGATTCTCTTCAACGCTGCGTTCGCGGAACGGGCTGTTCTTACCTGCTTCGGTCAGGCTGCCGCGGTACTCGCGCGCCTGCTCGGGCGTCAGGTCACAGACATAAGCCTTGCCCGCCTCGATCAGCTGGACAGCCCATGCGTACAACTGGTCGAAATAGTCGGACGCGTAATGCTCCTCTCCGGCCCATTGAAAGCCCAGCCACTGCACATCACTCTTTATCGCGTCGATATATTCCTGATCTTCCTTGGCCGGGTTGGTGTCGTCGAAGCGCAGATTGCAGGCGCCGTCGAACTCTTGGGCCAGGCCGAAGTTAAGGCAGATCGACTTGGCGTGGCCAATGTGCAGGTAGCCGTTGGGTTCCGGCGGGAAGCGCGTGACGATGCTGGCGTATTTCCCGGAGTCCAGGTCGGCCTGGACGATCGGGCGGAGAAAATTGGTGGCGACGGTAGTCTCAGGCTTGCTCATGGTGTCCTTAAGATCTGCGGGTGCACGGCTCAGGGTAGGCCGGCCAAACCAAAGCGCCTATCATAGCGGACCCGTCAACCCCCTGACAGAGCAAAGCCCCTCGCCGGGCCGCCTGCTTGAGGGATATCAAACTCGGTGACCGCGGTGTTTTCCTGTCGCGTCGTTGCTCGCCCCAACTCATAAGGATGATTCCGATGATCAAACTCCACACCAACTATGGCGTCATCAGCGTCGAACTATTCGAAGACAAGGCCCCGGAGACCACGGCCAACTTCAAGGAATACGTCAAGAGCGGTCACTACGACGGCACCATTTTCCATCGTGTGATCAGCAACTTCATGATCCAGGGCGGTGGCTTCGAGCCGGGCATGAAGCAGAAATCCACCCGCGGGCAGATAAAGAACGAAGCCAACAATGGTCTTTCCAACAAGACCGGCACCTTGGCGATGGCCCGAACCATGGAGCCGCACTCAGCGTCCGCGCAGTTTTTCATAAACGTCAAGGACAACGACTTCCTCGACCACACTGCACCCACGGTGCAGGGTTGGGGCTATGCGGTGTTCGGCCAGGTGGTAGATGGCATGGATGTGGTCGAGAAGATCAAAGGCGTTTCCACCACCATGAAGTCGGGTCATCAGGACGTTCCGGTAGACGACGTGATCATAGAAAAAGCCGAAATCGTCGAGTAAGCATCGTTGATTCTGCTGATTTCAGATCTGCACCTGGAAGAGAAACGCCCGGACATTACCCGGGCGTTTCTTCGTTTCCTTGAGACTCGCGCACGTAGCGCCGAGGCGCTCTATATCCTCGGCGACTTCTTCGAGGTGTGGGTCGGCGATGACGGCATGACTCGCTATCAGCATCAGATCGCTAGTGCGCTGCGAGCGCTGAGCGAAAGCGGCACTCGCGTTTATCTGATGCATGGCAACCGCGACTTCATGATCGGCAACTCATTCTGCCGGGAGGCAGGCTGCACGCTGCTATCCGACCCACATATCGCCACGCTTTGCGGCGAACGCGTACTGCTGATGCACGGCGACAGCCTCTGCACCCAGGACGAAGGCTACATGCGCCTGCGTCGCCTGCTACGCAATCCGCTCAGCCTGTTCATCCTGCATAGCCTTTCCCTCGCCCGCCGGCAAAGGCTGGCGCAGAAACTGCGTTCCACCAGCAAAGAAGAAACGAGGATGAAAGCCAGCGATATCGTCGATGTGACTCCCAATGAAGTGGTGAAGGTGATGCGCAAGCACAAGGTTCGCACCCTGATCCATGGCCACACGCATCGACCGGCCACTCACTCTCTACAGGTCGATGGCCAAACTGCTCAACGCATCGTTCTTGGTGACTGGGATCAGCAAGCCTGGGCGCTGCAGATCGACGAATCAGGTTTTTGCCAGGCCCCTTTCGACCTCGCCTGATCAGGCTGCAGTTGGAACTCCGCTGTGAAAGCGAAACTCCGTGTCGGGACTTTCGATCAGCTCGCGTTCGCGCTGACGCACCCTCTCGATGGTGGCGTCTATATCCTTCGCCTCACCATAGAGATAGGCGAGTTTCAGGTAATCCTGAAAGTGCCTGGCCTCGGACTTGAGCAGGCCGTGATAGAACTTGCCCAACTCCTCGTCCAGATGCGGCACCAGCATCGCAAAGCGCTCGCATGAGCGCGCCTCGATGAACGCGCCGATTACCAGCGTATCGGTCAGTCGATAGGGCTCATGGTTGCGCACCAGATCGCGCAGGCCGGCCGCATAACGTGACGAGCCGACGTTGCGCAGCGCGATGCCCCGCTTGCGGACGAGCGACAGCACCTGTTCGAAATGCCGCAGCTCTTCGCGCGCCAGGCGCGACATCTTGTTCTGCAGGTCAGGCTTGTCGACATAGCGGAACATAAGCTGGAAGGCCGCGCCGGCGGCCTTCTTCTCACAGTTGCCATGGTCTATCAGCATGACATCCTGGTTCACAAGTGCAGCGTCGACCCAGGCTTGCGGTGTGGCGCATCCAAGAAATTCGTTTAATTCGGGAAGCATGGCAAGTCTTGCTATCAAAGGAGAAAGTAAGGCGGAGTAACTCCCGCCGAGGGCCGGCATTATACGGCGGGCGCGCCAAGCGGATAGGCGCTTGATTTAGGTCACGCGCCCCTCAAGCTGCTCCGTCTATAGTCATTCAACATGTCATCAGCAAACGGAGCCGATCATGCAAGCCATTCGCTGCATTCTGGTGGTAATCGACCCAACACAGCCCGATAACCTGGCACTCAAGCGCGCCTGCCTGATTTCGAGCGTCAGCCAATCCCGCCTGCACCTGTTGGTTTGCGATGGCAAGCAAGATCACAGCACTCGCCTCAACAATCTCTGCGAGCAACTGGAGAACCAAGGCCACACCGTCAGCTCGCAGCAAGCCTGGCTAGAGAATCTTCACCAAACGATCATCCACGTACAACAAGCCGAAGGCTGCGGCCTGGTTATCAAGCAGCACGTGCCGGACAACCCGCTCAAACGCGCGCTGCTGACTCCAGAAGATTGGAAGTTACTGCGTTATTGCCCCTGCCCGGTCCTTATGGTCAAGACGGATCGCCCCTGGGCCGGTGGCAATGTTCTGGCTGCGGTGGACGTTGGCAACGCCGATACCGAACACCGCACCCTGCACGCCAGCATCGTCAACCACGGTTTCGACATCGCCTCGCTAGCGGATGGAACGTTGCACGTTATCAGCGCGTATCCCTCGCCGATGCTCTCCACGGCTGACCCAACGTTCCAGCTAAAGGAAACCATCGAAGCTCGCTACCGAGAGGCGTGCAAGCAATTTCAGGCTGAATACGAAATACCGAATGAGCGGCTGCATATCGAAGAAGGCCCCGCCGATGCGCTGATACCGCGCGTATGCCGTCAGATCAACGCTGTGGTCACGGTCATCGGCACGGTGGCACGGACCGGCTTCTCCGGCGCGCTCATCGGCAACACGGCCGAAGTTGTCCTAGACGCGCTGGAGAGCGACGTGCTGGTGTTGAAGCCCGACGACATCATCGAACACCTCGAAGATCTCGTTTCTCGCCGATAATGCATGGGTATGCGGGGCGGAGGAACGCCCCGCATGGCTCGCTCAGCGAGCCTCGCCCGATACGAAATCCGGCGAGATGTAGCGCTCGTAATGCGCTTGCGAGAGCAGAAAGTATTCCTTATCAATGGCATCGCGTAGCTGCAGCAGCGACCACTCGCGAAACTCTGGCAGCAACGTCACACCATATGCTTCAAGCTGCTGGATGACCCGTGCGCCACGAGTGATCAGCTGATAAGCCCAGCAATAGGGCGACTGCTCTACAACAAAACGTATCTGCCGCGTCTGGAGCTGTCGCCGAAGCAGATCGGCATCGAAAACTTCGAGCTTGCCGACCATTACCTGCACCAGAAGCACCTCCAGGCGCTGCCACACCGAGCGCTTGGCCGTGTCGTCGTAAGCGTTCCAATTGATCACCTCGTGGTGGAAACGCTTGCAGCCGCGACAGACCAGATCGCCGTACACGGTAGAGCAAAGCCCTATGCAAGGAGTCTTGATGCGCTGGTCGGACATGAGATAGAAGCCATGGAGTCAGCCGCGCATCTTAGACTTTTGTCCAAGCGCGGTCACCCATATCGAGCCCGCCGGCCTCTTCAGAACAGCCACAGGCCGCGTACCGTCTGCATCAGGCGAGTTCAGGTACTTGCTGCGCCGAACCGTAGCGCCAGACTGGCATGGTGCTCGGCTTAACTTTACCGGACCTTTCCAGTAGAATCGGCCCGCCGTTTTCGGCGCCACGATCCAGATGAAGCTGTTTTCAAAGCGTCACGAGCACAGTTGAACCGGTCTCGGACAGGCCATTGAAAAATAGCGTGACCAGGCAAGGCGAAATCGATCCCCATCACTCGGCTTACGTATCAGCAATGAGCGTTCAAACCGAGATCCGGCCGATTTCGACCCGCACTGAGGTCCGTCTATCAATTGCCTGCCATCTGATTGTGCGGCCCCTCCTCCGCGCAATCAGCCCTCAGCCCCGGCGTAAAACTTTGAAAACAGCTTCCGGATGCGCGTCCCGAAACACCCAAGGGACCAATGATGAGGGTAAATAACTGTGCTTGAAGCCTATCGCAAACACGTAGCAGAGCGTGCCGCCCAGGGTATCGTGCCCCAGCCGCTGAACGCCGAACAGACCGCAGGCCTGATCGAGCTGCTGAAGAACCCGCCGGCCGGAGAAGAAGCTTTCCTGGTCGACCTGATCACCAACCGTGTTCCCGCGGGCGTTGACGAAGCCGCCTACGTCAAGGCCGGTTTCCTTTCCGCTATCGCCAAAGGCGAAGCCACCTCCCCGCTGATTACCAAGCAACGTGCGGTTGAGCTGCTGGGCACCATGCAGGGCGGCTACAACATCGCCACCCTGGTTGAACTGCTGGACGATGCCGAACTGTCCACCGTAACCGCCGAACAGCTGAAGCATACCCTGCTGATGTTCGACGCCTTCCACGACGTCGCCGAAAAAGCCAAGGCCGGCAATGCCAACGCCAAGGCCGTGCTGCAGTCCTGGGCTGACGGCGAGTGGTTCCAGAAGCGCCCGGCACTGGCTGAAAAAATCACTCTGTCCGTATTCAAGGTCACCGGCGAAACCAATACCGATGACCTGTCGCCTGCTCCGGATGCCTGGTCGCGCCCCGACATCCCGCTGCATGCGCTGGCCATGCTGAAAATGGCTCGCGACGGCATCAACCCGGACGTTCCGGGCTCGGTCGGCCCGATCAAACAGATGGAAGCATTGAAGGCCAAGGGCTTCCCGGTTGCCTACGTCGGCGACGTGGTAGGTACCGGCTCTTCCCGCAAGTCCGCCACCAACTCCGTGCTGTGGTTCTTCGGCGACGACATTCCGAACGTACCGAACAAGCGTGCTGGCGGCTTCTGCTTCGGCACCAAGATCGCCCCAATCTTCTACAACACCATGGAAGACGCCGGCGC